>Ga0134121_10002907_pt1 | contig 14521 bp, 15 predicted proteins | sample KB301_FD_96463 | JGI IMG/M metagenome (GOLD analysis project Ga0134121, IMG submission 96463) | Terrestrial soil microbial communities without Nitrogen fertilizer from Kellogg Biological Station, Michigan, USA - KB3-0-1 | ecosystem: Environmental > Terrestrial > Soil > Unclassified ...
GAATTTATTATAGCGAACAGTTTTCATGGTAATCGAAGAAAGCGCTTCGAAGATGGGTGTGACGGTTATGTGATGAGCCAAGATTTCACTGGCTGCGCGCAAACGCTTGTCTAACACTTGCAGTTCCGCTATTTTAGAAGGCTCGAAACGATTTTTGGCCACTTCCAGCTGATTTGCCATGTCGACAATATTTTTCTTCAGACTTCTCTGATATAGATAAATACCGCCGGTTGAGAGAACAACCGTGAACAAAATAAAAATGGAAGCAATGGTAAACACGCCGACAGATCGCGCGATAGTAGCGCGTTTTTCTATCATCGGTTTTTTAGGTATAAATGATGTTTGGAAATTCTGCTCCACTATACTTAATTATATTACAAAATAGCAAATAACAAAAGCATATTGTGTATAACTTTGAGAAGGAGGGAGCTTGGTTTTGGCCAACTTTTATTGCAATTCTCTTAAAGCCAGCCCAAGAGCCACCGCAAACTCAGAACCCATGGTTTCAAGAACTTTTCCCAAGAATTCTGGAGCATTAACCTTAGAAAATGGCAGACCCATCTCTATCTCAACTTTAAAATTGTTGGTCGCTGCCTCTTTGAGCCCTTTGAGCAGAGACCCGCCGCCAGTAAATATCACCTTGCTGATGGTTCTATTGTATCTTTTCTCATATTCCAACAACGCATTATTGGTTTCAGAAAGCAGATAGTCAACGTGAATTTTAATTATATTAGACAAACTTTTTTCTACCGGATTTCCAAAGATGCCAAACTCTTTTTTCATTTTTTCCGCCTCGTAAAAAGGCACGCTCAAAGATTGAGAGATGGATTGGGAGATGTCCGCTCCCCCGCGCTCTATGGTGTGATAACTTTTAACCATCCCGAATTCAACGATGGAAAGCTTGGTACGTGAAGCGCCAAAATCTATCAAAAGGACCGGGGAAAGCTCGTGCTCAAAATTCGATCTGATGGAAGAAAATATTTCAATCTCAAAAAAAGAGGCAGACAGAGAGCACTGCGAAATAATAGAATTATATTTGGAAATCGCGTCATTCTGCGTGGCGACCACAAGTACATTGGTTTTGCCAGATTTTTTTTGCGAAACATCCGAACCGTCGGCGCTCGCAGAAACATTCATTTCCTCGAAGGAAGATTCTTTTTGCGGCAAAATAAAATAGTCGAGAGAGACTTCGGTGATTGGCACTGGAATATATTTGCGAGCTTCGGTCGGAACTATCGTGGCCATTTCCCCTTCTTTTAGCTGAGCTGGAAGTTCAATGGCAAAAATTAAACTTGATTGCACGGGAATAGAAAAGGCGGCCTCTTTGATGGTCACCCCGGATTGTTTTAAAACTTCTTTTAGAGCTTCCGCTACTTTTTCAACCGAAAGATTGGTGACGCGTCCGGCATCCAGACTATCATAAGGTCCGAGCGCTATGGCTCCGTAAGTTTCAAGTATGGCCCTGCCGCCTTTTCTTTTAATCTGAACTACCTTAATCGAAGAAGAGCCGATATCAATACCGACGGCACTGTCTCCATTGCCACCTCCGAGCTTGCCCAAACTTGAAAAAAATTTTTTCAGCGGATTATCCATTTGTGTTAGTATTGTATCATATATGCCATTATTAAACACTATATTGAATAGTGTCTGCGATCTTGTTTTTCCGGTAAAATGTATCTCCTGTGGGAAAAATGGGATAGACTTTTGCGGAAAATGTCTTTCGGATGCTCCTTATGCCGAACGGGAAACCATAAAATGGATTTTCCCCATTTATGATTATCGTCATCCGCCTATCAAAAAAGCGCTTTGGCTGCTCAAATACAAGGGCAAGAAAAGATTGGCGAGTATTTTTGCAGAAATAATGTACGGCAAAATTTTAGAAGAGTTGTCTGAATTGTCTGTAATGGAAAATTTTAGGAACATTATTTTGATCCCTATCCCCCTCTCAGCTAAGAGATATCGGGAGCGCGGATACAATCAGGCAGAATTAATTTGCAAAGAATTGGCCAGAATAGATGAAGAAAAAAATTTTAAACTGGAGAAAAATATTTTAATTAAACCAAAAGAAACAGAACATCAAGCTCGTATCGATGCTCGCGCGGAACGTTTAAAAAATATTGTCGGATCTTTTGCGATAAAAAATGCTGAATCAGTCGTGGGTAGAAATATAATTTTGATAGACGACATCACCACCACCGGCGCGACACTCAACGAAGCGAAAAAAATCTTAAAACAAAACGACGCCAAAAAGGTAATCGCCTTTACTGTGGCGCACTAGAATTTCTGAAAAATTAAAAACTTATTTTTAATTTTTCAGAGCCTCCGCAGCTTTATCATTAAATAGTGTATAATCTAATACAACAATGATTGAATTGCTGCTCACATATAAATACTTAATACTCATACCGCTGGCGGCTATTGAAGGGCCGATAGTGACAGTGGCTGCTGGATTTTTAGTGACTATGGACATTTTTAATCCCTTTTTGGTTTATGTGGTGATGGTGATAGGAGACATAGTCGGAGATGCGGTAATTTACTATATCGGATACTCTGGAAAAAAATTGCTGGGTTTTTTCAAGATCAGCGAAGAAAAATTGGAGAAAGCTAAAGTTTATTTCAGGGACAATCATAAAAAAGCGATGATAACATCCAAACTATTGCACGGAATTGGCTTTGCTGGACTCATCGCGGCCGGCGCATCGCATGTGCCATACAGAAGATATTTCATGACCTGCGCCCTCATTTCCGTCATCCAGTCTTTGATTATGCTCGTGATCGGTATGCTCTTTGGAAACGCTTATGTAATCATAGGGAAATATCTAAACTACTATGTGGCAGTGGCAAGCCTGATCATACTGACCATTTTATTGTTTGTGGGCATACGAAAATACAAAATGAATATAAAATAAATATCAAATGGCCGAGAAACCAAAGACCTACGCCAAGGCGGGGCAAGCAAAACTGAATATCGCCATGGTTTGCGACCCGATCGGCAGCAACAAGTCCGGAGTAGTGGTTTCAACTTTGCGATTTGGAAAATTATTAAAAGAGCGCGGGCACCATGTCATCTTTATCGGCGCAAAATCCAAAGAACATGAAAACAATACGCACTACGCTGGAATAAAAATTTATCTTTACCGCAGTATCCCCGTGCCAAAATCCAATGGATGGAATCTGGCCTTTCCGACAATCAAAGAGTTGAAAAAAGTTTTTCAAGAGGAAAAAATTGATGTCGTGCATATAATTCTGCCGATGTCCGGCGCCATTGTTGCGATCAAGGCGGCAAAAGCGCTGAACATAAAAATAGTGGCGCATTCTCATTCCCAGCCGGAAAATTTATTTATGGATATGCCGAAGGTAATCCAGCCGAGTCTGAATAAATTGTGGAATAAATATCTGGCCTGGGCTTACGGAAAATCAGATGTGCTGATCTATCCTTCGGAAATGGCGCGTACCTTGCTCGAAAAATTGAATAATAAAAATCACCCGTCCGTCGTTATCAGTAATGGAATAAATTTGGCAGAATTCAAGCCGGTTCCGATCGGCGATTTTAATCAGAGATTCAATTTACCAGAAAATAAAATAAAATTGCTATTCTTAGGAAGACTCTTCCCAGAAAAATCGATTGACACGCTCATCAAAGCCATCCCCCACATCATCAAAGAAAATAAAAACGTACATGTCATGCTGGTCGGCGCTGGACACATGAGACCAAAATTGGAGAATTTGGCACAGCGGCTTGGTGTAGAAAAATATGTCACTTTTTTGGGACTGGTCAGCGACGAAGACAAAGTATTGGCCTACAATGCAAGCGACATTTTTGTTCTGCCGTCCTTGGCAGAGCTCGAAGGCATGGTTGTCTTAGAGGCGATGGCTTGTGGTAAACCGATTATTATTGCCGATGCAGAAATGAGCGCCGCGCGCTATTTTGTCGACGGCAATGGCCTTTTGTTTAAGAAAGAAGACGCACAAGATTTGGCGCGGCAAGCCCTAAAACTAATAAGTGATGAAGATTTACGAAAGAAACTCGGCAATGTCAGTTTAGAGAAAAGTAAGCGCTATGATATACATAAGAGTGCGGAATTATTAGAAAAAGTTTACCTTGACCTACAATGAAAGAGTATTTTTTTGAACACAGGATATATTACAGGACGAACGAATTTAACAAAAAAAGGCCGACTTTAGTCTTTGTGCACGGCGTTTCTGGTTCATCTTCTGCCTGGCTTCCATACGAAAAAAAATTTGAGAATAAATACAATGTTCTGGTTTACGATATTCGCGGACACGGAAAATCTAAAAAATTTCCTCATTATTCCGACTATCAAATAAAAAAACATGCTGCCGATCTTTATGACCTGGTCACTCATCTCAATACTGATAAATTTATTTTAATCAGCAACTCGTTCGGCGTATTGATCGCCTTAGAATATATAAAATTACACAGAGAAACTGTGCTCGCAAGTCTTTTCACTTCTCCGGAAGTGGATGTGCACAAAACTTTCCTGGCAAAAATAAGCCGACCGATTTTAAAGATCTTGGTTGGCATTCTGCATCTTATGCCTTTTAACCCGAGACCGCGCGGGCATGTCGATTATGGCGAACACATAGGTTCAACTGATTGGAACATCAAAAGAAATTTGGCAGATATGAGAAACACGGGTCTGCACGCGCACTTTTACAACTTGAAACACTCTTTTGATCCCAACCAAGAATATTCTTTGGAAAAAATTTCCGTGCCGACTCTTATTATCCACGGAGAAAAAGACACGATGGTCCCGCTCAAAAATGCGATCGATCTGTCTAAAAAAATAAAAAATTCAGAATTTATAAGCATTCGAAATATTGACCATAATACTGCTCACAATGCGGTTAAGGAAATGTCGGAAGCTATAGAATTTTTCATAGAGAAAAACAAAAAAAATATGCTATAATGCGCTGGTGCAGTCTTATAAAACCCATTTTTCAAACAGGACTTTTCTGATCTCTTTTTTGAGCGGCCTTCTGCTCGTGGGAGTTAGCCTGGTGACGCAATTTTTCATAAGTGACTATGTGAACAGTCTCCCCAGTGCGCCTGTGACCGACCTGATACTCAGCAACATAAGGGTCTACGACGTCAGCGGAATTTTTGTATATGGATCAGTGCTGCTGCTTTTTATAGGCATTTTTGTGGGGCTCCGACGTCTGAATTGCATGCCCTTTGCCATGAAAAGCGTCGCTCTTTTTACTTTAACAAGGTCATTTTTCGTTTCTTTGACGCACATCAGCGCTTTTCCGACTCATATAGTTATAAATTCGTCGTTCTTTAGTGGAGACGCTTTCAACGGCATTTTTACGGGGAATGACCTTTTCTTTTCCGGGCATACCGGACTGCCCTTTCTTCTGGCGTTAATTTTCTGGAAAGAAAAAAATCTGAGAATAATTTTTCTTTCTTTCTCTATTCTGTTTGCGATGGTTGTCCTCTTGGGACACATACACTATTCGATAGACGTTCTATCTGCTTATTTTATAACCTACGGCATCTTTCAGATTTGCAAATCCTTATTTAAAAAAGACTGGGAATTATTTCAGAAAACATAGAGGCAATACATGCTAAGAAATTTATTTATCCAACTAGGGCTTTGATTCGCTCTTCTACCGGAGGATGAGTTGCGAAAAGTCCCATGACTTTTTTGCCAAATTGAGAACCTTTGGGATCTGCAATATATAGATGTGCGATAGCGCTCGATTGACGGGCCATAGGCTTGCCATATTTTGATATCTTTTTTAATGCGCTCGCCAAACCTTCAGGATAGCGGGTAAGCAAAGCCCCAGAAGCATCGGCCAAAAATTCACGTTTGCGGGAAATAGCGAGCTCTATCAAAAGCGAGAAAATTGGAGCCAAAATTGAAAGAATAATACCGATAAGCACTACCAGTCCCCCGCTTCTGTCATTGTCTCTATCTCTGCTGATATTGCCAAAAAATAAATTGCGTCTGAAAACATCAGCGATGATGGAAACAAAACCGACAAGCACAACGACAACGGTAGAAAGCAACATATCGCGATTGCCGACATGCGAAAGTTCGTGGGCTATTACTCCTTCTAGTTCCGGCTTGGTTAGAATTGCAAGCAATCCGCTAGTAACGCAAACCACTGAGTTATTTTTATCTCTGCCCGTCGCAAATGCATTCGGCGCTGGGTCTCCCACCACATACAGCTTTGGCATCGGAAGTCCGGCCGTGATAGACAGATTTTCCACGCTGGTATATAAATCAAAATATTCTTCCCTTTTAGCTTCCTTGGCCCCTGCGAGAGCGAGAACAATCTTGTCTGAATACCAATAGGAAAAAAAGTTCATCAGGACGCTAAAAATCACGAAAAAATAAAGAATATTCGGATTATTGTAATAAAAACTAAAAAACCAGCCGAATAAAATTATCACGACAAAAAACACTGTCATCAGTAGCCATGTTTTTGTTACATTTTTTGATTGTTCCGTATAAAGCGTAGCCATTTAAAACTTTTTTAAAATTTTACTCCGACGGGATTCTGGGCAACATCATCATCCGCCAGGTCAAAGAATTCCTTTTTAGACACTTCAAACATTTTTGCCAAAATATTTGAAGGGAAGGATTCAATTTTTATATTCAAGTCGCGGACATTTCCGTTATAGAATCGGCGGGCTGCCTGAATTTTATTTTCTGTATCGGAAAGCTCGTTTTGTAGAGCTAGAAAATTTTGATTGGCTTTCAGGTCTGGATAAGCTTCGGCAATCGCAAAAACAGATCTGAGCGCTCCCGTTAGCATATTTTCTGCCTGTCCTTTATCCGCTAAATTGCCCCCTGCCCCCATCGCTTTGCTTCTAGCTTTTGTCACATTTTCAAAAGCAGAACTCTCATGTGTGGCATAGCCCTTGACCGTATTCACTAAATTGGGAATCAAGTCATATCTGCGTTTGAGCTGCACTTCTATATCCGCCCAAGCTTCCTCAGTGCGGTTGCGCAGCGCGACAAAACCATTGAAGACAAAAACAGCCCATAAAACCAGAACTACCAAGATTGTTAAAAGTAACATCATGCTCGTATTATATCACAGCAAAAGAGTAAAGTAAAAACTTTTTTTCTGATCCGTAATCGCAAAAGGAAAATCAGTTCTTGCGAGCTGATTTAGCTTGCCACTCGCCTATCCACACCAAGAGAGGTGAAGCGAAAAATAGCGATGAGTAAATACCAAAGAAAAGACCAATGGTTAAAACGAGAGCGAAATTTTTTGTCGTATCCGGACCAAACAAATAAAGCGGCACCAAGACTCCGATGATAGTCAGGGTAATGTTTACGGAACGGACAATGGTTTGGCTGGTACTTGCGCCAACTGTTTGCGCAAAATCTTTTGTTCCTCCGTCTCTTAAATTCTCCCTAATTCGGTCAAAAACAACAATCTTGTCATGCACAGACAAACCCAAAATAGTCAGAAGTGCCAAGACAAAAAGCGTATCAACTTCAGCTCCTGTATAGTGAGATATCAGCGCGAAAATTCCTGTCGGAATAATGATGTCGTGAAGAAGCGTGATGATGGTGATGACTCCATACTTCCATGACTGCACCGGACGCGACACCTTGCGAAAAGCGTAGGTTATAAAAAGAATAATGGCTATGATGACAAAGATTATGGAAAGAATGGCTTTATAAGCGAGTTCACTGCCGACAGAAGGACCAATCGAAGTAAAACCTTTCTCAACGAGGGGATATTTTCCGTTAAGTGACAGCAATTTAGAAAGCATCTCGTGTTCGGACTGGCTTAAATCTCTGGTTTTAATCAAGTAGCCCAATTCTCCGGTCGGCTGAATAAGCGCTTGATTGATGTTAAGCGTCTTAATCGTGCTTTCAAGCTTGGAAACTTCTGGACGGCTGGTAGAATAAGTAACTTCAAGCAAAGCACCTCCTTTGAAATCGATACCCAGCTTGAGGCCAAAGACGAAAATAAAAACCACCGAAATAAACACCAGGATGACTGAAAGGGAAAGAAATATTTTTTTATATTTGATTATGAACATATTTTTCTTTAATTATTTTTAAGTTGACTTTTGGCTGATGAAAAACCGCTGCCGAAAAGAAAACTGGTCAGGCTGCTAGTTTTCTTAAAGCCCAGAGCAAAAAGGAATATTCGGGAAACGGTAATAGCCGAGAACATTGAGACCAAGACACCCAGACCGAAAGTCAACGCAAATCCCTTGATGAGAGGCGTCCCGAGCCAAAATAAAATAATTGAAGTAATGATACTGGAAGTATTTGAGTCCCGGACGGATGTCCAAGCCCTCTTGAAGCCGGCATGAATGCCGTCAGATATGTTGTGGCCATTTCTTATTTCTTCTTTCATTCTTTCAAAAATAAGCACGTTGGCATCGACAGCCATCCCGAGCGAGATGATAAATCCGCCGATACCGGCCGCCGTCAAAGTAACAGGCAGAAGTTTAAAGATAGCCAAAAGGATACTCGTATAAAAAACAAGAGCGATGGTTGCTATCAGTCCGGGCAGGCGATACCAAAAAATTAAAAATAGAGCCACCAATAAGAATCCGAAAACCGCAGCTTTAACTCCAGCATTGACCGCCGATTCTCCGAGCGTTGCACCTATGGTCTGGGTCGAAAGAAGGGTTATCGGGACAGGCAGCGCCCCAGAATTTAGACGGCCAACAAGAATTTTGGCTTCATTTGGGGTGAAATTGCCGGAGATAACCGCTTGACCATTTGGAATTTCTTCACGGACTACCGGAGTCGACACCGGCGCGCCGTCTAGGTATATTGCCACCATCTTGCCGACATTGGCTTTAGTTATTTGCGCAAAAAGTTTTGTGCCGACATCGTTAAACTGCAGACTAACTCTCGGTTCATGAGTGTTTGGGTCAAATTCCAAAGTCGCTTTTTGTAAATACCGGCCGGTGAGCTCTGTCGACACAAACTGCGAGTTTACATCAAGCGTCAATTTGCCGTTTTTATCTACGCTTGCAGTTTTGGGAGTACCTTTCGGAGCCTCAGTTTTAAATTCTAGAATTGGAGTCTGCCCGATCATCTCTACGGCTTTCTTTACATCAGTTATTCCGGGCAAATCAACTATCAACTGTTCGTTCCCACCGGAAATAAAACTGCTTCTTTGTATTTGAACCACGGGTTCAGAAACCCCGAAAAGATTTATGCGTCGCTCGATAACGTCACGAAGCGCGTCCATTGAATCGCCGACTTCGCCTCCTGGCACCGCGCTAACATCAGCTTTATATATCAGGTGCGTGCCGCCAGAGAGATCGAGTCCTAAGCGAAAGGGAAATTTCTTGAAAAACGAGCTTTGCGTATCAAAATTTTTGTTTAATTTAGGCTCTGTCTTGTAAACAAAAAAGGCTACCCCGGAGCCAAAAACTAAAATCATTAAAGCCAATATAATTCTTTTGCGCATAATAAATATACAGATATACTATACATTTTTCATAAAATAATCAACCAGACAAGAAGTTGCGACACCCAGTACAAAACCGCCCAATATATCAATCGGAAAATGCACGCCGGCGATGACGCGCGCCAGGCCGATCAAAAAAGTGAAGAGCATAAAAATATAGCCTGCTTTTTTATTCAAAAAGAAAATTGACACAGAGAAAGCCGCAAAGAATGTGGCGTGACCTGAAGGAAAAGCATAGCCAGTTTCGGGAAAAAGCGTATGAATGTTTGTAAGCGCCACAAAAGGTCGCGGGGCATGAACCAAATTTTTTAATATCAAATCTAAAAATACAGCCAGGCCTCCGGAGAAAAATACCAAAAAGAATTCCGGCCATGACTTGCGAAAAAGTAAAAAAAGCGCGCCTAACCCAACCACTAGATACGGAAACCAAAAGCCAAAAAATATGACCAGGTGGTCAAAAAAGTTTGACTGATGAGCTAAATTGTAAAAAAAGTAAAATAATGTGCTGTTCATATGTTTGCTTTAGTCGAATTATCGCCCGAAATTCCCGCTTTTGCAAAAGACTTTGCTACTTTTAAAACATTATTTAGAAGCATCGCGACAGTTACCGGCCCAACTCCTCCCGGAACAGGAGAAAGGTAGCCCGCGATATTTTTTACAGACTCTAAATCAACATCGCCGACTATGTTTTTACGATCACCCGAAGGAGTAGCCCCTTCTTCTGAAGTCCCAGCATCGATCAAAACAGCTCCGAACTTAATCATATTGCCGGTGATATATTTTGCCTTTCCGATGCCCGAAATTATAATATCGGCTTGCCGTAAAATATATTCTTTATTTTCTGTTTTACTGGTAACCGGAAGGTAATTCAAACCCCGATAATGCAAGAGTGCGGCTACCGGTTTGCCGACCAAAATACCCTGTCCCAGTATGACAATATTTTTAGCTTTTAAATCCAAATTAATCGAGTCTAGGAGCGCCATACAGGCCAGCGCCGTGGGATATGCCAAATCTGTCTGACTGTCATAACTATCATAGAATTTATGACTGGCCAGAGTACCCAAACAGTCAACATCAAGCCGAGAATCAATGCTGTCCAGGATAGCCCCCTTATCAATCGATGCCGGTAGCGGAAGCTGGACGATAATGCCGCACATATTTTTTATTTTATTCAAACTTTGTATTTCTTTTATCAAATCTTCAGTCGAGATTGATGCCGGAAAAACCGCTTTATGAAAATGAATCCCCACCATTTCGGCGGTTTTTGCTTTCATTTCTACATACTGGATGGAAGCAGAGTCATCACCCACAAGCACATCGCAAAAGACGGGCGTAAAATTGAGCTCGGCAACTTCCTTTTTTACTTTGGCTAAAATTTCTCCACGTAATTTTCTTCCATCAATAATTTGCATATAGATTTAGATCAAAAAAGCTTGGATTAGACTCCCAAAAATTCATTTTTCGTGTCATCTCGATGCACCGACCTGGCATATCTTTTCATACTCATCAGAATTCCCAAACCCGCAAACTCAAACACGATGTGCGAGCCGCCATAACTCATGAAAGGCAGTGGTATGCCGGTCACCGGCATCAACCCTAGATTCATACCGATGTTTATGAGTATATGACTCATAAAGAAAATAGCAATACCCATACTGAAAAGTATTTCAAAATTATATGCTCCAATTGTGGCGGAACAAAGTATCCTCCAAAGAACCAGCCCATAAAGAAGAAGAATTAGTAAAGAACCGATCAACCCCCACTCTTCCGCGTAAGCGGCAAAAACAAAATCGGCCTGAGGTTGCGGCAAAAACTTCAAGCGTGATTGCGTGCCAAAACCTAGACCCTTGCCGGTAATTTCTCCAGAACCCACGGCAATGGTTGACTGAAAGGCGTTATAGCCCGTCCCGTGAATATCGGTCAGCGGATGAAGAAAATTAAGGATACGCGCTTTCTGGTATGGAGCAAAAATTAAAAACCAAAATAAAGCAAAAATAGCAACGCCGAAGGCAAAGACCGCGAACAGATGTTTTTTAGAAATACCGGAAACGAGCACCATGCCTAGCCAGATGAAAAAGATAATCATGGCAGAACCAAAGTCCGGCTGGAATAATACTAAAATGAAAGGTATAAACGCGTAGAAACCGGAAATAAAAATATGTTTGATATCTCTCACTTCCACATGCCGGCGAGAAAAATATTTAGCTAAAATGAGGACTAATATGAGTTTCATCATATCCACCGGCTGAAAAGAAAAAAGTCCGAAGCTAAACCAGCTTTTGGCCCCGTGAGAAACATGCCCCAAAATGAAAAGCGAAAGCAAGATGAAAGAATTGAAAAGGTACAGCGCCACCAGGATGGAAGAGCGCCTGAGAAAACGAAAATCAATAAAAGAAAAGACAAAGAAAATAGAAAAGCCCACCAAAACCCAGAGGATCTGTTTATTAAAAAAATCTCCGGTATCTTCGAGCGGCGTAAAACTCTTCATCGTAACGAGACCGGCGACGATTATCGGAAGTATGAAAAAAACCAAGAGCCAATCTATTTTATTGAGGGCTTTCTCTATCATATCTGGATTTTTATTTTAATTGAACCGAGAAAACATTGTACATCGGAATTATTTCTTTATTGATTATTTTACTACTGAATGGTTCCGGCCAAGTAAAATTTATATCTTTGCTTTCTTCTCCACTGAGCATGTCTAAATAAGTGCTGCTGGCGGAGACAGCGTTCCCAAGCGCATCGTATAAAATAGCCACGGCCTTTATGTCGGGAATGGTATAGAATGAATTATTTTTTATCTTGGCAGAAAGTCTGGGAGCGGTGTCTTCATCTGCCAGATTTATATTTGAAACCAATATTTGCAGTTGATTTATTTTTTCCTGTGAGACTGTGACCCAGTCTGGGGTCTCCGTAAACTCAAAAGTGGTGTAAACGGGAACGGAATTCCCGATATCTATGGCAGATTCAAAAATGGCAAATTTCCCGGCGGGAGGAATAAAGGTGCTGCCTTCGCGTTTGCCGATATAAACATTGTTCGCATCGGCAAAACGGAATTTATAATTTATTTTATTGATGGCTGTATTTTTATTATGATTCTCTAAATAGGCAACGGCATTGTAACGTCCCGGGACAACACGAAATGCGCGAGCCCAAAGAATTGAAATCGCATCCACTTGCGAGAGACACGCATTGGTGCAAGATCCTCCGCAGTCTATGCCTGTTTCGGTCCCATTTTGCCTGCCGTCTGTGCAAGAAGCTGTCTTGTTCACAATCGAATACGAAACCAGGTAGCCGAATACCGCTAAAAATAAAACAAGCACCAACACGTAAAAAATTTGTCGTTTAAAAGCCCACGTCATGGTGGTATTGTAACATTAAATCATTAAAATAGTACGGGGGATGCAACTTTTTGTGCACCCCCCCTTTGATCAAAACCATCCGTCATAAACACGGTGATGACGGCGTTTTTCCTTTCTAGGAGTCCAGAAAACGCAACGTTCCACCAAAGCAAGGAGCCATTCAGCCATTTTCATTAACATTTTCTTTAACATAAATCAGCCTTTCTTTTTTGTCTCTATAATAGCATACAAAAACTCCGCTAGGGAGTTTTTATTTCCTAAAATACATTGTTCTGGCGCCTAGCTACTTTTGCCATGAAAGACTATCATCGCCACTAGCGGGCTTAACTTCTCTGTTCGAAATGGGAAGAGGTGTGGCCCCGCCGTCAAAGCACCAGAACACTATATTCAAGATTCTCGTATTTTAATTAATTGAAAACTGAATTTTGGGCTTCAATTTACAACTAAAAGTTGGATTGAAGCGCAATGATATGAGATGCACTCCGTGGAGTAGGAGACTCCTATTCACGAAAGGCTTTTTTTGATAGGCCTAGCAAACCCCCCAAACGGGGCACGGAGCGCTAAAAACGAAATGGATGCCGGCGGGATTAACCGAGACTTACAGAGGAGGAACTCTGGTTATTGTCAGTCTGGCCTAAAGTTTCCCGCCGGTTTGGGTACCTGGGTCAAAAGACACCAGCGCCCAAAATTCAATTTTCAATTTTTTTGTGATTTCCAAATTTCTTAACAGGAATCGAAACATTAGTACTTCTCAGCTTAACGCGTTACCGCGCTTACACTTAAAGCCTATCAACGTGATCATCTCTCACGGTTCTTAACGATTCCTAATCTTAAAGCTGGCTTCCCTCTTAGATGCTTTCAGAGGTTATCCATTCCCGACATAGCTACTCTGCAGTGCCCTTGGCAGGACAGCAGACACACCAGAGGTCAGTTCACTTCGGTCCTCTCGTACTAGAAGCAAATCTTTTCAAGAATCAACGAGTGCAGTAGATAGGAGACCAACCTGTCTCACGCATCTATTTACCCCGGCCATAATGGCGGGGTGTCCACAATTACTTGTGGGATTGGACTGTGACATCAACTCAGATTGAGTTGTCTAACATTCAGTCTCTACGGGCGCTTATGAATTTCATTGAAAGGGTAAGTTGCAACAACTTACCGAATCGATATGGATTGATTTTGGGAATTGGCTGATCCTCATAATTCAAATTGGAATTATGAGGAATGTGTGAGGGAAGGGTACAAACTACCCGCGCCCCACCTATGCCAGATGCTCAGCCAATTCCCATCGAGAAAGAACTCCTCTCAATGAAATTCACAAACTTCCCTCGGCATTACCCTTCCTTCGATAAACTCAGGATTCGGGTTTTTCCGATATAAGTTAGCTTCTCACTGCATATTTATACGCAGTGCCGCCGTGATATTGCACATAAATAAATTATGGCAAAATGGTTAATTTCGATTAAAACATTAGTTCACTTTCGTTCACTATTCCTCTGAGGGTTCAAACTGCACTTCTACCAATTTTTTAAATTGGTCTCAGTACGGTCTGAACCCAGCTCGCGTACCTTTTTAATTGGCGAACAGCCAAACGCTTGGCAGCTTCTCCGCCGCCGCGCTAAGGTGAGCCGACATCGAGGTGCCGAACTCCGCCGTCGATATGAACTCTTGGGCGGAACTAGCCTGTTATCCCTAGAGTAGCTTTTATCCGTTAATCTTCCACCGCGTCTAAC
>Ga0134121_10002911_pt1 | contig 14508 bp, 10 predicted proteins | sample KB301_FD_96463 | JGI IMG/M metagenome (GOLD analysis project Ga0134121, IMG submission 96463) | Terrestrial soil microbial communities without Nitrogen fertilizer from Kellogg Biological Station, Michigan, USA - KB3-0-1 | ecosystem: Environmental > Terrestrial > Soil > Unclassified ...
AGCGTGCCGCGCGCGAGCGCCGCGCGATTCGCGAGCAGGTGATTGCCGAGCAGGTGCGTCTCGAGATTCTTCGCGAGATAGCCGAGCTGCGTATAGAGCGACGACAGTGCATGGGCGAACGCATCCGTGCCCATCTGCTGGCCGACGAGCAGCAGGGCCGTCGCCCAGTGCGCCGCGCGCGCCGACACAGGATAGGCATCCCAGCCTGCGCCGCCGATCGCATTCGCTTCCCACGTGCGCATGAGTTGCGTGACGCCGGCTGCATCGCCGCTCCACGCGAGCGCTTCGAGCGCTTCGAGATAGTGGAGCTCATACGACCAGAGCGGCATTCCGGCCGTGGTTCGCCAATCGGCGGTCCGGAGATCGTTCGTGATCCCGGCAAACGTGAAGCGCTCCGCGCGTGCGTCGGTGACCAGATGCTCGCGCCGCGCCTCAGGCCACGGATATCCCCATTCGCGAAGCTCACGCGCCAGCGCCGGAAGTGCGGGTGACGGTGTGGCAGCCCTGAGCGGAGGCGGCCGGCGAAGACGCCCGCGCATGCGTGCACGGATGAACGCCAGCAGCTGTTCTCCGCGCAGGTGCCGCGTGGTGCGCGCGTACCTGAGCACGCGCCCGATCACACCGCGGCGCGCTCCCCCCGCTCGTCTCCCTCAGCGCGTCCGCCTCCGCGCCTCGCGAGCTCACCCGCGACGATCGCCCAGTGCGACACTTCGAATACCTCGTCGTGTGGCACGGGCGGCGGCCCACCGGCGCGCACCGCGGCGGCAAACGCCTCGACTTCGGCGCGGTGACCTTTGTCTTGCGACGCAAACGGACCTGAGCGCGGCGCGCGCCAGCCAAAGCCGTGCGCGCTCTGCCAGTTATCGATCACGGCGACGTGTCCATCCCAGAAACACTCCACGCGTTCCTTGGGATATCGCTTCGATCCGTTGGAGAAATAGTGCACGTGCGCGGTCGAGCCATCCGCGAATTCGATCCCGATCGTCGCAATGTCTTCCGCCGGCCCGCCGGCAGCTGTTCTCGCGGCGGTGACGTTCACGGCGCGGATCGGCGCGCCGGCGAGAAAGCGCGCAAGGTCGATGAAGTGCGACGCCTCGCCAATAATGCGTCCGCCTCCCACAACCGGATCGCGCGTCCAGTGATCGGCCGGGAGCGCACCCGCGTTCACGGTGATGACGACACTCGCGGGCGCTGACCGTCCGCGCATGCCCGCGGCCACCGCCGTGGCGAGCGGCGCCCACCGCCGGTTGAAGCCGACGGCCACCATGCACCCCGACGTCCGCGCAGCATCCGCCACCTGCGCGAGCTCCGCGTGCGTGAGCGCGAGCGGCTTCTCCACGAAGACGTGCTTGCCCGCCGCCAGTGCCTGCGCGGCGAGACGCGCGTGGCTGTCGTGCCGCGTGAGAACGGCGACGGCACTGCTCTCGGAGTCCGTGAGCACGGCCTCGTGCTCGGCCGTTGCCTTCGCAAAGCCGAATCGCTCGAGAGCGCGCGCTGCGGTCACGCCGCCGCGCGATGCGATCACGCGGAACGTCGCACCCGCGGCCTTGAACGCTGGAAGAATGGTGCGGACGCCGAATTCGCCAGCGCCGATGACCGAAAGGGCCAAAGGGCCGGAGGGCCGAAGGGCCGAAGGGGATGAGTGAACAGATGGCACAGCAGTCATCGCACTCTCTTCGGCCCGTTGGCCCTTTGGCCCTTCGGCCCTGTACTCAAGAAGAATTCCCAAACTCGGCTCACTCCCGGCCACCACGGCGTAGGCGTCCGCGGCACGCTCAAGGGCGAACCGGTGCGAAATGAGCCGGCTCACATCGAGCGCGCCACGATGCATCTGCCAGAGCACCGCGTCGAAATTGCGCTGCGCGGTCCAGCGCACGAGCCCGGCGGGATAGTCGCGCCCGGCCTGATAATCACTGTCGTAGCGCCCCGGTCCGTAACTCGCCGCAACCTGGAACGTGAGCTCCTTCTTGTAGAAATCGTCGCGCTGCAGCGCGAGTCCAGTCACGCCCACGAGCACCAGGCGCCCGCGCTGGCGCGACATCTGCGCGGCCGCGTGCACCGGCTCATCCGAATCCGACGCCAGCGTGAGCAGCACCGCATCGGCGCCCAGGTCGCCCGTGCGCGCCAATACCTGGCGCGCCACCATTTCCGCGTCCTCGCCCGTGATCGTTTCGGCGCCGTACTGCGACGCGAGTGCGAGACGCGATGGGTCGCGATCAATGCCGATCACGCGACACCCGCTCGCGCGCAACAGTTGCACTGCGAGCTGGCCAATCAATCCGAGCCCGTACACGACGACGGTCTCGCCGAGCGACGGCGCCGCGAGGCGGATTCCGTTGAGCGCAATGGAGGCGAGCGGCGTGAACGCTGCCGCATCGTCCGACACCCCGTCGGGAACGCGCGCCACGAGCGTTTCGGGCACCGAAACGATCTCGGCGTGGGGACCGTTCGAGACCACGCGGTCGCCGGGCGCAAATCCCAGCACCGAACGTCCGGTTGCCTCGACGCGCCCGACATTGCAGTAGCCGGGGCTTATCGGAGCCGAGAGTTTCGCGCGAACAGCGCCGACGGTTGCGGCGATGCCATCGGTGCGCGCCTTGGTGATCACCTGGCGCACCTTGTCCGGCTGCGATTTCGCCTTTCCGATCCAGCCGGCGCGACCGAAGTCGAGCAGCATCCGCTCGGTTCCCGCCGAGATGAGCGAGCGTACCGTGCGAATGACGACGCCGTGCGCCTCCGCCTGCGGTTCCGGCGACTCGAGAATGGCGATGTCGCCCGACTGCAGCGACTGCGAAACGGATTTCACCCGGTTAGAACACCGTGTAAATGAACGGTGCGAGCACCGACCCCTTGGCAAACACGAGCAGCGCGCCCACCAGCACCATGACGATGATGATCGGCATGAGCCAGAACTTCTTCCGCACCTTCATGAACGCCCACAATTCCGAAGAGAGCCCCATATATCCTCTTGAAGAACTAGAATTGCCGCGTCAGGTCACCCTTGCGCTTGTCCGGCGCGCGGTCGATCCATGCGCTCGTGTCGTGCGGCCGCACCAGCGAATTATGGCCGAACATTCGTCGCACGACGCCGACCGGCGTCAGGACCACGTAATAGACGACCCCCATGAAGATTGGTGTCGTGATCTTCGAGAGCAAACCGGCGAGGCCCATCCAAGCCCGGTAGACGGGGCCAAGCGCCGTTGGCACCACCGCGCCCCCGGCGACAAGGAGACCGCCAAGGGTCCACATCACGAGCGGAGCCGTGTCGTGCCCGCGCCACCGCGACAGCGCGCCGAACACCAGAAACGCGCCGCCCACGAGGAGGCCGAATTTCCGGCCTTCGGCCGCGCTCAGTCGAGCTGGAACTGTTGCTGCCAATTCTCCGTCTCCTCCCACGCGGGCTGCGCGGCCTTGTCGAGCAGGAAAGGTCCGATCACGAGGGCGTCGATGTGCGTGCGCATGAAGCAGCGGTACGCGTCGGCCGGTGTGCACACGATGGGCTCGCCGCGCACGTTGAACGACGTGTTCACGAGCACCGGACATCCCGTCTGCCGCTCGAATTCGCGGATCAGGTCGTAATAGTCCGGGCTCGTTTCGCGCGTGACCGTCTGTACGCGCGCCGAATAATCAATGTGCGTGACGGCCGGAATGTCGGACCGCGCCACGTTGAGTCTGTCGATGCCCCACGCACCGCGCTGCGCGTCCGTCATCGGGATCTGCCGCTCCTTTTTCACCGGCGCGACGAGAAGCATGTACGGTGAATCCGTGTCGAGCTCGAACCACTCCGCGACCCGTTCCCGGAGCACGCTCGGCGCGAACGGACGAAATCCTTCGCGGAACTTGATCTTGATGTTCATGTCGGCCTGCATGCGCGGACTGCGGGGATCGCCAAGAATGCTGCGCGATCCGAGCGCGCGGGGTCCGAATTCCATGCGGCCATTCATCCATCCAACGATCTTTTCCCCTGCCAGCAGCGCAGCGACGCGTGAGCGGAGCGCGTCGGGCGCGAGCCGCTCGTACGACGCGCCCTGCGACTTGAGCCACGTCTCGATTTCGTCCGGCGTGAACGCCGGGCCGAGGTACGCACCTTTCATCGTGTCGCGCGTACCGTCCACGGTGCGCGGCTTGGCGCAGTGCCGGTGCCAGATCAGCGACGCGACGCCGAGTGCTCCGCCGGCATCGCCCGAGGCCGGCTGGATCCAGATGCGCTTGAACGGGCCTTCACGCAGCACTCGGCCGTTGCCGACGCAATTGAGCGCGACACCGCCGGCCATGCAGAGATTCTCGAGACCGGTCGCTTCATGGGCCGCGTGTGCCATGCGCAGCATGATCATCTCGGTCACATCCTGTACGGAGCGCGCGAGATCCATTTCCTTCTGCGTGAGCTTCGATTCCGGTTCGCGCGGGGGGCCGCCGAACAGGTCATTGAACGCCTCGCTCGTCATGGTGAGACCGGCGAGGTAATTGAAGTACTTCTGATTCATGGTGAACGAGCCGTCCGCCTTAAGGTCGATCAGCTCCTTCAGAATGAGATCGACGTACTTCGGTTCGCCGTAGGGCGCGAGGCCCATGACCTTGTACTCGCCAGAATTGACCTTGAAGCCCGTGTAGTAGGTGAACGCGGAGTAGAGGAGTCCCGGCGAATCCGGCCAGTGCAGCTCGCGCAGGATCTCGAGCTCGTTTCCGCGTCCGGCCCCGATCGTCGTCGTGGCCCACTCGCCCACGCCGTCCATGGTGAGCACGGCCGCTTCCTGAAATGGCGACGGAAAGAACGCGCTCGCGGCATGCGATTCGTGGTGCTCGGCGTAGAGCACCTTGCCCTCATAGCTCCCGAGCGATTCGCGAAGCTCCTTGTCCATGTAGAGCTTCTCTTTCATCCAGAGCGGACCGGCCATCAGGAACGACTTGTATCCGCGCGGTACGACGCCGAGGTACGTTTCGAGAATACGCTCGAACTTGAGCAGGGGCTTGTCGTAAAAGCCGACGAGATCGATTTGTTCGTGCGTGATGCCCGCTTCGCGCAGACAGTACGCCACCGCGCGCGCCGGGAAATCGGAATCGCCTTTCTTGCGGGTGAAGCGCTCCTCGGACGCAGCAGCGACGATCTCGCCGTCGCGGATCAGACACGCCGCGCTGTCATGGTAGTAGGCGGAAATCCCGAGGATGTGCACGGGTGAATTCTATGCGCGCGGCAGAATCACGCCGCGGCCGGGCTGTCGAGAACCTGCCGTGCCCAGAGCTCGAGACACATGAGCGAAAGCAGCGTGTAGCTCCCGTCGACCCAGCGCGCACGGTCGAGCTCTATGAGGTGCTGAACGGCGTCGGCGCGGAACCAGCCGCGCCGCTCGATCGACGCCGCGCTGAGGAGGTCGTCGACCATCGGGCGCAATTCATTGTTGAGCCAACGCCGGAGCGGGACACCAAAACCCGTCTTCGAGCGTTCGAGCGTCGATCGCGGCAGCCAGGGGGCAACGGCGTCGCGAAAGATGCTCTTCCCTTCGGCGCTGCGGTGCTTGAGCTCGGGCGGAATGCCGCACGCGTACTGCACCATCTCGATGTCCAGGAGCGGCACGCGGATCTCGACGCCGACCGCCATGCCCATCCGGTCCGTGTAGTTGAGATTGTGGTCGGCGAGAAAGTGCTTCGTCTCGAGGAACAACATGCGATTGAGAGGCGAGTGCTCGGCGGGAATTCGCTCGAGGCTGTCGAGGAGCGGCCGCGCGGTGTCCACGGTGCTCAACGACTCCGCGAGATCCGGTGCATACAGCGCTCGGCGCATCTGCTCGGAGCTCCACCAGAAATACGAAATGAGCCGGCGGTCGCCCTCTGAGTCGGCGTACGAAAACATCTTTGCCGCGCGCCGCACCGCGTCGACGTGCATGGGCACCGGCCAGTCGCCCGACGCCGCATGCCGCGCCGCGCGCGCGATCAGGCCGCGCGCCGGACCCGGCAGCCAGCTCCAGAGGCGCTCGGCGTCGAGCGCCGCGTGGCGGCGGTATCCGGAAAAGAGGTCATCACCGCCAGCTCCGGAAAGAAGCACCTTGATTCCATCGCGACGCGCATGCTCGGCGATGATGAGCGCGTTGATTGGCGCGGGATCCGCCTGCGGTTCGTCGAGCATCTCGACGACGTACGGAAGCCGGTCGATGATGTCGGGTTGTACTTCGATGGGCACGAGATCGACGCCGAGATGCTTCGCGGCGCGTTCTGCATGCGGAAGATCGCGCTCGCCTTCGTGCGCGTCCGGACCCGGCGCAAACCCGATGCAGTAGCACCGGAGCGGCATGTCCGGCGCCGCTTTCCGCGCGGCAGCGACCACGCTGGTGGAATCCACGCCTCCGGACAGGAATGCGCCCACGGGGACGTCCGAAACGAGCTGCCGTTTCACCGACGCGAGGAGGCGCTCCCGTACGCCGTGCACGGCGTCGTCGGCGTTCGCGACCTGTGCGGATTGTCCGTATGGCAGCTCGAAGTACCGCCAGGTTCGCTGCACCTCACCGCCGCGCGCGATGAGCGCGCAGCCCGGCTCGAGCTTGAGCACGTTCTTGACGATGGTGCGCGGCGCCGGCGACCAGAGGTACGCGAGATGACTGTGAAGGGCGACGGGATCCACGGCGCGCTCGACGTCGGAAACGGTGAGCAACGCCTTGATCTCCGATGCGAAGAGCACGCCACGCGACACCGCAGTGTAATACAGCGGTTTTACGCCGACCTGGTCCCGCGCGACTATCACGTCGCCGTGCTCGACACCGGAGGGGCGGCCGCGCTCGCGTCCGTCGCGGATCGCGAAGGCGAAGATTCCGTTCAGCCGGCCGAGCATATCGAGACCGTGCTGCGCGTACAGGTGGAGCAGGACTTCGCTGTCCGACGCCGAATGAAACCGATGCCCCTGCGCGGCAAGCGACGACCGCAACTCGCGAAAGTTGTAGATCTCACCGTTGAATACGAGCGCGAGCTGGGACAGGGAATGCGCGCCGCAGGCATCGCACTCCACGGTCATGGGCTGCCGGGCAGAGGACGACAGGTCGATAATGGCGAGACGCTTGAACGCGAACCCTGCACTGGTCAACGGCGAGGAACCTGTAGCAAAAAACTCGCCGTCAGAATCGGGTCCTCGGTGTCGGATAGCGAATGCCATGGAGGGCAGAATCGCGCGATCGAAATCGCCCTGGAAACCGGCAATGCCGCACATACGGTCTGAGGGTAGCGAGTGGTAGGTTGCGATAGTAGCCTTTGCGGCGGCATGACGCGTAGTCGCGTTTCTTGCGTCCGGGGCGGGCCATGAGGAGGCTCATCAAATCTGGTGTGAGGTACTCCGGGTCGACGGAGACGGCTGGTCTTCGTTCACGCCTCGACGAAGTCAGACGGCCGGGATGGCCGTACTGCCCTCCGGACCAAGGCGACGTGCTTTACCGGCTTGCGATGTCGGCACCGAGAGCCGACGGTCTGGAAATCGGCTTTGCAACAGGAAGCACGGCGGCATATCTCCTTGCCGGACTCGGCACTGGAAACCTCACGTCGATCGACTATGACCAGGATGCATACGATCGCGAGGGCGTGAAACTCATCGCCGCGATGGGATTGACGGCGCGGCATACACTCATTGAGAGCGACTCGATCGTGGCGCTACCGCGGTTGTATGCCGGTGGGAGCCGCTACGGTGTGGTCTTCATCGACGGCTGGAAGACCTTTGATCATCTATGGGTCGACACATTCTACTGCGCGCGCATGCTTGAGTGCGGCGGATGCCTGATGTTCGACGACGCCGCGATGCCGGCTGTACGGAAGTGCGCGTCGCTTCTGTCGCGATACTACGCGTTCGACCAAGTCGACACGTACCCCTTGGTGGGCGGATGGCGACAACGCACGTGGCATCTTCTCACCACGCATTCCTTCCGCCCGCCCTATCTCGCTCTCAGAAAGTCCGTCGAAATCGACAAAACCGAGGCGGGGCGGACGTTTGACTACTGGCGCCGCTTTTGAAGGGCAGAGGCACCGATTCACGCGGTCGCCGCCCCGGACCGAAAGAGGCTGCGGTCTTGCTGCTGGGTATCCCGCTAGGCCGGTGCCGTCCGGCGGTACACCGCGACACGTTATCTTGTGGCCACCGCGTGAAATGATTCTACGCACACTGCACGGGCGACATGAACCTCGACGACGAACTCGGTCTAGCGCTCAGAAGTGCCGTTCGGCACAGCCTGATGATCCTGCTGATGGGTGGGCTCGTCGGCGCCGGCGTCCTTTTCTGGAGCCTCAAGCAACAGCGGCTCTGGACCACGACGTTTGCGCTCGTGCCCGAGGTCGAAACGTCAACGGGATCGAGCGTGCTCGCGCAGGAGCTCGGCTTGTCGTCGAGTGCATCGCAGGGGCCGGATTTCTACGCCGAGTTTTTGCGATCAGACGAGGCGTTTTACGATCTCGTAAGGCGGAAGTACGCGCGGCAGGGGGGCAAGGATTCGGTTTCTCTCCCGGATCTCCTGCAGATCCCGCCGATGGATTCCGCCGTCCGTTTCAAAAAGACCATCCGGTCGATGCTGATCCATTCCACGGCGCTCGTGTCGAGACGCTCGGGGATGGTGAACGTGGCGGTGTCCCTTCCGGACCCAATGGTGTCCAAGCAGGTCGCGGATTCGCTGGTGGCGGCAATCACGGCGCTCAACGATCGTACGCGCCAGAACAAGGGCCGTTCTGAGCGGGAGTTCGCGCAGAAACGCCTGCAGATTGCCCGGAACGAGTACGAAGCCGCCTTCGACACGCTCCGTGACTTCCTCGAAAAGAATCGCGGCACGCTCGGAGGCGGAGGGTCGCCCACGTTGAACATGGAACGTGCCCGCCGCGAGTCGTTCGTCGCGCAAAAGCAGGCACTGATGAATTCCGTCGAGCTGGCGTACGAGACGGCACGCACCGAAGAAGTGCGAAACACGCCACGCGTATCGGTCATCGTTCGTCCGCGGCCCGCCGTCACCGGCGATCCTCGCGGAACGGTCGGGCGAACCGTGGTTGCGTTCATCGTCACCGTGGGCGCGTTCATCGTGCTCTACTGGCTGGCTGACCGGTTCGGGGACGGGTCTGTTTTCAGAATGCTCGGACGCGGTGCGGGCCGTCTCGCGACATCCTCCCGGGCGCGGGCCTGAGCGGAAATATCCGTGGCCACCGCGATCCGGTCGTCGCAGACAACGCGGGCAGCGTACGGGGTGCTGACGCTCGGTGGCATCGTCGGCATCATCGCCGAGTCGCTTCCGTGGAGCGGCGATCTGGCCACGAAGATCGCTGCGATCGCGTCGCCGGCGGCAATACTGGTCTCCTCGCTGATTGCATTGATCGGGTTGGCCCGCGGTGGCGTGGCAACGTTGGCGTCCCCCGCGGCAATGCTGTGCCTGGCTCTTGGCATCTACTTCGGCGTCGGAGCGCTCCTTCCGGCGCTCGGCAACGACCTCCTCGTCGCGCTGCTGCAGGTCGATTACCCGTATACGCTCGCCGAGACGGTCGTCGCCGACCGCGTCACGGCAATCGGTGTCACTTCACTCGCGGGTGCGGCGTGGATCTTTCTGCGCGCGTTTCCGCCGGCTGATTTCGTCGTCGGCGGCAATGTCGACGCCGACTACCTGCGCAGGGCCGCGATTCGGCTTCTGCTGGTGGGAACGGCCGTGCGCTTTCTCATCACGATTCCCTACGCGCTCGGCGCTCAGACCGGCTTCGTCCCGAATTCAATCGCGTCGCTCGAATTCCTCGCGTATCTCGGCCTGATCATTCTGACGTACGGCGTGGCGCGTGGCCTGCTCGACCGCACGACCGACCGGATCGTTCTCGTCATCTTCGGAACGGTCAATGTCGTTCTGAGCGTCGTCACACTCTCGAAGCTCCAGTTCTTTTTCGCCTTCGGCTCCGTCCTTGCCGGATTCTGGATGGGCCGCCCGCGCGCGCGCGTGCTGATCTCCATCGCGGTGGTCGGCATGCTCATTTATCCCGCGCTGCAGCAGTTCATTTCGGTCGGCCGAAGCCTGACGGCGGTGTCTTCGGGCGCATCGCTGTCCGAGCGATTGGAGAGCATCCCGAAAGCGAACTCACTCGCGTCGGAGATCTACGCGGATGAAGAGATCTCGGGCAGGACGACGGCGCGCTTCTCGTACGTGGCAGCGTCCGTATTCGCGATTCGGTCATACGACGCCGGACTTCCGGGCAAGTCGATGTCCGAAAACATCCTGTGGTATTTCGTGCCGCGATTCATTTGGCCCGCGAAGCCGGAAATGACAGCTGCGAGTAAGGAAGTTTCGGTCCTAATGCTCGGAACCGATGAAACGCGAACCGGACTCGGCGTGTTCGCCGAGGGTTACTGGAACGGTGGATACTGGTTGACCGTGATCGGGCCGGCGCTCGTGGGTATTGTCCTTGCACTCTTCGAGTTCTGGCGACCACGGGCGCTTGCGACATTCGACATTCCGTGGATGTACGTTTTCTGGTATGGATGTACGGAGGCTTTTGCGATCGACGGCTTCTTCCTGCCGCAGTATTTCGGCATGTGGCCAATCGTCATCGGCACATTCGTGCTGCTGCGCCTCGCGTTTGGAGCACCCCGGCAGGCCGGAAGTGCGGCGCCCATTGCCGCAACTGCGCCAGCGTAAATCCCTCTGAGCACCGAGACCTGACTCATGTGCGGAATCGCCGGCTTGATTTCGCGCGACCTCGACGCAGGTGCCGCACGGGCTGCCGTTGAGCGAATGACGGCGGCGCAGGCGCACCGCGGACCCGATGACTCGGGTATCTATGTCCGCAGCGAGAACGGGCTGACCGTCGTACTCGGTCATCGCCGTCTCAGCATCATCGACCCGACGCCGGAAGCGGCGCAGCCGTTTCGGCTGAAGGACGACACAACGGTCCTCACGTTCAACGGCGAGATCTACAATTATCGATCGCTCGCCGTTTCGGGTGTACGCCAGCAAAGCGCCATCGCGGCGCGCTCCGATACCGCGGCGCTGGCCGCAATCGTCGCCTTGCAGTGGGACAAGGCACTCCCGGAGCTCAACGGCATATTCGCGTTCGGCGCGTGGGATTCGCACCGTCAACAACTGCTGCTCGCACGAGACCATCTCGGAGTAAAACCGCTCTACTGGGCGCAGTCAGGGCAAACGCTTTTGTTCGCGTCAGAAGTTCGCGCACTCTTGAAGAGCAAGCTCGTGCCATGCACGATGGATTGGCGCGGCTTGTCCACGCATCTGTTGTTCGGGGCCCCCATCGAGCCGCACACCATGGTCGAAGGTGTGCGGGCCATTCAGCCCGGCGGGTCGCTCATTGTCGGGCGAGATCTCATTCCGCGAGAAACACGGTGGTGGTCTCTGCCCGCGGCCGTCAGCCAAGTCGACGAGCAGGCAGCGCGCGGTGCGCTTCCGTCGGAGCTCGATCGCGCGATCTCAGGCCAAATGCTCGCCGACGTCCCGGTGGGAATCCTGTTGAGCGGAGGGGTCGATTCGACAGGCATCGCCGCGCTGGCAGCGCGAATGGGATTTCGGCCGCTCGCGATCTCGCTGTTTCTCGAAGAGTCCCCGCTGAACGAAGAGGCCGTCGTTGTCGAAACGTGCAAGCGATTCGGTATGGAGTTGCACGCGAGCCGACTCACGGCCGCCAACGTCGTTGATACGGTCCCGGACTGGATTGCGGCGCAGGATCAGCCGAGCGTCGATGGCCTGAACGTCTATCTGGTGAGTCGCGCCGCGCACGAAGCCGGACTGAAGGTCGTTCTGTCAGGCAATGGCGGCGACGAGGTTTTTTGCGGCTACCAGGGGTTCGCGCGCGCGCGCCGTGCCGCGCAGCTGGAGCGGCGCATGCGCGCGATGCGCACGGTCTTCGCCCTCGCGCGGACAACACGTCTCAGCAATCCGAAAGCCGCACGTTTGCTCGATATGTTCGCCGGCGTGCTTCCCTCGTACTACGTCAGCCGGTCGTTACGCGGCACGACAGAGCTGCGATCGTTGCTGAGGGGCGGGCCCCTGGGCGCCGACGCCTTGCCCGAACGTGCCCGCGCGGAGTTTGCCGAGATTTCTGCAGAGCCATCCGCCGTTCGGCGGATGGCTCTGCTCGAAACGAGCTTTTACCTGCGGAACGTGTTGCTGAGGGACGCCGACCAGATGGGCATGGCACATTCTCTCGAAATTCGCGTGCCGCTGCTGGACTGGCGGCTCGCCGTGTCAGGAATCGCCGCGCTCGGAAGCACGTTCCCGCCCCCCGACATTGCAAAGCCTCTCTTCGTCGATGCCATTGCCGACGATAACCTCAGCGAAGTGTCCCGACTCCCCAAAAAGGGGTTCGACATTCCGCTCAGCACATGGATGCGATCTCGCAGTGGCTTCGACCTCCTCCGGTCGCTCGGAGAAAGCGCCGATGCGACGGGCGCGTTTGAGCCGGGCGCGGTGACGCGCTCGATTGACCGCTTTTCCCAGCGACGTGAATCGGCCTACTCGGCGCTCGCCATTGTCACGGCAGTGCAGTGGATGAAGCGCAACGGCGTCAGCGTATAGCGCGAACGCTCAGTCGGTTCGCACCCAGGCGGGACGCGCACCGCCCTGGAGCAGCCACTCGTAGGTGAGGTGCATGCGGGCGGCAATCGACTTCCAGCCAAAGGCACGAAGCATCCACGCGTGCCCTGCAGCACCCATGTCCCGTAGACCGTCCGGCGCTGTTGCGAGCGCGGTGCGCAAGCACGTCACCAGTGGTTCCACGCCGACGTCGATCCACCAGCCGCTCCGTGAATCGACGAGTCCCGCCCACGGCGCACCCTTCGTCACAATCGCAGGGGTGCCACACGCGAGCGCCTCGGCCACGGTCATGGCGAAATTCTCAGAGTGTGTCGGCAGTACGAACACATCTGCTGCGCGATACGCCGCCCACTTTTCGGTGCCGTACAACGGCTCCGAAAACTCCGTGCGCTCCACCCCCAGTTCTGACGCGAGCGACTTCATCGTGTCGAGATAGCCTTCAGCGGAGCCGCGCTCTTCGCTGTTCCCCACAATTCGAAGCCGCCAGGCCGGGAATTCGGCCATCACCGCCTTCCAGGCACGTAGCAGGATGTCGACGCCCTTCTTCGGATGAATTCTGCCGAGGAACAGAATCGTTCGGACGTCGCGCGCCGGCCCCGTCGACGCAGGCGGTATGTCCACTCCGTTCGGGATGATCGCGATCGGCTGGCGGAATCCCCGCCGGCGAATCTCCTCCGCCTCGCTCTCCGCGGTCGCGTGAAAACAATGAACGCTTGCGAGCGCGGGACGCTGGAACAGCGGCCAGAAGATCTTCTTGACGGGCGATCCATGCGACATCGCCCAGTCCGAAAGCGCACCTCGCGGCGACATGACCAGCCTGAAGGCCGTTCCTCGCGTTGCCCAGGCCGGATAGATGCCGCTCATATGCCACATGCCGTGATTGTGCAGGATCCCGCTGCCTGAGTGGGTCGCTTTCGTCAGCCACCGTGCCATCGCGGGGGAGCGTCCCAATCGCGGCGGGCCGAATCCGGGCGGGAATATGTGAACCGGTACATCCGTGGGCCGCGAAGCGAGCGCAGCAACGCTCGCGTCGTCCCCCGCATCGATGAGTTCCTTGCACAACCGTACGACCGAGTAGCTCGGACCGCTCGCTTCGTCGGAAACTCCGGGGATCACATGAATGACGCGCATGGCCAGCGAAGCATCGGCTTCATGTCATTGTGATGACGACGTCAACGAAAACTCGGACAACCTCGATATCAAACCCGATCTTATATTGCTGCTTACTGAAATGACCCGTCCCCGCGTCGTTCTTGTCGCGGCCACTCTCGAGCCGGGAAACGGGGGGATTGGCCGGCTGGCACGACTCACTGCCCGCGTTCTCGCGCAGAAGGCCGCCGAAGGCCTCATCGAAGCGCGAGCGGTAACACTGGCTGACGCTGAGCCCCAGAACGACCTGGGCATCCCCGTCTGGACGGCGGCACGCTCGCGCATGCGATTCGTTGCGGAGGTCCAGCGGGCGGCGATCACCGATACCCACCTCATCTACGACTCCCTCGGGCCCGCGCGCGCGCACTGCCTGGTGCCCGGCCTGCGAAAGCCGTTTCTCGCCTGGATCTGCGGCATCGAGATCTGGCCCGAGGCTAATCCGCCCCGGCTGAAGCGGCTGAGGTTCAAGTGGGCGGCGCGCGCCGACAAGATCGTTTCGATCAGCGACTACACCACGACACGAAGCGGCCTCGACGCGGAAGTCTGTTGGCCGGGCACGGAGTCTGACGACGCGCTTTCCGTCGGCGATGTCACGGCGCGGCCGCCGCGAGTCCTCGCGCTGGGCAGAGTCGACGAATCCGACAAAGGTCATCATGCTCTCGTGAAAGCGTGGCCTGACGTTGTGCGTGCCCTGCCGAACGCGATCCTGACCTTTGTCGGAAAGGGCCCGAAACTGCACCTGCTCAAGGACGCCGTCGAACGCTCCGGCGTCGGCGGCAACATCGAAATCCTCGGTTTCGTTCCCGACGACGCGCTCGAGGCCATCTGG
>Ga0134121_10002912_pt1 | contig 14504 bp, 6 predicted proteins | sample KB301_FD_96463 | JGI IMG/M metagenome (GOLD analysis project Ga0134121, IMG submission 96463) | Terrestrial soil microbial communities without Nitrogen fertilizer from Kellogg Biological Station, Michigan, USA - KB3-0-1 | ecosystem: Environmental > Terrestrial > Soil > Unclassified ...
CAATTGCGGCAACAGCGCAATAGCTCGCTGCAGACTCACTCGCGCGCCCGCCAAATCGCCACTTTCGCGCAACGCCAGACCAAGGAAGGCGTGCGTAGGGCCAGCCGCGGGATCAAGTCGGACGCTCTCGCGCAATTCAGAGATGGCCTTTTCTTTAGCGCCGCTGTACCACAGTGCCACTCCTAAGTTGTAGTGAGCCTCCGAGGATTCCGGCTGAAGGGTAACGGCGCGCTGCAAATGGACCAGAGCAGACGGCATGTCTCCCTGCTGGCCGAGAACGAAACCAAGAAGGTTGTGTGCTTCTGCGGAGTTCTCATCAAGTCGAACGGCTTCCGTGAGCTGTGCCCTGGCTGCCGGTAGATCACCACGTGCAACGGCTTCTTTGGCCCGCTCGTACGGGTCGTTCGCAGCGCTGTGTAACGGGGGAAGCGGTTTGCGCCTGGACGCGCTCTGCTGCTTCAGCGCCAATCCGAGGCCGTAATACGCTTCCCGCAGTTCAGGATCAATCTGGAGAGCCTTCTCGAATGCGGCTACAGCAGGCGCGAGTTCGCCGCTCTGACGCAAAGTCTGCCCGATTTGGTATTGCACGTTAGCGTCGCTTGGCTGAGCTTTGGCGACGCGACGAAGGTGTACTAGCGCGCCCGTGGAATCGCCCGTTTCCCGCAGAGCCAGCCCGAGATTGCTGTGGGCGGCTAAATTGTTCGGCTCCAGTGCGAGCGCGTTCCGAAAAGCTTTGATGGATCCACCGAGATCGCCGCTGCGCGCCAACGCCGAGCCGAGGTTTACATGGGCTCGCACGAACTTAGGGTTTAGAGAAAGGGTTTTCTTGAACTCCGCAATGGCACCAGCCAAGTCTGCCTTGCCCATGAGCGCGACGCCCAACCAATTGTGTGCCTCGGCTGAGTTTGGGCCGACTTTCACGGCCTGCCGGAAAGTCTCCAGGGCGTGCGCGTAGTCGTTGCGGTCCCAATAAGCCAAACCCAGAGTCACACGAGGCTTAGGATCTAAGGGATGCAGTTTAACGGCAAGTTCAAGCTCACTCAGAGAAGCTGAGGTCCTTTCCGCTTTCTGCGAAACTGCCGGAGTCGCCGAAAGAAGCACGAGGGCCCCCATGGCGAACACGCGAAGGATCCTCGGACTAACACTCATTGGTCTGGGTCCAGTAGTCGAAGTTGCAGGCGCGAAGTTTCTTCATCCTCCTTGCGGAGCGATCTCGCCATTTCGAGTTGCTTGTCAGCCTCCTCTTTCCTGCCCATGCGGGCCAGCAGCAATCCCAACTGATAGTTGGCCTTTACAGACTTGGGATTGAGGCGAATGGCTTGCTCGAGATTACGTTTTGCGTCTGCGTATCGATTCGCAACCATAAGCAAAGTTCCCAAAACTTCATGCGATGACGCGTGATCAGGGTGCCGCTGCAGTACCTGTTCCAGTATGCGAATCGCTTCGGCATCATTCTGCTGATCTCTGGCAACTAGAGCCAGATAGTAGTTGGACCCAAGTTGGTCCGGCTGCAAGCGAAGGCTTTCACGGAGGTGCGCAGCGGCGTCTGCCAAGTGACCTTCTAAATACAAGACAGCTCCCAGCGCGTACTGCAACTGCGGGTCATTCGTTCGAGTCGTGACCAGTTCTTGGAGCAGGCTCTGTGCAACTTCAAATTCTTTCTTCCCGGTCTTGGCCGCTGCCAAAGTGTACTTATATAAGGGATCTTGTGGCCTAAGGTTTGCCGCTCTGGTGAGGGCTGGGTCGGCATCCTCCAACAAGTCCAGTTTTAAGCATATTCGGCCGAAGCCGAGAAGAATTTCCGGGTTTTCCGGTTCGATTTTCTTGGCACGGATCCAATATGAGAGAGAACGTTCCAGTTCGCCTTGTTGCTCGGCGATGAAAGCAGCCTGTCTCAGGGCCGGCATCGAGCGGGGATCAAAGGTGAGTGCCTCGTCGTAGCTATCGAGGGCGCGAGGAAACTCGTGCTTCATCGAATAAGCACCACCCAGGTTGAATGCCAACTGATATGACGGTGTGCTTGTCTGCTTGGTCCGCTCCAGAACTTCGATGGCTTGGGGGACCGCTCCATCATTGGCGAGAAGCAGGGCAAACTTGATGGACCAATCTGCCGGGACACCATTTAAATGCTTCCAGTCCGTCGCCAAATCCGCGAGCGCCGCATGCTTTCCAAGCTTCGCGAAATCGGCCGCGAGGACGAGCAATCCGTCAGGAGACTGCTTAAGGGCGGGAAGAACTGGAGTCGCGAATTCCAGCGACTGCCGGTACCGTCCCTTCTCTGCTTCGGCGCGTGCTAGGGCCAGTCTTGCCCCTACGTCGAGTGGATCCAAGGTCAACACCTGACGAAAGATTGGCAACGCGCGCTCGGGCTTTCCCTGGATGGTGTAGACCTGTGCGAGGCTGAGGTGGGCTCCGAGCAACTGAGGATTTAGGCGGATGGCCTGCCGGAGAAGGCTGGCGCTTTCATCAAGGCGTTTCTGCTGAAAGCGAATAGTTCCTAAGACCGAATACGCCACAGCGCGAGTTTGTGGATCGGACAGGGCCAACCGTGCCTGCTGATCGGCCTCTTCCAGGCGACCCTGCTGGACCAAGTCGGCTGCTTTCTGCAAAGCGTCCCGAGAATCAGCGCCGTGACTGATCCCGGGGCCTAAGAAGAAGAAGAAGAAGAAAAGCAAAAAACAACTGCAGAGCCCTTGACCCCTGGGTCGACGCGTGCAGTCCCTGTTACAAAGTGCCGTCACTGCCACGGTTGCTTCGCCTCCACCAGACGCGAAGCTTAAACCCCAACTGGATTAGAAATCAAACCTCAAAGCAAACTGGATCGAACGTGGCGAGTTGCATTGAGTATTCACCGTCCCGAAGCTACCGTTGCTGAAATTTGTATCCGGATCGCAGAAATCAGTGCGGTTAAACAGATTGCCGAACTGGGCTTCGAATTTCATTTTGAGTTGTTCGCGAATTGGAAAGACCTTGAATATGTTCAAGTCTTCGCTGTAGGTGGGGAAGCCCCGTACGGAATCATCTCGTCTAGGCGCATCGCCCAGCTGGAGCGCACCGGGATCGGCCCATGCGGACTTAACGAAGTAATTTTGTGTAGCCGGGTTGAAGTTTCCGCTTCGACTGGCCACTCCACCCGTGTCTTTCACACGATTGGGTCTCTTCTGCCCATTGAAGAGGAAGCCAGCCAGATCATTGTTCATGAATATGTTCAGCGGCCGACCGCTCTCGTAGCGCAAGATGCCAGACAAGTTCCAACCACCAAGCACGGCGCCTGCGGCACCCTTGAAGTGTTTGGCTCCTGGGACCTCCCAGTTGAAGGCCACCAGGAAGACGTTCGGGGTATCATCGGCGCTCACCGACCACTCACTTGTATTTATGGGGTTCTGGACGTTGCCATTGATGCCCTCGTCTCCCTGGGCACTTTCGGCACCGTTATTGACTAGATGTGAACGGGTATAACCCACACGGAACTGGAGCCCCTGCGAGAAGCGCCGCTCCAACACCACTTCAAGCGCGTTATATAAACTGGCGCCCAGAGGAACGCCGCGCCAGTTGATGTTCTGGTACTGCGGAAAAGGGCGCAGCGCTTGGGCGACGTTGCCAGTGAAGGTTGGGTACGGCAAGGGCACTCCGCCGGCGCAGATGCCACCAGGTGCGTGACTGGGACTGGCGTCGCAGGGTGAGTTCAGGGTCGTTTCGCCCAGCGCCAGAATGGCTGGGTTGTTCATATTCGCTAGCAAGCCCATCCGCTGCCAGTGATCGCTGAGGCGCGTGCCCCGGTTGCCTATATAAGAAACGTCCACGCGCATGTTGTTCGTGATCTCACGTTCCACCGTGACAGACCAGTTTTGATAGCGCGGGAGTGTCAAGTCGTTCTTCGCCACAGCCACAGGACCCGTTCCGTTTGCAATGGTCGGATCGATGAACGGCGGGAACTTGATACAGGGACCGCCGCAGAGCGGCGAATTCTGCGGGAAGCCCTGGTCCAGGAGGAAGGCCGGACTCTGCCCGTTGTTTGGCGTTTGAACGAACGGATTGGACGAAAACCCGATCGTGGGGTCTCCCACGAATTGAGAGAAGGACACGCCGGAATAGTAGATTCCATAGCCCCCGCGAATGGCAGTCTTGTCGCCCGCGCGATAAGCGAAACCAAACCGCGGGCCGAAGTTGTCGATCCCTGGGTCTTCAAACGTGCGCGTTCCGGCACGGCCCGGGCCAGAGCCTGCGAAGATCATGGCGCCTGGGATTCCGCCAGCACCCGGATTGGGAGTGTTCGGATCGAAGGTGGAATACTTGTTATTCATCTCGGTTCGCGCGGACTGGTAATCCCAGCGCAGGCCCAAAGTCAGTGTCAGCCGGGTGTTAACCTTCCACTCATCGTTGATCCACGGAGCATAGTACGACTCGTGAAACGCAGGATGCACGGCAATGGTTTGGTCCGAGTTGTGCACTTGTCCGAGGAGCATCGAAGCGAACGAGTTGCCCGTATCTCCCGGAAGAACATTGCCGTTCTTGTCATAACCGGCGGTCTCAAGGTTGTTAAAAACGAAATGACCGCCTACGTCACCGACGCCCCAACCGACGTGCGGGAACTGGTGCCAGCGATACTCAAACCCAACCTTAATCGTGTGTTTTCCTCTTTGCCATGACAAGTCGTCTGAGAACTGCCAACGGTTGTTAGTCTCGAACCCAAAGTTGGGCCACCCGTAGGTGCCAATCGAGTTGTACGGGATGGTGCCCTGGAAGTCGATGAGTGGTGGTCCTGCCGTGTTATCAAGAATACCGCCCTGCGGCGAAGCCGTGCCCGCCCACAGTTTGGAGGGCCAGCCCACGCCTGCGGACAATGGGTTGCCGCCCATGAACCACCTGTCCCACGCAATCGTGGTGTGGTTCAGCAAGTTGGTGTTGATGATCCAATCGAATTGCACATTGGCATGATGGGTGGCAATACGCTGATAGAAGCCGTCGCCGTAATAGTTGCTGTTCTTCTCCGGCGATGTTGCGCCATCAAACTGAGTCACGCAGCCACCCACCTCGCCGCAATTCCGGATCGTAGGCCGGGTGTTCCAGTAAAAACTTTCGTGCATGCGGAAATTCGGCGTCAGGCTTTGATCCACTCGAAACATTATGTTGCGCGCATTCATGATCCAGGTTTGGTCGCCAGCCGGGTTGCCAGCAACGTTGAACGCCGTACCCGGCCGATCCGGGTGAACCATCAGCGCGGCGATGCGGGATGCCACTACGCTCAGGTTCGGATCTCCGGCGGGGATGATGTTGCCAGGGTAAGCCGTGCGAACGGGGACAGTGATCGGTGTCCCAGAACAATCCGTGGTATTCACGGTGGTTGTAGTGGAAGGATCATAAATAGCGCCCTGCATGACAGGGCGACCTAACGCATCAACTGCAGGCACAGACTGGCCGGCGCAGTTTGTCATTGTCAGTTGCTTGCCAGTCAAGATTTCGCTGAAGTTCCCCTGCTTCATCAGGTCGGTCGGTGTAGTGTTGCCGAAGCCGGGCAGGACCCCGGAGCGGAACCGCGTCCAGTCAATATTCACGAAGAAGTGAGTTTTGTTGTGCCCGTCATACACCTTCGGAATGACTACCGGGCCGCCGAGCGTAAACCCGAAGTTGTTATTGCGATAAGGCGTCTTGCCCGCTGTTCCGAAGAAGCCGGCAGCATTGAGAGCATCATTTCCAAAATATTCGTAGGCGCTGCCGTGCAGAGCGTTGGTGCCTGACTTGGAAGTGTATTCAATGAAACCACCGCTGGTGTGGCCATATTGCGCGGCATAGGTGGTCGTGATGACTTTTACTTCCTGAACTGCCTCTACCGATGGTGCGCTTTCCTGGCTCTGCTGGTGTCCACTGGCGTAACCGAAGGCCGCGCCATCGAAGAAATTCTCGGTCGCCCTGGTCTGGCCGCAGTTGATGCGGGAATTGAACTGGCTGCCGCGAAACATGGGGTCGCCGTTGGGCTTCATGGGCAGGTAGCCAGGCTGCATCTGCAGAACCGACTCCGCCAGACGAACGTCGGCGCCCATCACAACGGGAAGAGCCTTGTAGTAGTTTTCGTCGACGGTGTGGCTGACGTCGGCCGTGGTGGTGTTGAGCGTTTCCACGTCGCCCTTAACCTCTACCGTCTCTGTCACAGCACCGACCGCGAGAGCGACGTCTTTGCGGATCGTTTCCGCCCCAAGAAGCGAGATACCTGAATTGGCAGAGGTCTTGAATCCCGTGTGATCTACGATTACCGAATACGTCCCCAATACTAAGGGGGGAGTGGTGTAGGACCCGGCGCCGTTGGTCGTGAGAATAGTCTCAACGCCTGTACCTTCGTTGCGAACCTTCACCGTTGCACCAGCTACGCTGGAGCCACTGGAATCCGTCACAATACCGGTGATGATTCCCCGGTCGGATCGTTGTGCCAGAAGGGAGGCGTTAAGGCAGACAATAACGAGAAGAGAAAACAAACCTACGGCAAGGTGACTTTTTCTCATACGCACCCCCAAATGTGCGCCATGCGCCGCCAACGACAGGTCGGGAAGTTACTACGTGTTGAGTAAACGATTACTGCATGCGCGCGGAAACTTACAATGGCCCATGGCCATTGTCAAGAAAAAATGTAGTACTTTCATACTAGATGTTTATGCGTGAGGTGCGGCGCTGTTCGCTGCGGTACGTTGAGAACTATGAATATTTGTAGGTTTGCTGCAATGGGCACACTCCTACGTACAACCTTTCGAACCGTGTAAAGTGGTTCGCTTACGGAAGGAAGAAACCTGAGATATCGTTTGCTCCGCCGTTTTGGTTCACGTGCTCTCGTCAATCCAGCGCCGACTCTATAAACGCTTGGTTAGCCTCAGCCGAGATAGTTAGTCGGGACGGCGCTACCCCTGACGTTACCCCATCAATACACACCAGCAGTTGATTTGCTCCCAGTAAGTCGCTTGATGAGCGTTGTCTCCTCTGGGTCATAAGGCGAACCATCAGGTCGAAAAATGTCGTGAAACCAGACATTGGGTTCTGCGGCGTAAGCTTTTTCCCAGGAATCCCAAGGGTAGATCGTCTGTGACTTGCCGCTTACGAAGCCCCAGTTATAGGCGCCCACATTTTCTTCCTTAAGTATCGGAAGTACTGTGGCAAACGTACTCCCCATTGGCCTGGCCATATACTCGGTGCAAATGATCGGTCGGTGATAGCGGCGCAAAGAGGCGATCCTCTGGCGCATCTTCTCCGGCGGCTCGTAGCTGTGGAAGGTGATCACATCGGAGTTGTGCAATTGCAGCCGCGCCATTTTACTGAGCTTTGCCTCGTCGGCCCAGTTCCCTTTCCAAACGCCACTGGTGAGCGGCTGAGAGGGGTGAGCGCTCCGCGCCCAAGCCCATTCCCTCTTAAGTAGTTGAAGGGCCAGTGCTGCCTTGTTCGGCAGCTCGCTCGCCTTATAGGGGGGATTCTCATTATCGGGTTCGTTCATGAGGTCCCACATTAGGACTCTGCTGTCCGAATGAAAACGCGCAATCACTCTTACGATGTAAGGTTTAAGTTCCGAATCCCATCGCTTGGGGTTTTTCAACAGATCAGCACCGGGAGCCTGCACCCAGCCTGAGTTGTGGACGTGTGGCTTAGGCTCGCGCTGTTTTCCCGGTTTCGGATTCGGATCCCAGACCGAATCCAGGAGCACAAAAGTGATTTTGATGTGGTGCTTGTCTGCAACGGATAAAAAGTTGTCCATCCGCTCGAGGAACTCTTTCGAGCCTTGCTGCCATAGCAAGTTGTGAAGAAAGACCCGCATCGTGTTCATGCCGAGCGACTGAGCCCAACCCAACTCGCGATCGATGGTTTTCAGGTCGAACGAATCCGCCTGCCACATCTCCAGCTCGTTGATAGCCGTACTGGGAACGAAATTACTTCCTACTAACCAGGCTTGACCGGCATACCACTGCCGAGCGTGCTGCGCCGACCAAGTCTGGGCCGCGAGAGTTGGTAGGACAGCGGGGGTAAAGAAGAGGCTAACCGCGAATATACTGATCAGCCAGTTATCCATGCTGCGGCGTCCGCGAGCTGTTGTCGTATTCTGTATTTTCACGTGGCTATCCTAGAGATCCCGGTCGCGGCTCCTATTGCAAGGTCAAGTTCAACTTGGTGACCGAAGCCGGGCGAAATGTGAAGTGAACGGTGCGCCCTAGAGCCTGCACGGCCTCGTCAACCGGCGTCACCGCGTCTCGCTTTTGAAAGGTGTTATGGGCGTGAATGTCGGTGTGAGAGAGCACGGTAGCCGTGCCTGACTTCAGGCTTGCTTCTCGAATGGCAATTTCGGCGTCGCGGGATTCCTGAACGCTAGGATTGACCACCGTGAGAATTAACTGTTTATCGTGAAGCGAGGCTGAACCTCTTAATCCCCAAAACGACGCCGGTGTGCCATCTCTGGCGTAGGTGATACGCGGAGCCGAGAAGATCGTCCGCAGCGATTCGCCTCCCTGATGCGCAGAATACATGTCGAAAACGTGACCGACCGGGGTAATACAGAACTGGTTCTCGTGCGCAAGGTACAAGCTATTCAGACAATTAATGAGCTGAGCACAATTTGCCATGGCTATCTTGTCGGGGTGCTGATGAAAAATGTCGAGAGTCATTGCACTGAAAAGAGCATCCCGCAAAGTCGGGGTCTGTTCCAGGATGTTGCCGGCAGTCATTTCGCTCCCCGGCCGGTACCACGGACCCCATTCGTCGACTACTAACTTTATGTGATGCTGCCGGTCGAGTTCTCCCATGATTTGCCAGTGACCGACTATCAAGGAATCCATCACTTCACCTTGTCGGAGCAACTCGTACCAATCGACAACATCAAACTTCAGCGCGTCCCCTTTGCCTTCATTCCAGTCCTGGGTCCGTCCACGGCTCAAATTCCATGCGTAGTAATGCAACGCAAGACCATAGATCGAGCGCAGTTGCCCAGGGTCTTTGCGAACAATTTCTTCTAAGAAACGGCGCGTCCAATCCCAGTTGTCGTCATTGGGACCTGAAGCGATGAAAGCTAAGTCCTCCCCAAAGCGAGGTACCCAGCTTGTGAATCGCCGAAATTCAACCGCATATTCCTGGGCAGTGAAATTTCCACCGCAGCCCCAGGACTCATTTCCGACTCCCCAATAACGCACATGGAACGAGTCCGCGGATCCTGCCTGGGCCCGCGCGTCCGCGAGCGTAGTACTGCCTTGCGGTGAATTGCAATACTCCACCCAGCGGTAGAACTCCTCGGCCGGCAGACTCCGCAGGTTGGCTGCCAAGTACGGCTGCGCTCCAATAAGCTTGCAGAACCGCACAAATTCGTTCGTGCCAAACTGGTTCGGTTCATACTTGTGGCTGGAAGGAGACGCGGCACTTTCGCTACCTTCCCAGAAGTTGCTGCGCCGGGGACGATTCTGCACCGGACCGATGCCGTCGCGCCAATCGTAGCTGTCGGCAAAACACCCTCCAGGATATCGGACTACGGGTGCCTTGATCCTGCGCATCTGATCGATTAGATCTTTTCGGATGCCAGCCACGTTAGGAATTTTCGAGTCGGGGCCAACCCAGATGCCGTCGTAGATGACACCGCCTAAATGTTCCGCAAAATGGCCGTAGTTGTTGGGAGAGATGATACCCAGCGGTTCCTCGAGCAGAACCTCGATTCGCGAATCCACACTGGAAGCGGGGCTAGAACAGAACGATTCGGGCCGCGTCAAAAAAAGACCGCCAGCGACCATGGCGCTGTTGCGGAGAAAGGTTCTGCGTCGAATCAACGTCTTCTCCCCTGCGCGGACGACCCTCCAGACTGACTTAGGCGGCCCATTGAACTACTGCGTATGAACGCGGTGGCAGTTCGAAACGGCTCTGCCCCGCATTACTGCTTGGCTTCTCCATCTGACGGGGGGCAACTCTCTGAGGAGACTCGAAACTATTGCTCGCCTTCAAGTCGTCGCCCGTTAACACGAATGCGTTCAACACACGTGCGGGCGCGCGGTCCTGCCAAGCGACCTCGACGATCTGGGACTGGCTCAGATCACGATTCAGGAGGAACAGAGACACGCTGTGATCCTCCGGGTTCATGGTTCCGGCAGCATCGATGTAAGGAACTTGTCCAATGTCAGTGACGTCGTAGGTTGGCGACTCGACGAAAAGGTCCAGTACCTTCCCATGCGCAAATTGCAGCCCCCAACTGTAAGGATAAAAAATGGTCTGCCTGAACAGGCCCTTGGAGTTGGTAAATATCGGCGCTATCACATTTACCAGCTGCGCGAGACAGGCGATCTTTATGCGGTTAGCGTTCCGCAACAGCGTATTGACGATCCCGCCCACCAGGAGGGCATCTTCCAGATTGTACTTCTCCTCCAGAAGATGAGGCGCAGCCTGCCCATGGCCATCAACAGCGTCGCCCTTCCGCTCGCGATACCAAACATTCCATTCGTCAAACGAGAGCCACAGTTCTTTGGGGGAGCGCTTGTGCCCGCGTACCATGTCGCAGACTGCTAACGTCTCTGCGATCTGCTTTTCCATACTGAGATTCATGGCCAGGTACTTCGAAGTTTCCCCTCCCGTTTCCTCCTTGGTGTTCCCCAAATAACGATGCAATGACAAACCGTCGACATACTCGTAGCACTGCTCCAGCACTTCGCGATCCCATTCTAGGTAGGTCGGCATCATAGGCCCGCTGGACCCACAAGCGATTAGCTTCAATGAGGGATCCACGGACCGCATTTGACGGGCAGCATCCTGCGCTTTCATCCCATACTCGGTCCCTGTCATGTGACCGATCTGCCAGGGGCCGTCCATTTCGTTGCCTAAGCACCAGTGTTCAACCTTATACGGCTGCTCGATGCCATGCGATCGCCGCAGATCGCTCCACTTGGTACCTTTTTCCGTATTGCAGTATTCCACCAGTGCGGCTGCCATCTCTGTTGTATCCGTCCCCAGATTCAATCCCATCAGCGGACGAGCGCCCACCATCTTGCACCACGACATAAACTCGTTGGTTCCAAACTGATTCGGCTCAAGCGTGTCCCACGCCTTATCGAGAACACGAGGTCGGTCTTTCCTAGGGCCGACTCCGTCGAGCCAGTGGTAGGCCGAGACGAAATTGCCACCCGGATAGCGGATGATGGGCACGCCTAGGCGGCGTACTTCGTCCATCACATCCTTACGGAATCCATTCGCATCAGCCAGACCGGAACCAGGTTCGTAGATTCCCTCGTAGATGGCTCGTCCCAGATGCTCGAGGAATGAACCGAACAAATTTCTGTCCAGCGGAGAAATGGCGCGTCGCGAATCAACATAGAGCCGTGTGACTTTCTGAGTGCGTGCAGCGGGCTGGGCGAATGCGAGAGGACTCAGGATTTTGTTTGCCGAGTACGCGATTCCAGCGCCGGCAACTTGCTGTAAGAACTGTCGCCTGCTCTGATACATGCGAACACTCTCCTTATCAGCTTCTTGAATCAGGTGCGGTACGAGTGAGCCGACGATCCGGTAATCGTTTGCTGGGCAGACACCCTAGAGAACAATGTCCTATTTGTCAATCCGGCTGAGCATCACCACCCCGTGGATGAAAATGCCGCCGGAATAATCGGGAATCGCCTCCAGAAACGAGACTACGCAAAGAAACAAGCAAGTTCTAAAGGGTTGCAATCTACGCTTCAGGTGCCCAGCGGTAGTACATTTCGTTCCACCGAAGTTCATTGGTGAACTGCGCTGGTTTGGTGTCACGATCGATGACGATGCACTCTATTCCCGCGAGCTCGGCAAAGTCACGCCAATGCTCGCTTGTCAACGCACGACTGAGAACCGTGTGGTGAGCGCCACCGGCAGAAATCCAGGCTTTCGCGGCCGTCTTGAGGTTTGGTTGCGGTATCCATACCGCCCGGGCGACCGGTAATTTGGGCAGAGGCTGTTCGGGGCGAACGATATTCACCTCGTTTACAATCAATCGAAAGCGAGTACCCAAGTCGACTAATGAAGCGTTGACCGCATTTCCGGCTCCCGAAGTAAATACCAGGCGCACCGGATCCTGCTTCCCACCAATAGAAAGTGGATGGACTTCAACACTAGGCTTTCCGTCTGCGATCGAAGGACACACTTCCAGCATGTGCGCACCAAGCACCTGTCCTCCATTTCTCAGGTGATACGTGTAATCCTCCATGAACGAAGAACCGCCGGGCAATCCTTGCGCCATAACTTTGGCCGCGCGCACAAGGGCTGCCGTTTTCCAGTCACCCTCAGCTCCGAATCCGTAGCCATCCGCCATTAGCCGTTGGACCGCAATTCCGGGCAACTGCTTCAAACCGTGCAGATCCTCAAAAGTATCGGTAAAGGCATTCGCCCCGGTTCTCTCAAGGAACTCTCGCAGCCCCAACTCGATTCTCGCGGCATCGTTGAGGGATTCCCGGCGGTTGCCACCTTTCCGCAAACATGGTGCTAGGGCGTAAAGCTCCTCATATTTATCGCTGAGCCTGGCAATCTCTGTTTCCGTAACTTGGTCGACAACAGTCACCAAATCACCTACTCCGTAACCATTGACCGCATAGCAGAGCTGGATTTCGGCACTGACCTTATTGCCTTCTGTAACGGCAACATTGCGCATGTTGTCGCCCAGGCGTGCCACCTTGAGATGCTGGGCGTCATGCCACGCACATGCCGCACGCGTCCAGGTTCCGATCTCGGCGTGAACGTCCTCATCTTTCCAGTAGCCCACGACAATCTTGCGCTTCAGTCGCATGCGGGTGCCAATGAATCCGAATTCGCGGTCCCCGTGTGCCGCCTGATTCAGATTCATGAAATCCATGTCGATGGTTGACCAGGGCAACTCCTGGTTGAATTGCGTGTGCAGATGCAGCAATGGCTTGTTCAGAGCTCGGAACCCGGCTATCCACATTCGAGCGGGGGAAAAGGTATGCATCCAGGTTATCAGTCCCGCACAAGTGTTCGAGCTGTTAGCGTTCAGACACAGCTCATGGATGGATTCACTACCCGTCATCACCGGCTTGGCTATGAGCTTGACAGGAATTTGCGGAGACGCTGACATCGCGCGCACGATCTCGATCGAATGTTCTTCCACCTTTTCGAGAGCTTCCGGTCCGTATAGATGCTGGCTGCCGGTAACAAACCACACTTCCAATTTCGCAAGATCTATCATGCGGTTTCCCTTAGCGGCCGGACTCGGTCCGCGGATGCGCAACTGACGTGTGAACCAGTGAGTCGCGCGGCGGCCGGTAACGTTGCGTGTTCTTGGCGGACCAACCCGCTACTGATCAGTGTTCGTTGGGGGCGGGCTGCGCTGCAAAGGGCAGTAATCGTTTACTCAAGCTCTTATAGCACCCTTGTGATACGTGTCAAGCTCTCTTGTCGTACGGCTCTCCTCGTTCCCTGAAGACAAGAACGGCTTAGAAAGACTTTTCCCTGAACGCAATAACGACGTGACCTCAAGGTGCTGGCTCGGTAACGACAAGAATGCGATCGGCGGCTACGTTTCGCAGCAACTGCACTTTACCGGACGGCCAACGAATTTCGACCGTCTCGGCTGTCGTTTCAGAACCCAATCCGAAGTGAAGAGGGCCAGCACTGGACGAGGCATACCCGGCGCTGGTCGTCATGTGATTGTACTGAATTGCTTTTTTGGTCACGAATTTGATCCGCGATCCGATCCCGTCTCGATTGCTCTTCGTACCACGCAGCTTTAGCTCAAGCCAGTGATTACGGTCAGGACTCTTGTTGATCCAGATTTCCGCGGGAGCACTGATCGCAGACACCACCAAATCAAGACGCCCGTCAGCATCTAAATCCCCCACAGCTGATCCTCGGTGCCGGGCTGCTCGCTGGCTGAAACCGGCCTCTTCGGTCAAGGCTGCAAACTTCATTCCTCCGAGGTTGCGGAACACAGTGTTGGGCTGTTCGATCGAGAGCTTGGGAGCCGATAAGAGCGACTGCACATGCCCGCGGGAGACGAAGATGTCTTTCCATCCGTCGTTATCGAAGTCTGCGATTAGCGGAGAATACCCGGCCATGGATGCGCTTGCAGCGACCATACCGCTAGACTGCGTTGCTTCGACAAAGGTTCCCTTCCCCGTGTTGCGATACACAGGGAACGTTTCGTGGTCGAGTGCCACGAGACAAATGTCGGGATAACCATCATTGTCGAGATCGCGGAAGTCAGCACCCATGCCGGAGATGAAGACGCCATCCTCTCGCAATGCCACGTTGGCTTCGAATCCTGATTCCTCGAATTTTCCGTTCCCCTGGTTGCTAAAGAGGTAGTTGACCAGTTTGTCGTTGGTTATGAACAGATCCATTCGACCATTCAACGTTGTGTCTGCGATTGCGACGGCCATACCTTTGCCCGGATGCGCCCACAAACCCGAGTCAACTGACGCGTCTCTGAATGTTCCATTGCCGTTATTTATAAACAGCTGATTGGGCGTTGGCTTGTACATCTTCGGATGGCAATAATCGCGATGCCCATCGCCCATGCAGACAGGCTC
>Ga0134121_10002913_pt1 | contig 14503 bp, 11 predicted proteins | sample KB301_FD_96463 | JGI IMG/M metagenome (GOLD analysis project Ga0134121, IMG submission 96463) | Terrestrial soil microbial communities without Nitrogen fertilizer from Kellogg Biological Station, Michigan, USA - KB3-0-1 | ecosystem: Environmental > Terrestrial > Soil > Unclassified ...
CGCCGGTTGCAGCAGGCGGACGCGGTGGTAGCCATGGTCGGCGACGGCATCAACGACGCGCCGGCCCTCGCCCAGGCGGACGTCGGCATCGCCATCGGCAGCGGCACGGACATCGCGGTCGAGGCGAGCGACATCACCCTGATGCGCAGCGACCTGGCGGACGTGGCCTCGGCCATCGCTCTGTCGCGGCGCACCATGCGAACGATGAAGGAGAACCTGTTCTGGGCCTTCATCTACAACGTGATCGGCATCCCGGTGGCCGCCGGAGCGCTCTACCCGGCCTTCGGGATCCTGCTGTCGCCGATCCTGGCGAGCGCCGCCATGGCGTTCAGCTCGGTCTCCGTGGTCACCAACAGCCTGCGCCTGCGGCGGGCGCGGGTGGCGTGAAAGGAGGTCCGATGAGCGAGCCCGACCGCAAGGCCGCCGGGGTGGAGCCCGAGATCAAGCAGAGAAATCTGACGCGCCTGCGCCGCATCGAGGGGCAGGTCCGGGGGCTCCAGAAGATGGTCGAGGAGGATCGCTACTGCGCCGACATCCTGACGCAGATCTCGTCGGTCCAGGAGGCGCTCCGCGGCGTCGGCCGCGAGCTGATGCGCAATCACCTGAAGCACTGCGCCACCCACGCCATCCGCGCCGGCGAGACCGAGGCCGAGGGGATGTACGACGAGCTGATCGATCTTATTTATAAGCACAGCCGGTGAGGGCCCAGGGTTAAAACCCTGGGCTATTCCCCGAACGGGCACCAGATGTTCTTCACCTGCAGCCCTTCGCGCAAAAACTCCTCCCCTTCGCCCTGCTCGGGGTCGTCCCAGGCGCGCGGGTGGCCGTTGCTCACCCAGGTGCGCTTCAGGTTGCCGATCGAGGCGCGCTCCACGGCGGCGCTCCCTTCGCGGCCTCCGAAGTACCAGAGGCAGTCGACGTCGTCGTGGGAGGCGAGCACCCCGGCGAGGAGGTCGCGGCCTCCCGTGACGATGTTGATCACCCCGCCCGGCACGTCCGAGGTGTCGAAGACCTGGTAGAGGTCGGTCGCCGCCAGCGGCCAGCGCTCCGAAGGGAGCGCCACCACGGCGTTGCCCATCGCCACGGCCGGCGCGACCGTTGAGATGAAGGCCAGGAGGGGCCACTCGTCCGGACAGACGATGCCGACCGTGCCGATCGGCTCGTGGACGGCGAAGGTGAAGTTGCGCAGCGGCGTCGCCTGCACCGTTCCGGCGTACTTGTCGGCCCAGGCGGCGTAGGTGAAGAGGCGCTCGATCGCGAGGTCCACCTCGCGGCGGGCGTCATCCTCCCCCACTCCGGTCATGGCCGCGATCCGGCGGACGAAGCCATCGTGCCGCGCCCCCAGGTTCTCGGCGATGTAGTAGAGGATCTGCGCCCGGTTGTGCGCCGTGGCCTTGGCCCACCCCGGAGCCGCCTTGCGGGCAGCCTCAACGGCATTGCGCACGTCCTTGCGGTTCCCCTCCCCCACCTCGCCGAGGAGCCGGCCGGAGGCGGAGAAGACCTTCCGGGACAGCTCGGCGTCCGGCCGGGCCTGCTTGCCCCCGACGTACAGCTTGGCCGTGCGGTCGATGAGCGGCCGATCCAATCCATCCGCCTCGTCCTTGCCGTCCTTGCTGTCCTTGCCGTCCTTCTCAATCTTCTCCTCGCCCTCCCACCGCGGCCGCACGTACTCCCAGAGCCCTTCCTTCCCCCCTTCGCGGCCGAAGCCGCTCTCGCGGTAGCCGCCGAAGCCAGAGGAGGCGTCGAAGAGGTTGGTGCTGTTGATCCAGACCGTGCCGGCCTTGATCTTCGCCGCGATCTCCAGAGCGAGGTTGATGTTTTCGGTCCAGATGCTCGCCGCGAGGCCGTAGCGGGTGTTGTTGGCCAGCTCGATGGCTTCCTCCGGCGTGCGGAAGGTCATCGCCACCAGGACCGGACCGAAGATCTCGACCTGGGCGATCGTCGCCGCGGGCGCCACGTCGGTGAACAGGGTCGGCGGATAGAACCACCCCTCGCGCGGGCAGCTCCACGACGGCTGCCAGAGCTTCGCCCCCTCCTCGACCCCCTGGCGCACCAGCCGGTCGATGCGGTCGAGCTGCACCGGCGCGATGATCGCCCCGATGTCGATCGCCTTGTCGCGCGGATCGCCGACGCGGAGCGTCTCCATGCGCGCCCGCAATTTGGCATAGAGAGCCTCGGCCACCCCCTCGTGGACCAGCAGGCGCGAGCCGGCGCAGCAGACCTCCCCCTGGTTGAACCAGATGGCGTCGACCACCCCCTCAACCGCGCCGTCCAGATCCGCATCGTCGAAGACCACGAACGGCGACTTGCCGCCGAGCTCCAGCGAGAGCCGCTTGCCGGTCCCGGCCGTGGACTCGCGGATCAGCCGCCCCACCTCGGTCGAGCCGGTGAAGGCGATCTTGTCCACCCCGCCATGGCGGACGAGGAGCTCGCCGGTGCGGCCGTCCCCCTGGACGATGTTGACCACCCCCGGCGGCAGCCCGGCATCGCGGCAGATCTCCGCGAAGGCGGCGGCGGTGAGCGGCGTGAACTCGGCCGGCTTCAGGACCACCGTATTGCCCATGGCGAGCGCCGGGGCGATCTTCCAGGCGAGCATCAGGAGGGGGAAGTTCCAGGGAATGATCTGCCCGGCGACGCCGACCGGAACGTACCCGGGGAGCTCCCGCTCCATCAGCTGCGCCCATCCGGCGTGATGGTAGAAGTGGCGGGCGACCAGCGGCACGTCCAGGTCGCGGGTCTCGCGGATCGGCTTGCCGTTGTCCATCGTCTCCAGGACGGCGAGGAGGCGCGCGTTCTTCTGGATGTGCCGGGCGAGCGCATAGAGATGGCGGGCGCGGCCGTGGCCGCCCAGCTCCCACCAGAGCGGCTGCGCGGCCCGCGCCGCGGCAACCGCGGCATCGACCTCGGCCGCGCCGCCCTGGGCCACCCGGGCCAGCGGCTTGCCGTTGCCCGGATTCAGGGTGTCGAAGAACTCGTCCCCGGCTGGCCGGCGGAAGTCCCCATCGATGAAGGGGAGGATCTCGCGGTTGCGCGCCTCCAGCCAGGCCTGGGCGGGATCGGCGCTCTCCGGCGCCGGACCGTATTCCATGGTCTCGAAGATCTCGGCGACGCTCATGAGAAGACCTCCTCAGGCGAGGGGGTGGCGGAAGGAGGCCGAATAGCGGCCGGTGACGTGGTGCTCCAGCTGGCGCTCGATGTCGGCCAGGAGGCTCGAAGCGCCGATCCGGAACAGATCGCGCTTCATCCAGTCGACGCCCAGCTCCTCTTTCATCAGCGCGAGCCAGTCGGCGGCGACCTTCGCTGTCGAAATGCCGCCCGCGGGCTTGAAGCCGACCCGGAAGCCGGTGCGCTCGCGGTAGTCGCGGATCGCCCGCACCATGACGAGCGAGACCGGCAGCGTGGCGTTGGCCTTCTCCTTACCCGTCGAGGTCTTGATGAAATCGGCGCCGGCCATCATGGCGACCCGGCTCGCCCGCGCCACGTTGCGCAGCGTGCCGAGCTCGCCGGTGGCGAGGATGGTCTTCAAATGAGCCGGCCCGCAGGCCTCGCGGAAGGCGCGGATCTCATCGTAGAGCGCCTGCCAGTCGCCGGTCAGCACATGGGCGCGGCTGACCACGATGTCGATCTCCTCGGCGCCCGCGGCGACCGACTCGCGGATCTCGGCGAGGCGCAGCGAGAACGGGTTCTGCCCGGCCGGGAAGCCGGCGGAGACCGCGCAGACCGGGATCCCCGAGCCTTCCAGGGCCTCGCGGGCGGCAGCGATCAGGGCATGGTAGACGCAGACCGACGCCACCCGGATGTCCAGGTGCGCCACCCCGAGGGCCTCCAGGAGGTCCTGCCGGACCGGCTGGCGCGCCTTGGCGCAGAGCCGGCGCACGCGGCCCGGCGTGTCGTCCCCCTGGAGGGTCGTCAGGTCCATGCAGGTGATGGCCCGCAGGTACCAGGCGGCCTGCCAGTCCTTCTTGACCGTCCGCCGCTTGGGGAGGGTCGCAGCCCGGCGCTCGACCGCGCTGGTGTTGACCCGCACGTCGCGCACCCAGCCCAGGTCGAGCGGGATGCCCGGGTTGCGCTCCGGGTGGGTTTCCGGGGGGGCGGCCCAGCGGGAGGCGCGGGTGTGCTCGCGGAGGTCTTGAACGGCCATGGGGGGAGCTTAGCACTCCAAAGGACCTAAAGGACGAAAAGGACTCAAAGGACAGCAGGAAGAGCCGTCCGTGTTGGTCCTTTGGGTCCTTTATGTCCTTTAGGTCCTTTCTTCTACTTCGCCCCCACCGCCGCCGCCGGCGTGCGCACCCGGCCCAGCTCGACGCCGGTGTAGTAGTGGGTGAGGATGTCCTTATAAGAATGGCCGCGCTGCGCCATGCCGTAGGCCCCCACCTGGCAGAGGCCGACTCCGTGGCCGAAGCCGCGGCCGGTGAAGAGCCAGCCGGCTTCCTGATTTCTGGGGGCCAGGCGCTTGGCGGTGAAGAGGGTGTCGGGGACGTCGAGCGTCCAGCGGATGGCCAAGCCGTCCACCTCGACCACCTGGTCGTTCTCGCCATGGATGCGGATCTTCCCCACCCGGCCCGACTCGCCGCGGGAGAGGATCTCCAGGTCGCGGAAGCCGACTCCGGGGAAGCGCTGGTTCACCTGCCGGGCGAGCTGCGCGTCGCTGCGGAAGCGGGTCCACGAGCTGTAGGGGCTGCTGCGATCGAACGCCACGCCGTCCAGGTCCACCTCCTGGACCGCGGCGAGGAGGCGGTCCCCCTGCCAGAAGAGGACCAGATCGTCCCCCGGCACCAGGGCGAGGCTCGCGCTCGTCATGCTCTCGCCGCGCCGGCGGAAGGTGGCGAGCCCCGCGGGCACGTCGTAGGCCTTGTCTTCCTTGCCCGAGCGGACGGCCAGCCGGCCCTGGTCGAGCGAGAGGAACGAGGCATCCTCGCGGCGCACCACCTGGAGCATCTCGGCGAGCGCCAGAAGCAGACCCTCCACCTCGCCGTCGGCGAGCGGACGGTTGAGCGGACCGGTCATCAGGCCGCTCTTCATCAGATAGGCGGCGCGCCGCAGGTCGTCCTCGCTCCAGTTCTTGGGCGGATCGTGGAGCAGGTACTGGACGTCCTCGGGCGCCAGGAAGAGGTGGGCGTCGAGCACCAGGTCGAAGGCGTAGGCGACGAAGCGCTGCACCTCCCGCCGGTCGAGCGAGGCGAGGTGCTCCCGCGGCACCGGCAATCCGGCGAGGAGGGCCAGGTGCTCCAGGCGCGCCGAGAGGGCCGCGGCCGCATCGGCCCCGGGAGCCGGAGGCAGGAGCGCGCGGGTCAATCCCCCGGGGAAATCGACGCCCGGCGGCAGGCTCCCCTCAATCCGCGCGAATCCGGCCTCCATGCAGGGGACGCCCTTCAGATACGGCTCCTGGTTGAGTGGAAAAATCACCGGCGCGTCCTCGGTGTGGCCGCCGCAGGTCGAGCTGTAGAGCGCATCGGCGAGGCGCCCCTGATAGAGGAGGACCTGGCCGGCGGTCTCGGCCACCGCGCGGTCGGAGAGCGGATGCTCCACCTCCATCCCCTTGTAGACCTGGCAGCGCGGCGTGGCGCAGATGTCGTACCCCTCGCCGGCGAACTTGCCCAGGTTGCGGAGCGTATAGGTGCGGGCGGCGACCGCCTGCGCCTTCAACGCCTCGACCTGGTTGTACTGGATCGGCCCCATCTCGCTCGGCACCACGCCGCGCAGGTACTCCTCGACCGGCAGCTCGTTGATCAGGTTGAGCAGGCCGCGGTCGTTGACATAGAGGAGGATCCGCCCGCGCCAGCGCTTCCCCTGCACGCGCACGCTGCCGCCGCCGGCCGGGGCCACGGAGAGCCAGCGGCCGGGGTAGACCGCGGTGTGCGCCCCCTGGGAGACGCGCAGCGCCGGAGCGGTGACCGAGCCGCCCTCGTTGATCACGAAAGAGTCGTTGACGCCGAGCGTGCTGAGCCGCCGCCGGTCGGCCTCGGCCGCCTCGCGCGTGGCGTAGCGGCCGACGTGCACCCGGTAGAGGTCGATTCCGGCGTCGAAGTGAGCCTCGCCCGGCTGGCCGGTCACGCTCGAAAGGCGGCGCGCCAGCTCGTTGGCCTGCTCCTCGTCGCGCAGCGCCGCGGCCTGGATGCTGTAGGTCCCCTGCTCGGCCCCGGCCGCGGCGGGCTCCACCTTGAAGCTGGCCACCACCTCCACCGGCTGCTCCCCGGTCGCCACGCTCAGCGCATCCTCACAACAGGGGAAGGTCACCCCGTCCAGGTCGGTGGCCAGACCGACCTTGAGCAGGAGGGGGACCGAGGGACCGACCGGCACGGGCTCGGCCGGCGCCGCCTCGGGCTGCGGCGCGGGAGGAGTCGGCGGCTCCTCGGCCGGAGGCGCGGGCCGCTGGACGGGCGGAGCCGGCCGCGGTGCCGGTGCGGTGCGGCAGGCGGCCAGGATCGTCAGGAGGACGAAAAGCAGAGCCAGGACGGGGTACGGCATCTTCTTCACGCGGGCTGAAACCTCATCGCAAGCGGGAACCGTGCACCTTGTTCTCCCGCCGGAAGTCCTCGATGGAGGTCATGAGGACCGGCTGGGCCATCTCATACAAGCGGCTGACGAGCATGGGGGGGAGGCGGGAGCTGAGAAGCTGCTCGCTGGCCAGAGCGGTGTCGGGACCGTCCGGTCCGCGGTCGAGGCTGGCCGGGACCGGGAACGCCGGCCTCTTCTTCCTCTGTCCCGTCTCGTCGAGGAGGTAGTTGGTGGTGAAGACCGTCGGCAGCTGGCGCGTGTAGCGATGGTTGATGATGAGATAGAGGATGTCGCGCACCCAGGGAGTCATCTGCTGCGCCCCGAGCTCGTCCAGGACCAGGAGCTCCGCCCCCATCAAGGGATCGAGGATCTCGCGCTTGGACTCAGGCGAGCCGGGGTCGAAGGTGGCTTGAATCTGATGGATCAGCGAGGTGAACTCGGCGAACCGGCCGCGCACCCGCAGGCGCTCGATCAGGTCGACGAGGACGCCCACCGCGAGATGGGTCTTGCCGACTCCCGGAGGGCCGACGAACAGAAGGCCCGACTGCCGGAAGCCGCCCTCCTGGAGGAAGCCTTCGACGTAGTGCTCGGCGATCCGGCGCGAGCCCTGGAGCTGGTTCCTCTCCGCGACCGCGGGGCTCGAGGTCTGGAAGTTGGAGAGCCGGCAGTGCCGGTACCGCGGCGGGATGCCGGCCGCCTCCACGAGGCGCCGGCCGCGGTCCTGCTCGCGGCAGGAGCACGGGCGGGCGATCCCGGCACCGGAATCGGATTCGATGACCCATCCCCGGCCGCCACAGAGCGGGCAGGGCTCGTCGCGCGTTGCAGGCAGCATTGTGGGGAAATCGTAACATGCGGGAGGGTACAATCCGCCTCCTCATGACCACCCGCCGGCCCTTCCTGTCGTTCTCTCTTCTCGGTCTCCTCCTCATGGCCGACTGCCGGAGCAAGCCACAGGATGAGACGGCGCCCCGCGCGCGCCTGGCCGGAGGGGCCAAGGGGTGGAACGTCGTCCTGCTCTCGATCGACACCCTGCGGGCTGACCGGCTCGGCGCCTATGGATATAAGGTCAGGCCCACCAGCCCGCACCTGGACTCCCAGCTCGCCGCCGGCCTCACCTTCGACGCCGCCATGGCGCAGCGCGCCGCCACCTGGCCGTCCCTGGCGTCTCTCCTCACCGGCCTCTATCCCAGCGGCCACGGCGTCCAGGAGAACGGCTACGGCTTCCCCGACGACCTGCCGACCCTGCCCAAAGTGCTGCACGGGGCGGGCTACACGACCGGCGCCTTCCTGAGCAACATGTGCAAGGCGAACCACCAGGGGTGGGACGCCTTCGGCTGCACCCCGGGCCAGGACGGCAAGACCATCCGGCATGCTCTGGAATGGGCCCGCGCCCTGCCCCTCCCGCAGGACAGCCACAAGCCGTTCTTCCTCTGGGTCCACCTGTTCGGCGCCCACAATCCTTATTACAACGGCGGCGACCTGGCGGACCGCGAGCTCGATCCCGGCTACCAGGGGCCGGTGGCGCCCCGGAAGCGGATGCTCGACCACATCATGGTCGACAAGATCCCGCTCGGGAGCCGCGACCTGCAACACCTGAACGCCCTCTACGACGCCGCGGTCCTGGGGACCGACGGTCTCGCGGGTGAGCTGCTGGATGGCCTCTCGGCCGCCGGGCGCCTCGGCAACACGGTGGTCGTGGTCACCGCCGACCACGGCGAGGAGCTCTACGAGCACAACCGCTATCTCTACCATTCCTGCTCGGTCTACCAGTCGACCCTGCACGTGCCGCTGGGGATCGCGGCGCCGGGCCTGATCCCGCCGGGGACGCGGGTGCCGCAGACCGTGGAGCTGATCGACGTGACGCCGACCCTCCTCGCTCTCCTCGGCCTGCCTGCGCTGCCGGAAGCCCACGGCAAGTCGCTGGTGCCGTACCTCGAGCGGCCCGGAGAGGGCGGGCGTGGCCTGCCGGCCTTCTCCGAGTACGGGAACACGGAGGTGCGCACCGTGCTCGACCAGGACTGGAAGCTGGTCTTCAATCCGGACCAGGTGGACCCGGTCTGCATCCCGAACGCGCCGCCGGGCCACTACCGAATAGGCCGCGTCGAGCTCTACGACCTGGCGAGCGATCCGCACGAGACCACCAACCGCGCTGCCAGCGAGAAAGCCCGGGTGGCGGAGCTGGTCCGCCTCCTCGGCCAGCGCTTCTCCGGCCTGCGCCGCCGCGGCGGCCCGCAGGTGGTGCCGGAGGAGCTGCGCAAGGAGCTGGAGGCGCTGGGGTACGTGGCGAAGTAGGAGCTGCCTCGCGCGGAGTCCTCACCCCCTGGCCCCCTCCTCCTTCGAGCTCGAAGCCTTTGGGTGGTGGCGCCCCCTCTCCCGGGGTTGGGGTTGGCTCACACTGCAAATCTGCCGCGAAAACCCGTCCATTCCCAGGAATATGCCGCCTGTACCTGTCAACATGCGGCACATTTGGCCCTCCGCGAGCCCAGCAACAGACAACTTGCGGCGTCACGGCCGCGATATGCGGGGTCCAGCGATCGATTTGCGGCACATTTGGTCCTCCATACCGCAAACCAGGAGGAATTTGCGGTGCCGACCGGTCATTGGCCGCAAGTTTCTGGTCTAGGACGGTCCGATCGAGATGAAACGCCGCAAGTTGACAGGAATTTGCGGCACATTCTCAGAGGGCGCTCACTCCCCTGTGTGAATTTGCGGCACGGATCGCGGACCGAGAAAGGTGTTGACAGCAACCGACCGCATCCGTACTATATGCATCCTTCCGCGCGGCGGGAGGTTAGCTCAGCGGTCAGAGCACCTGCCTTACACGCAGGGGGTCGCGGGTTCAAATCCCTCACCTCCCACCACAGAGGTGAGACACGCCGCAGGATCAAGGGCTGTTTTTAGTGCGGGGCTGTAGTTCAGTTGGTTAGAACGCCGGCCTGTCACGCCGGAGGTCGCGGGTTCGAGCCCCGTCGGCCCCGCCAATTCGGAGACCCAAACGATGCGCGACAAGATCAAACTCGTTTCGTCGGCCGGCACCGGCTACTTCTACACCACGACGAAGAACAAGAAGCTCTCCACCGAGAAGCTGCGGATGAAGAAGTACGACCCCAAGGTGCGCAAGCACGTCGAGTTCGTCGAAGAGAAGCTGCGGTAGGTTCCTCCCAGCTCCTCTCCCGTCTCGCGAGCCCCCGTTTCCGGGGGCTTTCGTGTCTTCAGCCCCTCGTGACAGAATGCTCCGCGTTCGTAGAGGGAGAGACCGAAAGGAGGAGACGCAATGTTCGAGCTGCCCCCGCTGCCTTACGGCTTCGATGCTCTGGAGCCCCATATCGATGCCCAGACGATGCAGATCCACCACGACAAGCACCACGCGACCTACGTCACCAAGCTGAACGACGCGCTCAAGGACCACCCCGACCTCCAGAAGAAGAGCCTCGAAGACCTGCTGCGCGGGATCGACCAGGTCCCGGAGGCGATCCGCACCGCCGTCAAGAACCACGGCGGCGGCCACGCCAACCACAGCCTCTTCTGGCAGATCATGGGAGCGGGCGGGGGCGGCACGCCGTCGGGCCCGATCGGCGGGGCCATCTCCCAGGCGTTCGGCAGCTTCGACGCCTTCAAGGAGAAGCTCACCACGACCGCCACCAACCTGTTCGGCTCCGGCTGGGGCTGGCTGGTCGTCCAGGACGGCAAGCTCGCCGTCGGCGGCAAGCCCAACCAGGACAGCCCGCTCATGGAGGGCATGACGCCGATCCTGGGAGTCGATGTCTGGGAGCACGCCTACTATCTGAAGTACCAGAACCGGCGCCCCGACTATCTGGCGGCGTGGTGGAACACGATCAACTGGAAAGAAGTCGAGCAGCGGTACCACCGCGCCCTCGGTTGAGGCTCCCTCCCGGGACCTCACTCCCTCGGTCCCCCTCTCCCATCGCAGACCCATTCCCCGGGAGAGGGGGAGGCCCACCCCTTCTCCCGGGTTTCCCCTGACAAATCCTGCTCACCGGATGGGCAACTCTCATGAGCTGAGGAGTTTGCCCGTGTCACAAAGCTGTCGCACGCGGGACTGCAACTTGCGGTTATAGAGAAGTTTGCACGAATCAGCTCAGTTTGTGAGCACAGATCTGCCTCGGGAGGATTGCAGGATCAAGCCTCCGTTAAGTATGTTCCATCTAGAATAGGTTCAAATGTGGCTGAGGGGGATGGGCACCTCAGGCCGTCGCACCAAGGAGGGAAGAGACATCATGGCCAACATCGACCGCGGGATGCAGAGCTTTCGCCGGGATGAACGGCACCTGACGAAAGTCTTCAAAGCACTCTCGGATGGTACGCGTCAGGAGATCCTGCGCCTGCTGGAAGACCGCCAGCACACGGTCGGCGAGATCGTGGGGAACTTCAATCTGTCGCAGCCGACGATCTCGCGTCACCTTTCGGTCCTCAAGGAGGCGGATCTGGTTGTCGACCAGAGGCAGGGGCAGAACGTCATCTATCGCCTCAATGATGACGCGCTCTCGACCTCGATGCAAGAATTCTTCGGACAGTTCCGGAGCTGCCAGGAAGTCATGCGCTAGAGCTTCTCCTGCTCATTTCCTTTTGCAATCCAAGGCGGGGGCGGTATAAGATGCCGCCCCCGGTCGCCTCTCCCCCTCCGTGGCAACGGCGTCCGTCCACTTCAAGCTCTCGGCGGTGTAGCTCAGCTGGTTAGAGCGAGCGACTCATAATCGCTAGGTCATGGGTTCAAGTCCCGTCACCGCCACCATCGCTCTCTTCTTCCGCGAGACGGCTCCGCTCGCGCCCGGGGAGACGATCGTCGCCGCCTTCTCCGGAGGGCCGGATTCGACAGCTTTCCTCCTGGCCGCGAGCCGCCTCGGGCTCCCGGTGACCGCGGCTCATCTCGATCACGGGCTCGACCCTGGCTCGGCCGGCCGCGCCGCCGCCGCCGCCGGGCTGGCCGCGCGGCTCGGCGTCCCCTTCCTCGGCGAGCGGCGCGAGGTCCCATACCTCCGGCGGCCCGGGGAGGGAACCGAGGCCGCGGCCCGGCGGATCCGCTACGGCTTCCTCGAAGAGATCCGCGCCCGCCTCGGCGCCCGCTATGTGGCCACCGCCCATCACCAGGACGACCAGGCCGAGACCGTCCTCCTCCGGCTGCGCTTCGGCAGCGGTCTCGCGGGCCTCGCCGGCATCCGCCCGGTCCACGGCCGGATCGTCCGCCCGCTGCTCGATCTCTCCCGAGCCGCGCTGCGTGAGGAGCTGGAGGCGGCGGGGATCGCCTGGGTGGAGGATCCGACGAACCTGGATCTGGGGGTGGTGCGGAACCGGATGCGGCATGGGGTGCTGCCGTGGCTGAAGTCCTCACCCCCCGACCTCGCCCGCCTCGCCACGAAAGCCCGCCGCGCCACCGCCGCCCTCGACCGCCGCCTCGAGCACCTCCTGGACATTCATCATCTGGAGGATGGCCTGGCCGTCGACCGCGATGCCCTCCTGGCCCTGCCGGAGGAGCTCCTCCCGTTCGCTCTCGCCAGCCTGCACCGCAGGGCCGGGGCGCCGTATCCGGCGGGGCGCGGGGCGCGGTCGGAGCTGCTGCGCCAGATCCGGAGCTCGGCCGCGGAGCGGAGCGCTTGCGACTGCGGGCGCGGCTGGCGGTGGGAGGCCGATGGAGGGCTCCTGGCGCTGCGCCGTGCCGCCGCTGCCGAGAAACCGCTCCTCTTCACATATACTCTGGAAGTTCCGGGAGAGCTGGAGATCCCGGAGCTCGGCGTCAGGGTCGGGCTGCACCACCGCCCTGTGGAGCCCTGGATGTTCCAGGGCTCTCCTCACCGCGCGGGCCTCGCGCTGCCTCTGGCTCCCGGGGACCGCGTCACGGTGCGTAACCGTCGCCCCGGCGACCGCCTGCACCCCCTGGGGGCAGCCGGCAGCCGGCGGCTGAAGGAAGTCCTGATCGACCGGCGGGTGCCGGAGGGCCAGAGAGACCGCATCCCGCTCCTCTGCGTGGGCGAACGGATCGCCTGGGTCCCCGGGATCACCATCGATCAGCGCTTCCGCATTACCTGTGAGGCGGCCGCCTGGGTCGCCGAGGTCGAGATGCGATGAGTGGGCCACCGGACATCGAGGTCCTGTTCGACGCCGCCGAGGTGCGCGACCGGGTGAGCGAGCTCGGCCGCCAGATCGAGCGCGAGATCGGTTCCGAGGACCCCCTCTTCGTGGGGCTCCTCGAGGGCTCCCTCATCTTCCTCTCCGACCTCGTGCGCGCGGTCCCGGCGCCGATCCGCTTCGAGCTGATCAAGGTCCACTCCGGCGAGGACTCGGGCGTGATCCGGATCGAATACCCGATCCCCGTCGACATCGCCGGACAGAGCGTAGTGGTGGTCAAGGACGTGGTGGCGTCGGGCGTCACCGAGCCCTATCTCGGACAGCAGCTGCGGGACCACGGGGCGCGGCAGGTGCGCTTCGTCACCCTGGTCGACCTCCCGGACGAGCGGAAGACCGATTTCCGTCCGGATTATGCGGCGTTCTCCACCTCGCGCCGGGGAGTGCTCGTGGGCTACGGCCTGAAGCACTCGGGAAGATATGGGAACCTCGCGAGTGTTGGCCGGGTCAGGGGGACGGAATGACCCCTCTGCGGACGCCCGGGAATCCCTCTCCGGGGCTTTCGGTTGTCACTGAGAAGGCACTTCGTGTCTCTCCGCGAAGGGGCGCGATTCACCAAGAGGTAGCCGAGCTTTGAACTCTACGCTCAAGACGCTTTTTCTCTGGATGGCGATCTTCGTCGTCGTCATCCTGCTCTGGAACGCTTTCCAGCACAGCAAGGGCTCCGATGAGGACCTCTCCTTCACGCAGTTCGTCAAGGACGTGCGCGGAGGCAGGGTCTCGGAGGTCACGATCAGCGGCCAGCAGGACCTGGCCGGCAAGTTCAAGGGAGGCGCCCAGTACGCCGAGGGACAGAAGTTCAAGGTCACGCTCCCGCCGACCTATCCCGACCTGATCAAGGAGCTGGAGGCGGCGAACGTCGAGATCAAGGCCGAGAAGCCGCGGGACAATCCGCTGATCGCGGTCCTCCTCACCTGGGCGCCGGTCCTCCTCATCGTCGCGCTCTGGATCTTCTTCATGCGCCAGATGCAGACCGGCGGCAACAAGGCGCTGTCGTTCGGCAAGAGCAAGGCGAAGCTCTTGAACACGACCGGCAAGAAGGTCACCTTCAAGGACGTGGCCGGGGTCGAGGAGGCCAAGGAGGAGCTCCAGGAGATCGTCGAGTTCCTGAAGGAGCCGCAGAAGTTCCAGAAGCTGGGCGGCCGCATCCCCAAGGGCGTGCTGCTGATGGGCCCGCCGGGCACCGGCAAGACGCTCCTCGCCCGCGCCATCGCCGGCGAGGCGAACGTTCCCTTCTTCTCGATCTCCGGCTCCGATTTCGTCGAGATGTTCGTCGGCGTCGGCGCTTCGCGCGTCCGCGACCTGTTCGAGCAGGGGAAGAAGAACGCTCCGTGCATCATCTTCATCGACGAGATCGACGCCGTGGGGCGCCACCGCGGCGCCGGCCTGGGCGGCGGCCACGACGAGCGGGAGCAGACGCTCAACCAGCTGCTGGTCGAGATGGACGGCTTCGAGTCGAACGAGGGTGTCATCCTGATCGCCGCGACGAACCGGCCCGACGTGCTCGACCCGGCGCTCCTGCGCCCCGGCCGTTTCGACCGCCGCGTGGTCGTCGACCGGCCGGACATCAACGGCCGCATCGGGATCTTGAAGGTCCACACGCGCAACATCCCGATGGACGAGAACGTCAACCTGACGATCATCGCCCGCGGCACCCCGGGGTTCGCCGGCGCCGACCTGTCGAACCTGGTCAACGAGGCCGCTCTGATCGCCGCCCGCCGCAACAAGAAGAAGGTGGACATGGGCGACTTCGAGTACGCCAAGGACAAGGTCCTGATGGGCGTCGAGAGGAAGACCATGATGCTGACCGACGAGGAGAAGCGGGTCACCGCCTATCACGAGGCCGGCCACGCCCTGGTCGCCG
>Ga0134121_10002916_pt1 | contig 14485 bp, 12 predicted proteins | sample KB301_FD_96463 | JGI IMG/M metagenome (GOLD analysis project Ga0134121, IMG submission 96463) | Terrestrial soil microbial communities without Nitrogen fertilizer from Kellogg Biological Station, Michigan, USA - KB3-0-1 | ecosystem: Environmental > Terrestrial > Soil > Unclassified ...
AACTCAATGCCGAACGCTACGCAGGCCCTCGCCAATGAGCTCGACAGGGAGGCGGTCTCCACCCGCCGTCTCCTGGAGCGCGTCCCCGCCGACAAGCTGGATTGGCAGCCTCACCCCAAGGCCATGACCCTGGGCCAACTCGCCTTCCACCTGGTCAACATTCCGGGCAACATCTCCCGGCTGGCCAGTCTCGACGGCTTCGACGCCACGACGGCGAACTTCAATCCCGCGGATCCGCCGAATGCCGAGGCCCTTCTGCCGGCCCTGGACAAGTCGCTGGCTGATGCGCGGGCTTTCCTCGGCGGCTTAGACGACGAGACCTCGGCCGCTCCTTGGCGTCTGACCGCTGGCGAGCGGGAGGTGTTCACCGTTCCACGGCGTGAGGTTGTCCGCAATCTGATGCTCAACCACTGGTATCACCACCGTGGCCAGCTCAGCGTCTACCTGCGCTTCCTCGACGTTCCGGTGCCGGCGATCTACGGCCGGAGCGCCGACGAAAACCCCTTCGTGGAAGCTGGCTGAGGCGTTGCTCCAGGGAGCCCTGGGCTCACATTACAGCGGTGGGATGTAGAGGGCGCTCCCGGGTGCAGCCCAGGGCTTCAGTTGGGCTCGTCGAGGACTGCGGAGACCGAAGCGGCGACAACGCCGTGCTCTTTACGGGTGACCTAGTGCAATCGGGTGAGTCCGCCCAGTTCGAGAAGATGCAGGCCGAGGTTCTTGATCCCTTGTGGGAAAAGCTCGGCGAACTCGGATCGGGAGATGCCGTGTTGCTGGCGGTGCCGGGCAATCACGATCTATCTCGCCCTAATCCCTTGAAAGACAATGCGGCGGTCGATGTCTTGCTGGAGAAGGACGGTTTCCAGCGCATCGAAGCGAAGTTCTGGGATCAACCTGCGGGTGCCTATCGTTGGGTAATCAACGACGCCTTCGCGGCCTATAGCCAGTGGTGGGAGAAGGCTCCAAATCGGGTCGGTGATGTGAAAACCGGAGCCTTGCCAGGCGATTTCTCGGTGACTCTCCAGTGCGGCGATCGGCGCATCGGCATCATTGGGTTGAACACCACGTTTCTCCAATTGGCCGGCGGCAACTACGAGGGGCGGCTGGTCTGGGATGCTCGTCAGATCCACGCGATCTGTGACGGTGGCGTGGACACTTGGTCGAAGCAACGCGATGTCTGCCTGCTGCTCACCCATCAGGGACCGAATTGGCTGACTCCTGAGGCTCGAAAGCAGGGCGAATCGGAGATCGCGCCGGCTGGCCGGTTCGCTGTGCACCTCTTCGGCCATCAACACGAGACGGACATTAGCTATATCCGCCGCGGTGGCGCCCGTAACGCGGTTCGGCTTTGTCAAGGTTGCTCCGTCTTCGGTATGGACAAGTTCGGCGAGCCTCCGAAGACTCAGCGAGCCCACGGATATACCGCGGGACGTATCGAGTTCGGCGAAAAGGAAGCCAATCTCCGTCTCTGGCCGCTCATTGCTACGAACAGGACAGGCCCGTGGAGATTCATCCCTGACTACGATCACGCTGATCTCGACGACGATCAGGCAACGCCACCGGAGACCGTTGCCATTCGGTCCCGAGCCAGCCGCCCTGCAAGGGCCAAGCTCACTATTGCGGTCGTAGCGCCAGTCAAGATTGCTTCACCGATACCTGCCGTCAGTGCTCCGCATTCCGCTCGCCCTGAGGCGGTCGGCGTCAGCGGCGAGAGGCTGGCCGACCAGGCCTACGCCCTCGCCGTGGAGAATGGTTACGAGTACGCCCGTTTCCCGGTCCTGGAAGCCGCATGGCCGCAGCTCAGCGCCGCCTTGCCTGTGCTGCTAGCGGGCGATAATGGCCGCCTGCAGACCGTGTGCACTGCTTTGTTCAGATTTCTTTATTTCGCTGGTCACTGGGATGACTTGCTCTCCCTCAACACAGAGGCTGAGGCCAGGGCCGAGCGTACCGGAGATTTGAAGAACGCCGGCAGGCGAGCCTATGAGACTGGTTACGGCCACTCCCTGCGCGGCCAGTACGCCGAAGTGCTGACCTGTGCAGACCGCGCAGCCGCCCATTGGCAAGCAGCCCGTGCGGGTGCGCATGAGCGGGCAGCAGCGATCCGCCTTCGTGGCCTGGGCTACAACCTGGCGAGAAACTATCCCGCTGCGGTCAGCGCCTACCGCGAAGCGCTCGATCTCCGGCGCAGCCTGTCGCCGAAGAGTGGGGAGATCGCTGACGCCCTAAACTCCCTCGCCGGAGTATTTCTCGCGTTAGGACGGCTTGACGAAGCGGAGACTCACTACCGCGAGGCACTCGAGATCGCCAAAGCCCTGTCCTACCCCGAAGGTGTCGCTAGTTACACGGGCAACCTCGCCGGGCTGGCTTTGGATCGCGAGCAGTGGCCAGAGGCCGAGCGTCTCGCGGGCGAGGCTTTGAAGCTGGCCGAGGAAATCGGTCGCAAAGAAATAATTGCCTTCGACGATTGGTGCCTGGCCAAGGCTCTGGCGAAGCAAGGGCGTGGCGCCGAGGGCCGCTGTCACGCCGAGCGTGCAGTGGCTGTCTTTACCGAGCTGCGCTCGCCGAGGTTGGTCGATGCCCAGGCCGCGTTGGCCGATTGCCTGGCCTGATCAGAAAAGAGCCCGAACCCTCTCGGCTAAACTCGGGGCGGTAGGAGATCCAATGAACAAGCGACTGACCGCCGCACTCCTGCTAATCGCCCTTACGCCTTCGCCGGTCTCGGCGGCGGCCCTGACCTGCCCGACGACACCGTCTTCCCACGACTGGAAAGCGTTCCGGGTGGAGCCTACAGAGATCCGGCCGTTGAAGGACGCCGAGGTACCAAAGTCGCTTGGAGCTGTCGAGGCCGTCAGCGTCTTCGACGGCTCGCCGACGGAGATGGCGGATCTGGTTCCGGACAATCCGGAGGTTTTCGGAAAGGTTCCTCAGGTCTGGACCTTGCCGACCGATACGAAGCGTAGCGTCTGGGTCGTCTGCCGCTACAAGAAGAGCACGTTCGTGTGTCGCCGCAGCGGTCGTAGTGTGTGCTGACTCGGGCACGACCGCCGTGGCCTCGATCTCGATCAGGGCTCGGTCTTCGATCAGGGCGGCGAGCACGACGGCGGCCATGGCTGGATAGTGCCGGCCCATGACGGCGCGCCAAGCGCTGCCGATCTCACGCCGGGCGGCGAGGTAGGCGGGCTTGTCGGTGATGTACCAGGTCATCCGCGTGACGTGCTCCGGGCCGGCTCCCGCTTCGCGGAGCACGGCGGGCAAGGCTTCAAACTTCTGACGCGCCGCCGCGAGATGCCGGTTCGGCTCAGAAGTCTGCCAAAAGCATTTCAACGCTATCCCTAGCCCTGCCGCTCAGCTCTGCATTTGCGAGGATGTTTCTAACTTTTGTCCTGAGAGCGTCCTTCCCTGAGATCAAGTAGGCACGTCGCAAATAGTCGATAGAGAGCAGCGGGTTCTGCTCCAACAGTCCGGCCACATTCTCGTAGTAATCTGCCTGTGCAAGAAAATGTTCCAAGAATTTTCCCATTGCGCCTTTGAAGTCTTTGTCATATTTGACGTACTCGGTTCGGACAAAATCAGAAGGTATTTTTGCCCCTTCTGTCTTGATAACGAGAGTTTCCTTGCCGTAGGCCTGCAGGACGCCAAGCTCATAGAAGATATTGCACATGGCGTCCGGGCGCATCTTCTCATTAATGATCGCGACACCAAGCGGGACCGCCAAGAGAAGATTCCAGATTTTCAGAAGAAAATCTTTCCCCGTAACAACACTGCCAGCATCGATCAGTTCAATTCCGGATTTGGAAAGAATCTTGGTCAAGCTCCGCCGAATTGCAAGAGTCTCATCGTCAGGCCCTCCGATCTGGGTCATCAGAAAGCAAGTCTTGGGCCGATACTGAATTGGCTTTGTATGAGGATCGCCATCTGTCGGTCGGTAGGAAATCATTTCGACTGCCGAGCGATGGGCACATCTTTGTAAGGTCCGGCGCTCGTCTTATGGGCAATTATTTTGCCCGCAGAGCGGTCGATTTTCACATAGTGCCCGGACTTCGGGTTCTTCACCTGAACGACATCTTTCTTGGCTGCCATGTGCCACTTCCTCGCTAAAAGGGCCTCCGCCCACCGTATCTTACCATGGACTCGGGCAGGCCTCCTCTGCTCCTACTCGGGCACGACCGCGGTGGCCTCGATCTCGATCAGGGCTCGGTCTTCGATCAGGGCGGCGACCACGACGGCGGCCATCGCGGGGTAGTGCCGGCCCATGACGGCGCGCCAAGCGCTGCCGATCTCGCGCCGGGCGGCGAGGTAGGCGGGCTTGTTCGTGATGTACCAGGTCATCCGCGTGACGTGCTCCGGTCCGGCTCCCGCCTCTCGGAGCACAGCGACGACGTTGCGGAGGGCGATCTCCGTCTGTTGGGCGAGGTCGTCCGTTTCGATCTCTCCCGTCGCCGGGTTCCAGCCGATCTGACCGGCGACGAAGACCAGCCGGCCGCGGGCGGCGATGCCATTGGCGTAGCCGACCGGCTTCGTCCACCCCTCCGGCTGGAGGATCTCGTTCATTGATTCATCTCCCGCAGGCGGAACCGCTGGAGCTTGCCGGTGTCGGTTCGCGGCAGGCTTTCCAGGAACTCGATCGCTCGGGGATATTTGTAGGGCGCGATCTCCGATTTCACGAAGTCCTGCAGCTCCTTGACCAACTCCTGGCCGGGGGTGAAGCCGGCGCGCACGACGATGTAGGCCTTGACGATGAAGCCGCGGCTCTCATCCGGCGCCGCTACCACTCCGCACTCCGCCACGGCCGGGTGATCGAGCAGCACGGCCTCGATCTCGGGGCCGGAAATCTTGTGCCCCGCCGAGACGATCAGGTCGTCCGTGCGCGCCTGGTACCAGAAGTACCCGTCGGCATCCATGAGGTAGGAGTCCCCCGGAAGATTCCAGCCATTCCTGACGTAGATCCGCTGCCGCTCCAGGTTGTCGAGATAGCGGCAGCCGGTCGGTCCCCGCACCGCCAGATGCCCGATGGTGCCAGGCGGCACGTCGTTGCCCTCGTCGTCGATCACCCGGGCCTCATAGCCAGGAACGACCCGGCCGGTGGAGCCGGGGCGGATGTCGTCTCCCGACGAGCTGACGAAGATGTGGAGCATCTCGGTCGAGCCGATGCCGTCGATGATCTTGAGGCCGGTCGCCTCCCGCCACCTTTCGAAGGTCGCCTTCGGCAGGGTCTCGCCGGCCGAGACGCACTTCTTGAGGCTGGAGATGTCGAACCCTTTCACGAGGTCGGTCATGGCGCGGTAGGCGGTCGGCGCGGTGAAGACGATCGTCGCGCGATGGTCCTGAATCCCTTGCAGAAGCTGTGGCGGCGAGGCCTGTTGCAGCAGCAGCGTCGAGGCGCCGATGCGCAGGGGGAAGAGGAGGAGGCCGCCCAGGCCGAAGGTGAAGGCGAGAGGGGGAGAGCCGCAGAAGATGTCGTCCGGCTCCGCCTTGAGGACGTAGGGTGGGAAGCAGTCGCAGGCCGCGAGCACGTCGCGATGGAAGTGGATCGTCCCCTTGGCCTGGCCCGTCGTGCCGGAAGTGAAGGCGAGGAAGGCCGCGTCGTCCGCCGCCGTGTCGCAATTGTCGAAGGTGTCGGGCTTGTCGCTCATCAGGGATTCGAGCGAACCCGGCTGAGCACTGTTGAAGTGGACGACGCGCCCGCCGGCCATCGCCTGCTCGCAGTCCGCGGCCACCCGCGTATCGGTCAAGGCGAGGTGGATCTTCGCTTTGGCGGCGATGTGGGTGAGCTCCCGCACGCGCAGCAGGGGCATGGTGCAGACGGCCACACCCCCGGCCTTGAGCACGGCGAGCCAGCATGCCGCCAGCATCGGATGGTTCGGCCCGCGGAGCAGCACCCGGTTGCCGGGAACGATCCCGAGGTCTTCCACCAGAACGTGAGCGATGCGGTTGGCGGTCTCCAGGAGGTGGCGATAGGTCCAGCGGCCGCCGTAGAAAAGGAAAACGGTGCGCTCGCCGTCGCCGGCCGCGATCCGCCGGTCGAGGAGCTCGGCGGCGGCGTTGAGCCGGGAGGGGTAGGCGAGCTCCGGCAGGACACTGTAATCCATCTCCGGCATCAGCTCCGGCGGCGGCAGCGAGTCGCGGCAGAAGGTGTCCACGTGGGCAGTTGGCTCAGCCATGCATCACTCCGTCTTGCCCGCAGGGCCGGCCAGACCCGCCAAGAGCTGGCCGGCGATGACGAGCCTCTGGATTTCGCTGGTTCCCTCGTAGATGCGCAGGGCCCGGACCTCCCGGTAGAGCCGCTCGACCGGCGAGCCGGCCACCACGCCCCGGCCGCCGAGAAGCTGCACGGCCCCGTCGATCACCCGCTGCGCCGCCTCGGTGGCGAACAGCTTGGCCATGGCGGCTTCGCGGGTCACCCGTTCCGCTCCGGCGTCCCGCGTCCACGCCGCGCGATAGACGAGCAGCGCCGAAGCGTCCACCTCCACCGCCATGTCGGCGAGCCGCGCCTGCGTGAGCTGGAAGTCCGCAAGGTTCTTGCCGAAGGCGCGGCGTTCGCGGGTCCACGCCAGGGCCTCGTCCAGGGCGCGGCGGGCGAACCCCAGGGCCGCGGCGCCCACGGTCGAACGGAAGACGTCGAGCGTCGCGAGCGCCACCTTGAGACCCTTGCCCGGCTCGCCGATCAGCGCCTCCGCCGGCACCCGGCAAGCCTGAAACGTGATCGTTCCCAGGGGATGGGGCGCCAGCACGTCGATGCGGGCGGTGACTTTCAAGCCGGGGTTGGATGCCTCGACGAGGAAGCATCCGAACCCTTTTTCTCCCGCCTCGGGCAGGCGGCAGAAGACGACGTAGAAATCGGCGAGGCCGGCGTTCGAGATCCAGGTCTTCTCGCCGTCGATCACCCAACTGTCGCCATCCTTACGTGCCGTCGTGGACATGGCGGCGACGTCCGAGCCGGCCTCGGCTTCGGAGAGGGCGAAGGCGGGTATCGCCTCGCCCGTGGCGACCCGCGGCAGCCAGGCCCGGTGCTGCGCCTCCGAGCCGAAGAGTGAGATGGGACCGCTGCCCAGGCCCTGGAGAGCGAAGGCGAAGTCGGCGATTCCGGAATGGCGGCCCAGCGTCTCGCGGATCAGGCAGAGCGAGCGCACGTCCATGGGTGTCTTCGAGTCGAGGGCCACGGCGTGCCACAGCCAGCCTCTCGCGCCCAGACGGCGGACGATCTCGCGGCAGGTGCCGTCGAGGTCCTCGTCTTCCTGCCCCTCCAGGGGCTCGATCTCCCGTCCGCACCAAGCGTCGAAATCGCGGGCCAGCGCCCGGTGCGCGTCCGTGAAGAACGGCCAGGAGAGGAAGGAGGCGTCCGCCATCAATTGCCCTCGAAGACGGGTTTTTCCTTGGCGGCGAAGGCGCGGTAGGCGCGGGCGAAATCCTCCGTCTGCATGCAGATCGCCTGGGCCTGGGCCTCGGCCTCGATCGCTTCGTCGACCCCCATCGACCATTCATGGTGAAGCTGTTTCTTGGTCATCGCATGGGCGAAGGTGGGACCGGTGGCGATCGATTTGGCGAGGTCCATTGCCGCTGCCAGAAGCTGCTCGGGCGGCACGAGGCGGTTGTAGAACCCCCAACGCTCCGCCTCCTCGGCTTCCAGGAAGCGGCCGGTGTAGAGAAGCTCCGCGGCGCGCCCCTGGCCGATGATTCGCGGCAGCATGGCGCAGGCACCCATGTCCGCCCCGGAGAGGCCGACGCGGGTGAAGAGGAAGGCCACCTTGCTTCGGGGCGTGCCGAGGCGAAGGTCCGAGGCCATGGCGAGGATGGCCCCGGCGCCGGCGCAGATGCCGTCCACCGCGGCCACGATCGGCTGCGGGCAGTGGCGCATGGTGCTGACGAGCTCGCCGGTCAACCGGGTGAACTCCAGCAGGCGGTCCATCCGCCCCTCCTCGCGCATCTTAACCAGCGGGCCGATGATCTCATGGACGTCGCCTCCGGAGCAGAAGTTCTCGCCGGCGCCGGTCAGCACCACGGCCTTGATCTCCTCGACGTGCCGCAGCCGATGGAAGGTGCTCGCCAGCTCCTGGTACGACTCGAAGGTGAGCGGATTCTTCCGCTCCGGCCGGTTGAGCGTCACGGTCGCGACGCGGCCTTCGACGCTCCAGCCGAAGTGCCGGGGCTGGATGGATTCGAGAGGGATGCGGTTGTTCAAAAGAAATCTCCTCGAGAATATATCGCGACCTGACCGCCCGGGACTGAAGTCCCGGGCTACCCACGGTAGTCCCTGCGGGACCCAGGCGAACGAAACCGCGGTCCCGGAGGGGACCACCGTGGGTAGCCCAGGATTTCAATCCCGGGCGCCAGCGGAGTCGTTGTCGCCATTTTTCGAGACACCCTCCGGCCTATCGTTCTCCATCAGATCGAATCTCATCAGATCGAGCTCGTCCCCAGCAACTCTGTCTGCTTCTGTTCCTGCCGCTGCCGCTCGAGGCTCCGTTCGAGCTGCTGCTTGCCGGTGAGGTATTGCACGGGCCACGCCTGATCCTTGAAACCGAGCTGCGCCGCGGCGCGCAGGGTCCACTGGGGATCGGCGAGATGGGGCCGCGCCAGGGCGCAGAGGTCGGCGCGGCCGGCGGCGATGATCGAGTTGACCTGGTCCGGCTCGGTGATGTTGCCGACGGCGATCGTGGGGATTCCCGTCTCGTTGCGGATGCGGTCCGAGAAGGGGGCCTGGAACATGCGGCCGTAGACCGGCTTTGCCTCCGCCGAGGTCTGCCCGGCGGAAACGTGAAGGATATCCGCCCCGGCCTTGTGGAACGCTTGGGCGACCTCCACGGCGTGGCCGCCCTCGATCCCGCCTTCGACCCAGTCGGTGGCCGAGATGCGCACCGACATCGGCCGCTCCTGGGGCCAGACCGCGCGCATCGCCCGGAAGACCTCCAGGGGAAAGCGCAGGCGGTTTTCGAGACTGCCGCCGTACTCGTCCGCCCGTTGGTTGGAGAGCGGCGTGATGAACCCCGAGAGGAGGTAGCCGTGGGCGCAGTGGAGCTCGATCATGTCGAAATCCGCCTCGACGGCCCACTGTGCGGCGCGCACGAAATCCTCGCGCACCCGGTCCATGTCGGCGCGCGTCATCTCCCGGGGCACCCGCATGCCCGGCTTGAAGGGAACGGGGGAGGCGGCGAGGATGGGCCAGCCGTCCGCGTCGAGCGGCTCGTTCTCCCCCTCCCACATCAAGCGGGTCGACCCCTTGCCGCCGGAGTGGCCGAGTTGGAGGCAGATCTTGGCGCGGCTGCGCTCGTGGACGAACCGCGTCACCCGCCGCCAGGCCTCCACGTGCTCAGGCCTGTAGAGGCCGGTGCAGCCGAGCGTGATCCGCGCCTCGGGCGAGACGCAGGTCATCTCCGTGATCACCAGCCCGGCGCCGCCCAATGCCCGCGCTCCGAGGTGGACGAGATGGAAGTCGTTCGGCGTTCCGTCCTCGGCGCTGTACATGTCCATGGGCGAGACGACGACCCGGTTCTCGACCGTCATGCCGCGCAGGGTGAACGGCGTGAACATCGGCGGCGGAGCTTGAGATCGCTCCCGCCGGCTGGCCCGGCTGGCGAACCAGCGCTCGACGCCTTCGAGGTACTTCGGATCGCGCAGGCGCAGATTCTCGTGGCTCACGCGCTGGCTGCGGGTGAGCAGGCTGTAGGCAAACTGCTCGGGATCGAGCCGCGCGTAGCGCCGCACGTTCTCGAACCACTCCATGGAGTTGCGGGCCGCGTTCTGCAGGCGCAGCGCCTCGGTGCGCCGCTCGTCCTCATAGGACTGGAGAGCCCGCGGGAGATCGGACGCCTCCGGGCCGTTGAGGATGCGGGAGAGCGCGATGGCGTCCTCCATGGCGAGCTTGGTGCCCGAGCCGATGGAGAAGTGGGCCGTGTGGGCGGCGTCGCCGATCAATACGGTGTTCCCCTCCCACCAGCGGGCGCAGTGGACGCGGGTGAAGCTCAGCCAGGGCGCCGCGCGCTGAGGCGGAGGGATGTTGGCGAGCAGCCGGTGTCCGTCGAGCCAGGGACCGAACATCGCCTCGCAGGCGGCGACCGTGGCGTCGATATCCAGACGGTCGAAGCCGGCGCCTCGCCAGGAGGCCTCGTCGCTCTCCACGATGAACGCCGAGTGCGTGTCGCTGAACTGGTAGGCGTGGGCCTGGAAGATCCCCGCCTCGTTCTCGATGAAGATGAAGGTGAAGGCGTCGAACCGCCGCGTGGTGCCGAGCCAGATGAACCGGGCCTTCCCCTGCGCTAGGTCGGGCTGGAACGCCTCCGCGTGCCGCCGCCGGACGGCGCTGTTGACGCCGTCGCCCGCGACGACCAGATCGGCGTCCCCGAGCCCGAGGGCGGGAAGAGCGGAGTCGTCGCGCACCTCGCAGTTGAAGCGCAGGTCGACCCCGAGCCCGGCGGCGCGCCCCTGGAGGATCTCCAGCAGCTTCATGCGGGCGAGGCCGGCGAAGCCATGGCCGCCGGAGGTGATCGTCCGCCCTTGGCGGTGGATGTCGATGTCGTCCCAGCGGGCGAAGTTGTCGGAGATCTCCTGGAACGACTCCGGATCGGCGGCCCGGAAGTTGCCGAGCGTCTGATCCGAGAACACGACGCCCCACCCGAAGGTGGCGTCCGGAGCGTTGCGCTCCAGGACGGTCACCTCGTGCTCCGGATCGGCCTTCTTCATTAGCAGGGAGAAATACAGCCCCGCCGGCCCGCCGCCGACGATCGCGACCTTCATGGAAGCCTATCCCTCACCGCGGGGATGCTAGCACGGGGGCCGGCGAGGAAACGGGCCAGGGACGCGATTTCAGCGACCGCTGCTCAGCATCACCGGAGTCTCGCGATAGAGCTCCGGGTAGACTTTCTTCAGGGCCTCGATCTTGGGTAGATCGTTGCGCACGATGTAGGGCTGAGTGGGATTGTGGATCAGGTAATCCTGATGGTAGCCCTCGGCCGGATAGAAGCCTTTCATCGCCTCGATCTTGGTGGCGATGGGCTTGCCGAAGACCTTCCCCTGGTTGAGCTGAGCCATGTAGGCCTTGGCGACTCGCTCCTGGGTGGGAGAGGTGAAAAAGATCTCCGAGCGGTAGCTGGGGCCGGAGTCCGGGCCCTGGCGGTTGAGCTCCGTGGGATCGTGGGCGACGGAGAAATAGAGCCGCAGGAGCTGTCCGTAGGTGACCTTCTTCGGGTCGAAGGTGATTTCCACCGACTCGGCGTGGCCGGTCGTCTCGGTGCCGACCATCTCATAGTGCGCGGTCTCCTTGGTGCCGCCCGAGTAGCCGGCGACGACCTTGGTCACGCCCTGCACGTGCTCGAACATACCCTGGAGACCCCAGAAGCAGCCTCCGGCGAGCACCGCGGTCTGGGCTCCGGTCGCCTCGGCGGCGGGGGTATCGAGCGCCGGAGCCGGAATCGCCTTGTTGACGGCCTCGGCCCCTACCTGGCAGGCCATTCCGCAAGCCGCGAGCGCCAGGGCCGCGACGGTGGTCTTGATGTTGGTGTGCATCATGATCTCCCTTGGAAGAGTGGGGCGGGAACGCGAGTGCGCTGCCCTCCACCTTCATTCTACGTGTGTGCGAGGGCCGCGGATTCGGATCGATCCGCTCTTTGCAACAAGCGCTGCCGCAAATTATTCACCGATGTGTCACAGGCTCGCCGGCTCGCTTCAGACACGTGGGAGCACCAACACTTAAGGACGCCCTTTTGAATGCGTCTATCAAACTTCGTGGAAGTTCTATAGGAGAAAAGAAGATGACTCAGCTCAGAAACTGGATGGCTCGCGGGACGCTGTTGACAGCTTTCCTTCTCGTCGGAGCACCGGCTTTCGCTCAAACCATTTCAGCGGGAATCGACGTCTGGAATACCCCGGACGACGGCAACACGAAGATCACCAGTCTGGTCGGCAATCCTTTGCCGCAGGATTTCTTCTGCGTTGGATCGCCCTCTTTCTCCCAGGAGATCAAGCTCAAGGGAAAGACGATCGCCACCAGCGACAATGGTCTGGGCAGCTCCGACACGGTCGTCCAGCGGCTTTCCAGCGCGACTTTCAGCGGGGGAGCCGCAACCACCCAGATCCAGGTCAAGGCGATCTCCTTTGAGGAGCACGCTCCCCTGTCGATCTCTTGTGCCGATGGCACCCACACCTTCCACGTCCGGGTGATCCTCGACCAGCACACGACGGCGCCCACCTCGAACATGACCATCCACTCGGACGGCACGGGCACCGGCGGCACTTTCGACGCGACCGTCATCGTGCCGGGCCAGATCACGTTTACCGACATCGGGACGGGAGCCGTGCGCGGGCCCATCTACGACACGGTGAACCTCCAGGCGTCCAACGCGGCGTGGGCGGACAACGTGGGCACCGGCGGTGTGAACCATCCCGGTTCGGTGACCATCGACTCCAACGGCGACGGCGTGCCGGACCTCACGCTGCCCGGGACCTCGAACGGCTTCCACACCGGCTGGTCCAACCACTGCAACCCGCGCTGCCCGCTGCCGATCCAGCACCAGGGACCGCACCCGACCTGGCCGGTGCCGCCGCCGCCGCCCTGCAGCACGACGGTGGCCCAGGCCGCTCAGCAGTCCCTTCAGTCCTCCACCTCGCGCTCGGCCTCGCGCGCGGCGGCCGCGGATTCCACCGTCGTGGCTCTCAGCGCGAGCCAGTTGAGCTCCACCACGCCCATCGGCACCTGCCGCGTCCTCCAGACGGACGGCACCGTGCTGGTCGTCGGCAACGCCGTCGCGGAGTCCTTCCAGGCGACTCCATCGTCGGACAACTAGATATCCTCGGTACGCCCGAGTCTCAGCCTGAGGCCCCGGTCGATTCGGCCGGGGCCTTTTGTTTTGTGCCGGGCGCGCTCGCTTGACGGTTGGTCGTAAACTGGAGGACTGATCCGAAAGGAGAGATCCACGATGCGTATCCCGCACTCCGTTCTTCAACTCGCCGCCATCGTCGCCGTTCTGACCTTCTTGATTCTTGCAGTCGCTCCGGCAAGGGCGGAAGACGCGCCTCTCGCGGTCAAGAAGGCGGCGGGCTCGATCGAGCTCACCGATCCGGTCGGGGACATCGAGCCCATCCACAGCTCCGGCGACAAGGACTACCCTGGCTACGACGTGGTGAAGATGAGCCTCGCCAGCGACGGCAAGGCGCTGGCGATCAGCGCTACCCTGCACGCCGCGCCGGGGCCGTTCGCCTCCGATGTGCTCGAGCTCTTCTTCGACACCGACAACAAGGCGGCGACCGGTGCCCAGATGATCTTCCCCAAGATCGGCGGCTTCGAGTACAAGGCCCAGCTCGACGTCTGCATCGACTTCAGCGACAAAAGCTCAGCCTGCATCGGCGGCTCCACCAAGGGCAAGCCCACAGCGCACTACGCCGCGATCGACCTCAGCCACTTCACCGGCAAGGGCCCCTACGACAAGGAGGACGTCGTCGACGCCCTCGGCTTCCCAGGCCGCAAGGCCTCGGCCAAGACGCCGATCGGCCCCGACTTCGTGGTCCGCGGCACGATCGACTACGCTGACCTCAAGGTGAAACCCGGCCAGACGATCCGCATCCTGGTGCGCGAGGCGTCGTCGAAGACGGACCTCTCGGGGTACTTCCCGGAGATTCTGTTGACGTTGAAGTAGGCGGCCCGGCCTACCGAAGGTTCAGCTCGTCGCACGGCGGGGATCGAAGTGACGCCGCGACGGGATTTAGAGTCGCCAGCGCAATGAATTAGACCGCAACGTATCCACTGCATGCGGCCTTCATAGGACCAAAGACCGCAGAAAGTACCTCCAACATCGCGCCAAAAACTTCTCCTGCGGCCTTCCGAACTCTTTTAGCCGCGACAAATACTCTTTAGACTGCAAAAACTCCAGGGAACACCGCATTCCCCTCTCTCATCTTCACCTGGCGACCAGAAAACGCTGCAATCAAAGGCCTTGCCGGCTTCACCTCACCATCACTCGCGGCCAAAAAAGTAATATTGACCGCAAAACATCCACATTCAACCGCATGGCGCCGACCCTCAACCGCAACATGCCCGTTTTCCGCCGCAGAATACGCGCAATGGACCGCAACATATTCACGGAACGCCGCAGAAAAATAGAAAATCGCCGCAACGAGCCTGCTGCATGAGAGGCGTCGACATTGTTCTCTTCTCCTCGAAGGAGCAAAGGCCGCAAAGCGGACCCTTGCCGATCTCGGGAAGACATCAGTCGCGGTCTTCACTCATGCTATCCTTCCGCGAAGAGCTTCAATCACCGCCATTCGTCCTTTCCTTGCAGTGAAGAGGGTCTTGGTTGCGGTGTGCTGAAGAGAGAAGGCCGCAATCTAGGCGTCCTCACTGACCCGCGGAGGTTTTGCGATGAGCTCGAAACGTTCGGTTGCGGAGATTTTGGCTTCCCTGGAAGGCCGGGAGGTTTTTCACGGGGAGCGGGAAGTTTTCCATGCGGACCAAGAGGTTCATCACCGCGAGCAGCGGGCTGTTCACGCGGCCGAGCTCGAG
>Ga0134121_10002919_pt1 | contig 14483 bp, 13 predicted proteins | sample KB301_FD_96463 | JGI IMG/M metagenome (GOLD analysis project Ga0134121, IMG submission 96463) | Terrestrial soil microbial communities without Nitrogen fertilizer from Kellogg Biological Station, Michigan, USA - KB3-0-1 | ecosystem: Environmental > Terrestrial > Soil > Unclassified ...
CGCGCCACGACGTCGACCAGCCCTCCCGGCGGATAGCCGGCGAGCATCGTCACGGGCCTTTCGGGGTATTGCGCTGCGGCGGGCAAGGCGAGGATCAACGCGGCGAGCGCCGCGAGCGACTTCGTCATGGTGGGCTCCTCCTCGGAGCGATGCTACCGAATCAGGCGGCTTTTTTCTCGGCGCGCTGCTCGACCGGCTTCGACTCGCGCGAGAGGTTCATCGCGGTGTTGACGAGCGCGACGTGCGAGAAGGCCTGCGGGAAGTTGCCGAGCTGGCGGCCCGACTTCGGGTCGTATTCCTCGGCGAGGAGTCCGACGTCGTTGGTGAGGTGGCAGAGGCGCTCGAAAAGCGCGCGCGCCTCGTCGTGGCGGCCGAGCAGGATCAGGCAGTCGGCGAGCCAGAAGCTGCAGGCGAGGAACACGCCTTCGCCCGGCGGCAGGCCGTCGATCGCTTCGCGCGTGCGATAGCGCACGACGAAGCCGTCCTCGGTGAGCTCGCGCTCGATCGCCTCGATCGTGGCGCGCACGCGCGGGTCGGTGCACGGCAGGAAGCCGGTGGTGGGAATGAGGAGCAGGCTCGCGTCGAGCTCGTCGGATTCGTAGCTTTGCACGAACGTGCCGCGCGCCTTGCTGAAGCCGCGCTCGCACACTTCGGCGTGGATCTGGTCGCGCACCTCGCGCCAGCGCTCGACCGGCCCCTTGCGCCCCTGCGCCTCGACTGCCTTGATCGCGCGGTCGAAAGCGACCCAGCACATGACCTTCGAGTGCGTGAAGTGCCGGCGCGGGCCGCGCACTTCCCACAATCCCTCGTCGGGATCCCGCCAGCAGGTCTCGAGGTGCTCGAGGAGCGCCTGCTGCAGCGCCCACGCCGCGACGTGGCGCGGCATGCCGTGCTTGCGCCCCTGGTGCAGCGCGTCCATCACCTCGCCGTAGACGTCGAGCTGGAGCTGGCTCGCGGCCGCGTTGCCGATGCGCACCGGCGCCGAGCTCTCGTAGCCCGGCAGCCAGTCGAGGATGAGCTCCGGGATGCGCCGCTCGCCGGCGAGCCCGTACATGATCTGCATCTGCTGCGGGCTGCCGGCGATGGCGCGCACCAGCCAGTCGCGCCAGGCCACCGCTTCCTCGTAATAGCCGGCGTTCATCATCGCGAGGAGCGCGAGCGTCGCATCGCGCAGCCAGCAGAAGCGGTAATCCCAGTTGCGCACGCCGCCGATGCGCTCGGGCAGCGAGGTGGTGGGCGCGGCGACGAGGCCGCCGGTCGGCGCGTAGGTCAGCGCCTTCAAGGTGATGACCGAGCGGCGCACGAACGGCGTCCATTCGCCCTGCACGGTGCAGCGCTCGCACCACTTCTGCCAGCCGTGCGCGGTCGCCTCGAGCGCGCGCTCGGCATTGAAAGCCTTGGGCATGGCAAGGTGCGAGGCGCCGTGCGAGAGGGTGAAGGCGAGCCGCTCGCCTTCGGCCACCTCGAACCGCGCGATGTGCGTGAAATTCTCGGCTTGCAGCGGCACGGGCGAGCGCAGCACGACCTGTTCGGGTCCGGCGACCGCGCGGATGCCGTGGCCTTCTGCCTCCTCCAGCCGCCGCACCCAGGGCACCGAGGCGCCGTAATCGAAGCGCAGGATGAACTCCATGCCCATCCGCACGCGTCCGCGGCGGCCAACGACGATGCGGGCGAGCTCGCAATGCTCGGCGCGCGTCGGCATGAAGTCGACGAGGGTCACGGCGCCTTCGGCGGTCTCGAACTCGGTCTCGAGGACGAGCGTGTCCTCGCGATAGCGCCGGCGCACGCTCGCGAGCGCGCCGGCCGGCGCGATCTGCCAGCGGCCGTGCTCGCGCCCGCCGAGCAGCGCGGCGAAGCAGGCGCCCGAGTCGAAGCGCGGCCAGCACAGCCAGTCGATCGAGCCGTCGCGTCCGACGAGCGCGGCCGAATGGCAGTCGCCGATCAGCGCGTAGTCTTCAATCTTCAAAGAGGAGCACCGTCTTCACGTCGTTTTCCTGCTTCTGGTAGGCCTCGTCCCACTTCACCAGGTTCACGCGCCGGTTGATCAGGCGGTCGAGCCAGTCGCGGCTCGCATGTGACAGCGCGTCGGCCGCGGCGTGGTAGTGGCGCAGGTTTGCGTTCACGCTGCCGAAGACGACGCGGTTTTCGAGCACCATCGACTGGTTCAGCTTGGCGACGTCGAACGACGCGGCGTGCGGGCTGCCGCCGAGGCCCGTGAGGCAGACGATGCTGCCGGGCGCGCTCGCGCCGACTGCCTGCGCGATCACCGCGGGCGACCCGGTGCACTCGATGACGATGTCGGGCTCGATCGCCGGGAACTCGCGGTGAAAGGTCGCGCCGAGCTCGCGCACGAGCTTCGGCTTCGGCCCGGATTCGTTGCGGTCCATGACGTGCACGTCGAGGCCGCGCTGCACGCCCATCAGCGCCGCCATCAGGCCGACCGGGCCCGCGCCCGTGATCACCACCCGCTGCGGCGCCCAGCGCGCGCGGCGGCCGATGCGCTCGACGTGCTCCCACGCTTTCGCCAGCACGCTTGCCGGCTCGAGCAGCACGGCGGCAAGTCCGAGCACGGGGCTCACCTTCACGGTGAAGCCGGGCTCGCTCCGCCAGCGCTCGGCGGCGAAGCCGTCGGCCTGCTTGATGCCGCGCTCGGTGTAGCGGCCGTTCCGGCACATGTCCCATTCGCCGAGCGCGCAGTTCGGGCACGGCACCGGATCCGGGTGTCGAACGATCCCTACGACCATGTCGCCGGTCATGAACCCGCTGTGGGGCGGCGCGCTAATGACGCGTCCCAGGGACTCGTGGCCGAGCACCAGCCGGCTGCCGCCCGGCACCGCCTCCCCGTACAGCCCGTCGATCAGCTCGCGATCGGTGCCGCAGATGCCGACGGCCAGCGCCCGCACGAGGATCGAGCCCTGTGCCGCGACCGGCTCCGCGATCGCCTCGAGGCGCTGCGAACCGGCCTTGCCCGGGGTGAGAGTGACGGCCTGCATATCTTTCAGATAGCAGCGGGCGTGCCTTAGTTCAGGCATGCTCGCGGACAATGAAAGACGCGGTCGACTACGCCTTCCTCACTGCCGTGGCCACCGCGGCGCTCACTGCGTCGGGCCACGCCGTCATCTACAAGCGCGACTCGCGCTCGGCCTCGATCTGGGTGCTGCTCATCTGGATCCTGCCGGCGCTCGGGCCGGTGCTCTATGCGCTCCTCGGCGTGAACCGCGTCGAGCGCCGCGCGGCGCGCCTGCGGCGCGGCATGGTGCGCCATCGCACCGACGCGCAATTCCCGCCGACCGAGCCCGGCACCCATTTCACCCCGCTCGCGCGCCTCGTCGGCCAGGTGGTCGAGCGGCGCCTCTGCCCCTGCAACGCGATCGATCCCCTGATCGACGGCGCGGCGGCGTTTCCGGCGATGCTCGAGGCGATCCACAACGCCCGCAGCTCGATCGCACTCGCCTCCTACATCTTCGACCGCGACGGCATCGGCAGAGACTTCGTCGCGGCACTCGGCGCCGCGACGAAGCGGGGCGTCGACGTGAAGGTGCTGATCGACGACGTCGACGCGCGCTTCGGCTCATCGGCGGTGAAGCCGCTGAGGAAGGCAGGCGTGAACACGGCGGTGTTCAATCCGCCGCTCGTGCCGGCGCGGCTGCATGCGCTCAACCTGCGCAACCACCGCAAGATCCTCGTGGTCGACGGCGCCGTGGGTTTCACCGGCGGCATGAACGTCGACCAGCGCTATTGGCGACCGGACGCGCCCGACCAGGCGTTCCGCGACCTGCACTTCAGGCTGCGCGGCCCGGTGGTCACGCAGCTGATGGAGGTCTTCGCCGACGACTGGCAGTTCACCACCGGCGAGGCGCTGCGCGGGCCGAAATGGTTCCCGCCGCTCTCCGAGGAAGGCGCGGTGCTCGCGCGCGCCATCGAGGCCGGGCCGGACGAGGCGTTCGAGCGCGTGCGCTGGGGCATCATCGGCGGCCTCAACGCCGCGCAGCGCTCGATCAAGATCCTCACGCCCTACTTCATCCCGGACCAGACGCTCCTCGCCGAGCTGAATGCGGCGGCGCTGCGCGGCGTCGAGGTGGACATCGTGATCCCCGAGCGCACCGACCTGCCGCACGTGCACTGGGCGATGTTCGGCCAGCTCTGGCAAGTGCTCGATCACGGCTGCCGTGTCTGGTCCCGCCCGGGCACTTTCGACCACTCGAAGCTCCTCGTCGTGGACGGCGCGTGGACGCTGCTCGGCTCGGCCAACTGGGACGCGCGGAGCCTGCGCCTCAATTTCGAGCTGAACGTCGAGTGCTACTCGGTCGAGCTCGGCGCGCACCTCGACGGCCTGATCCAGGCGCGCATCTCGTCCGCGCGGCAGCTCACGCTCGCCGAGATCGACGCGCGGCCCTTTCCGGTCAAGCTGCGCGACGGACTGGCTCGGCTCTTTGCGCCCTACCTCTGAGCGAGGAATAGACCGACAGCCAGAAGGCGCCCCACGCGCCCACGCCGACGGCCACGCTCTGCATCGCGCGCCGGTCTTTCCACATGCGGCTCAGCGTGGGGTTTTGCGGGTCGGTGTACGAATCCATCCAGCGCACGCCGGGCAGGTCATGGAATTCGCGCAGGCTCACGGCCTCGGCCAGGACCCCGGGTGAATAGGCCGCGTAATCCTCGTCGTAGGCCGTCTTGAAGGCATAGGCGCCTTCGCCCGCGAGGAGGCTCAGCCGCCGCGCGATCGGCGCGCCGTCGCAGTCCAGGCCGACGACGTGCAGGCGTCCCCGCCGGTGCGCTTCGGCCAGCACCTCGCGGCCGAAGCGGAGGTTCGCCGGATCGGCGGCGAGCGCCCCGCCCTGCCGCCCCTTCCAGCCGCCCACCTCGAGCCTGAGGAACCGCTCGATCTCGTCGCCGATGCCGTCGCCGGGCGCGAGCGCGATCGTCGTCGCGCCGCGCGCGGCGAGGCGCCGCTCGTTGCGGCGCAATTGCCGGCGGAGCTGCGACGACATCGCTTCTTCCATGTAGGTGTCCGCGCTTGCCGCCTTGACGAGGAGGGGCCGCGAGAAGTGCGCGGTCCGCACGAGCGTCGCGGCGGCCGCGCGCAAGGCATCGTCGAACGGTCCGGTCGCCGGCAGGTACAAGAGCTCCAGCACCGAGGCCTCGCCCAGCGCCCAGCGCATGAGCGCGCGCAGGGCCGGCACGGCCGCATCGTGTCTCACGAGCGGCGTGCACAGCAGGTAGGCGCTATGGCGCCATGAAGCGAGCGTCGCCACCGGCAGCCGCCGGAAGCGCTGCCTGCGCTCGAACGGGAAGAGGCCGATCAGCGCCGCATCCTGCCAGACGGTCACGCATTCGAAGTTCTCTTCGCCCCGCGCCCGCAGCGCCGTCAGCAGGATCCATGGCTCGTAGAACGGGTTCGGCTCGAGCGCGTTCGCCGCGAGCTCGTCCCACGCGGGCACGATCGCGGCGAGGCTCGCCCGCTCGCGCAGCACGATGACGGTGGGGACAGGCATGCTTGCCGGCAGCTTGCGCTACGGTGCCGAGGCGACGCTACCGCTCGACTGGTCCTCCAGGACTAGCTACTGCTCGTTCCTGGCTTGCGCAATCGCTTCCAGCAGCTTCGCGTCCGGAAGACGACGCCACTCGGACGACAGAGCCTCCAGCCGCACCGACCGTGCGCCGCCGCTCGGCGTGCAAACGACCGCCACGCCAGCCGTTGCCTCGATGCAGCTCCACTTGATTGCGTCCGCGTCGGTGACTTCACGCGGGGCGCTGTTCACGCGCGCGTGCCCCGCAGGAAGGCGACCACTCGCAGGAAGACGCCGTGCGGCGTCTCGACGTCGCCGGCGATCCAGCTGCCGAGCTGCTTCTTCGGCACGCGCAGCTCACGCGCGAGGGCCTCGATCCCGCCGGCGATGCCCATCGCCCTGGCGAGCATGCTCGCGCCGTCATCCAGACCTATTGATGTTGTATCCATGGCGCGATTCTGGGCTCGAAGGCACCCTTGCACGATCGCCGCGCATCGTGGCGTGATGTAGCCATCCACTGAAACTCGCGAGCGGGTTCGGCGACGGGCAGTTCCTCTCAGCGCGGGGGCACGACCTTGCGCAGGCCACTCCCATGAAACCCAGCAAGCCCTCAGCTTCGCCAACCGGGAAAAAAGGCCGAGCAACGCATCGCGCGGCTCCATTCCGCAGCGGAGCCGGACTTCGCCCGCGCCATGGGCGTGCTGCTCGGGCCCTACGATGCCGATTTCGCGGGCCGGCAGATGGCCATTTCCCGCACCGACCTGGCGCACTCGCGCCGCATCGACTTGCAGGAATGGCGTGGGAGCGCGCGGCGAGCGTTATCGGGGCACGGCTCTAGCGGGGCGGGCTCGGCAGTTGCTCTTCTCTCGCTGGGCCGGGCCGGAAGGGTGTCGCAACCAAGGTTCACGGTACACGACATCGCCTTTCGCGCCCGTCTCTTCCCCGAGCAGTACCCCAAAACTCAGTCGCGCGGAGAAATGCCGAAGCCCGCTGGATCTCCCTTCTGGAAGAGCCGCATGCCCGCGTAGGTGGGTGTAAAGCCTTTGCTGCGCGCAGCCGAGAGGCATTCGTAGAAGAGCTCGTATTCCTCATCCGGGCGGGCAGTGCCCCCATCGCGCTTGCTGACACGCCATTTCCAGCGCAACTTGCCGTCGCGCTTCACGTAGAAGATTTCGCAGCCTTCCGATGCCATGTCCTTTTTATACGCGCTTGCGGCCTGCGCCGCTGCGCCGATCGGCGCAGGGCGCTTGGTACGCCAACGAACAGACGCGTCCGCCCGACACTGTCATTACTGCTGCGATGACAAGCACAATCAACAACCAGACTGCTTACCTTGCGGTCGACTGCAGCCGCAGCTTCGCCCGGGAGCTGTCCGCGCGCTACGGCGCGCTCGCGGCGCAATGCGTCGCGCAGCAGTCCGTGCGCGTGTTGGTGAGCGCCACGCAAGCCGCCAAAGGCGACCCCGCGGACCATCTGGCGCTGCGCGATGCGGTCACGCTGATGCTGATGAGCGGGCTGCCCGCGGGCTTCCGGCTCGCGCTGGTGGCCGATGCGCCGGATCTGCGCCGCGCCTTCGTGTCGCTCGCGAGCGATGCGCAGCAGCTCGGCATGCGCGCCGCGGTATGCGAGGACGAGCACGAAGCTTGCGGATGGCTCGGGATCACGCGGCCGGTCGCATCCGAGGTGCCGAGCCCTACTTGAGGGCCTTGAAGCGCATGCGATGCGGCTTCGCCGCCTCCTCGCCCAGGCGCTTCTTCTTGTCGGCCTCGTATTCCTGGTAGTTGCCCGAGAAGAAGACCCACTGCGAGTCGTCCTCGGCGGCGAGGATGTGCGTGGCGATGCGATCGAGGAACCAGCGGTCGTGTGAGATGACCAGCACCGAACCGGCGAACTCCAACAGAGCTTCCTCGAGCGCCCGCAGGGTCTCGACGTCCAGGTCGTTGGAGGGCTCGTCCAATAGCAGAACGTTGGCGCCCGAGCGCAGCATCTTCGCGAGGTGCAGGCGCCCGCGCTCGCCGCCCGAGAGGCTGCCGACCGGCTTCTGCTGGTCGGCGCCGCGGAAATTGAAGCGCGCGATATAGGAGCGCGACGGCATCTGCACCTTGCCGACGGCGATCACGTCCTGCCCGTCGGACACGTCCTCCCACACGCTCTTGGTCGCCGAGAGCTCGTCGCGGAACTGGTCGACGTGCGCGAGCTTCACCGTCTTGCCGATGGCGATCGAGCCGGAGTCGGGCTTCTCGCCCTTGGTGATCATGCGGAACAGCGTCGACTTGCCCGCGCCGTTCGGCCCGATGATGCCGACGATGGCGCCCGGCGGCACCTTGAAGGAGAGCTTGTCGATGAGGACCCGGTCGCCATAGCCCTTGGAGACATTCTTGAACTCGATCACCTCGTTGCCCAGGCGCTCGGCGACCGGGATGAAGATCTCCTGCGTCTCGTTGCGCTCCTGATATTCCTGCGACGAGAGCTCCTCGAACCGGGCGAGGCGCGCCTTCGATTTCGACTGCCGGCCCTTCGGGTTCTGGCGCACCCACTCGAGCTCGGCCTTCATCGTCTTGATGCGCGCGGCCTCCTGGCTCGCCTCGACCTCGAGGCGCTTTTCCTTCTGCTCGAGCCAGCTCGAGTAGTTCCCCTCCCACGGGATGCCGTAGCCGCGGTCGAGCTCGAGGATCCAGCCGGCGGCGTTGTCGAGGAAGTAGCGGTCGTGCGTCACCGCCACCACCGTGCCTGGAAAGCGGCTCAGGAATTGCTCGAGCCACTCGACGCTTTCCGCATCGAGGTGGTTGGTCGGCTCGTCGAGCAGCAGCAGGTCGGGCTTGGAGAGGAGCAGCCGGCAGAGCGCCACGCGCCGCTTCTCGCCGCCCGAGAGCACCTCCACCTTCTGCTCCCAGGGCGGCAGCCGCAGCGCATCGGCCGCGACCTCGAGCTCGTCGGCGCCGCCGGCGTTCAGCATCGCCTCGAGCTTCGCCTGCTCCTCGGCAAGCTTGTCGAAATCGGCGTCGGCCTCGGCGTAGGCGGCGTAGATCTCGTCGAGCCGCTTCTTCGCCGCGGCGAGCTCGCCCTGCGACTCCTCGACCACCTGGCGCACGGTCGCGCCCGCCGGCAGCTTCGGCTCCTGCTCGAGGTAGCCGACGCGGATGCCGGGCATGCGGATCACCTCGCCGTCGTAGTGATCGTCGAGCGCCGCCATGATCCGCAGGAGCGAGGACTTGCCCGAGCCGTTCAGGCCGAGCACGCCGATCTTCGCGCCGGGAAAAAAATTGAGCGAGATATTCTTGAGGATGGTGCGCTGGGGCGGCACGGTCTTGCTCACGCGCCGCATCGTGTAGACGTATTGAGCCATCCGCTATCATATTCACAGAAGATGAAAGAAATTTTCGCTGGCGCACTATTTCTTCTCGTAGCGAGCGCGGCCTTGGCAGTCGACGGCGTCTCCGGTGAAATCGGCTCCGGCACGCGCCAGGTTGACATGTATCGCATCGGCGCCCAGTGGCGCCAGAAGCAGCCTCGCTGGCTGGAAGACACGCGCTTCAACATTTACTGGGATGCTTCGGTTGGCGCCTGGGATGGCGACACCGGCGGCCTGGTCGACCTCGGCATCACGCCGGTGCTGCGCTATGGCGGCTTGCGCGGCGGCTATGTCGATGCCGGCATCGGGTTCCACTATCTCTCCGACACCCACGTTTCGAGCGCGATCGAGTTCAGCACCAAGTACCAGTTCGGTGACCACGTCGGCGCCGGCTGGCGCTTCGATCGCTACGACTTCTCGCTCAGGCTGCAGCACCTGTCGAACGCCGGCATCAAGAACCCGAACCCCGGGATCAACTTCCTGCAGCTGCGCATCCAGTACTGGATGGATTAGTCGCCGCGTAGCCAGACTTGCGTGCGCCCGAGGAGCGAGATGCCGATGTAGCCGCGCACCTCGAGCTTGCGGCCGCCGTCCGCCAGGCGCATGAGGCAGCGATAGAACTTGCCGTTGTTCGGGTCGAGGATCCGGCCGCCCGAGTACTGCTCGCCGTCCCAGCGCAGGCCCGAGAGGATCTGCAGGCCGATCACCGGCTTGCCTTCCAGCTCGCCCGTGCAGGGCACGCACAGCGGATGGGCATCGGGCGCCGGGGGCGAATAGACCTTCTCGACGGTGCCGCGCAGCTCGCCCGCGACCTCGACAATGCGCACCAGGCCCTCGGGCTCGCCCTTCTCGTTCACCGTCTTCCACAACCCGACGGGTGTGGAGGATTGCGCGCCCGCGCTGGTCGCGATCGCGAATATGACGGTTGCAAATGAAATTCTCAGGTTACCTCTGTGCCACCCGCACTAAGGCTGCGCGTCGAAAGGCAATCTTCGGCGACTAGACTGCCTGCATGGGCAAAGGCGTACTTTACGCGTGCTTCGCGGCGATCACCGCCTATATGTCCGCTACCGCCCTCCTCTGGGCATCGCAATCGCACTTCATCTTCGAGCCGGTGCGCGCGCTGGTGGTGAAGCCGACCGAGCTCGCTTTTCCCGTGGCCGACGTGACGATCGCGGTGCCGGGCGCGAAAGCCGGGCACCAGGCGCTGCATGCCTGGTGGATGCCGGCCTCCCGCTCGGACGGCAACCTGGTGCTCTACTTCCACGGCAACGAGGGCAACGTCAGCACGAGCATCGGCGAGACGGCGCTGCTGCGCAGCCTCGGCTACTCGGTCCTGGTGGTCGACTACCGCGGCTATGGCGAAAGCGACGGCGCCTTCCCGTCCGAGACGACCGTCTACGAGGACGCCGAAGCCACCCTCGGTGCGCTGGTGCACGAATGGCGCATTCCGCCGCAAAAAGTCTTCGTCTACGGTCACTCGCTCGGCGCCGCCGTCGCCATCGACCTTGCCTCGCGCCATCCGGAGCTCGGCGGCCTCGTCGTCGAGAGCGCGTTCACCTCGATCTACGACATGGCGAGGCTCGAGCCGAAGTACGGCATCTTCCCGGTGGGGCTGCTGCTCAACCAGCGCTTCGAGTCGATCAAGAAAGTCTCGCAGCTCAAGCTGCCGGTGCTCTACATCCACGGCACCGCAGACCGCGTCGTGCCGTACGACATGGGCCTCGCGCTCTATGAGCGCTCGGGCGGCGCAAAGCGCTTTGTCGCCGTCGCCGGCGGCGGCCATGACGACAATGCCGCCGTCGCCCCGGCCGAGCTCGGCGCCGCGCTGCGCCAGCTCATCCGCTAGTCAGAGTCCGCCGGAGAGCGCGCGCAGCTCGAGCTGCGCCTCGGCGGTCGCGCCCACCAGCTCGCTCCGCGCGAGCGTCGCCTCGAGCTGCGTGCGCCGCGCGTCCAGGAGCTCGAACAGCGTGCCGCGGCCCAGGCGGTAGGCGCTCTCCGCCATCTCGAGGAACGCCGACTGGCGGTCGGGCACGTCGCGCTCGAAGCGCGCGAGGGCGTCCTGGCGAACCCTGAGCGCTTCGCGCTGCTTGTCGTACTCGGTGCGCACGGTAGCGACGACCATGCGCTCGCGCTCGCGCGCCGCGCCGTGCTCGGCGCTCGCCTTGTCGACGAGCGCGCGGCGCGTGTCGAGGAGCGGGATCTCGCTCGTCACGCCGAAGAAGTTGGCGGCGCCGAACGGGCCGCTCGTCCAGGTGCGGCCGAACTGCAGCGCCGGCACCGGGTAGCGCTCGCGCTGCGCGAGCTCGAGGCGCGCTTCGGCGGCCGCGGTCTCGTCGCGGGCGACGCGCAACGCGGGGCTCGCGGCGAAGTCGCCCTGCGCGTCGCCGAGCTGGCCGAGCAGCTGATCGATTCCCGTGCTCGCCTGTGGCCGCCATCCGGGCGCATCGACCAGCCCGGCGAGCGCCGCCGAATGCTCGTTCAGCTCGGTGAGCGCCTTCTGCACGCCGAGATTGGCGAGGGCTCGCTCGGCGTCCGCGCGCGCGAGGTCGTAGCGACTTGCCATGCCGCTGCCCTGGCGGCCGGCGACGAGGCCGCGGATGCGCTCGACGTCGGCGAGCGCCGCGCGGCGCGCCGCCAGCTGCTCCTGGGCGACCGCGAGGCGGATGAACTCGAGGCCGGCCAGGCGCTTCGTTTCGGTCACGGTGAGGCGTACCTGCGATTCGGCACGCCCGAGCGCCAGGTCGGCCGCTCGCACCCGGGCGCCGCGCTGGCCGAAGATCGGCACGGGCAGCTCGACGGTCGCCTGCTGCTGCGAGTTGGCGTCGAAGATGGTGCGCTCCCCGCTGCTCGAATTGGCACGCCCGAGCGAGAGCGTCGGATTGAGCAAGGCGCCAGCCGCCGAGCGGTCGGCGCGCGCGATGTCGGCTTCGCGCTGCGAGACCGCGACGCGCGGGCTCTGCTCGACAATGCGCAGCACCTCGTCCAGGGTGACCGCGGCCGGCAGCTGCGCCCAGGCCGGAGTGGCCGCGAGGAGCAGGAGGCTAAGCGGCCTCATCCTCGGTCTCCGGAGTGCTGTAGCGCTCCGAGGCGAGCATGCAATACACCCCCGGCAGGACGAAGAGCGTAATAGCGAGCGTCGTCACCATGCCGCCCACGATCACCAGCGCGAAAGGGCGCTGCGTCTCGCTGCCGACGCCTTGCGAGAGCGCCATCGGCAACAGGCCGAAGAGCGCGAGCAGCGCCGCCATCAGCACCGCGCGCAGCTTCTCCACCGCGCCCTCGACGATGGCGCCTTCCAGGCTCTCGCCGCGACTGCGGTGCTGCTCGACGGCACTTGCCTGCAACAGGCCGAGGAGCGAGACCTGTCCCAGGAGGGCGATGAAGCCCACGACCGCGCTTACCGACAGCGGCATGCCTCCCAGCTTCAGCGCGAACACGCCGCCGGTCAGGGCGAAGGGCGCGGTAACGAGGATTGCAGCCGCGGCGCGCCCGGACTGGATGGCGCTGTAGAGGAGCGCGAGCACCGCGGCGAGCGCCACCGGCACGATGATCTGCAGGCGCCGGATGGCGCGCTGCTGGTTCTCGAACTCGCCGCCCCACTGGAAGTAGTAGCCGTCGGGCAGCTTGACGTTGTCCTGCACGATGGCAATCGCATCGCTCACCACCGAGCCCATGTCGCGGCCCTCGACGTTGAACTTGAGCGCGAGGTAGCGGCTGTTCGATTCGCGGTAGATGTTGGCCGCGCCCGCGAGGACGCTGATGTCGGCAAGCTCGCGCAGCGCTACGCTGCCGCCGCCGGGCCGGGGCACCGCCAGCTCGCCGATGGCGAGGTCGTTCTCCCTCGACGTGCTCGGCACCATCAGCCGCACGGGCACCGGGCGTTCGCCCTCCCAATAGGTGGTGGTGACCTTGCCGGCGAGCGCGGTACCGACGAACTCGTTCACCGCGGCGACCGTGAGCCCGGCGCGCGCCACGGCGTCGCGGTCGAGCCTGATCTGCAGTTGCGGCACGGTGGCGTCGCGGTACAGGCTCAAGTCCACCACGCCGGGCACCTTGGCGACCTGCAGCCGGGCTTCCTCGAGCGTGTCGCGCATGACCTTGCTGTCGATGCCGAACACTTTGAGCACCACCTTGCCGCGCACGCCGGCCACCGCCTCCTCGACGTTGTCCTTGATCGGCTGCGAGATGTTGTAGCTCACGCCCGGGATCTCCGTGAGGAGGGCGCGCACCTCGTCGGCGAGCCGGTCCTTGTCGTAGCCCTTGCGCCATTCGCTGCGCGGCTTGAGCCGCACGAACGTCTCGCTCATGTTGACGTTTTCGTTGTCGGTGCCATCCTCCGGCCGGCCATTCTCCGAGAGGACCTTCGACACCTCGGGGAAGGTGAGGATGCGCCGGCGGATCTCGACCAGCATGCTCTGCGCCGCCTCGAGGGCGATCGAGGGCGGCATCTCGACGAAGACGACGAAGTCGCCTTCATCGAGCTCGGGCAGGAACTCCGTGCCCAGGCGCGTGCCGACGCCGAGCGTCAGCACGAAGAACACGGCCGCCGCCGCGAAGCTCAGGCGCCGGCGCCGGACCGCGCGCGTCAGCCAGGCGCGGTAGCGCGCACGTGCGCGCTCGACCCAGCGCGGCTCGGCCACCGGCCGCCCCCGGCCGAGGCCGAGCGCGCAGAGCGCCGGCACCAGCGTGAGCGAGAGCACCAGGGCGGCGAGCAGCGCGAACGAGTACGTGAGCGCGAGGGGGCGGAAGATGCGGCCTTCGACCTGCTCGAGGGTGAAGACCGGCACCAGGGCCGCGATGATGATCAGCATGGCGAACAGCGTCGGCCGCGCCACCTGCTCTGCCGCGCGGATGATGAGCCGCAGCACGTCGCGGCGCCGTTCCGGCCGCTCGTGCTGGATCGCGTGCATCACGCTTTCCACCAGCACGACCGCCCCGTCGACCAGGATGCCGAAGTCGATGGCGCCCATGGAGATCAGGTTGGCGGGCATCTTGAGGGTGTAGAGGCCGATGAACGCCCCGAGGAGCGCGAGCGGAATCACCGCGGCGACGATCAGCGAGCCGACGATCGATCGCAGGAAGAGCCACGCTACCGCCACCACCAGGATGAAGCCGTGAAGCAGGTTCTGGTTCACCGTGTCGAGGGTGTTCGAGACGAGGAGCGTGCGGTCGTAGAACGGCTCGATGCGCATGCCCTTCGGCAGGATCTTGTCGTTCAGCTCGGCGACCTTCTTGTGCACGCCCTCCAGCACGCGTGACGGGTTCTCGCCGCGCCGCATCAGGGCGAAGCCCTCGACCGCTTCCTTCTGCTCGTTGTAGCCGATGGCGCCGCGCCGCGGCGTGTTCGACATGACGATCTCGGCGACGTCGCCGACGGTCACCGGCGTGGCGTCGCGCGTCTTGAGCACCGTGCGGCGGATGTCGTCGACCGAGGTGATGTAGCCGATGCCGCGCACCGTGAGCTCCTGGTCGCCATGGCGCAGGAAGCCGCCGCCGACGTTGGTGTTGGTCTTGGCTAGCGCATCGCCGAGCTCGGTGATGGAGAGGCCGTGCGCGCGCAGGCGGTCCGGATAGGCGCGCACGTGCACTTCCTTCAGGTAGCCGCCGAAGCAGACGAC
>Ga0134121_10002920_pt1 | contig 14482 bp, 11 predicted proteins | sample KB301_FD_96463 | JGI IMG/M metagenome (GOLD analysis project Ga0134121, IMG submission 96463) | Terrestrial soil microbial communities without Nitrogen fertilizer from Kellogg Biological Station, Michigan, USA - KB3-0-1 | ecosystem: Environmental > Terrestrial > Soil > Unclassified ...
AGTGACGAGGAGTTGCCGGTTGCCCGCCGTGGCAAGCAGAGGCGATGCCGAAAAATCGAAGTCGGGTCCCTGCACTTCGGGGCAGCCCAGATTCCCTCCATTGCGCGCGCCGCAGCCGCCCAGCCAGTTGTCGTTTGCGGTTCCCTGGTAGACCCATTTCACTTTCCCTGTGTCGAGATCCATCGCCACGATGGCATCGGTCATGGGCTGTACCGGATCGGCGAAAGCATTCCCGGTAGAAACGAAAACAACGCGCCGCTTCATGTCGACAGTAGGCGACGACCAGATGGAGCCGCCGGCCGGCCCCCAGGCTTCGAGCCCTCGCGAATTCATGCCGCGGAGCTTTGGCTCGTCGACCATGAACGTTTTCCAGATCACGGCGCCGGTATCGGCGTTGAGCGCGGTAAGGCTTCCGCGGAACTTGCAGCACGGCGCCTGGCCGCGGCCGCCGCTGCCCTCTTCCTGAAGTCCCTGGACCGGAATGAAGACCTTTCCGTCCTGGATCGTCGGTGCGCCCGTGATGGCCGCGGTGGGATACTCGTCGATTTTGCGCTTCCAGATTTGCTTTCCCGTTATCGTGTCGATGGCGTAGGCATTGGCCCGCTGGTCGCCGAAGAACACGGCGTAACCAGATTGTCCCGCGCTTCGGTATGGCCCGACCGTGAGCGCGCTTCGGACGCCGAACTCCGCTTTGTACGTCCAGTAAACGCAACCGGTTTTGGGATCAACCGCATTCAACTCCGCGTTGTCGCTCGCGACAAACAACTTGCCGCCGGCCAGCGCGGGTTGCACACGCGCGGTTGTGATGCCCTCGAAGCCAAATGCCCACTTCAATTTCAGTTTAGGAACGTCGGCGGCGGTGAGGCCGCCTTGCGGCGCATACCGGGAATTCGATGCGTCGTTGCCCCAGCTGATCCAGGCGGCTCCGCGTGTTGGATCTGTTGTCGGTGTGGGCGACGTGCACCGATTCGACGGCGCATTAGCGACGGCCGCCACGGGCGCCCGGCCTGTCAGGAACAGCGCGACTGCGGCCCGCTCGGCCGGCGAAAGCGCGGCTCCCTGCGTGCTCATCTTCCCAATGGTGAGAGCGTTGACAATCGCCTCCGGTGGGATTGCACGAAGCTGATCCGGCGCAGGTATTTCCTTCTCTCCAACCCGGTGACAACTCGCACAGGATCGATCGAAGATGGTGCTGCCATTTGGCTGCACCTGCGCTTGTGGCTGCTGGCCTGTCGCTGCAAATCCGATTGAAAGAAAGATTGCCAAAACTACAATGACGTACCGCATCAGTCCTCCCGTGAAAAGGCGCCCGTAGTGAAATCATCCCCACTCCGCGCTGTCTTTGCGCCCATCATTCTACTCAATTCGGAGGACGGGGGTGCGAATTCCCCCGTTCCCCGAATTCCGTCCCCGGAATTCCCGGAGTTTGTCTTATCCTTCGATGGGAAGTTATGTACTGGCGACCAATTTCTGAAGCCGATCTGTCCACGTGTCTGGAAATTCAACCCGCGTGCCTGGGAGACCAGATTGTGGGTGGGAGCACCGCGCTTCGTGTTTGGAAAGATCTGCTGCGTGACCCGTCATTCAAGGCAAATGTGATTGAATCCGAACTCCCGGTCGCGGGACACAAGATCGTCGCTTGCGGCATGGGAGTATTTGTCTTGCGGGCATTCGCGGATCGGGAAATCAGAAACCCTCGGCCAGGTCTCAATTCGCGAATCATTGCCGGGGTCGCTTCGGGAGAACCGCTGGTGCTGAGCCGGGCCCAGATAGCCGCGGGAAATGCCGGCGAAGGCGTCGACTTCGTGAACATGTACGGAATGTGGCGTGAGGGGATCATGAACGCCGATCAGCTTGCGGAGGTCCATGGGTTGCTGGGAACCAGCTTCGTCGAACACTTTGCGGGCTATCGCTTCAACCGTGTATTGAAAGAAGCGGTGGGCCATTCCAGTATCGCTCTGGCCCGCGCCACGGGAACGTACCGGCTGGTAGCGGAATTCAAAGAATCCGAGAGCGCTCTGGTAGTGGCAACACGGGAGAGTGTTCTCAGCGCGCCGTATTCGGTTGCCGCAACACTGTTTCGTTACCAGGAACCTGTACTCCGTTTGCGTCCTGCGGAACAAAGCCTCCTTGTTGCGGCTCTTACCGGCAAGACCGACGCTGAGCTTAGCGCAGATCTCGGGCTAAGCATCGAGGCGATCAAGAAGCGCTGGATGTCCATTTTTGACAGAGTCGACGAATTCAAGCCCGAGATTCTGGGAAGGGCCGAAGCGGACAGTGACGGCCGCGGACCGCAAAAGCGGCACCGCGTTGTTGCTTATATACGGAGTCGTCCGGAAGAATTGCGGCCGTTTTCCTGGGATTCAAAGAAACACTGAGTCCCTTCTCCGGTCAGCGAAAAGGCCGATGGACTTTGACACCGAACTTTGGGAAAGTGATCAAAGTTCGCGCTCCCGCAGCCATGTGAAAATCACCGGTGTCACGATGAGTACGTGAATCAACGAGCTTACCATTCCGCCGAGAACCGGAGTCGCCAGCGGTTTCATTACCTCAGCCCCCGTCCGCGTCGACCACATGATGGGAAGCAACCCCGCAACCACAGTGGCAACCGTCATGATTTTGGGCCGCAAACGGAGAAGCGCACCATCAATAACCGCCTCGCGAAGCGTCGCTTTTGTCAGCGGGCCCGTTTCGGCGATCTTGCGGCGGACGGCTTCCTCCAGATAAATCACCATCACCACGCCGGTTTGTACGGCGGTGCCGAACAGCGCAATGAAACCAACCCAAACGGCAACTGAAAAATTGTAGCCGAGGTACTTGAGCAGGAAAACGCCGCCGGTTAATGCGAATGGCACTGCCAGCAGGACGTGCAAAGCTTCCCTGATGGAGTTGTAGGTCAAGTAGAGCAGCACGAAAATAATGACCAGTACGATGGGAATTACAACTTGCAGCCGCTTCTTGGCTCGGATTTGATTCTCATACTGACCGCTCCATTCGATGTAATAACCAGGAGGCATCGACACACGTTGCGCGACAGCACTTTTGGCTTCGTCGACAAAGCCGCCAACATCACGACCCCGGACATTCATCAGTACGGTTCCCCGCAAAAGGCTGTTCTCGCTCGTAATCATCGAAGGCCCGATCGTGACACCAGTGTGTGCCACTTCGCCAAGCGGAACAGAAGCGCCGTTCGCACCGGGCACCAGGACCTTACCGAGCGAACCGATGTCTTCCCGAAAGCTGCGCGCATAGCGCACCTGCACGGGATAACGCTCACGGCCTTCAATGGTGTACGTCACATTCTTCCCGCCAATAGCCGTCTCGATCACGTCCTCAATATCGCCGACGGTTGCTCCCCGCCGCGCTGCAGCTTCGCGGTCAATCCGAATTTCGATGTATGGGGCGCCGGTAATCCGTTCCGCATAGAGATCCACGGCGCCTGGAACATCGTGAAGAACCCGCCCGATTTCGGCAGACTTCTCTTCGATAACATGCAAGTCCTTGCCGAAAACCTTTACCCCGACCTGCGTTCGGATTCCAGTGGACAACATATCGATTCGATTTCGGATCGGCTGCGTCCAGATATTCGTCACGCCGGGACTTCGCAATTTCTCGTCCAGCCTCTGAAGAATGGAATCCTTCGTCGTGCCTGTTGGCCATTCTTCTCTTGGCTTAAAGGTGATGATCGTTTCGCTCATATTGATGGGAGCGGGATCCGTAGAAGTATCGGCACGTCCAATCTTTCCAACGACCATTTTCACCGCAGGGTCATTCGCGATGATGCGATCCTGGTCCTTCATCAACTCCGTCGCCTTCGTCAGCGAAATACCGGGGTCGGCAATGGGCATCCACATGGCGGTTTCTTCATCCAACGGCGGCATGAACTCCGATCCGATTGTCGAAGCCAGATAAACTGCGAAGATGAAGAGACTCCCGGCAACGGAGAGCGTGATGAGGCGATGCCGTAATGCAAATTCAAGCACCGGCCGGTAGACTCCCCGAAGTATCCGCATGATGGGGTTATGGCTTTCCGGATGGAGACGGCCTCGCACTAAGAATGTACAGAGTACCGGAATCAACGTCACCGCAATGATCGTCGATGCTGCCAGTGCGAAAGTCTTGGTGAACGCCAAAGGATGAAAGAGCTTTCCTTCCATACCTGTCAACGCAAATACCGGAACGAAAGCCAGGATAATGATCGCCATGGAAAAGAAAATTGGCCGTCCCACCAGCTGGGCCGCTTGTAACGTGATTTCCTGAATCCGGCTCCGGTATTCTCCATGAATTTCGAAATGTCGCTCCGCATGGCGCAGCACGTTTTCCGTCATGACAATTCCGGCGTCTACGAGCACCCCAATCGCGATGGCAATTCCTCCCAGCGACATGATGTTTGAAGAGATCGCCGCATACCGCATTAACAGGAAGGAAGAAAGGACAGCCAGCGGCAGGGGGAGTGTCACGATGAGGATGCTTCGGAAATGCCAAAGGAATAAAACGTGAGCCAGAGTCACAAGAATGATTTCTTCGATAAGCGCATCTTTCAGCGTATTCACCGCGTGGCCAATCAATTCGCTGCGGTCATAGAATGGAATGATTTTGACGCCCTTCGGGAGACCGGACTCGAGTGACGCCAGTTTGGTTTTGACATCTTCAATCACCTGCCGGGCATTGGCTCCATATCGAATCACCACAACCCCGCCGACGGTGTTGACGCCATTCTTGTCGAGAACGCCCCGCCGAAAGTCCGGTCCCATCTGAACCGCTGCCACGTTCCGGATCAATACCGGCGTTCCGTTGGAATTGAGAAGCGAGAGGTTTTCTATGTCTGCAGGAGATTGAATCAGACCAAGTCCACGGACCAGAAATTCACGATCGTTCGACTCGATAACTTTAGCGCCGACATTGTTATTGCTGCGTTGTATCGCATCAAAGACCATTCGAATGGGGATGTTGTAGGCCCTGAGCTTTGTCGGGTCCACATCCACCTGATACTGACGGACGAATCCCCCGATGCTGGCGACTTCCGCCACTCCGGAAACCGAGTTGAGTTGGTAACGGATGAACCAGTCCTGCAGCGACCGCAACTGGGCCGGATCGTATGGACCTTCGACGGTATACCAGAATACCTGACCCACCCCGGTGGCATCCGGACCCAATGTCGGAACGATGCCGGGAGGCAGAAAGCCTGAGGCCAGGCTCAGCCGTTCCAACACACGGGTTCGCGCAAAATACACGTCGGTGCTGTCTTCGAAAATGATGTTGACCATCGAAAAGCCGAACGCCGAAGACGACCGGACCGTGCGCACTCCTGGAAGTCCCTGAAGGTTTACCGTCAACGGGTACGTGATCTGGTCTTCCACCTCCTGTGGGCTTCGACCGGGCCAGTCGGTGAAAACGATGACTTGATTCTCACTGAGGTCGGGAATCGCATCAATCGGAGTGGACAGCAGCGCCCAGTATCCCCAGGCGGCAAGCAAACCATATGCGAGGACGATCAGAAATCGATTCTTCAACGAAAACTCAATCAGTCGATTGACCATTGGAGTCTCTCCCAAAATCCCGCGATGATCTGCTCAGCGCACATTAAGGCTGGTCCGGAAAACCGATATCGACTGATTACCGCGCCGGGCTTCCACCAGAACATTCCAACTCCCCGCCTCGCTGATGTGAAAGGGCCCCGAGAATTCCTTGCCGTCCCACTTCAGCTCCGCGCTATTTCGAATTTCAGGCATTCCCATCGCAGGCATTGCGGGCATGATGAACGTCAGGCGTACCTGCGCATCCGTAACCGGCTTGCCCGCCGGATCGACGACAGCCACGTGAATGGTGTGGTCTTTGCCCCCAACGGGCGGATCCGGATCGATGCGAAACGCGGTTTTGTAATCGTTCGCAGCGGCGGATTCGGTAAAAGACCTGGATCCCCCAAACATTCCGGCCATTCCTCCGGTTAATCGTGTCTGGGAATCGATGAGAAATGCTCCATTCGTCACAACTCTATCGCCGGATTTCAGGCCATCAATGACCGGATAGCGGTCCTTCAGGGGCATTCCGACATGGACGATGCGTCGCTCAAAAATTCCGTTGTCATGGACGAGGTAGACGATTTTGTCCGATCCCGTATCGATAACGGCGGTCTCCGGCACAATCAGCGTATTGCCCAATGGAATCTGGAAAGACGTCCGCACCACCATGCCTGGCTTCAGGCGGATTCCCGGATTCTCGACTTGTATGCGCACCGGCGTTGTTCTTGTCTGCGGGTCCGCATGGGTTTCAATGAATGTGACATCGCCACGAAGCTTCAAGGATGGCAAGGCCTCGCTGTGGATTTCGGCCGACAGCCCCGGTTGGATCCGGCCAATATCCGCGTCAAATACATCAGCCTTCACCCACACCGTGCTGAGATCCGTCAATTCAATCAACGGATCGCCTGGATTGACGTACTGACCTTCTGTCACCTTTCGTGACCGGACGATCCCACCCGCTGCCGCATTCACCGTGATCTGCATCGGCTTCTGCGGTGATGCGAGTACGTTATCGATTTGGTCCGGCGTCAGGCCCCAACGATTCAGCCGTGTGCGGCTTGCTTCGACCAAAGCATCGGCTTGAGCGGCGGCGTCCGGACGGGCACTGGCATGAGCATGCTGCTGGTTCTCGACAGCAAACTTGTATTCCTCAACGGCTGCGATCATTCCGGGACTATAGGTGGATGAAAAAGGCTCGTTTTTTTGTATGGGTTGTCCCGTGATCGTGATCAATGCGATGGGATCTCCCTTCTGCACCGGCTGTCCGATGAAATTGGTAAACAAGCGATCGACCCGACCGCCGTAGCGTGAACTCACCGTGCTTATGGCGGATTCCGGCTCTTCGACTCTTCCGACAGCGGACACTTCGTCGGTAAGGGATTCACGGCGTACGTCAACGGTTTGAAGACCAATCTGCTGTTGCTCCTGCGGCGTCAATTGGACGGCGGCACTTGTAGCGTTATCCGATTCCGTTGCAGCAGCAGGTTCATCCAATCCGGAATGTACGGCACCCGCTATCGCAGCCAACTTACGTTGCCAGATGAAAACTCCTGCGCCCGAAAGAAGAATCACGACCAAGGCAAGCCCAAGCGCTACTCGTTGTGATTTCTTGAAGCTCATAGCGGTTTCCTTTCGCCCGGAAGAGATACGCCAATGGCGCGCTCCATGTCCGCAACGCTTTGCTCGTAAGTTGCTAGTGCGTCAAACAAGACGTATTCCACTTCGATGGACATGCTTTGGCTGTCGAGGACACTGAGCAGACCGGATTGCTCCGTTTGGTAGGCCACGGTCGCCGCTTTTGAAACGTTTGCGGTGTCCGGCCGCAGTATGTCGCGATAGAGCTCGACGATCTTTCGTGCAGATTCGGCCCGAATGAAGGACTCCCGGATCTCCTGGGTTATGGATGAGAGCTGTGCCTGGAATTCCGCCGTGATCGCATCACGTTCTTCCTGTGCCTGCTGAATTTCAGAATCGTGCTTGCCGCGATTCAACCGGGGAAGTGTCATAGACATTTCCCCGATCCAGCCATTCCGATGCTCCGATCCTCCCGGCATTAGCGTGTAGCCGGCCGTAATCGAGTATTCCGGAGACAGACTCTTGCGGGCGAGTTCCACTTTTCTCCCAGCCTGTTTCTCCATCAGCACCAGTTGAAGCAACTCCGGCCGATTGGCGCTTGCCAGCGATTGCAGGGCATTCAGCGATGGCAGGACATCGAGAATGGCGTACTCGCCTTGCACTTCCAATGGCTGATCGGGAGGAAGTCCCATCAAAGAGTTCAGAACCGCGCGCGCCGAATCCGCTTCCCGCTCAATCGTGATCTGGTGTTCGGCAAGACGGGAGTACGCAACTCCTGCTTTGAGCACGTCGGATTGCAACGCTTTTCCTGCGGTGTACTGGATGCGTGTGGCTTCGATAGCTTGCTCTGCGAGCCGGACTTCGTCGTGATGGATTCGGAGCTGTGCGGAACTTCGAAGCAGTTGATTGAATGCCTGGTGCGCCATGGCAAGGACTTCCCGCTTTTTCGCCTCGACAGCCATGGCTTGAATTTCAATGTCGTCGGACGCAATCAGGAACTGCAGCTCCCGCTTGCCGCGAGAGGGAATATTCTCTGTGAACATGAACATGTGTTGGGTTTGATTCAAATTCCAGGGCTGCAGCAAAGGGGTACCCCAGGCTCGATACGAGAATTGAGGGTCGTCCGATGCCATCGCGCTTCCAACTTTAGCCTTTGAAATACGCGTTTGGTGTTCGGCACTGCGGATTTGCGGGTTGTTCGCAAGTACTTCGGAATTGATTTGCGGCAGCGTCATTGGACTCGCCGCCAGCATGGCGAACAATACGAACGAATACATAAATTCCTCCTTTTGAAATAATCGCGAATTGTCCAGATTGAGAACGGGGAGGAACGATCAGATTCGAAGGATGCCGGAAGCTTGAGGTGACATTAATTGAGAGCAAAACAGCGGAAGGCGGCTCTGGCCACAGCTGATTTGAAGAATGGGAGTCTGGTCCCAAATTGACATTTCCATCGGTGCGGCAGCGAGCGCTCTGGCTTTGGAATCCTCAATTTTCAACGGAGAAGATAAGGTTAAGGCATCGTTTGGGATGTCCGCTCTACAACAAGAGGATGTGGAGGGCAATTGAACACCGCAATCTGAAGCCATCTGGCGGCAACACTCCGCCTCTTCTACTGTCATCGACACGCCAGGACTCACACACTCCACTGTCCCTAGCAACATCGATGCAGTGAAGATTATCGAACAAACAGCCGTTTTGCTCACGAAGTCTTGATTCTAGACCTATGGCTTCGACAACGACACATAAAAGAATAATCTGAATAGGTACGTGGAATTCAGTGACCTGGATGAAGCGAGCCCGCACGGGGGCGTTGACGGCCACACTTCATTTCGGCTTCAATACCACATTGGCAAAACCAGGGGACATTGTGAGCAAATCAAAATTACAAATTATGACAATGGAAAATAAGAAGAATTTGTCGCCGAAACAACGCGAAGAACTCCTCAACGCATTAAAGGGCCGATTTGAGAAAAACCTGAAGCGCCATAAAGGTCTTGAATGGACAAAAGTCCAGGCAAAGCTGGAAGCGAATATTGAAAAACTGTGGTCGCTCCATGAAATGGAGAGAACTGGCGGTGAACCAGATGTTGTCGGTCATGATAAAAAGACGGGCGAATACATTTTTCATGATTGTTCAGCGGAGAGTCCTAAAGGCCGCAGAAGTGTTTGTTACGACCGTGAAGCGTTAGAGGCAAGGAAAGAAAATAAGCCAAAGGATTCCGCTGTGAATATGGCAACTGCCATGGGCATCGAGCTTTTGACGGAAGAACAATATCGAGAATTGCAGAAACTTGGAGAGTTCGACACGAAAACGTCGAGCTGGGTAAAAACGCCTCCTGAAATCAGGAAACTCGAAGGCGCCCTCTTTTGCGATCGCCGCTTTGACCATGTCTTCGTGTATCACAACGGTGCAGAGTCTTACTATGCCGCCAGGGCGTTCCGTGGCTCGCTACGGGTTTAGAAGTCGAATGAATAGGCGAAGCCCGGCTGCCAACTGCGGTTGATGCGAATCAATCCACACGATCGCTGTTTTTTTCCACTATCCTTAGCGCCGTTGGAGGATTTCTCTTGAAGCATCGGACTTGGGTTGGAGGAGCTATCCTGTTAATTGCTGGAACTGGCCTTTGCCTGCATGCATTTCAAGACCTCACGTCGAATGAATCGAATGCCATATCGCATTTGCGAAGCATCAATACTGCGGAGGTTCAGTATCTTGTCAAATCCGGCAGTGGCTACGCCGATTTGAGCGCACTGATTCGCGCGGAACTGCTTGAACCGCGCTTCGCCAGTACGCTGGACGGGTACAACTTTGCCGCGGCGACGCGAGGGACAGAGTATCTGGCGAGTGCCGTTCCGGCGGCCCCGGAATCAGGTCGCTATGGATTCTTCGTCGAAGGGGATGGAGTCATTCATTATTCGGCTACTCCGAGCCTCGCGCCGCCGGGCCAAACTGAAAAACCTGTTCGCGTAGCAACAACGTGCATTTCAATCGCACCGAACATCGCCAAAGTGGGAGACTTCATTGGTCCCGTGAACGAGTGTGCCGCGGTGGCCAATCTGAGAACCATCAATGTTGCCGAACTCACGTACCTTTCCATTTCCGGGGGGACCTACGGCAACCTGGACGCGTTGATTCACGAGGCGCTCGTTGATGCGCGCTTCAAAGACGTAATGAATGGGTACCGATTCTCAATCACTACCGAAGGCAGCGGATACAAGGCGACCGCGGTGCCAGCGACTCCGGAAATGGGCCGGTTTGCCTACTTTATCGGCGAAGACGGCGCCGTCCGGTATTCATCGTCTCCCGGGATGGCGCCGGCGGGCAAAGCCGGGCGGCCGGTCCGTTGACGCCGTCTTGTCGTTCACACTTCGCTGTGTAAGCGGCGTCTGGTTCCATTTCGCAGATCATCGAACTTGCACGGCGCGCTCGTCTGTTGAACGAGATTCGATCTGTCGTGATTCTGGGATTGAGTTTTGCCATTTCTTGGCGAATGCCGTGATGGTATTCCATAACTTGCGCCGCCGCGAAAGTAATCTCCACTGTCGAGCTACTTGTCGCTGACCGATTGCCGATCCAGGCCATAGGTCGCGCCGTGCACCGTGCGATGCGAGAGATACATCCAGCGGCCGCCGCGCTTCGCGTAAATCTTCTCGTACCACACGGCAAACCAGGCCCGGCCTTCACCAGAGCTCGGAATGTTGCCGATATAGCGTCCATAGGTAATGGCGACATCTCCGTGCATCTCGACTTTCACGGAGTCGAAATCGTGGGCGGCGTACGAGTGACTCGCAATCCGTTTCATGAAGCTGTTCTTATCATCGACCAAAGTCGGTGTGCCGCCCCGGGTCCAGCCATCGCCATGAACCATCACAAAGTCGCTGGACGTCGCATTGTCGAAGTACGCAGCGTCACCGCGAACAATCGCGTCGCCGATCGCCTTTTCAGCTTCGAGGACTTCCGCCGCCTCCTTTGATTCGGGTGGAAAGGTTTCAGCCTTGATCGTGATTCGAGGCAAGCCAGGTACGTAGGACGCGGCCTCACTCGGAAGAATCTGGGTGGGATCGACGCCCGCGGGAGACACGGTGGGACCGTGTACGGTTCGGTGCGAGAGAAACTGCCAGTGACCGTCCCGCTTCGCGTAGACTCGTTCAAACCAAATCGTCGACAGACTACCTGGATCGTTGGAGTTTCTATTCTTTGGCATGAACAGGCTGACATACCGCCCGTAGGTGATAGCGACTTCGCCATGCATTTCGATCCTGACGTTGTCAAGGTCGTGGACGAGATACTCCTTTTCGGCGATACGTTTCAGGAAGGCGGCTTTGTCGTCTTCCATCCCTCCAGTTTTCTCGCCTCTCACCCATCCATCGCCATGACGGAAATGAAACTCACTCGAGAGGACCGATTCTGCAAACGCGACGTCACCCTTGACAACGGCGGCTTCAATCTTCCGCTCGAGGGCCAAAACCTCGGCAGCTTCTCCTGTGGCGTTGGCGACCGTGATGTCCGGGAACCGCTGACCCTGTGCGATGGATTGTCCATTGAAAGGGTGCGCGACAAATGCCAGGCAAAAGAGCACGCCGGCTATCGATCCACGCATGCGAAACCGAGTATTGCGCATCACGTCCTCCCCAACTGCGCTAGTAAAGTAACGCCACCAAACCAGCTTCGGTGTGAGTTGTATAACACAATTGTCAATTCGAACACCGCCGGAAGTAATCCGGACCCCTGACTGTAACGAGGTTCTCAAGAGATCGAGAGCCTTGTTTTTGGCCTTCCGCTGCAATCTGGCTATAATAGCCAGATGAAGACAGCCTCGATTTCCGAAGCCAAGAACAATCTCTCTGGATATATCGATCGAGTGCGCCACGGTGAAACAGTGGTGATTACGGATCGGGGCAAGCCGGTTGCCCGGCTCGCGCCGCTGGAGTCCGGAAGCAAGCCGCATGTCGAGGCCCATCTGGCCGATCTGGCGCGGCTGGGGATTGTCCGTCTTCCACGGGAGTCTCCCCCGAAGCGTTTGCGGAAACCGGCTAAACTCCGTAAATCCGTTGATGTCGTGAGAATCGTTTCAGAGGAGCGGGGCCGATATTGAATTTCTGGGACACCTCTGCGGTTATCGCATTGCTGGTCGGACAGGACGGCACAAAGCGCGTTGAAGAAGCGCGTGCGCATGATGCGGTAATGGTAGTTTGGTGGGGAACAGTCGTGGAATGTGGGTCTGCGCTGGGCCGCCTGCGCCGAGAGAAGGCCCTGAACCCGGCGCAGGCAAAGCACGCACATGCAGAGATGCTGCGACTCTCGGCGAGTTGGGGAGAGGTTGATCCATCACAAATTGTCAGGGATCGCGCTATTGCCTTGATTGCCAGGTATCCGCTGAAAGCCGCTGATGCTTTCCAGCTTGCAGCTGCCACGATTGCACTCGATCCCTTCAACGGACCTGCGGTGGATGCGAAGATCGTGAGCGGCGTTACGGTCAAAGGCGGAGACACGCTTGGTGATGGACCGGCGTTTATTTGCCTCGATCGTCAACTGGCCGCAGCCGCCAGGGAAGAGGGCCTGACTGTTTTCCCAGACGGCTGAGTCTTCCGGACAAAGCGTGTGTCGACTGCAGTGGCCTCACTGTGGGTCCTCAGTTATCCGACCTGTGCAGATCCCGGTAAGATGTTTAACTTTCGCTCGAATTTCAAAGTAGTAAGAACGCTGCATTGAAGAAAAAGAAAGTCCCATTAGCATTCTCAAAGAACCCTTCAAACCCGATACCTTCACGATGGTGGAACCGCGATTGGATCATGGGCATCCTGCTCGTTGCCGAAACCGTGTTGTCAAACCTTGAGCATCGCCTATGCCGAGACCGGGGATTTTGAAGACGCGCTGAAAACATCCACCGAGGCCCTGCAGCTTGCTGTGACGAAAGCCAACCCGGCATTGACGGCAGCACTCCAAAAGGAGATTGCAGGGTTCCGTGCCCATCAACTCCCCGTATTGAGATGACGGTACGCTAATTCGGCAGATCTCCTTTGATGGAGATGCATCCGCTGCGATGCCACCGATCTTTCGCCAAGCTCTCGGCTGTAGCGAATTTCGAACTATAATCAGCCCGCATCTTCGCCATTAAGGAGTCGACATGAACCCGAGTCCGATTGTGAAGCTCGTTCTCGCCGCAAGTGTGATGACCACATGTTTGGTGGCCACGCCACTGCCTTCCACAGGTGCGGAAGACGGCGCACAACTGCTCTCTCTTGATCACTACGTTCGTGTGCAGTCCACCGTCCCGACCATTGCAGGACAGATGGCGCAGCTCTATGTTCGAGAGCGCGTTCTCGCAGGCACAGCGCTGCGAAGCGAAAATCTTTCAGAGCGTGTCGTTCTGTTCGTTCATGGAGCTGGAACTCCGGCCGAAGTCTCATTTGACGTTCCCTATCAGGATTACAGCTGGATGAGCTTTCTCGCACGTGCTGGCTTCGATGTATTCTCGGTCGATATGACCGGCTATGGACGCTCGACGCGTCCCGCCGTCATGAACGATCCTTGCAACCTGACGGTGGCGCAGCAGGCCACGTTTATTCCTCAGTTCTTACGTGAGACATGCACAGCCAGGTACGAGAAGCAGTCCACAACGATCGCTTCCGACCACAATGACATCGGTGCCGCGATCGATTACATCCGTAATCTGCGGCACGTCGAGAAGCTGAGCCTGGTCGCCTGGTCTCTGGGTGGACCGCGAGCTGGTGGCTATGCGGCTGCACATCCCGAGAAAGTCCAGAAACTGGTTCTCCTTGCCCCGGCATACGGCCGCATGACTTCGACCGACCCGCCGGCCGCCGTACCCGCAACCGGAGCTGCGTTCAACACCCAATCTCATGCGGAGTTCGTTGCGAACTGGGATCGTCAGGTAGGTTGCCCGAATCAATATGATCCCGCAGCGAGCGACGCCGTCTGGTCGGCGATGATGGAGTCCGATCCCGTCGGCGCGACATGGGGAACGGGCGTGCGCCGCGCCCCGAACACAACCAACTGGGGTTGGAGTACTGCCGTCGTTTCAAAGATGCAGATACCCACACTGATGGTCTCGGGCATTCATGACAAGCAGGTCGTACCGAACAATGTGCGGGACCTCTACGCGGACCTCGGTTCCAAACAGAAAGTATTTATCGATTTGGGGTGTTCTTCCCACAACGCGATGTGGGAGAGAAATCACTTACTCTTGTTTAAGGCATCGCTCGAATGGCTTGTGCAGGGATCCGTGAATGGCCAGAAGGACGGAATCCTCCAGCTGGGATACTAAATTTGCAATCTTCGATCTCGCTTCATTCAGCCGCGCTTGCCGGCGAGGGTGCGGATCATCGGCTCGTATGCGGACTCCTGGGAGAAGCGCCAG
>Ga0134121_10002921_pt1 | contig 14481 bp, 12 predicted proteins | sample KB301_FD_96463 | JGI IMG/M metagenome (GOLD analysis project Ga0134121, IMG submission 96463) | Terrestrial soil microbial communities without Nitrogen fertilizer from Kellogg Biological Station, Michigan, USA - KB3-0-1 | ecosystem: Environmental > Terrestrial > Soil > Unclassified ...
CGCAGCCGTTACCGAGCACCGGATCGAGCTTGCGACGGACTTTCCCGGCATCACGGCGCTGCGCAAGAACCGAGACCTCGCCGACGCGATCACCGCCTTCACGCTGGCCGGGGTGCTGTGGCTGTACTGGCGCCGGGTCGTCGCCTCCTTGCACCGTGCGACGACCTGACGGCAGCGCGCCGCCGCAGCCAGCCCCGGCGTCTTCACCGGACGGAGCTCTGCGCAAAGTTCATCGCGTGCAGTCGGGTGATAGCGGAAACAGCTCAGCAATCGATGCGACCGCGAATGCGCTCCGACCATGTGCGCCGGCGCCCCTGCGAGATCTTCGGGTCGGCCAGCGAACGCGAACGAATGTCACGCATCATCGTCGTCGTCATCGTCGTCATCGTCGTAGCTTCGCTCGATGCCGCGCCCACCGGTCGTTGCAGCGAGTAACCTCGCGAGATCGTGATTGCCAGACGCCTCGCCGTGCTGAGTATCCTCGACCAAGGCCACCAGCGTGGCCATGCAGATCCGGCATGTTGGGAGATGGCTCGCCAGGCGCCGTTTGCCCTCTTGCGACAAATGGCCATCAGCAAGTGCAGCCAGATCGTGAACGGCAAACGTCGAGCATCCTTCGAATAGCACAGGAGCTTGCGATCCTCCGGCGTCCGGCGCCGCCTCGGCGGAAGGTAGAGTGGTTTGTCGTGGGGGCATCATGTTGCTCCTGGTGTATGCCATTGTGCGACGCCTGCTTCTGTGCGGCCTCGCGATCGTGGCGAGCTTGTTACTTCTCTCATTAACATCTTTGGGTCGAGCCGGCCCGTTAGCCGCGCGACATACGATTCTTCAGGTGGCATTATCGCCGCGCCGACGTTGCCGAGCTTGACCGCATGTGTCATGGCAGGCAGCCTGCGTGCTTCGACCAGCCGGCTCGCGTAGCCTCTCCGTTGCTGGTGCTCTGCGCTGAGGAGACGCCAGCGCAGGTCGTGGCTGCAACGGCAGCTCACTCGCGGGCGCGCGCACGCCGTTCAGCTTATCGAGGAAATCGAACAACTGCGGCCACGTACATCGTGCGAGGAACCTGGCCGTGGACTGCTCCGAGAGCACCGACGCCTCGGTGGGCTCGACGCGAACCCATTCGAACGCAGCCTTGCCCGACGGGGCGTCCTTTCGAGATCCGCGCCGCGCAATGTTCAGTGGCGATCCACGAGCGTAGTCGGTCGCCTTGCTCCTGACCACCAGCCGGATGAAGGTCCACCACTGCGCCGCGTCACGCCCGCTCAGCTGCCGGCGCCGCCATTCGCGGAGGTGCGCAAAGTCATGGCGTTCCAGCTTCTCCAGCACACGCACCGCGATGTCGCGAAGGGCATCATCGTCATCCGCGAGGGGGCCGATGGGGAGCTTGCCCCGATCCACATGTTCGACGAAATGCTTGACGTTCCCCCACATGGTGGCACGCGCTTCCTCGCGCTGTTTGCCTTCGCCATCCAAAACATGAGTGATGATCTCGAGCCAGTCACGATTCGGTCGAAGGATCTTGGCGACGGCCATGGTGTTCTCCATGAACTCGAGGAGGCTAATGCCAATCGAATAGATCAGGACAACGGTTTCGACGTAGCCGGCCGGGCGCGAACGTGACGCGCTCGCAACACATACTATTTTCTTGCATTACGTAGCTGATAGCAGATAATGCGCACCATTCGTTTGGTGGGGTCGTGGTTACTGCGGCCCGCGATCCTCCTCCGGGAGGCGGCGCAGCGGAGCCAACTGGAGCCGGCGACCTTGCTCGTACAGAGTCGCTTGCTGGGTGATGAGCACGCGCAGGAACGTTGCCCAGCTGCTGTGCTCGCGGCCACGCTGCTGTCGACGTTGCCATTCTCGCAGATGTGCATGGTCGTTGTCCTCGAGCACGCGCACCACTCGAGCTGCGATTTCGTGGCGAGCATCCGGGTCGCTCTGCAGGCTGACCGGGAGCCGCGCTTCGGCGACGTAGTGCTCGACCTCGAGCTGCAGCACAGTGCGCACGTTGTGAAGGCTCGTCGGCATGGCGCTCGATATCGCCTCGAGGATCTGCACGATCTGGTCCCACTGCGCGTTTGGTGATCTCTTCATTTGGCGGCCTCCCAGTTTCGCAAGCTTGACGACGATCCTGGACGCAATCGACGGAGGCGATTACGTCGCTCGCATGCAACGCCTGCGCGGCAGCGCGGATGCGATGCACCTCACCATCGCAGATGGCGAAAGCCCCAGCTCCTTCCTCAGCTCTCATCATCACCAGTTACACGTGACATATCGCAAAGCATCCGCAAAGCACTTTCGACCTGAATTGCATCACATTTACGCACCATCGCCGCCCAAGTAATCCAGTTCCAGCAGACCACGCTGCAGCCCACTATTTGCTTGCATCGCGCCATTGACGGATCAACAATCCCGGCCCGCCGTCAGACTCCGGAGTGCGAGGCACTCCGTCGCAGTTGCGATAACACAATCGGCCGTGGAACGATTGCAGAATAGTTCGATCGAGTCATGGCTGATTTCGGATGACAGTTCGGCGCGATCGCGCTGCCCTGAAGCATCGATGAGTCACGAAGCGATTCGTCCGCGACGTAACAGCATCCGGCCAGCCGAACGTGCGCCGGTCAGCTCGGTCTCGCGATTGCCCTGGCCGTTCGGCGAGCTCCCTGATCAGACGCAAGCCTGGCGAATATATTACGCAATTCCCACTAGTTACATCATTTTCGTGGCGCGCTGCCGAAACTGTCGTCCGGAGATAACAACCCATGTATCCCTGGCCAGACCACTCCAAACGGCTTCCAGCGATACCCACGACTGAAGACTTGAACTGTGAGGAGGACAGCGATGGATGGGACCTTCCCGGCCAGCGAATTGCGCGCAAGTCCGGAACCTACGGCCAAACAACAGCTCGAAGAGCTGTTCAAGGATGCCGAATTCCCAAAGCTCATCGACTGCACAACGGCGGAGATCATGCGCATGTGGAACGTCCCCCGCAAGACCGCCGCCGGCTTCGTCATGTCGGCGGTCGGGGAGCCGAAGGCGCTGGCGAGCATTTACCAGAAGTGGTTCTTCGCGAAGACCAATGGCACGAGCCTGGGCCTGCCGAGGTTGATCGTGCGGCGGCGCGTGTTCGATCTGCTGCGCGGCGATGCCAGGCGACCGCATCACGAGTCGCTGCTGCCTGCCGTCGATGAAGCTGGCAGCGCGCTCGGCCCATACGATCACCGGGGCCATCACGATCCGCATACACATGCGGAGCTGAAGCAGATCGTGGATCAGGTCCACGCGGCGCTGCGCTGCTTCGCCGAGCAAGGGTTACCTCAGGCGCGCCAGGCCCAGTTGCTGCGCTACTACGCGCTCGACGAACTCACGCACCCCGAGCTCGCCGAGAAATTTGCGTGCTCCGAGGGCGCGCTGCGAGTGCGAATTCACAAGGCAATGCAAGCGCTGCGCCGGCACATCGACACGTGCCACCCGGAGCTCGGAGAGCTGCTCGAATGCACGGGCACCGCCCAGCACCCGTGATCACAATCTCAGCTTCATCGGAGGCAATCGTCGGTCGCGGCGGCCTAGCGCGCGATGGCCTTTGCGCACCGGACGAGTACGCCGACGCGCGTCCGTGGGGTCGTCGCGACGCTCCTCGCTGGGGCGTGCGGCGACACCGACCGTGGCTGGCCTACTCGTCCTGCAGTACCACGCCGCCGTCGCCGCTATGACCGCAAAAGTGGAGCATGGCCGGATTTCACTCGGTCAGGTCGCGCTTCAGATCGACGATGCTGGTAATCCAGCGCAGCTCGACGTGGAAGTCGTCGTCGTGGGACGCGTCGACGTCCGCGCGCAGATAGAGACTGCCTGCCCATCCACCACCGTCGTTCCGCTCGTATCCAGTGCGCGGTCGAGCCGTGACACGTCATCCAGCCACGACTCGAGCCGGCGGTTGCCAGTCGATCCGGCTGCGGGTGCCTCGTCGGCCAGCAATACAAGCACCTGCTTGCATGACTGACACCGAACCAAGTGACTGGCCAGGCGACGTTTTCCTTCCCGTGACAGATTGCCTTCGCTGAGCGCGGCCAGGTCGTGCACCGCCGACGAGCACGAGCAGGTTTCCCCCACCGGAAGCGGAACGATCAGTTCCCGGAAGTCTTGCTTCACCGCATAACGCATCGTATTCTCCTTTGATTCATAGAGGCAGCAGCGGTCCCCGTTGGAACCGCTCGATCACTGCTCTCAGTGGATAAGGACGACAGGTTCCGTCCTCAAAAGCATCAAAAACACCGGCGAGTGAACGCTCGCAACCAGTAGCAGACGAGCTACCCGCGGCCGACCTCGAGCTCGCCCATTCGGTTGCCTGCTTGTAGGCCCAGCGATCGAGCGCATCGCTACTGAGATGTGGTGCTCGGCGAGCCGTTGAGCGGTCGCTGCAAGCTCAAGCGCGTTGCCTCGCACCGCGCCGATCCTCCACGTCAGAACGCCGCAGCATCCTACATGCGGTGCATCGGTGCGCATTTTTCTGTCGTCCGGACCAATTACGCCCGAGCCACCCAACCCTGGAGGGATGAATGACGTGCACTCGAGTCATGACGAACGAATCCTGGATCGCCACCGTCACGGAGATCTTGGGCTCGAACCCGGTCGCCCGGGAGCGCGCACGATCGGTGCTGTGGCAGCATGTGTTCCGGGTTGTCGTCTATGTACAGAAACTTCCACTGGGTCCGCTCAGCGATGACATCGACGCCCGTCGCGATGTCGCTGTTGCTACCATGCGTACACTCGAGGCCAAAGACTTCGCCCAGCTGCGCGAGTGGCTGGCGCGCCAGCGGCGCCAACGCGATCACGCGAAGATAGGGCGGCTGATTCAACTCTTTGCGGGGCAGCGCGCGATCGAGCTTGCCAGAGCGTCCCGGATGAACCTGTCGCGCCGTGGGGAACGCTTCGTGTGGGCGAAGGTCGCGCCGCGCGATCCGGCGGTCCTCGAAGAGACGGTGCAGCGCCAGCTGGATTTCATCGCGAGTTGCACGGCGCCCGAGCTCTACGACTTTCTGGAGCGGACACAGGCCGGCCTGGCCGATGACCCATGTGCCGAACTGTCCCGTGGGCTACCCAAAGCGGATCCACGATCGATCCCGCTGCAACGCCATCGGGTCCGAGGCCGATCGGGGCGTGCGCTCTGACGGGATCGGCCTGCCGCATGCCAAGCAACACGCGGCGAGACGTGAGACGAAGAAAGAAAGTTTGCGTTCTCCGAAGATCTGTGTGGCGACGCACAGATCTCTGTCGTCCAGATCTATCGTTGTGCTGGATCTTGACTAGGAGAACCCAATGCCACGATCGCAACCGGACTCCAGATACCTCAATTGGGTCAGAATCGTCGGCGATATCCTGGGGAGCTACCCCCCAGCACAGATCGCCGCGCAGGCGACCATGCAGCGCAAAGTCACCGACTACGTGCGATGCACGGCCAGGTTGCCGGCGGACTGGCTCGACGACGATGATCTGGCGCGCCGGGCCATCGCGCGGCTCGTCGTACAACGACTCGAAGCCGACTCGTTCCGCCTGCTTGACGAATGGCGCAATCGCATGCTGCGTGGCCGCGACTACAGCTCGTTCTGGACCATGGTGAAGACCGTCACCTGGTACGTGGCGATCCAGTACGCTCACGACATCGAGCGATGATGCCGTCGCACCGTTCGTGATCAGCTGGTGCACATTGCAGTCGATGATTCGCCGCGCAGGCTGTGCTGGTGTGTCGTCTTATCTCGGTAAGGAGATCAATATGCACAAGAAGACCAAGAACCGACTCGCCAAGGCGACGTTGGGTACCTCCTACGACCGCGACATCGATCTGAGCACGCTCGCCAGCTTGCTGACGACCGACCGGCCCCATGCCAACGCACAACCGGCCGAGCGGCGCGACGGTAAGGTGCCGTCCGGCGGCAAGCACGTGATTGCGTACTTCGCGGCGTGCCCAAGCGGCAGCAATCCGCTCAAACTCGGCGATGAGTGCGCCGCGATCCAGCGCGAGATCAAGGCAACGCCCCATCGCGACGACTTCCGATTCGAGTCGCGCTGGGCCGTCACGATCGACGAATTAATTTGCCACATCAACGAGCTGGATCCGACGGTGATCCACTTCAGTGGCCACGGTGGCAAGGAGGGACTGGTCCTGCAGGACGAGCAGGGTTGGCCCGAGTCGGTGTCGCCGCGTGCGCTGGCGAGGCTGATCGACGCGACGGTACGCAGCACCCGCATCGTCCTACTCAACGCCTGCTCTACGATCGAACACGCCGAGATGCTGTGCACCACGCTCGACTGCACGATAGCGATGGCCGGCCCGATCAACGACGACGCGGCGCGGATGTTTGCGACCCGGTTCTACGGTGCGCTCGGCAATCGTAGGTCGATCGGTAACGCGTTTCGCCAGGGCGTGGCGAAGCTGGCCATCAAAGGACTGCCCGACGAGTTGGTGCCGCTTTGCAAGACCCGCGCCGACGTCGACGCCAACCAACTGATCCTGCTCCCGGCGAAGGCCGGCCGCGCCACGCGCTGAGCGGGATGCCAGCTTCCTCCACGGGTTGTCTATGGCGTTCCGCGCTAGGCGAAGAGTTCGTCGACCGACGAGACCGAGAAAGCACGCTCCAGCCAGCCATCGACGGCGGCAAGGTCAGTGCATGTGGCGATGCGGCGCTGTTGGTCGTCGGTGATCACCAGCCCGCGTCGCCGCAAGACGCGATCACCGCCTTTACGCTGGCCGGGGTGCTGTGGCTGTACTGGCGCCGGGTCGTCGCCTCCTTGCACCGTGCGACGACCTGACGGCAGCGTGCCTGAACCTTGCCGTCTCGGCTCCGCGGTCACCGCCGCCGCTCGCGCGATCTCCTGGACCTACGACGGCCGGCTGCGCGCGCCGAGCGCCCGCGCACCCGGCGGACGGCCGCGCGCCAGCCGCGCCGCGGTCTCGGCGTCGGGGACGTACACGACCATGCGCAGCCCGAGTGGCGTGGTGAACGCCTGAGTCGTGAACCGGAGCGTGCCGAGCGTCGGGTGCGCGAGCTGCTTGTGCGAGACCGCGCGGCGCCGGACGTCGTGGCGCGCCCACAGCCGGCGGAACTCGGGGAACGCGGACAGCTTCGCGAGCACCGCCTCGAACAGCGGATCGTCGGGGGCCTGGTCGGCGGCGAGCCGCAGGTTCGCGACCAGGTGGCCGGCCTCGTCCGCCCAGTTCACGAGCACCGCGCGCATCGCCGGATCGCCGAACACCAGCGCGAGCGTGTTGCGCTCCGTGCGGCGCGAGTAGCCGAAGATCCGATCCGCCGGTGCGTTCCACGCAAGCACGTTCCACGCGCGATCCGCGAGGTGCGCGGGGAACACGAGCGCGTCGAGGATCGCCTGCGCCTCGGGCGACACCGTCGGCACGGGCGGCGGCGTGTCGGGTAGCGACCGGCCGGCCAGCGCGAACGCGTGCGCGCGCTCGTCGGAGGTGAGCCTGAGCGCGCCTGCGATCGCGTCGAGCGAGCCCGCCGACGGCCGCACGTCGCGCCCCTGCTCGAGCCAGGTGTACCAGGCCGTGCTCACGCCCGCGAGCTGCGCGACCTCCTCGCGGCGCAGCCCAGGCGCGCGGCGCCGGCCGGCTGCGGGCAGGCCGACCGCCTGCGGGGTCAGCCGATCACGCCGGCTGCGCAGGAACGACGCCAGCGCGGTGCGGCGGCGCATGCCTGGTAGTTTCGATCCCAGGATAACGGCTTGGCTGGTACCAGGATGCACGAGCGCTACCTTACCGCGCATGCAGACATGGCAGCTCGAGAAACTCGGCGGCGCGCTCCGGCGCGTCGAGACCGCGATCCCCGAAGCGCGACCCGGCACGGTCGTCGTACGCGTCGAGGCGGTCGCGCTGCTCACCTACATGAAGGCGTACGTTGAGGGCCGGCTCGCCGCGTACAGCCCGCCGGATCGGCCGTTCACGCCTGGCACGAACGCGATCGCCACGATCCACGCGGTCGGCCGCGACGTCTACCTCCAGCCCGGCACGCGCGTGTACGTGTCGCCGCACCTCGTGGCGAGCGAGAATATCCCCGAGCCGGCGCAGATCCTCCTCGGGCTCACCGCGCTCAGCCCCGCCGCGAAGCGGCTCCAGGCCGACTGGCCCGACGGCCTGCTCGCCGACTACGCGGTCGTGCCGGCGCGCCTGGTCACGCCGTGTGACCTGTCCCTGCCACCGGCGCAGCTCGCCATCACCGGTCGGTTCGCGGTGCCGTACGGCGGGCTCGTGCGCGGCCGGCTCGTGGCCGGCGAGACCGTCGTGGTCACCGGCGCGACCGGCGCGTTCGGCGGCGCCGCGGTGCACGTCGCGCTCGCGCTCGGCGCGGGCAAAGTGATCGCGGCCGGCCGCAACCGCGACCAGCTCGCGAGGCTCGCCGGCCCGCGCGTCGAGACCGTCGTGCTCACCGGCGAGCAGGACCAGCTGCGTGACGTGCGCGCCCACCTCGCGTTCGACATGGTCGGCAACGCGACCGATCCGCGAGCGACGCTCGCCGCGCTGTACTCGCTGCGCCGCAACGGCCGGCTCGTGCTCATGGGCAGCATGAGCGCACCGCTGCCGCTCAGCTACAGCGACGTCCTGCGCAACAACTGGGAGATCCTCGGCCAGTTCATGTACGCGCCGGACGCGTTCCGCAACCTGTTCGACCTCGCGCGGGTCGGCCTGCTCGACCTCGGCGCAGTCGCGACGCGCAGCTTCCCGATGGCGGAGCTACCCGCGGCGATGGAGGCCGCGGCGAGTACCCGCGACGCGATCGTCATGGTGCAGTGAAGGTTCCGCGGACCGCGGGGGCGGTTCGCGCGTCTCGAACAGGCCGAGGAGACTGGCAGCCGCGAGTCGTGCAAGATGGCGGTTCGCACCAACCGCGGCGACGCCGCCAGACATGCTGGGAGGAACATGACAGATCGCAAGCCCCATGGAACGACACCTCGGTCCGACAACGTCGATGTCGTGGTGGTGGGCGCCGGTTTTGCCGGGCTCTACATGCTGCACCGACTGCGGCAACTCGGCTTCTCGACCCGCGTGCTGGAGGCAGCCGACGACGTGGGCGGCACCTGGTACTGGAATCGCTACCCGGGGGCGCGCTGCGACGTTCCGACGACCGACTACACGTACAGCTTCGACCCCGAGCTGGAGAAGGCCTGGACCTGGTCCGAGAAGTACGCGACCCAGCCGGAGATCCTGCGCTACGTCCGGTTCGTCACCGAGCGCTATGATCTGCGCCGCGACATCGACTTTGGCACCCGTGTGGCTGCCGCTGCTTGGGACTCCGCCACCGAGCGCTGGCAGCTGCGCACCACGGCCGGCGAGCACATCCGGTGTCGCTACTACGTGATGGCGACCGGCTGTCTGTCGCAGCCCAAGACCATGGACATCGCAGAGGCCGAGCGCTTCCGGGGCGAGGTCTACTTCACCAGCCGCTGGCCGCACGAGGAGGTCAACTTCACCGGCAAGCGCGTCGCGGTGATCGGGACAGGCTCGTCTGGAATCCAGTCGATCCCGCTCATCGCGCGCCAGGCCAAGCAGCTCGTGGTGTTTCAGCGTACACCGGCATTCTCGGTCCCGGCCGGCAATGGTCCGGTGCGTCCCGAGCGGCGAGCGCCGCTGGAGGCGGACCGCGATGCCTACCGCAAGGCGGCGAAGTGGTCGCGCATCGGCGTCCCCAGCACGCCGACCCAGATCCTGGCCTTGTATTCGCCCCCCGAGGTGCATCGCGAGCGGTTCGAAGCAGCGTGGCAGTCCGGCGAGCTGGTCGAACTCGCCAACATCTTCGCCGACCAGGTCGTGTTCCCCGAGGCCAACGAGATCATCGCCGAGCAGATTCGCGACAAGATCCGCGCCGTGGTCAAGGACCCACAGACTGCCGAGCTACTGTGTCCCAGGGATTACGCATTTGGCACCAAGCGGGCGTGTCTCGATACGGACTACTACACAACATTCAATCAGCCGCACGTGCGATTGATCGATGTTCGCAAGCATCCGATCCGCACCATCACCGAAACCGGCATCGACCTCGGAGAAGAGGCGCTGGCGTTCGATGCGATCGTGTTCGCGACCGGCTTCGACGCGATGACCGGTGCGATCGTGGCCGTGGACATCGCCGGCCGCGAGGGCGTCTCGCTGAAGCAGAAGTGGGCAGATGGCCCGCTCACCTATCTGGGCCTCATGACCACCGGGTTTCCGAACTTCTTCACCATCACCGGGCCGGGCAGCCCGTCGGTGATGTCGAACATGATGGTGTCGATCGAGCAGCACGTCGACTGGATCGCCGACTGCCTTGCCCACCTGCGTACCGAGGGCACGACCACCATCGAGCCCACCGCGACCGCCGAGGCCGGCTGGATGACGCACATGAACGACTGCGCCCGGATCACGCTATTTCCGGCGGCCAACTCCTGGTACACGGGCGCCAACGTGCCGGGCAAGCCGCGCGTGCTCTTGCCCTATATCGGCGGCGTCGATGTCTACCGCAAGGCCTGCGACGACGTGGTGGCCAATGACTATCTGGGCTTCACGCTCAAGGGGCCGCAAGGCACGCGATGCCGGGACGGCGTGATCCGGCGCGTCCAGCCCGATGTGGCGATGGTGCTGGACCTCCTGGCCACGCTGAACCTGCCGCCGCTCGAGACGTTACCCGTCGAGCAGGCGCGGGCCCTCGCGACCCAGCTGTCAGTGGGCCGGCCATCCGGCCCCGCGGTAGGCGAGATCCGCGATGGTACGCTGCCAGGCGCCGCTGGCCCCTTGGCCTACCGGCTGTACCGCCCGGCGAGCCCAGGCCCGCACCCGGTGGTGGTCTACTTCCACGGCGGTGGCTGGGTGCTGGGCAGTCACGATTCCGATGATCCGTTGTGCCGCGACCTGTGCAAACGCGCCGATGCGCTGATCGTGTCGGTCAACTACCGGCACGCACCCGAGGCGCGGTTTCCGGCCGCGGCCGACGACGGCCTGGCCGCGGTGCGCTGGATTGCCGAGCATGCGGCCGAGCTCGGCGGCCGGCCCGGCGCACTGGCGGTCGCCGGCTGGAGCGCCGGTGGCAACGTCGCCGCTGTGACCTGCCAGCTGGCGCGCGACGCCGGTGGGCCGCGGATCGCCGGCCAGTTGCTGCTGACCCCGGTGACCGACTGCGATACCAGCCGCCCCTCGTACGCCGAGAACGCCGACGGCTACCTGCTGACCGCGTCGCTGATGACCTGGTTCTGGGACCACTACGCGGCCCCGGCCGCCCGCACCGATCCGAAAGCCTCGCCGCTGCGCGCCCGCGATCTGTCGAAGCTGCCACCCGCCTTCGTCGTCACCTGCGAGTTCGATCCCTTGCGCGATGAAGGCATCGCCTACGCGCAAGCCTTGGCCGCGGCCGGCGTACCTGCGAGCCACGTCACCGCGCGCGGCCACACGCACACCTCGCTCACGATGGTCGATGTCGTGGTATCGGGGGCAGAGCTGCGCGCGGAGATGGCCAGTGCGTTGCGCAGGTTTTTCAAGTAAGCCCTCAGCAGGGGCCGGGACCGTAGCTGATGCCAACCGATACACGACGCTTGAAGATGAAGCCCACCGATACGCCTTCGACACGAACGCGGCTGTAGTTCCTCGTCCCGGTTCCCGTCGCAGACGGAATATCGCTGTAGCCGGGGTCCTTCACGAAGTTGCAGAACGAGAACAGCGGCCCCGAAACCCATTCGCCGTGCCACACGGTCTTGCCGATCAGGTGCCACTGCCCGTCCGAGACGGCGAGGCCGTGAGCTGCTCCGACGACGCCGACGAGCGGGCACGAAGACGAATCCAGCGCCGGGCCGGCATCGCCGATCCCGAACGAGAAGGCGCGGTTGGTGGTGCCCGTGATCTCGGCGACGTAGCTCTGCCCGCACGCGTTCGGGCTCCAGTCGTAGCTGGTGTCCGGCGAGGTGTATTCCTGAAACGTGATACTGCAGCGCGGATTCGCCTGGATCGCCGCGCTCGTTCCGTTCGGGCTCACGAGTGGCGAGACGGCCGTGCATGCGTTGTCGCCCACGGATTCCTGCGCGGTCTCGCCGAGACCATCGCCGGCATCTTCTTCGTCTGCCGAGATACCGCAACCAACAACACCCATACTGAGCACAGTGGCTACCACTGACGTGAAATGACGGATCATACGTACTCCTTCTTGTGGGCCGGTCAACCAGCCACACTGTTCGAATCCGATAGAGTCCGTCGGGCCCACGCTGTGACGCGGGATCGCCATTTTTTGCCTAAGTCGGCGATTCCACGAGCGATCGCCAAGGCCACGGTCAAGATCATCCACGCCGTTCCTCGTGCCCCGCCCGCGCTCGACAAGGTACTCGCCGGACTGTGGAGCCCCGCACCATGAACGTCTCGGTCGTTCGTCCCGATCACGAGGCCCGACAACGACCAACAGGCGATCGCGAGCGAGACCCGCGATAGCCAGACTGTTGCACCGCAATTCGCGTGATCGCGCGGTCGTTCTCGGCATCACGCACGTGGCCAGCTGCAACACGCTTCTCTCGCGGAGGGGAGCGCTGTCCGGGTGTCCGGCCGGTAATCGGATGACTTCCGAGGTGCTTGAAACTACTTCGAGATCTACTGATTCCCACACGTTATCCGTTTCGAGGCGTGTCCAGGCGGTTCACGGCGTCACGGGAAAGTAGGGACCAAGGTAGGGACGAGATCGCGGTAGGGACGTGGTTGGGACCGCGGTAGGGACGGTGCAGCCCGGCGAACTCGCGTCGGGCTGCTGGCGATAAAGTCTCCCGTTCAAGAGCACGACGTCGGCGGCGGTGTCCTGGGTCCGCGCGGCGCGGGTCACGGAGGTGGACGGCGCACTCGTGCTCATGCCCGAGGGCACGGCCCAGCTCGACGTGTTCGGGTCATAGGCCACCAGGTCGGTGGTACCGTGCCGCCCTCGGCCTCGAACACGCGCAGCACACGATCGAAGCCCTCCCAGGTGTCGATCGGGGTGGAGCCGCCGGGAAAAGCGACGTCGCTCAGGTTCTTGGCCAGCCAGCGCTGACTGTCGAAGCGGGTACACCTGTTGACCGATGCTGACCACGGCGCGCGAAGAACGGTGGGCTTCGGGGTCTGGCTCGAGCCGGTGGCGGGCATGGATAGCTGGGATCTATCATCCACCTCGGATGTGTCGCCGCGTCACTTGGCGTCGACGGCAAGCCGTCGTTCATCCTCAAGGAGGAAGGCGTAGCGCAACCTGTCAGGATATGACTTCCGTAGTTCGGATGAACATCATCCCCGAGCGCGTTACACAAGGCATTAAGCGATTCTGGTCGCTGGCTAATCCTGCGTTTACTTTGCGCAGACGCAAGAAACTCTTCGGCGCTCTTGGCGCAAATTCGAGGCATAACCCTCTTTGCGAGGGCCTCAAATCCACATGCACAAACAACGGAGATTCGAGAACGGCATCACAAACGGTCTTGAGGAATGTGGCTAGATCGTGGGGATGCCACCGGCTTTCTGGGGCCAGCAAGCGGTGTTCGCTGGCGCCGGCCGTAGACGGTCCACGGGAGTTGGCGGTAGCAGGCGGCGAGGTGGTGCGCAACGCTGGCCCGCCGTTAGAGAGGTCTTCGTTCGTCCTTGACGCGAGCCCGCGCTAGTCTTGTACATCACGTCGTTGTGGCTCACGCGGGATCGAGGAGGGTATGGACACAGGAACCTCCGGAGACATAGGATCATCTGCCACTGGTCGAAAGCCCGGCTATGGTGTCGGTTCTCCCGATGAGCTGCTGGATGCGCTCCGGTGTCTCGATCGGATCCTCGAGCCCGCCATCGAGCTCGCGCGCGCGGCGTTCGGACCGGAGGCGGTCGCGGATCCTTTCAAGGGTCTTCACGTCAGCACGACCGACGCGCGCAGGCTCCTGTCCCGACAGCCGGGGGCACCCCTGCTCTGGACGGACGCCCAGGTCGCGGGAACCGGGCCCGCCCCGGGATCTCGGCTGGCCTGGGTCGCCCGGACCTTCGCGCTGTGCTCGTTCGATATCGACGTCGTCTTGCTCGCGTTGGCGAGCGAGCTCGATCTGCGCTACGAGCAGATCTTCGCCTTCCTGCAAAACGACGTCACGCGCCGGCGACCGAGTGTGGCGCTGGCGCTCGATCTCTTGTGCTCGTCGGCGGCCGAGAAGCTCGCCCGCCGCGCGCGGTTTTCTCCGGAGGCGCCCCTGCTTCGCCATGGGTTGATCGAGCTCGTGTCCGAACCGGCTCGGGCCGCGCCGTCCCTGCTCGCCCAATACCTCAAGCTCGACGATCAGCTCGTCGGACTGCTCCTGGGGCAACACAGCCTGGACGCGCGCCTCGTTCATTGCTGCGATCGGCGCGCCCCGTCGGCCGAGCTCGACGAGCTGCCCATCGACGTGACGGTGCGGGACTCGCTTTGCGCGCTGGCCGAGCAGGTCCGGGTGTCCAGCCGACCGGTGCAGATCTACTTGCAGGGGCCTTTTGCGGACGACCAG
>Ga0134121_10002922_pt1 | contig 14473 bp, 19 predicted proteins | sample KB301_FD_96463 | JGI IMG/M metagenome (GOLD analysis project Ga0134121, IMG submission 96463) | Terrestrial soil microbial communities without Nitrogen fertilizer from Kellogg Biological Station, Michigan, USA - KB3-0-1 | ecosystem: Environmental > Terrestrial > Soil > Unclassified ...
CGTGGCTGTTCAGGAACGGCTGGTTGTGGGGGGCCATCCTCGTGTCAGTGATCCTTCAGATCGCCGTCGTGTACGCGCCGTCGCTGCAGCGCGCATTTTCTACGGAAGCGCTGTCCACATCCGACTGGCTCCGCTGCGCGATGGTCGCGAGTACGGGGCTCTGGCTTCGCGAACTCGAGAAACTGGTGCACCGGTGCCGGCTCGCTGCCTGACGATCCGGTCCCGCATTTGGTCGACAACTTACCCGCCGTCGGATTGACGTGGCGATGATCCGGGGACCGACGGATTTCCGGCAGTCTCGGCGCGCCTGCACTCAAATCCGCCCGATCGCGGGCTCGAGGTCGGCATTCTCGGGAACCAGTCTTGCGTCGGATGACGGCGGAGGTGAGGATGATCACCACCCACGTTCTGCCAAGGCTCGGACCGCATGCAATTGGCGCCGGCCATGCCGAGTCGGTCCAGCCCGCCGGCTCGTGGCGTTCGTCCTCCCGCCGCCTGCACGGACACGACTTGTTGATCCATTTCGAGAACGACCGCCTCTGCCTGAAGTGCGCCACATGCGGCTTCGAAACCACCGGCTGGCGTATCAAGCGTCGGTACGCGCTTGACGCTCCCAGTGAGGTGGGATGCACAGGCGGCGCATCATGACCCGCGCCGTCGCCCGGCTGCTCGTGATCGTCGTCGTCGTTCTGGCGCCGGCGGCGGCCGCGACGGCTCGGGCGCAGGTCGGCTGGCCCGAGGAATTCAGCGCCATCGGCGTCGATCCAACCATCGATCCGGCGTCGCCGACGTGCGTCGATATCCGCATCAACCGGTGGGCGACGGCACACGACGAAGAGATGCTGGCGCGGGCGCTGCGCGCGGGCGGTCCCGACGCGCTGCTCGACGCGGTGCGGGACGTGCCGGCGGCCGGCGTGATCGCATCGCCGGGCAGCTTGCGATGGAGCCTGCGCTTCGCCTGGCAGTTCAACACCGCGGATGGCGGCCGGCGGATTGTGATGCTCACCGATCGGCCGATCGGCGGCTGGGAACTGATGACGGCTCGCCGTCGCTCGACTATCCGTTCAGCGTCATCGAGATCTGGATCGCGGGGTCGAGCGACGGCGAGGGCGAAGGCGTGCTGTCGCCGCCGTGTGGAGGGCGCGGACGGAGCGGACGAACGCGGCGCTGTGCCGTGCGTACTCGGGGTACTTCAACACCGTCCAGCGCGGGGTCCTCAGTCAGCCGCTCGAGTTCCCGGCTGTGCGACTCGAGGCCGACCCAGTCGCTGGTGACGACGGCTTCGAGGAGCTTTTGTGCGTGGCCAAGCTTGTCGTGCATGACGCTGTCGAGCGCCGGGCCCTGTCCGGCGCTGACGGCGGCGCCGGCCACGACGCCACACAGCACCAGCCATCGCGTCATCCGTGTCATCGCAGGCCTCCTCGCGCTAGTCGATGTGCAAGCGCGCTGCCTTGCCGGCCGGCGAGATTCGGCAATGGATCCTCGCACGTCGCAGGGCCGTTGCCGGGAAACCGGCGAATCCCATCCGGCATGCGCGATGGCCCGGGCGCCGACCGCACACCGGTATCTGGTTTGCGAAGGCAGTGATTGTCACGAGGAACGTGACGCAAGTCCGGCCTTGCTCGTCGCCGGCATCGGATGGCGGCGAGTGTGCAGGGGCCAGGCGCATCGACCTCGGCGGCGCAACGGCGCCGACGTCACGGAGGCACTATGATTCGCGTCTGCTATCGATTGATGACCGCTCTGGCGCTGGTGATCCTGGTTGCCCAGACATCGGCGGCCGGACGGCTCTGCGACAACGGCTGCTGCTGCGACGACCAGACCTCGTGCTGCTGCAACTGCTGCGGCCGAGGCTGACCATGGCGCGCGCGGCGCGCCTGCCGTCCCTGGTCTGCTGCCTGTTCGTGCTCGTCGCGTCAGCGCCGGCTCAGGAGCCGCCGTGCGGACCGGACGATCTCGTCGTCTCGGGAAAACTGGTCCATGATCGCTGGTCCGACGATCTGTTTCGTGTCGATCGGCTCTGGATGCGGGTCCCATCCGGCACGGTCTTTCACCGGTGGCTCTCGGACGCGGGCGGCGTCGCGGTGTGGCTGACCGTGGATCCGTCGCGATTCGGCGACACGCCGACCTTTCGCATTCTGAGCGGCACGATCCAGCACGGCGTCGCTCCTCGCGAGTCGTCGCTGGTCCACATGATCTTCGTCAGCGATGAGGTGAGCGGCAGCGTCGGGCCGATCGCGTTTCAGACCACCGATCTTGCGCTGGTCTTGCGGTTCGACGCCTGCCCGGGCGTGCCGGTCCGCATCGTGATCGAAAAGCTGTCGTCGCGGCGGCGCTGACCACCGTCGCGCCCTCCTGCGTGGTGTCGCCGAAGAAAATGAGCGGGTAATACCGGGATCCGGCGGCGGCTGCGCTCGTTGCCCGATCCGCGCGTCTCCGACCCGTCCCCGGGGCTCACGTTCGCCTTCCTAACGGGGATTTTTCCGCACGTCGCAGAGAAATTCCCGGTGGCGGCGTAGGCACGTGCGCGACAGCCGCCACAGTTCGAGACGCTGCGGGTGATGTGACGGGATGACGACGCCAGGCGCTGCTCGTCCTCTAGAACCGGACCATCGATTGGCTCGGAGGCCGGCGGACAGCGCCGGTCAACGTGCCGATCGTCGCCGCCAGCAAGCGCTGGCGGCATCCAGCTTGCGGGGCCAGACATGTCGTCACCGTCGGTGACGGAGATCCGGCCACCGGCTTTCGTCTGGAGGATGCGATGTCCGTCGATGTCCTCGTCGCGCCGCAACAAGTGATCGCCTACGCGCTTCAGGGCCGCCTTCGCAAGGCGACGCTCGCCAGCCTGCTCACCCCGCGCGCGCGCCATACGTTCGATGACGCCTGCGGCGCGATCGAGATGCGCTACACCGAGGCGTGCCGCGCGTCCGGCAATCCGTGCCTCGAGGCCGGCTGTTCGGCCGAAGGGGAACGCTGCCTGGAACCGATTCTGCGCGCCGGCGCCGAGTACGACAGCGCCTGCGGTGCGGCGTGGGCGCCGCTGTTCGCCGACGCCGCCAACCGCGATTCCAGCTGGCGCATGACCATCTCCGCCTACGCGCTCGACTGAGCGCCGTCGTGCGGTCCGGCTGCCGGATTTCCGGCAGCCATCGGCTCGCCGACACGCCGCCGCCGCGTCGTCGCCGCGATGTCCAGCGGCACGCCGTCTGCTCACGGAACTGCCATGACCTATGAAGACCGGATCGATCCACTGACCGGCGAGGCCTATCTCGCCGTCGACCTCCGCGGCCGCGCGCTGCTGACCGACCCGCTGACGAACAAGGGCACCGCCTTTCCGCCGGACGAACGCGCCAGCCTCGGCCTCGACGGCCTCGTCCCCCCGGCGTTCGCGACGATGCGTGAGCAACTGGATCGCGTCTACGAGAACTTCACCGCCAAGCCGACGACGCTCGAACGCTACATCCACCTCGCCAGCCTGCAGGATCGCAACGAGACGTTGTTCTTCCGCCTCTTGCACGAGCACATCGAGGAGATGATGCCGGTCGTCTACACCCCCGTGGTCGGCGAGGCCTGCCAGAAGTTCTCGCACATCTATCGCCGCCCGCGCGGCCTCTACATCGCCTACGAAGACCGCGATCGGATCGAGACCATCCTCCGCAACCACGGCCGCGCGCCGGCGGTGATCGTCGTCACCGACGGCGAGCGGATCCTCGGCCTCGGCGACCAGGGCGCCGGCGGCATGGGCATCCCGATCGGCAAGCTGGCCCTGTACACCGCCTGCGCCGGTATTCCGCCGCAGCTGACGCTGCCGATCACGCTCGACGTCGGCACCGACAACGAGGAGCGGCTGGGCGATCCGCTCTACGTCGGCACTCGGCACCGCCGCATCCGCGGCGACGCTTATCAGGCGTTCGTCGATCGCTTCGTCGACGCGGTATCGCAGGTCTATCCCGAAGCCGTCCTGCAGTGGGAAGACTTCCTCAAGGGCAACGCGATCACCCAGCTGCAGCGCTTCCGCGACCGGCTCTGCACCTTCAACGACGACATCCAGGGCACGGCCGCGGTCGTCGTCTCGGGCATCTACGCGGCGCTGCGGATCACCGGCCAGTCGATTCGCGATCAGCGGGTCCTGCTCGCCGGCGCCGGCGCGTCGGCGCAGGGCATCGGCGAGCTGGTGACGGCGGCGCTCGTCGGCGCCGGGCTGGCCGCCGGCGATGCGCGCGCGCGCATCGCGATGGTCGACAGCCGCGGCTTGGTCACGCGCGGCCGCGCCGGGCTCGAGCCGTTCAAGGCCACGTTCGCCCGCTCGCCGGAAGAGATCCGCACTTATCGGTGCGCGGACGCCGCGCATATCTCGCTGGTCGAAGCGATCACGAACTTCAGGCCGACGATCCTGCTCGGCACATCGGGCACTGTCGGCCTGTTCACCGAGCCGGTCGTGCGCGCGATGGCGGCGGTCAACGATCGGCCGATCGTGTTCCCGCTGTCGAACCCGACCAGCAAGAGCGAGTGCACGGCGGAGCAGGCGGTCGCCTGGTCCGACGGCCGCGCGATTGTCGCGAGTGGCAGCCCGTTTCCGGCGGTCGTCCGCAACGGCCGCACCTTCCGCATTGGACAGTGCAACAACTCGTTCATCTTCCCCGGCGTCGGTCTCGGGCTCTGGGTCGGGCAGGTGCGGCGAGTCAGCGACGGGATGTTCCTCGACGCGGCGAAGGCGCTCGCCGATCAGGTCACCAGCGACGATCTGGCGGCCGGGGCGGTCTATCCGGAAGTGGCGCGGATTCGAAGCTGCTCACGCGCGGTGGCCTGCGCGGTGATCCGGCGAGCGGTGCGGGAAGGGCATGCCGTGCCGGCCGCCGCCGACCGACTGGAGGACACGGTCGCCGCGGCGATGTGGCGGCCCGACTATCGGCCGCTGCGCTACGAGCCGCGGACCGCGGACACCGGCGCGACCGCCAGCGTGCGATGACCGAGGGCCGTCCGATCACGTGCCCACGGAATGCCCCGAGTCCGGTCGGGACGCCGGAGCCTCCGAAGTTGCCGGATTGTCCCGCCCGTTGGTTGCGAATGTAGGCTCGGGTTTTGACTCCTTCATACCTGGCGAGGCTGTTTCCACTCGGCAGATTCAAATCCAGCAGAACGACATCAGGCCGAAGCGCTGTTGTGGACTGGACGACTGACGCGCCATCGGCGACGCTTCCAACGATGTTGCATGACGAAGAGAGCAGTCGTTCGAGAGCAGCCACAATGCCCGGATAGTCGTCGGCGATCAACACGCGTGGACGCCCGGATATCGCCTTGACACTTGATTCGATCGCGTTCATCTGAGACATGAGGTTCCAAAAGACTTCAATGTTTTCCCATCAGACGGTGAGTTCATCGGGAACCGCTCTCTTTAACGTGGCGTTACCAGAACTAGTCCGGATGAAAACTGAAGATCACATGCTTAGGACGGTGGCGGCGAGGGCGGGATGGTTCTCGCCCATCGCCGGGCCTCCGCCGGCACGTCGCTTGCGTCCCACGATCGGCGAACACGGTACTTGTCCAAAGGCTCTGTGAATGTCGCGCCTGCTCGATCCAGCACAGCATCGAAGCCACCGAATCGGATGGCTGCGCGCCGCCGTGCTCGGCGCCAACGACGGCATCGTGTCGACCGCCAGTCTGGTGATTGGAGTGGCCGCCGCGAGTGCGCCTCGCGGCGACGTGCTCCTCGCCGGCGTGGCCGGCATGGCAGCCGGCGCCCTGTCGATGGCAGCCGGTGAGTACGTATCGGTCAGCTCGCAGGCCGATACCGAGCGCGCCGACGTCGAACTCGAGCGTCGTCAGCATCTGGAGGATTCGGAGGGGGAGGTCCAGGAACTCGCTGCGATCTATGTGCACCGCGGCCTCGAGACAACGCTCGCACGGGTCGTGGCGCAACAACTCATGGCGCACGATCCCGTCGCCGCTCACACGCGAGACGAATTGGGCATCTCGGAAAGCTTCACGGCACGACCACTGCAGGCCGCGTTGGCATCGGCAGGTGCATTCGCGGTCGGCGCAACGCTGCCCATTGTGACAATCGCGCTCGTTCCCGGGAACCGTCTCTGGGCCTCAGTGGCCCTCACCTCACTGGTCAGCCTGATCGTATTGGGAGCGGCCGCCGCTTACGCAGGCGGCGCGTCCGCACGCGTCGGCGCGTTGCGTGTGGCATTCTGGGGCGCGCTCGCGATGGCGGTCACCGCGGGCGTCGGCTGGGTATTCGGTGCCGTCGCCTGAGGACTGTACTCCGCAGTCTGACCGGTCGTTCGGACTACCAGGCGGCTCGATCCTCGCGGCGAGCCAGCTCCGCGGCTCTGCCCTGAGGCGCCGCCTGACGTCTCCGGGCCGGGTTACGCGCGCACGGTCAGCACAGGACATGTCGCGCGGCGCACCACCTGGTTCGTCGTCGATCCGAACAGCATCAGATCCAGCGGATTGCGACCGTGCACGCCGATTACGATCAGGTCGCTGAACGACTCGGTGGCTTCCGCCAGAATCTCGCGATACGCCTTGCCGTGTCGGAGGCGCGTCATCGGACGGCACCAATTGCCGGCGCCGTCGGCGACGAGCGCCCGCATCCGCTCTGCGGCCGCCGCGTCATAGGCGGCGTGGAATGATGTCCCCCCTGGCTAGTCCTTCGACTGAACGGCGGCTGCGACACGGCCGACGCCCAGACGGCACCGCATCGAATGCGATCGCGGCGCCGAAACGCCGTCGATCGCGCGGGCCTGACCGGATCAAGTGCAATCCGACTGCCTCGAGCGACACCGTCTCGCCGGCGTCGCGCCGCCGATCGACTGTCGGCTTTCCGCCAGGTTCGCGCTGGAAGCGCTTCGTCCGCACAGAGCTCGGCGTGTCCTGCTAGAGGAGCCTCTTGGGAAGAACACCGGAGTGGACCGTGAACATGCACACCTCGCCGTCGCCGAACGCGCACGGACAGGTCGTGACCGACTTGCGGGCGATCGAAGACGAGATCGTAGTGACGAAGTCGTCTTGGTACAGCTCGTCGCGAACGCTCGGTTCTTGTCGATCGGGCCTATCCCTCGGAGGCAGCGCGTCTCGACTTCAGGATCGTCCGAGGGTGATGCTGTCGGTGCCTCGTAACATCGATGCACTCGTCATTCAGCACTGCTCGTCTACCGCACCGACGCCAACTTCCGTCCTCGCCGACTTGACGCGAGCCGCGTCGGGATACAACGCGATCTTCAGCACGCCATCTCGCTGATGACTGAAGAGATCGTACGCGTCCTGGATGTCGTCGAGGGCGAACCGGTGGGTCACGAGCGACGTCAAGTCGACCCGACGATTCTCGACCATCGCCATGAGGCGTCGCATCCGTTCCTTGCCACCCGGACAGAGCGTGGTCACAATCTTCTGATCGCCGAGCCCGGCGTAGAAGGCCTCGTACGGCGCCACGAGCTTGCCTGAGTAGACGCCGAGGCTCGACAGCGTTCCGCCGGGACGGATGGCGCGCAGCGCGTTCTCGAAGGTCTCCTGCCGGCCGAGCGCCTCGATGGCGACATCGACGCCACGTCCTTCGGTGAGGCGTTTGATCTCCGGAACCGGGTCGCCGTCTCTGGTGTTCAGCGTGATGCTGGCGCCCAGGCGGCGGGCGACTGCCAGTCGCTCGGCGTTCGAATCGATCCCGATGATGAGCGAGGCACCTTTCAGCTTCGCGCCGACGGTGGCGCAGAGCCCGATCGGCCCCTGGGCGAACACGGCCACTGCATCGCCAACACGGATGTGTCCGCTTTCCGCGCCCGACAACCCTGTTGAGAAGATATCCGGGCACAGCACCACAGCTTCGTCCGACAGATCGTCCGGAATCGGAGCCAGATTGGCGCGTGCGTCGGGGACCAGCAGGTATTCCGCCCAGGCGCCATCGATCGTGTTGCCGAAGCGCCAGCCGCCGATGCCGCCGCCGCACTGTGAGTGGACGCCGTTCAGGCAGTAGAAGCATTGGCCGCACGGCGTGATCGCACCGACAATCACTCGCTGGCCGATCGTATACAGCGACTCGAGCCCCGCTCCCAGTTCCTCGACCACTCCGACGGGCTCGTGGCCCAGGGTCAGACCGGGCTTCACCGGGTACTCGCCGCGGACGATGTGGACGTCCGTTCCGCAGATCGTCGTCGTCGTGATCCGGATCACGGCCTCGCCTGCACGTGGCCTCGGCTTAGGCTTTTCCTCAACGGCGATTCGATCCTTGGCCCTGAACACAACCGCTTTCATCGTTTCCATAGCGATCCCTTCGTCGGCGGTATTCCGTCGGTACAGGCCTCGAAGGGCAACCGTCGTGCCAGCAGCCGCGGGGACAGCATCCAGTGGCTCGCGCCATCCTTCGCCAACGGTCGCCAGCGAACAGCACGCGGCGGGGCATGAACTATTCCCGGTTCCAGGGAGAAATGCGCACCCACGGGGCGGATCGATTCAAATGCAGCTGTGAGTTCCGTCGTCTTCGGAACGGCACGTCGGTTGCCCCACACTCCGTACCACGGAGAGGCCAGCATGGTGACGCTCAAGAACGTTCTGGTTGCAACCGACTTCAGCGAGCCGTCAGACGCGGCGCTGATGTACGGCCGCGAGCTCGCGAGCCGGTTTGGGGCCACGCTCCACGTGCTCCATGCGGTGCCGAACATTTACATCGGTACGCTGGGCGCCGAGAACTACGTTGCACTCGCGCCCGATCTGCAAGGGCAGATCGAAGACGACGCGCGTCGGCGCGTCGACGAGTTGGTTGTCGACAGCGACAGGAGCGGGCCGGCGACGATCAAGGCGATCGTGACCTCGAGCGCGCCCGCGCTGTCGATAGTCGACTACGCGAGGGACCACAACATCGATGTCATTGTGATCGGCACGCATGGTCGAGGCGCGCTGGCCCATCTGATGATGGGCAGTGTGGCTGAGCGCGTCGTGCGCCTGGCGGCTTGTCCGGTTCTCACAGTCCGGCATCCGGAGCACGAATTTGTGAGGCCGGACACCCTGGCCGCCGTGGCTCATGCGTGAGTACGAAGGTTCCGGCAGATGTGCGATCCCGACAACGCAAGTACGTGGAAGGGCCAGACTCGATGGCGGACGCATTCATCCGTCGACTCATCGGCGCCGCGATGCTGGACGTCGCAACCTACGAGGACGTAGAAGCAGATCGTTCTGCAACGTCGCAGGCGCTGGTGATCGTCGTGCTCTCGAGCCTCGCGGCCGCCATCGGCGCGCGCGGTTCGAGCAGCGGCGCTGCGACAGTCGCGTTCTTTGCGGTCGCCGGCGTCGCGATGGTGCTCGGAGTGCTGTTCGGTCCGATCCTGTCGGGGTTTTGAAGAGAGACTGCTTGGTGTCATGAGATTCACCGCCGGCATCATCGTTGTCGTCGCTGCAATCAATTGACAGCGCCCGGTCACGGCTTGGCCCACAACGCCGCGTTGTCGTCGGTGTTCGCCGTCCGGGTCGCCAGGGATGATGGCCAAGCGTACGGCACGGCGGTGTTGGTTGGTCGAGGGGAGCGTGGAACGACGACGCTGTATCTGCTGACTTCCTCGCAACTGTTTCGGTCGACGCACAGCGATCGGATTCAAGCCGCGAAGGCGGTGTGGCTGGAGCTCAATCCCGCGCAATCGGCCGAGATCGAGCGCGACGACGTGCTGTTCATAGGAACCGGGATCACCGACCTCATCCTCCTTCGCGCCAGAACCTCGGGCGCCGCCTGGTTCCCATCGACGCCGGTCGTTTATGACGCGCCTCCGGTCGGTACTCTGTTCCTGATCACTGCTCCAGACGGCCGCGGCGATGTGACGACGATCGCGGAACACGGCATACCTGGCTGTGTCGGAGCTCCGGCGAGTGCGAAGCGGGTCGCCCGCCGATCATTACGCTGCTCTCGATGGCGCAGTCGTTCATCGAGGGGCACGTTCCTCGACTGACCACATCAGCGGCACCATCGCCACAGGTCGCGGCGGCCGAGCACAAGCACGAGGAAGACCAGGGTCACGTGCATCGGTGCGAATTGACGGCCGGCGAAGTCTTCCGCTCGCTGACGTTCCCAAAGGCCGTGGACGCCGCACGAGCGAAAGCCGAATATCGGAACGGAATACTCAACATCACCGTACCGATCGCCCCGGCGACTCGACTGAAGCCTGTGGATGTCAAAGCCGCGTGACGCGATGCCGTCACGTCCCGCCGCTGAACGAAGATCGATCGGTCATCGGTCGGACGAGTGCCCGTCACGGGGAGTTCCCCTGTGGAAGGGAGTGTTCGGGTGCGTGTTTCTGCAGATGACTGAACAGTTTCGCGAGCTGCGCGTGCTGGTGGTCGAGGATGAACTGCTGATTCGGTGGTCAATCGCCGAAACGCTCGCGCACGCCGGCCACACCGTGATCGAAGCAGAAGACGGCGCCATGGCGGTCCGGGCGCTGGAGAACCACGCCGAAAGCCCCGATGCCATCGTGTTGGATTACCGGCTTCCCGATTCGAACGATCTCACGCTGCTGACTGCCATTCGGCGGTTGTCGCCCACGAGCGCGGTTGTCCTGATGACGGCCTTCGGCACGCCGGAGGTTGTCAAAGGCGCGCTCGACCTGGGCGTCTATCAAGTCCTGCACAAACCCTTTGAGATGCATGACCTCGAGTCGCTCCTTCGTGAGGCGTGCGACTCACGCAGCCGCTAGCGCCCCCCCCGATTCGGGCTGGGCTGGCCCTCAGACGGTGTGCAGACGCGGGATCATCGCCGGCGTCCCAAGAGCCATCCGATCACGAGGCCGATCGCGCCGACACCGACCAGCGGTGCGGTCGGATGGAAGTGAATGAAACGGGTGCCCTGCGGGCCAATCTCGAGGGCGCCTGCCGGCGTCATGCGCACGCCGCCTCCGCCGCCTGCGCCCTCGGCGTCGGCACGCTCGTCGACGTCCGGCGGAGTCGTCCCAACCTTCTTCTGACGACCGGGCCCGCGCCCGCCGCCTGCGCCGAAGCCGTACGCGACGGAGGCGACCGGAATCACCGTCGTGTCCCCGTGCTGCACCGCCTCTCCATAGACGTGACGAATGCTCAGGCTGCGTTCGAGGAGTTCGGCGACCGGCGCAAAGGGAGCGGGGCTGGACATGGCGGCGCCTCGATCATTCGTGAATAAAGCGGAAGACTTACGATGAACGAAGATGCATCCCGTGACGTCCGTGTTACGCCGGACCGGTCCGGAAGCGTCCGCGTCGTCGTTGCTAGCCGGGCGTGAATCCTCACGCTCCGTGCCGAAATACCCGTCGATCAGGAACGCTCATACCACCCTTCGCCCATGAGCGTGCAGGCTTTGATGTCGAACAGTTGGATGTCCGTCTCGACTCGGTGCCAATCCGCGCGGCGTGTCCGTCGAAGGACCGTCGAGTCTTCCTCCTCACGCACCTCCCATCCTTCGAGATCTCGTGTGACAACGAGCCGATGGACGTGATCGTGATGGATTAGGTGGCGAGTGAGTGACATTGTCGTATCTCCAGTTGCGAACCCGGGTCGCAACACGTTCTCTGAGAGAAGCAAGAAGCGTGCGGTCTGCAGGTGTTACATGCCGAATAACCCTGTAGCAAACCCGGCGGCGGGACCTGAGAAATCCTGCGGGTTTTGCTGAGTGCGGGAAAAGCGGCCGTGCGACTATCGCCCAGCGCGCGGGTTATTCCGCACTACGACGCCGCCGGACGTTCGAGCTTGAATTTTTCGATCCGATACCGGATTTGATCGCGGTTGAGACCGAGCAGCGTCGCCGCTTTCGACTGATTCCAGCCGCTCTGTTCGAGCGCCTGGACGACGAGCGAGCGTTCGAGCTGCTCCAGATCGATGCCGGCGGCCGGCAGCGCGACCGCCTCGGTGAGCCGTCCGGGCGCTACGGCCACCGGGAACTGGTCGGCGGTCAGCTCAGGCGATAGTAGAGATCCTCGCGGAAGCGTCCCTTCTTGACCTCGTCCTCGAGGTGACGGTTCGTAGCGGCGATCACGCGGACGTCAACGTGGATATCCGCGACGCCGCCGACGCGCTTGAAAGTCTTCTCTTCGAGGAACCGCAGCAACTTGGCCTGCAGTGACGGCGCCATCTCGCCGATTTCGTCGAGGAAGAGCGTGCCGCCGTCGGAGGATTCCAATGGACCGCGCTTCTGCTGGCGTGCGTCGGTGAAGGCGCCGCGCTCGTGACCGAACAGCTCGCTTTCCAGAATCGTTTCGGCGAGCGCCGAACAGGTGATGTTCATGAACGGCCGTGACGCCCGATCGCTCTGATAGTGCAGCACTTTGGCGGCGAGATCCTTCCCGGTCCCGCTCTCACCGGTGAGCAGGACCGTCGAGGCCGGACTCGCAGCGACCCTTCGCAGCATCGCCTTGACGTCGGCAATGGCGCGGCTCTGCCCGACAATTCGATCGACCGTAGGGCTGGGCCTGGCTGGCGCGCAGCGCCTTCACCTCGCGCCGAAGGCGCGTCGTTTCGAGCGCCTTCTCCACCAGCAGCGCGATTTCGTCGAGGTTGAACGGCTTGCTGGCGTAATGATGCGCGCCCTGCTTCATCGCTTCGACGGCGGTGTCAACCGTCGAGACGGCAGTCAGCATGATGACGAGCGTATCCTGGTCGGCCTCTTTGATTGCCCTCAAGACCGACAACCCGTCGCCGTCCGGCAGCTTGTAGTCCAGAAGGACGAGGTCGACGCCTTCGGCATGGCGCTCGATCGCCGACCGCGCCGTCTCTGCTTCGACGATGCGATAACCCGCCTGCGACAGACGGTCGTTGAGCGACCAGCGAATCAATGGCTCGTCGTCTACGACGAGAATAGCAGGCGCTCGCATGCAATTTGATTTGGGGGCGCGCTTCAGCCGGCGCCCGGCGACACCCAGTATATGACCGGAGCGACAGGAATCACGGCAGGCCGTCCCGTCACTGCCTCGTCGACGAATGCCGCCAGCGTGCCCATGTCGAACGGCTTCGGGATGACAACGGCGCCGACGGCCCGCGCCTGCTCGACGATCTCCGGCGTGGAGAACGCGGTCATCAGTATGACCGGAACAGACGGGGCCACGACCCGAATGAGGTTCAAGGCACACAAGCCGCACGCGTCCGGCAGGAACAGGTCGAGCAACACGAGATCGGTGCACGTGCGCGAGGCACGGAACGCCTTCATTGCCGACGTCGCGTCGCCCGCCTCCGACACGTCGTAACCGCGGACCGTGAGCGTTTCGGCGATGGCCCACCGCAGCAGATGGTCGTCGTCGACGATCAGGACGCGCGCGCCGGGTTTTTTGCCCGGGTGCGGACTAGTCCACACCGCGCTGTCGCCGCCGGGTTGAATGCGCTCGATCATTGTGGTCGCTCGCTGATCGGCATCAAGAGACGCGCCATCCGCTGCGGTACCGGAACAGGCCTCGAACGTCGGTGTCGCCCGCGCCGATGGCAAGCCCACCTTGATGGCGCCCTGGACGTACACGCCATCAACGTGGCGCCCGCCACGCCCGCCAGTAGCATCTGTGCTGCTCACATGTGGAAACGGAACCGGGTGGGTTGGCGATTGGTCGTGCCGGATGTCCGGAAACTTCCGTGCACGATGAAGGTCTTTCAGTTGAAGGGTTCGAGGTACTTGACGAGGGCGCGGATGCGCGGCTGGACGGCGTCCGACCTCAGGACGGCGCCGCGCTTACGCGACCGCTCGTGGCCGATGGTATCCGTTGTCGAATTCGTGTTGCAGGAATCCTTCCTGGGCGAGAGTGTCGAGCAGGCGCTGGGCACGTGAGGTCGAAATATCGAGGAGCAACGCGACGGTCCGCGCCGACAGCCGGAGATCCGGCCGAACGAGGAATTCGTGCCGGATCCGCAGCGCGTCGGCGTCGATCGGGTCGGCCGCGGTCACCATGGAATGATCCTCAACATCTGAACGGTTCCGCGAGGCGATACCGCTGGCTCGGTGTGCGCATCAGAAGGCCGTCGCGTTCGAGCGTGGCCAGCAGCTGCGAGGCCACGACGAGCGGCACGTCGAGCAGGCGGGCCACCTGCTCGACGGTCAGACACAGCGCCGGCATCGAGCGAAACTCGTCGCGAAGCCTGGCGGTATCGAGTCGATCGGCCATGATCGCCTCGTTGCGCAGCGTATGAGATACCGAACCGTTGGGCACTGGCATGGCCTTCATGGTGGTCACCTTTCAGTGTGTCAGACGATCATCCGAATGTCGGGCACGCATGTCGCCCGCCGCCCTGACCACGCGACATTGCCGGAGGTTCCAAGAACGCCACTCGAAGGCTCGTGCCGGGAATCCGGAATGTCGTCGTCCTATCGCTATCAACCGGCAACACGCGCGCCGGCTTGAGATCTGCGGAACGACATCGCGCCTCGGAACCGGCGGACGCTATGCCGTCGCGCCGGCACCGCGGCGATACAACTCGTAGTCGAACCGGCCGTACATCCAGGCCTGACCGGTCCGGTCGTCGTGCCGCGGCGCGACGCTCTCGC
>Ga0134121_10002923_pt1 | contig 14471 bp, 13 predicted proteins | sample KB301_FD_96463 | JGI IMG/M metagenome (GOLD analysis project Ga0134121, IMG submission 96463) | Terrestrial soil microbial communities without Nitrogen fertilizer from Kellogg Biological Station, Michigan, USA - KB3-0-1 | ecosystem: Environmental > Terrestrial > Soil > Unclassified ...
AGGCGAGGCTTCTCACAAAAACGGCTGACACCGAACAGCGGTGTGCGGGTTCCGTTTCTGATCAAATCTCCGGGTTCGATCCATCCGAATTCAACCTCTGGCCACTCAGGCTTTGCGCCGATCAGAACTATAGAATCATCGTGCTCGCTACTTACACTGATCGCCGACCTGACTGTCGCTGCAAATGCAGCATTGTCGGCATAGTAATGATCTGATGGGAAAATGCCGACAATGTCGTCGACTTCATCCTCCAATAATTGAAGCAGCGCCGCCATGATTGCGACGCCGGTGCCGCGATTCGCTGGTTGCTCCAGAACACGTGAACGATCGACATCAGCCAGCTCTTCTGCATAAAAGCTGTCATGCTTTTTTGTAACTACGAACATCGATCGATTGTCGCCGAAGATTGGTTTAAGGCGCTCGCGTGTGTGACTGAGCAAGCTCTGGTCTCCAAAGATCCTGCTGAATTGCTTCGGCCTGGAATCACCGTCGATTTCACGCGTCAGGCCTTGTAAACGAGTACCATCGCCGCCTGCAAGGACGATGGCCCACGGCTGCTGCGTGATATCCTGGCCCTTCATGCCCACCTTCTTTGTTCCGACAACCACTGCGTCATTAAAGCCTGCGTCAAGATAACGCCAGCGCTGTCCTGCAACCGATTCAACTGATCCGCAATCAGCCAGGCGCGGTGAAATCCGCTCGCTCGTTTAATCCGCCGATTGCCGTGGATCTTTCTGTTCACTACTCGCATCTCCCTTTTCCTCACCGTGCTTGCTTTGGTCTCACCCCTTCACTACGGCAAACCGTCGTGTCGAATTCTCACCCCTGTTTTCCAGCGAACGTAGTAGCGAGAACGCGGCGGCTTGTACCAGGCGGTTGCGCGCTTCCCATTCAGCGACCCAGCTTTTCACCGTGTTCGCCGTATCACGCTCGCGTTGACTATCGGTCCTGTCACTCTGGTCAGCAGGGAGGCTATTTGTGGTACCGCCTTCGCTGCGCTTTATGATTCTGATTCTTGACTGCATTGTCGTTCGCTCCCTGCTGCCTTTCGCACTCGCCGCTGCGCAGCTAACCGTTTTCTGATCTCATCCATTCTGTGTCGCATCGATTCATAATTGCTGAAGTCCATGATCCCTTTTCCCCCTGTGCACCTTCCACCACGTAATAAGCAACAGCCCTGCCACAGGGGAGTTGGCATGTCGACCACTCCTTACCCCGAATAACAATAGGAAATTGGTGCTGGCGTTGTTAAAGGATTGAAATGTGTGGCAGAAGTGAAAGCGATGGCTCGTGGTTTTTCGAAGTTGTTCGTGAAACCACGAGCCGAAGACGAGGGCGTTATGCGCTCACCTTTCGATCGTCGTCGTCAATTTCAAAACTTTGCCTTCACGGAAAACGGTTACGACGAGAGGGTCTCCGGGTTTGAGGGTGGCGACGCTGTTGTAAATTCTTTCGTAGTTTTCATCGCTGGTGAAACTGCCGAGTGACTGAGCGGAACGCGGATCGATGATGGCGATGTTGTTCACACTGAGAATTACGTCACCGCCAAGCAGGATATCCATCCCATGAATCGTTGCCCGCAGAGTTCCCTGGTTGATTCCCAATTGCGAGCCAATTGAGCCGTCGCCGATGCGTTGGACCAGGACGCCGGCGGATTGCGGCAGGTTAAGGGCCTTCGCCATAGCACCCGTTACCACTAACCCATCAATGCCGGACCAAAATGGTTTCCGTTCCAGCAGCATTTGCTTTGCCGTATTCGCAGCCGTAGCAAACGCCAGCCCTTCGGAGCCTCCGGTACGACTCATGATGCTGCTGACGATGCCGATTACATTGCCTTGCATGTCAAACATGGGGCCGCCTGAGTTCCCGGTGTTTATGGCGGCGTCGGTCTGTAGAAATTCCACTGATGTACTCTGATTGTTCGTATTCAGCCGATGCCGTCCGCTCAGGTGGCCCACGCTAAGCGTCTGACTGATGCCATACGGCGCGCCAATCACAAATATTTGATCGCCGACCTCCACCTTGTCAGAGTCGCCGAGTGTCGCGGGCGCAACACCTTTCGGCATGTCTTTGAGCTGCAACAGCGCCACATCCGATTGAACATCTGAGCCGATCACGCGGGCAGTGATTGCCTGGCCGTCCGAAAACTCGACCATGGCAACATCCGCGGTCTGTACTACGTGCGCTGCGGTTAAGACTTTTCCATCATTGGAGATCAGCACACCCGATCCCAAACCATCGACGATCGACATCGGTTCGTCGGCCGAAGGCGCCACTTCGACTCGTTTGGTTCTGACCATGACGACCGACTGGTTGACTTGGCGAAAAGAGTCACGAAGCTGCTGCGCGTTTGTCGTGATCGAGATCGCGCAGAACGTTAGCAGACTGAGCATAAAGGCGAATGGCGATTTGATTCTCATGGTTCGCCGCAGAGCGCAACAACTGTTCCAAAAGAAGAATGCAGGTTACACAGACGATGGAACTGAAAAACGCAAGAAAAAGAGAGCAGTTGCTGGACCGTTACTTCGTTTCGGGAATACAGCAGTCGTGATTTCACGACCTTGTTCGTAGAATCACGAGGTTTCCTGTTCTATCCAGCGCGCGACGTAGGAGGGAGTGTTTTCAAGGCTGATTTTTTCTGATTTAGCTTTGCACAAGAACTCCATTGCGGTCCGATCCACGAACGTGACGTTCCTTAGATCAAGTGCGAGTTTGCCCCCGTTGCAACCATTCCCTGAGAGAGCTTTTTCTACCTCGGGAACATATTCGCCGGTGAAGTGCCCATACAAACTTACTGTACTTATTCCAGCTTTTTCCGCTTGTTTAGTTATTTTCAACATGTGCTTATCACCCCGGCGCATACCACCGCCGGGCTAATGAGCACATCGTGTGCCAAGTTGAGGTGAGGTTATTTGAATTGATGCTTCTTAATGCTGAGCGCGCGGATTTGCGAATCAAGCGTTGTTGCCGGTAAGCCGAGCCGAGCCGCAGCGCCGCGTGGTCCATAAACCCTGCCACGCGTCTCCCGCAACACCGCTTCGATTTGAGCTTTTCGATCTGATCCGAAGCCTATCGCAATCGGCGCTGTAGCGACTGATTGTGGTTCCTGCATCAGCATTCCGGAGTCAAGTCGCAAAACTTCACCCTCAGACAAAATCACGCAGCGTTCAATCACGTTCTGCAACTCGCGAATATTGCCGGGCCAGGAATACTGCTGCATCGCGCAGAGCGACTGTTTCTCAATCTGGCTAATCTTCTTTCCCGTTCGTCTCGCTAGCCGTGCTGCAAAGTAATCAACCAGCACGGGAATGTCGTTCACACGTTCACGCAAGGGTGGCACATGCACCGGAAAAACATTCAGCCGGTAAAACAGGTCCATCCGGAATCGACCCTCGCTCACTTCCCGCCACAGATCTTTGTTCGTGGCCGCGATCACACGGACGTCCGTTTTAATCGTACGGTTGCCGCCCACCCGTTCGAATTCCTTCTCCTGCAGGACCCTCAAAAGCGATACTTGAATTTCCGGACTCAGCTCTGCGATTTCGTCGAGGAAAATCGTGCCACCGTTCGCCGCTTCGAAGCGGCCGATACGGTGTTGCAAGGCGCCAGTGAATGCACCCTTCTCATGACCGAACAGTTCGCTCGCAATTAACTCCGCAGGCAGCGAGGCACAATTCACTCTTACGAGCGGGTGATCGCGGCGTGGAGACCCACGATGTATCGCTTGTGCAATCAACTCCTTGCCCGTTCCGGTTTCGCCAAGCAGTAAGACCGTCGAATCAAAAGGAGCGACCTTCTTCACCTCTTCCAGCACACGTTTTAACGCCGCACTGTTCCCTACGATCTCAGTGTCGTTCTCTAGCGCCTGTGATAATTGACTGGAAGCACGAGGCCGCATGTCGCGACGGACAGGTAATGAGAAGAGGTTGGCGCGGAACGGAAACTCGCTAACGTCTGTGCTGTGCAAATGAGCTTCACTAATCCCTGCAGCCCTCGCCAAAGCTATAGTCATTGTCGTCTATCCTTTCGTCACTGTTGCGAGCGATTGTGCGCCCACCTTCACTAGACGACAATTCCTAAAGGGTTATGGATTGCACAAAATCGAGAGGCCAAGCGCTCTCTTTGGAGTGACTTCAGAGACTCTTTCGGGAAGGTAAGGTGGAAGGCGGAAATTGCTTAGCTGCGGTCCAATCATTGGATTTTCGAATGTGAGTATGGTTGTGGCAAAGGTGTTCGTTCCTCTAAGGCGCAGACAGTTTATGTGAATTGTCGAACGGCTTAAGTACCACACATAGACCACGAAAGAGCGATCTGTAGAGCCGCCACGTAATTCGCTCGAGCCGGGGATAGTAAAATGACTTCCAGTAGAGAAAGAACGCCACGGCTTCAATTCGGTAGAACAATTTCTTTGTGATTTTCACTTGGGGTTACCTCCTAGCCGTTAGGCCGAATCGAATATTGCCTGGTCGTGCATAAGCAATAGTTTGGCCAAGTGGAGGTCAGTTACACGAATGAGTTGTTGTGGCGGACCACAAGTACTTAGTTCGTGGTTTTTCGAGGATTGTCGTGAAATCACGAGCCGCGTTAATTGTCGGGGCGGCGAATCTCAATTCGTTTCCATCCGGAACGCCGCGCGTCGACTGACCAGTTTCCTGGACCCAGCAGCGCCAGGGCAACCCCGACGCTGGCGAGCAACACGCTCAGCCACGGATCATGATGGTGTGAGTAAGCAATAAAGAGTTCGCTAATGGCTACAACCGCTCCCGCAAGAGATGTCCACAATCCCAACAAGAGGAACAAGCCCGCTCCTGCCGCAATCACGTGCGGTGTAACGGTGTGTGGTAATGCGCCGTTTACCGGTTGCACACAACGCGCAATCAGCGCAGTTGCGACAATCAGTCTAAGAAGCAGAAGCCCAGGACTCGGTAGGCGATCTGCAAATGTGGAGTAGACACCACGCATAAGGAGTTAAGGTTATGAGGTACCGAAACCGGCTGCAAACCCGAAAGAGCTTTTCTTAACACAATTTCGAGTGGCTAGATTTGGATGATGCCGCGCTTGACGCCGATCATTGCCGCTTGGGTGCGATCACTAGCACCCAGCTTGGAGAGGATGTTGCGGACGTGGCCTTTCACCGAGTCTTCAGTAGCCGAGAGCGTCGCTGCAATCTCTTTATTACTATTGCCGTCGGCAATCAGGCGCAGAACGCGCACTTCCAGGGGCGACAGCGTCTCCTCGGCGACATGCTCGGCAAGCTCAAATGAGACCTCAGGTGAAAGGTTCTTTCTCCCGGCGTGTACAGCCCGGATCGTCTCCAGCAGTTCCTTATGCAGACTGTTTTTTAAAAGATAAGCTCGGGCACCTGCCTGGAGAGCGCGCCGGGCCTGGACGTCGCCGACATAGGTTGTGAGCACGATAATGCGAGCATCCGGGAATTCTCCGCGAATCGCAAGCATCGCATCTATTCCGTTCATCTCTGGCATCTGCAAGTCCATCAGCGTCACATCCGGATGGTGCGCGCGAAACTGTTGAATGGCCTCGCGGCCGTTCGCAGCTTCGGCGACCAGGATCATGTCCCGCTCATCGGCAATAAGGGCGGCAATGCCCTGGCGCAGCAGCGGATGATCATCCACCGCGAGAACCCTGATCTGTTTGATACCGTCGCTCATGGTTGGGTGCTCTCCTTATTTCTGCTCCTCCCGGAAAATACTTTCGAAAACCACGATCGTTCGACAACATAGGCAACCGCACCAGGAATGCTTAGCTCGACCTCGGTTCCCGTATTATGCTTGCTCCAAACCTCCAGTCGCCCGCCCACGATTTCGGCCCGCTCGCGCATGCCGTGCAAGCCGAAGTGTCCGGCCTGGCCCCGCCGAACGGTCGCCTCGTCAATGCCTTTACCGTCATCGCGCACCCGCAACCGGAACTGCCGACGTTCGTAGCGGATCTCGATGGTGATCCGCAGCGCCTGCGCGTGCCGAAAGGCATTGCGCAGCGCCTCACCCGCGATGCGGTATGCCTCGTCGCGCACGATCGGGTTCAGATCGCGAGGTGCACCTTGTACCTCGACATTAATTTCTGGAGAATCGATGGCGGATGAATCACTCGTCAGTTCTGCTGCAACTGCACTTATTCCGTTGGCAAGGTCACTGATTTCGAGCGCTGACGAACGCAGCCCCTGCACGGCGTCACGACCATCCGTAATCGCCCGAGCCGCCTGATCGATGGCGCGATCCAGTCTCTGCTTGGCTTCCTGTGGGTTATCGGGTAGGACATTTGCGACAGATTGGAACCTGAGCAGCAGGCCCTGAAAGCTTTGGAGCAACGTGTCGTGCAGGTCGCGCGCAATGCGGGTGCGCTCGCCTACGCGCACGTAAAGCGTTTTGTTGAACTGATGCGCGAGTTGGCGCACACGGAGCCGATACGCGGCGAACAGCGCTCCGAGGAAGACGAGCACGCACAAAACGCGGAAGGAGGTCCTCTGATAAAACGCCGGCGCGATGGAGAAATCAAGGGAGTCGCCTTCCTCATTACAAACGCCGCTGTCGTTGCAGGCGAGCACACGGAAGCGGTACGCGCGCGGCGGGAGGTTCGTGTATTGAACCCGACGCTGATTGACCAGCTCACGCCAAGTTTTGTCCTGGCCCTCCAGCTTCACGCGGATGCGCACCTTCTCAGGCTTAACGAAGCTGAGCGCCGTGAAGTCGAACAACAAGTCGCTCACACCGGACGGCAAACGCAAGCCATTCGAGACGTCGTAGTTCCTGCCATCTGCAGTGACCTGCTCGATGTGTACGGGAGGGGGGATTTTGTTGAAAGCTAGATGATGAGGATCGAGAACGCTAACGCCGCCAACAGGCAAGAACCACAACTTGCCGTCCGCGGATTTTGCCACATTCGCGCTAAAGCCACCCGTGAAGCGATGGCTGGTGATGCCATCCGAAGTGTCAAGCACCGTCGCCCGTATCGTCTGCGTTGGATGGGAAACCCACGCGTCCAACTCAGACCGGGCGACCCGCACGAGACCACAAGCCGTGTAAAGCCAGACCGAATCAGCGTCATCTTCCATCATCCACTGAACCGTATTGCAGGGCAGTCCGTTCTGGCTGGTGAGTGTGAGAACGCGACCGTCTTTGAGGCGGCTCAGTCCGCCCTCAGCCGCGACCCAGAGAGAGCCGCTCCCGTCCGAGTAGAAGCTGCGGACCCATCCCTCTGCCAGCCCTTCGGCGCGTGCGAACGAGGCGCGGATCTCACCGTCCTTAAAATAAGCAGCGCCACCGTCTCGGAAACCGAGCCATAGACCATCCTGTCGAGGATCAGGGAGTAGAGCAGTAGCCGGTTCATTGCGCCCAAGCTTGGCCCAGGGAATGCGTTCGACCACCCGCGTCTGAATCAAATGGAGAAGACCTTGCTCATGGCTTATCCAAATGTCCCCTGCATGAACGGCAATTATCGAATACACGATTCCATACGGTACGGAAGCTACGGGGAAAAACCGGTCTGATTTGAAAATCGCCACCCCTTTCCGAGTTCCGACCCAAATTTGCCCGTGATTGTCCTCGAAGAGACACTCAGCCCCTGCTCCAGGCAATCCACTGTCGATAATTTCCCGAACCGTGCGCTTCGAGTCCGTGCCGATCGCCGCGGCAAATCCCCGAGCTTTGGGACCCACACTTCGCTTGTGATAAACGGTGATTTGTCCCTTATTCCATCTGTTGACTCCATCCGACGCGCCCAGCCAAATAGAGCCGTCCCTCGATGCCAGAACGGAAAAAACCCCTCGGCTGGACAGGCCTTGCTGGACAGAAATCGTGGGGACGGCGAACTCGCGAAAGCGGTCAAGCCCATTATCGGTTGCGACCCAAATATTACCTTCCCGATCCTCAAACAGAGAGGTAACGCTATCGTCTGACAGGCCGTCAGCCTGCGTAAACTGATCCATTCTTCCATCGTGTATATGCAGCAGGCTTCTGTCGACCACGGCTCCGATCCACAGGCCACCATCGCGATCCCGCAGCAGCCTGTGTGGCCGGAACTCTAGTTCGCCAGGAATTGGATACGGCTCGTTCTTACCGTTCCGGAGCTTGGTGATTCCGGTGTGCTTGGCAACCAGAATTCCGCCGTCATCACTCTCGACCAGCGCATAAATTCGCTCCGCCGGATCTGGCATCGGATACAACGTGGGAGGTCCCGGCTTCCATCGCCAAAGGCCATTTATCGCTCCCGCCCACAGGTTGCCTCCGTTGTCCTCATATAAGGGGGTCACACCGTTGCCGAAACGGCCATCGTCTCCATAGCACTGGGTCTTGCCGCTCTTAATGCTGCAAAGTCGCCCAACTGTAGGCGCCCAACCGGCTATCCATATCGTTCCTTCACGATCCTCAAGCAGCCATTCGATAACCTGGCCATCCAGTTCGGGGTAGTGACTCAGCTTGCCATCTTTCCAGCTCGCAAGCCCCGTAAAGGTGCCAATCCAAAGACGTCCATCGCGCGCGCCTTGCAAGCTTCTGATATCGTTGCTGGGTAGACCGTCCCCCAAGGGTGCCTGCCACGCGACGGCCCTCACGCCGTCGAAGCGAAGCAGCCCAAATTCCGTTCCCAGCCAGAGGTACCCGTCCGGCGTTTGGGCAATTGCCCGAATGGCGCCACTGGGAAGCCCTTCGCCGACTTTCCATACTGTGTGCGCGTATTGACTGATGTCGAGAGAGGGATTCAGTGCGAAGGCACAAGAACAGCACGCGAGGAGAATGCCTAGCGCGATGACGGGGGTTCGTCGCCTGTCTGCTCTCTTCATTTTATGCGCAAGCCCGAACCGCGATGCGGCTAAAAACTATATTTCAATCCCAGCTGAATCACGCGTTCGGTCTGAGTGAATCCGAAGTCGCTGGCTGAAGTGATCTTTCCAGCCAGCGGGTTGTTGCTGGGCGTCACCACCGGGTCGTCAAATTGCGGATGATTGAACGCATTGAATAATTCCGCCCTCAACTCCATCCGCTGCTGCTCCGTGATGCGAAAGACTTTTGACATGACTATATCCCATTTGTTGTTTCCGCTGCCGCGGATCACGCCTTTTCCTGCATTACCGAGCTGACCGCGAGCTGGATTCACGAGCATGCTGACGTCGAACCAGCGATCAATGGTCCGCTCACCGCGCGGTAAGTTCGGGTCACCTAAAAGATTGGCGTGGGAGCCGACGAACGGAACGCCAAACGAAGACGGCGTCAGAGATGGTCCGTCCTGGAAAGTAGCGATTGTGCCGATCTGCCAGCCGCCGGCGACTTTCCCCAACAAATCTGTTCTGTTTCTAAAAAATGGGAGTTCATAAAGCGAGGAGCCGATCAGTCTGTGCGGCCGATCAAATACTGCCGGACCGTAGTTGCCCCGAACATTCTTGATCGTTTGCAGTCCAGCTCCAGCACCAAATGCAACGCCGACGCTGCTGGAATCCAAATCAGTCAACGTCTTCTGGAATGTATATGAAACAAGGAAGGTGAGGCCGTTAACAAAGCGTCGCTCAAGCCGCGCCTGTAGCGCATGGTAGTTCGCCCTCGCGCGCGACTCGAAGATAACGACGTTACCCAACTGCGGATATGGAAAGGTGAGTGCGAAAGCGGGAGGCTGAGGCGGGAAAGGATTCGTCTCGTTGTAATTGAGAGCGCCCATCAGGTGCGAACTTTTCGAGCCATGGTAGGCCGCTTCGAGGAGCGTATTCTTCGTGAGGAGATATTGGACGGTCAGATTCCATTGCTGCACCTGTCCGTCGCGGAGGTTGCGCTGCATGCCATTGCGGTTGTTAGTGATTAACCGAGTGGCTTGGGCCAGAGGGTCGTCCACCGTGAAAACCGGCAGCGGATTTTGCGGATCGGCGGGACGGACGACCAAGTTGCTAACGGCTCCAAATGGATTCTGAAACGCCAGTTGTCGATACGAGTTGATCACATCAGGGGTGTAGAAGATCCCATATCCAGCACGCAGGGCCATGCGATCTGTGGCATGCCAGGCAAGTCCAATTCTGGGCGCGAAGTTTTTGTAATAGGGATCGACCAAGCTACGCGGGTATCCGTTTTGTCCAGGGAACACCTGTTGGCCCGTTGCGAGATCAAAACTAGCGATGCGGTTATCACGCTCAACCGGTCGACCGAAATATTCCCAGCGCAGCCCGACATTCGCTGTAAGACTGCGCGTCAATTTCCAGTCGTCCTGTATGTAGTAACCCATGTGCGTATACGACAGGTGCGGCGAAAACGGAGCGGTCTGGACTGTATAGCTTGAGGGGTATCCGAGAAGCAGGTCGGCCAGCGCATTAAAGCGGGTTGTGGCAGAAACCGGCACGGGAGCGCTGAACTGGCCCGAGAACGTATACGTTCCGTCGGGCTGGCCCCACTGAATGCTGGTCATCCGCTTGAACTGAATCGTCAGGCCGGCTTTCACCGTGTGCGCGCCGCGAACAAAGGAGAAGTTATCGACAACCTGGGCAGAGGTTGTCACCCATTTGAACACGGCGTTGTTAGAGGAATAGCCGATCTCAGAAAACCCGGTAGGCGTCATGGACGGCGCCGCCCAGGTAAACGGGATCGGCGAGAGCCCTTTAATGCCCAACTCCTCGATCCAATTCCGTTTGAAAGCGTCAACCGAATGACGCTCGCGTTGAAAGCGCACGAAGCCGATGTTGAGTTCATTGAAAATCGTCGGACTGAAGGTGTGAATATCTCCGATGGCAAATTGAAGGTTGTTGTCCGACTGTTCCTGTTCGAATCCGGGGAATGCAGGAGAAAGAGCCTGCCCCACGCCGCGATCGTATGGCGCATTCCTGGTGAATCGGCCCCAGATCGCGTCTCGCGTTCCAAGCTGGTAGTCGATTCGCACAGCGAGTGCGTCGTTATCGGAAACACCGCGTGGATGGCCGATGAAGTTCCGGGATGGATCGGTGTTGTTGGGGACCGGATACAAGTTCGCCAGCGCGGCGCCCACAGGGTTAATTTTATTCGCCGGAATCACGTTTCCCGGAAAGGGAATTTTAGTTATCGGATCGACGATGGTCACCGGCAAGCCACTGAAGTCCCCTGAGCGCTCCTTCAGAGTCGGCACAAGGGTTGTGCTGGTGACCGCCTGCCGCCGACGCGTCCCTTCATAGGCAAACATCCAAAATAGTTTGTTCTTGCCGTTATAAAGTTTGGGTAAGAACACTGGGCCACTGGCGACGAAACCGAACTGATTCCGTTTCAGCGGATCCACCGTCGTGCTGAAAGGGTTCCGCGCGTCCATGGCGTCGTTGCGAAGAAACTCAAATAGCGTGGCGTGAAATTCGTTTGAGCCGCGCTTCGAAGCCACATTGATGATAGCTCCGGAATTACCGCCAAACTCCGCCGAGTAGTTGGAGGTCTGAACACGGAATTCGCCCACTGAGTCCAGTGGCGGTATTGCTAGCGGATAATTGTTCAGTTCCTGGCCGCTGATTTCCATGCCGTCGATCAGGACCACGGACGTGTTGTCTCTTTGCCCCCCGACCGAGAACGCGGGGCCGTAATTGGCCTGGCGTTGAGTGGCACTGGCACGGCCCGCGTTGATTACGCCAGCGGATAGAGAAACCAGTTGCATTACATTACGCCCGTTAATCGGCATGCCCAGGAGCCGCTTGTCATCGATGACTTGAGATAAGCTTGCGTCCGAAGCCTCGAGCAATCCACGGTCGGCTTGAACGACAATTGCCTCATTTACGGATCCAACCTGCAACGTTACTTTCAAACTTTCCGTTTGAGCCACTTGCAGCGTGACATCCTCAATGACCCCTTTATTGAAGCCAGGATGTTTAAGTTCGACCCTGTATTTGCCGAACGGCAATGCCCGGAACTCAAAAAAACCTTCCTCGTTCGTAGTTTGTTCCCAGCTTTGATTTCTAGCCTTGTCAACCAACATTACATGAACGTTAACGAGGATGGCGCCAGTGGGGTCTTGAACCGTCCCACGAATCACACCGGTGGCGGTCTGCGCGAGCACAAACGACGTCATGGCCAGATACGGAAAAATCCATGAGATCAGGTACCTTCGCATGTGTCTCCCGCCTTTCGGAAGGTTGCTCTTTCGTTCGCGATGCTAGCTTGGAATGGTCGCTGGAGTGGGACCGAAGTCTCGCACAACTTTTTGGTCACAGATGTGATGACCGTCACAGTCATCGGTGTGAAAACCACACTTAAGTTTGTTCCCGGCACGGACGTTGCTTCGCGGTCTCCCGGAAATAGCAAATCAGTGACGCTTTGCGGCGTCGATATTTTACGGAGGAGATATGAAAAAGTTAAGAACATTGGCGCTGGCGACGGTGATCACGATGCTCATTGCCGCGTTTGTTTTGATCTCGGCGGCAGCCCGAACCGGAAGCGCGGATGAGTTTGATGCTGCCACCATTTACAAAGGTAAGTGTGTCGCGTGTCACGGTGCGGCGGCCGAAAAGAGATTTGACGCTACTTTAGCTGACACAGACCTCGTTCAAATTGTGCTCAAGGGAAAGAAGTCCGAGAAGCCACCCAATATGCCCGGCTACGAAGAGAAGGGCATCGCCGAGGACCAAGCCAAGCTGTTGGTGGCGTACATGAAATCAATGAAGAAGTAATGATCAGAAGCAGGGCACACAAAGCACAAAAAGTTAATTTCACTTGCCTTGTGTGCTCTGTGCTTCAGAGTTCGATGATCCCCCGTTTGAGCCCAATCATCGCGGCGTGAGTCCGGTCGTTCGCGTCCAACTTGGAGAGGATGTTCCTGACCTGCCCCTTCACGGCGTCTTCGGTCACCGCGAGCTCCGCCGCGATCTCCTTGTTGCTCTTGCCCTGGGCGATCAAAAACAGAACGCGCACCTCTGCCGGCGACAGCTCGTCCTCGGCGGAGTGCTCGGCAAGCTCGAAGGAGATCTCCGTGGAGAGCATCTTCCGCCCGGCGTACACCGCTCGGATAGTGTCAAGGAGCTGCCGGTGCAGGCTGTTCTTCAGCAGGTAGGCGCGCGCGCCCGCCTTTAGTGCGCGCCGGGCTTGCACGTCGCCAGTGTAGGTAGTGAGGACGATGATGCGTGCGTCGGGAAATTCTCCACGAATAGTAATCATCGCGTCGAGACCATTCAGCTCAGGCATCTGCAAGTCCATCAGCGTCACGTCCGGCTGGTGCGCTCGGAACTGTTGAATCGCTTCGCGCCCATTAGCGGCTTCGGCTACAAGCGTCATGTCTGATTGCGCCGCAATAAGGGCAGCGATTCCCTGCCGCAGCACCGGATGATCATCAACAGCCAAAATCGTAATCTTTTTGGAATCGTCCTTCATACCTGATTGCTCCTGCTACGTCTGCCGTTTTGCGGCAGCAGTTTTGACCACCACCTCCGGCGCGCCACTAAATCGTAGGCTATGGCACCCGGAATACTCAGGTCCAGTTGCGTGCCCGATCCGAGCTTGCTCCAAACCTCAAGTTTCCCGCCAAAGAGTTCCGCACGCTCGCGCATGCCATGCAGTCCAAAATGCCCGTGGCGCTGTCTGCCCATTGCCTGCTCGTCAATGCCCTTTCCGTCATCGCTCACGCTCAACTGGAACTGCCGCGGATCGAATCGGATCTCCACTGTGATCCGCTTCGCGTTTGCGTGGCGGAAGGCATTGCGCAATGCCTCGCCCGCAATACGGTAGGCCTCGTCACGAACGTTTGCGTTCAGATCACGCCGCGCGCCTTCTACCTCCACATCAATTATCGGAGACTCTGGAGTGGAGGTGTCGCTCGTGAGTTCTTCTGCCATTGCAGTAATGGCTTCGACAAGATCGCCCGTGTCGAGGGCCGACGACCGCAATCCCTGCACCGCATCACGCGCTTCGCCGATCGCCTCAGAGGCTTGATCGATTGCGCTGTCAAGCGTTTGCTTGGCTTCTACTGGTTGCACCGTGAATAGTTGCGAGACCAATTGGAAGCGCAATAGGAGTCCCTGAAAACTTTGCAGCAAAGTGTCGTGGAGGTCTCGTGCGATTCGTGTGCGCTCGCTCACCCGTGCTTCCAAAGTCATATTGAACTGGTGCGCCAGTTGACGCATACGAAGTTGATAAGCCGCCCAGAGCAAGACCAGTACGACGACCACGCAGAGCGCTGGGAACCACTTCCTCTGATAGAAGGTCGGTTTGATGGAGAAATCCAGCAGCGCGCCTTCTTCGTTCCACACTCCGCTGTTGTTCGAGGCCATCACGCGGAAGCGGTAGGCGCGTGGCGGGAGGTTCGTGTAAATCGCCTGGCGACGGTTGCCGGCATCCTGCCACTCGTTGTCGTAGCCTTCCAGTTTGTAGCGGAACTTAACCTGCTCCGGGGCGACGAAGCTCAACGCCACGTAATCGATCGCGAGGTCGCGAACGAGTGCGGGCAGGCGCAAACCTTGCGCCGCGTCGTAAGTCTTGCGGTCGGCGGTGACCTGCTCGATTTGTACCGGAGGCGGGAGCTTGTTGAACGGAAAGTGTTGC
>Ga0134121_10002925_pt1 | contig 14467 bp, 10 predicted proteins | sample KB301_FD_96463 | JGI IMG/M metagenome (GOLD analysis project Ga0134121, IMG submission 96463) | Terrestrial soil microbial communities without Nitrogen fertilizer from Kellogg Biological Station, Michigan, USA - KB3-0-1 | ecosystem: Environmental > Terrestrial > Soil > Unclassified ...
AAAGAGTTCGAGCAATTGAAGAGCGACATGATTTCGTTGATGTCACACGAGCTCCGAACTCCGCTTACGAGCATCAACGGTTTTGCTGAGTTGCTGGTTCTCGATGATAAGCTCTCAGAAGAGTCGCGTGAATTTCTGCAGATCATTACCAATGAATCTCAGCGGATGTCACGGATGATAGATACGTTTCTATCCGTAACCGGGCTCGAACGCGCCGACAAAAAAGAAGTAACAAAAATTGCCCTGCGGCTGGACGAAGTCGTGCGCGAGGCGCTGAACGCGGTGCAACCCCTCGCCAAAAAGAAACGCATTCGCCTGACTGAGCAGCCTAACGGGCATATTCCTCCGGTTGCGGCCGACAAGAGCCTGATAACTCAGGCGGTCACCAGACTGCTTGATAACGCCATCAAGTACAGCCCGGAACGCACGGCGGTGACCGTCTCGACCGTGCTGGAAGCTGAAGCCGTGCGCATAGTCGTCGATGACCGCGGCTATGGCGTGCCCGCCGAGTCAATCGATCGCATCTGGGAAAAGTTTTATCGCGTGGCTCGCGACGGCCAGGAGAAAGACGAACAGTCAACCGGCCTCGGCCTGGCGTTCGTCAAGGAAGTTGTCGAACAACACGGCGGCTCGGTGGCGGTTGAGTCGGAAGTAGGACGCGGATCGAAATTCAGTTTTGCCCTGCCCCGGCTGTAGAGTGCGCGGTTTCGATCTGGAGTCACCGGGACTCCGTCTCGTGACTCATTCGTGTGACTTCATGGATCGTTTCTTCGGCGACAAATAATCGATCGACGGAATCACACCAAACTACCCGCAGGTTGTCCGGATCATTTACTACTGCTGCTCGCTGGAAGAAATTAGTTCCAGTTTCGTGGTCTTAATGTCCAGTAGCGGACCCAATTCATAAACGTTCCGATAGCCGTAGCTGTACAGAGCAATATAGGTCGAAAGGTTAAGCGAAGCAGTCGGGGCCTTTGTTGGGAACGGCTTCTCTGCGCCCGCGAAATTGTTGTTACAGTAAATCAGGATACGAGTATTCTTGTCGGGCAGCGTGCTCTTCAGACTCTCAACCGCGATGTCGGGAAAACTCAGGTTAACGGCGCCTTTGATATGCAGCTCTTTGTATTTTTCCTGGCTGCGCGCATCCAGGATAACGGTGCCTGCCTCTCGGCTCGTCTGAATAAACTCTGCTTCGGTCAGCCGCCGGGACTCACGATACTTCGCGGCCTCCGCTGAAATGCGCAGGTAACCCTGCATATCAATCGCTGGATTAGCCAGGGCAGGGTTGGCCTGAGCGCTGGCAAACCGCACCACACAGAGAATCGTCAATGCTAGTAACAATACTCGCTTCATCGAGATCGTCCTCCTCTTCTCTCTTTTGAACGATCTGGGACTGAGACGCTTGCGTACTGAACCTGGTCGAATTTTTGTTTAGGATAAACGAAGGTTAGACACCCGCGATCTTATTGATCCGGCCGCGACAGCTCGCCGCTCCGCAGTAACAACGCTTTGAATCGGGATGCAGCGTCTGTTCATAGTCCACGGTTATCTCGTCGCCGGGACGAATATCCCGCAGCGCGAAGAATACTATGTGGCCATGGATAGTGCGCACATAAGCATTCGGTTCGCACGAATGGTTGATGTAGTGGGTGCCATTACCGCCACGACTGCCATCAATACTCCAGACGCCGTCTACGTCACAGATGCGCAATTTTGCCCGGTGAGCACGGCGTTGCGCTTCGCGATCGGGAATTCGTTCGCCCGTGTATTCGGCGATCTTGCGCCGGCGCGGGAAATGAACGGTGGCAAAGCAGCCGCGGCCGTTGATGTCTGACTTTTGAATCGAGAGGCCCGCCGCAAGTTCCAGTTTCATATGGCGAGTATTGTACGCCAATCGTCATCTAAAGCTGGGAGCGCGGACGGCCTAGTCCGCTGTTCTGGCGTCGTTCTATTCGCGCTTCGCGCTCAATGCGGACGAGGGCGCCCGCGTTTCCAGCAACAAAGTGTTCCTGAAAGCCCAAAAAGGAACCATCACCGGACAAGAGGATGACCAGTTCGAGAATAATGCTTCTATCACCTGTCGCGACCCGGCGCGCCGGGTCGACGCGGTGTGTAGTTAGGTCGCTTCAAAATCATTTTCCCGACCGTCGCTAGCGGCACTCGCTCGTCAACCTTAGGTGGATCTGCCTCAAGTTGATTAACGCGAATAGCTATAACTCCCATTCTTCTCTCGCCTCTAAAGGAAGCGATATTTGAGAAAGCCTCGTGCACGCCCAGGCCCGCAAACAATCCCAGCACCATCGAACCAATCGCCTTCGCTACGTAAGAAACCCGCCGGCGGATTGCTCGCAGGCCAACCGGACAATCTTTGGTAATGATCGATCCATCGCGGCGGCGATAGAACCTGACGCATAATCTTCCCTCGTTCCGCGCGACCAGGGACTCAGCCTCTGACCTGGTCATGCTGGACAGGTTGTAGACATTCAGATTGCACTGGCCACAGAAGCGCATTCGCTCACTGCCAATCATCTGGTCCCTGTCAGCGGGACACGGCGCCGCGACCCGCACGTGATTTAGTGGATTGTTGAATCGGGCCATGATTTCTTTCTCAGTCGACGCGACGCCACTGCGCATTCGGTCAACAATTTGGAGTGCGCTGACTAGTCAGCGCTTTGGTGGGCGCGACTAGTAGCCTTTGTAAAAGCGGCGACAAGTCGCCGCACTCCAAATACCTTCGCGCTACATTTGCGGTCCCACGTAACGAACGAATTTCAAATCGGCCAGCGCCGCCAGCTTCTCAATCGGCAACCGTCCGATCACCATCTTGGCGGTCTTGGGATCGAGCACGATTTCAAATCCCATCTCCTTCAGCTTAGCCATGGTCTCTTCTGATTTGTCATTCAACCAGATCTGAATTTCAGCTTTGCCGTTACGAACGAATTTGGCCTCGTCCGGTCCTGGATTTGCTTTAGGATCTTTCAAACGGTCGATGACGGCCAGCACAGACGGATGCAACTTCGACTGTAAGTCGGCCCGCTTCTTTTCTTCCGGTGAGAGACTCCGCCTACCGTCGATAGAAATTGCTTCATCAGCCATCGCCCGCCGGACAGACGGACGGGGAGAGGGCGGAGAAGCCACCAAGACTCCGCCGCTTACGGGCTGCCCGGTCCCAGAGCCACCTGGCCCGCCAGATGGGGCTTTTGCTTTCAGGGCATCGGCTTCGGACACCGTTAGCACTCTCGCGTTGAGGGTTGCCGTAGGGGGCTGGTTCGGCATAATGGCTGCCTGCTTGTTCCTCGCGCCAGCGAAGAACTGAAAGCCATAACCCTTCGCGTCGCCCTCCTGGCCAAACACTGCCGCACGATTCACACCCTCCGGCACTTCCACCGGCACATCGATCCTTCGCGGCTGACCGCCGTCGGTAACGAACATCTCTTCCACCGCCACGAACGAGGTGAACTGCGTCATCAACCGATAGTCCAGACCAAGTTGAGTGATGGCCTGCTTCACATCATCTTTCATCGCGCCCTGCTGCGCCCCTTTGAAGTCCTGGCTCATTAAGTCATCGACACGCGTGCGCGCCCAAAGCGTCGCCAGCACGTCATGTTGCTGTGCATTAGAAAAGTCGACCGGGATCTCGCGCACAAAGTCGCGGCCCGCCATTTTTCCTTTCAGCCGAATCGTTCCGCGACCAGCTCCCGTGTAGCGGCCCGTAAGTATCACCGGCTTGGCGCTGAACAGATCAGGCACGTTCTGGGGATAAACAGCCGCTACCGGCAGACCATTCCAATCGATTGAAATATCGGTGAGCAACGGATTACGCACGCGTTCATGCATGCGCTGCGCTGCTGCTGAACCATCATCATCGAGGCCGACATACTCGACTTCACCACGGCCATACTTGGCCATGTTGTCGAGCAAAAAGCGATTAACGCTGCTACCAATACCGAACGCGAACACCCGCGCGTTGGGATGCTTCTGCACTTCGCCGATGATCTCCATATCGTTGCCGACATAGCCGTCAGTCATAAAAACCACGATGCGCACGTGGCCCTGCGCGTCCGAAGGATCCATCGAAGCCTTAATGGCTTTCATCATTTCGGTGCCGCCACTACCAGTGCGCGACTCAAGAAACGCCTGGGCCTTAGCCAGGTTTTCTTTCGTCGCCGGCACCGGTGCAGGAAACAAGATGTGTTCGTCGCCCGAGAATGTGATCAGATTGAATGTGTCGTAGGGATAAAGATTGTCCAGGGCCAGCTTCATCGTCTCTTTGGCTTTCTCGATCGGAAAGCCACTCATCGATCCGGAAGTATCGAGCACAAAAACCAGTTCTTTGGGAGTGACGTCTTCAGCGGTGACTCGATCAGGCGGTTGCAGGATTAGAGTGAAAAAGCCGCCGTTGTCGGTTGCATGCGTCAGCAGAGCATCTTCAATTTTCTTACCGGCCACGTCATAGACCAGCACAAAGTCCTTGTTGGGAATAGTCGCTTGATCCTTCAAGCGCACGATGGCTCGATGGTCGTCTGGGCGTTCGACACTAACGTCATGCGTCTTTGAACTCAGCGCATCGATGGGCACGCCGGCGTCGAGCGAGACATCAATAGACACGTCGTGTCCAGCCCTCATTCCCGCCGGCGCCGGCTGAGGCGTTACCCGCGAAGCGTCCGGCACTTGATTCGTGTCCGGGGCAGAGCCGTTTACCTGCGCGCCGGTGGGCGTGCCCGGTATGTAGCGCGGCCCGACCACCATTGGGAAAACAAATTCATATGAGCCATCTTCGTATTTCAAAGTTTCGACATAACTGATCGTGATCTTGATTTGTTCGCCCGGCAGAATATTGGCGACCGATTGGGTGAAGATATTCGGCCGTTCCTGATCGAGCAGGCTGGCGGTCTGTCCGTTTGTTTTGGCTGCTTCATAAACGGCCTGGGCCTCCTCGCGCCGCAAAATCTTTCCGCGCACCGTGCGATCGCCGACCGTCATGGTCATGTCATCGACGGCGGCGTTTTGCGGGAGCGGAAACATGTAAACCGCTTCAATCTTTTCCGGGAAGGGATTTTCAAACTCCTGGGTGACGGCCACGCGTGAAAGAAAGCCGCTGATCTGCGCTTTAACATCGGTGTGTTTAAGCGGGCAGACAGCTTTCGGCTTACCACTTGAATCGACGACGCGCAGAACTCCTTGTGTCGACCCGGTCTGCGCCGCGACAAGTCCGCCCGAGATCTTTAACTTGTTCACGCCAGAAATCACGGCCACTGAAACTGCAATCAACAAGAGGAATTTGAGAAAGAAGGGTTTACGCATTGTCATCTCCATTAATCGGGCTACAGTCCCAAGCACGCCCGGAACGCACGGAAAGTTGCAGAGAATTCATTGTCCCGCTGGCTTAGAGACCTAACTGCGGCCTCTGGTTCCCGAATACCGCCAGGAGTAGAACGTGAAAGAAGGGAGACCTTGCAAGAAATCATTTGCATTGATGCAGCCCGGGTGGATTGAGATGGCTTTGGAGTGCGCCGGTAAAGCGAAGCGACGACGGCGCTTTGGGATTGTTCGGAGTTCCGCCTTTAGTCGGCGTTGCCTTTACCAATAAAGCCGCCTGAAGGCGGAACTCCGAACCAAAGCTGTGTCGCGCTTCGCTTGCCACCGCACTCCAAAGCTCAATACAGATTGAAGTTGTACTCCAACTGCATATACATCGATACGGGCTGGCCATTTTTCTTTGCCGGCACGAATTTGATCTGTCGTGCGGCGGCCATCGCCTTCTCTGTCAGGCCGCCGCCCAGAGGTTGCAGCGCGCGAATATTAGTAACCTCGCCGGATCGCGCGAACACGACTCGCAAGATAACTGTGCCGGTAATCCCACTTCGTCTCGCCTCTTCCGTGTACTGCGGCTCGGGCTTTGAAAGCACGCGTGCGCGTTCGTTCAACTCCGACACACGATAGACTCGATCGAGATCTGGATTCGGATTGTTGCCAGTCGCGCCGCCGCCGCCGCAACATCCGGGACCCTTATCACCGTCGCCGGTGTTGCCTTTCCTGCCCGGCCCGAACCCCGGCCCATCACCTTCGCCGATACCCGTTCCTTTATTAGTTCCGACACCGCCACCTTCACCTGGTCCATTCGAAGGCGTGGGCGATTTGGAACGCGGATCCCCGTAAGAGGTATACGAAAGGTTCTTCCATAACGGCGCGTCAATATCGATACCTGCGTCCGGTAAAGTCTGTGGCAGACGAGCCATAGTGGTTGAAATAGGCGCCGGAATTATTGATGGGACAGGCGGGCGCCCCTGCGATGGCGGGTTTGGATTGCGATCGCCTCCTCCTCCCCCGCCCTGGGATCGCGTTGGTGTGGGACTCGAACCTTCACCCTTTCCCTTATCCAAGCCAACGCGTCCTCTGCCGCCGACGCCCACTCCGGAATCATCGTCGTGCTTAGTCGTGCTTCCGAGATCAATTTCGACAGTTCGCACCAATTCATCACTGCTCTCGATTAAGTCGACAGCGCGTACTTTGCGAACCTGCCTTTCCCATAACATTACGCTCAGAATAATCGCGCCCACGACAAATAGCGCCGTCGTCGCTCCAGACAGCACGTGCGGGCGCAGAAGACTCTGCTTGAATGAACGCGTTACGTCATGAATACGTCTGAGCGAAAAAGCAATTGGATCACTCTTTAAGGATGGCCAGGCTCGTCTTGCCTGCTCGGCAAGAAAACCCAGTTGATTTGACAGGCGCCGGGGCAGGGCCTCTTCACCGATTAGGGTCAGATGAAAGTCCGCGGGCGCGGACCCCCGTTCGCGCTCGGCCGGCGCGATGGCCAGTGACATTCCGTCAACCGGGCAAAATCGAAAACTATCTTTGAATTCTTCACCGCACGTGTTGCATCTCTTCATGGCAATCTCCTGGTTCTAACGGTTGTGAACTTCGGACGGGGAGAGCTTGCTTGAAAGAGTCTCGAGCCCAATCTGGATATGACCCAGATTGAGCAGACGGTTGCCTGTGGTCGTTAGTTAGCCGACCGGCAGTAATAGTGAAGTGACGAGAAGCGGGGAGCCCTGATGTGTATTACGGGAGACGTGTGAAAAGATACGGTAGTGCCCTGGTTTGATTTCGTGTTGTCTTTCCCTGGAGCAAGAACGATCCACGAAATCACACGAAACTGGCACGAAATAACGTTTCGTGTGGCTTCGTGGATCGTCTTAACTCCCATGAGGGTTTCAAAACAGGGTACCACCAAAGATACGCTGAAAGTTTGAAACGCTGAGTCAGCCAGATTGACTGCAGCCGTCTTAACGGCTTCAAAGAGGTACTGAGTGCTGCGACCGCTCGACTCGCAATGCGGGGCACTAGCCCGACCGTCAGGGAGGGCTCAATCATCCACGTAGTAGCCCTCCCTGACGGTCGGGCTAGTGTCCCGCAGCCTAGCTCATAAGATCACGTCGCTGTAGCGAAGTGCTAATGAGATGCGCAGCCTATTTCAATCTAAGACTGCGAGCTATCAGATCAGTCTGGTTGCGAATGCGCAAGAGTTTGTCCCGTATTCCGGTGAATCGCAGCACGTAAACCGTACCGCTGTCACCTTGCAGGTAATAGCTGCGACCAGCCATGGGTTTGCCGGCCTGGGTGAATTCATATGACATGGTCACGCCGGACAGCCGGCCGGAAAAAGGTTCTTCCTTACCGTCGACGTAACCGGGGCGGAAGCGTTCCTTCTGATCCTGATCACGATGAGCAAACTCTTTGATGGTGAGTCCTTCCTCGAGGGCTTCTTTACGAATCCGGAGATAACCATCGTTGCGATCTCCATAGACAAACTCCGCATGCTGATGCACGTCGTCCGGCTCGTCAACCAGACGCCACGTAGCCGAGGGAAGGTCGACGACATAATTGACCTTTGCGCTCGAATAACTGTGCTCTTGAGCCTTCGAACTCAGGGTCGAACCCAGGGATACCATCAGCGCAATGAGAAGGAATAGTCCCAGGAAAGTATTTTTTGATCGCACTGTCTAACTCCTTTGTGACCTTGCGCGGTTAACGTTGTCAGATGCCGGACCTGGTAGCGCTGTTGTCTGAAAGCCTGGCCATTGACCGATAGTCCGCTGCTGAAACAGGCGGCAAAGGCGATCCACGAAATCACACGAAGCAACTCGAAACATGAGTCTCCTTAGTCTTGCTTGGTGTGGTTTCGTGGATCGTAGTCCTGATTTCAGCCGCCCTGCTTAGATTTGCGCCTGTTCAATTGCCTGACGTTGCAGCCGCACCAACTGTTCAATTCCCTTGCGGCCCAGCTCGAGCAAGTTGTCCATTTCGTCACGCGTAAATGGTGATCCTTCGGCCGTACCCTGCACTTCGATGAAACGAGCATCACCGGTGCAGACAATGTTCATATCAACCTGTGCCCGCGAATCCTCGTCGTATTTCAGATCAAGCAGGGGCGTGCCGTCAACAATGCCGACACTCACCGCGGCAACTTCGCAAATCACGGGCGACTTGGTGATCCTGCGTTCTTTCATCAGCCGCTTGCAGGCAATTGCGAAGGCAACGTACGCCCCGGTTATCGCCGCGGTGCGGGTGCCCCCGTCCGCTTGCAGCACGTCACAGTCCAGAGTGATCGTGCGATCACCCATTACCTTGCGATTTGAAATCGCGCGCAAACTGCGGCCAATCAGCCGCTGAATTTCATGTGTCCGGCCGGAAGGTCCGCCCCGACCCGTCTCACGCGAAGTGCGCGTTTCGGTCGAACGCGGCAGCATAGCGTACTCGGCAGTGACCCAGCCCTCAGTGCGCTGGCCGCGCAGGTGCGGCGGCAATTTGTCTTCGACGGAAGCGGCACAGATCACCCGCGTGTTCCCCATCTCGATCAATGCCGATCCCTCAGCGTTCGGCAGAAAGCCCGGCGTGATACGAACCGTCCGCAACTCGTCCGCCGCTCGATCATCAGTACGTGTGAAAGTCATAGGTTTTAGTTCCCTCCCCATTTGGGAGAGGGTTAGGTGTTATTACAGCTGCCCAACTCCTTCATATTCTCATGAGCGGCTTTGCCGCCTGCGCTTGAGCGGCTTCGCCGCCTGATGTGCGGAAAGGCTATGCCTTTCCGGTAAAGTCTTAGAATGTATTCTTGAGGCTCCGCCTAACCTTTCGAGGCGCAGCCTCGAACTCATAAAAAATAGCCAAGACGGAAAGCCATAGACTTTCCGCACATCAGGCGGCGGAGCCGCTTGAACCAAAACTATCGTAATCCCACTCCCAGAGGGAGAGAGAGTTAGAGCTTAAGCTCGTCGTGTCCCCAAACCTCAACCGCCTCTAATCGAGCCGGCTTGCTTCCCAAAAATCTCTCGGCAACTCGGGCGAAACGCTCCGCCGCATCGGTGACATAAAAGTGGTCCAAATCATCGCACAGATGGCGTTCGAGCGCACCAGTCCCCGGCGTTAGCCGCGCCAGACCTTTATCCTTCAATAGCGCTTTCACTTCGACCGCCGTCGCTTCGCCCGAATCGATTAGCTTTACTTCCGGGCCAACGCTCTCCTGAATCACATCTCTCAAAATCGGATAATGAGTGCAACCCAGAACCAGCGTGTCGATACTTGAACGGAAATCTTTGAGATAGGCTCCGGCCACCATTCGCGCTACGTCCTGATCCGACCAACCTTCTTCAGCCAGCGGGACGAATAAGGGACACGCACGCTCGGTCACGTGGGCGTCCGGATCGGCCTTCTTGATTGCCGTCGTGTACGCGCCACTCTGCACCGTCGACTCCGTCGCGATCACTCCAATCCTTCGCTGTTCCTGGGAGCGCGGACGACCCGTCCGCATTTCTTCATCGCCTGACCCATCCGCCACAGCCGCTCGCGCGCCCGGCCCAATCACGCCCACGACCTCAATGTTAAGCGACTTCCGAATCGCCGGCAGTGCTAAAGCTGAAGCGGTGTTACAAGCCACCACCAGCAGCTTGATTCCGCGCGCCGCGAGGAACTGCGCATTCTCGACCGCGTAACGTTCGACCGTCGCCAAAGACTTTGTTCCGTAAGGCACACGGGCAGTGTCGCCGAGATATACGAAGCGCTCGTTAGGAAGATGCTCGTGCAAAGCGCGATAGACCGTCAGTCCACCGACGCCGCTGTCGAAGATGCCAATTGGAAATTTTTGCGACATGCAGTCAGTACCACCCGCGTGAGCGGGTGGGTTAATTACTCAAGGTCTGGCAGATCGTCTCCTTGTTCATCAGCACGTAGTCTATCGCCGCTGCCAGGCTCTCTTCATTCCACAAGTATCGTTTACTGCCTTTATCCGCCCAAGGACTATGCGCTTTGTCCCAGTTGCCGTCGCGGCGCATTTGTCTGGTCGCGTAAGCTTTGAACGCATTAAGTGTGCGTTCCGGTTTTGCCTGACCGATTGAGACTACAGCGTGTGCGTGATTTGTTCGTACCTTGAGCGCATGTAGGCGCCACTTGTGATGTGTGCAGACCTCTTGTATTGCACGATTAACGCTGCGACGTCGTTTAATGTCAAGACTGACCGGCTCCGACTTTAGTTCGCGCCGGCTGAGTTCTCGCCTGCGATCGCTTCGCGGCAAATAAGGAGATTTGTACCGATTATGAAAGCGGTCGATTGAGCCGCGCTCATCGCCGTGAAGCCACGTTCCATAGCAACGAAAGGTGATTAGATATCCGAGCGGAAGGTCGGTGTCGTTCCACATGAGAGGGGCCATATTAACCCACCCGCTTACGCGGGTGGTACTGACCCAAAATGTTTTGGTGGAGGCGCCGGGAATCGAACCCGGATCCAAAAGCCAACGCCGAAGGAATCTACATGCTTAGCCGCTTCTCTTTTCGCCCGGCTTTGACACCGTTTGGTTTTGCCGAGCGCTGAGTAAGTGAAATGGCAAGACCTCAGCGCCGGCTAGTCCGACTTTATCTCGCCCACGACCACGGACCGAAGCCGCGGGCCAGCTCATCTAAGGTGACATCTCCATCCGCGCGCATGAGCAACTTGCGGCGGAGACGCTCGCTAGCTGTTTAGGCCGCGAGAGCTAACTCGTTAGAGTTGGCAATTGTTTTTTCCCTACGCTTTTTAACGAGCTGCATAAGGTAGCCCGGCATGCATCGCGACGAACGTTAAGGCTCCTGTCGAAGCCTGTCGCCCCCATTTGCGAGCAGATTGAGTATAGAGGATGTGGGGTGAGATGTCAGGCTGGTGTGCACCGATCCCTCAGTGTTGGCACTAAACCACGTCCTGCCGCACAAGTTGAGAATAAGGCTGCGTCAAGCGGAGCCCAGCCCGAGCCAGTGGGCGACAGCATTGAGCCTGGGTTGAGCGTAGCGGAAACTCAGGAACCCCGTACCGAAAGACGCGGCCCGCAGTAGCGGCCGACAGCCGATGATCACGAGAAGCTGTCGCCCGCCACTGCGGGCTCACTTGAGCAGTGCGTCTCCTTACGGTTATGGCTGAGACGTCTTTGAACTCTGCTGGTTCATACCACGGTTGAGCAGCATCTTCACTTCCACACGGCGATTCTGCGCCCGGCCATTCGCGGTGCTATTGTCGGCGACCGCATCGGTCTTGCCATAACCCATCGGGGTCACGAAACGTCTTAGCGGAATCTTGTGATAGACCGCCAGATATTGGACCACGGCGTCGGCGCGCTCTCGGCTGAGCCGGAAATTCTTGGTTTCGCTGCCGGTAGAATCCGTATGTCCGGCGACTTCGATCATATACGCTTTCGCGCTTTCGGCTTTGGTAGCGAAGTCGTCCAGTTGCTGCTTGGCTTCGGGTGAAAGCACCGCGCTGTTTACTCGGAACGTCACGGCGACGTTCGCCTGCACGTCATAGTCATCGAGCGCGGAAACTCTTTCGTTCACCGCAGTCACCTGCTGTCGCGCTTCTGCGGCTATGGCGTAAAGCTCATCCATTTGGCCTGACATCGCCTTTTGGTTTTCCTCGACCGGCGATACGCGGGTGTCAGAGGTAATCGCGGCCCGCATGTCGGATTCGTTGAACCGAATCTTGTCGGCGACGAGTTGGCCCTGCGAATCGCCCCGCCCCTCTACTTCCACGATCAGTCCTCGCAGAATATCGGTGACGGGATATTTCTTGCCACCGCGGAGGAAACCTCCATAAGTCTTGATGCTGGTGTTATCGGTGATGAGGACTTGATAATCGCTGCGGCTCCGGTCGCGAATAGTGAAAGTGTCGGCATCGCGCGAGATGACGACGCCCTGGAATTTCATCTTCGACCCATTCGGAATGGATCTGACATTTAGATTTTGGTTTTTGGAAGTTGATGTTTGCGCAGAAACCATTGGCGCGATCGCCATTAGTACGGCAACGCCGCAAAACAAGGTGAACAGTCGTAGCTTATTGATTGCACTATTGGTCATTCTTAACTCCTTCATTCTTTGATTGATGGGAATGGCTTAAGACATTCCGGTTGGTCGCGCTTGGAATCTGACGCCAGGTTCAGGAGAGAAGCGGCGAACCGAAAATTCTTTACCAATCTCGTCGGAGTTTTGTTGCAGAAAGGCGATGCTTGTCTGACGAATTACTGGCAGAGCTCCAGGCTGCGCCGAACGTTAAGACAATCCACGAAGCTACACGAAACGTATTTCATGCCCATTTCGTGTGATTTCGTGGATCGTCTGGCTGCCAATCCTAAGCACACGATCCACGAAATTACACGAAGTCTTGCGAAGCAACACGAACCAATGATGATCTTAGACGCTCTCAAACCAGCGGCGACTTTTTGTGCAAAGCCACTTTTTATGGTCCGCGATTTTAAGACAGTATCGAGCGTTGAGCTTATGATCGCTTTGACCCACCCGCCCACGCGTGTGGTTCTGACTTCATCACGGTCGTTGACGTCTTGGCCTATCACCCAGCATCGAGGTTCCGGCCCCAGCTAAGCTATAATCTCTTCGCCCCAAAACCGGGCATAAACCGCATGACTGTGGGAACCCACGTTGCTCTAAAGAAGGCCCCTGGGGCAACGTTATTCTAAAAAGGTTGGATTAATATGGCTGCAAAACCTCCAGGCTCGCGTTTGAAATCATATACGCCGCAGGCAATCGTCAGCGCGCCGCCTAATGAACGCAAGCACATCCTGCGTCGATTTTGGTTCCCGGCAGTGATCCTGCTGGCCCTCGCCGCCGGCGGACTGACCGGCATCATTGCTGCATATCAGCTCAACTATTCCCAGGCAGCCAGCGAAGTTGCCGCGCTGGCGACCTACAGGCCCAGCGTGGTCACTCGCATTTATGCCGATGATGGCACCACCGTGATTGGCGAGTTCGCGTTGGAGAAACGCATCCCGCTTAAATTCGAAGAAATTCCCGCGAACGTGAAGAACGCGATCCTCGCGGTCGAGGACGCGCGTTTTTATGATCACATTGGCATCGATCCGATTCGCATAGCTGGCGCCACCTGGAAAAACCTGACCAGCGACAAAGTCGAAGGCGGCTCGACGCTCACTCAGCAACTTGCCAAGAATCTGTTTCTCACTCGCGAGCAAACCCTAAAACGCAAGATGAATGAATGGCTGCTCGCCTTACAGATCGAGCGCTATTACACCAAGAACCAGATCATGGAGTTGTACGCGAACCATATCTTTCTGGGCGCGAACGCATACGGAGTTGAAGCCGGAGCCGAAACTTACTTTGGCAAGCAGGCGAAAGACTTGACGCTGGAGGAGGCTGCTTTGCTGGCAGGTATTCCCAAAGCGCCCAGCGAATACTCGCCTACCGCCAATCCTGCGAAAGCCAAAGAACGCCGAGATTTGATCCTGGACTTGATGGCCAAGACTGGCTTTGCCAGTCAATCAGATGTCGATGCCGCAAAGGCAAAGCCGATTCAACTCGCTGATTCCGCCTATTATCAGGCGCCGCAAGCGCTTTCTCCGGCTTTCGATTATCCGGTGGAATACATCCGGCAGGATTTGGAAGACAAGTACACGACTCGAGTCGCGCAAACAGGCCTCGCCGTCTACTCGACGATCAATGTGGCCGCGCAAAAGAAGGCTTACGAAGTCATTCGGTCCGGTCTGCGTCGCTATGACAAGGGACACGGTGGCTGGCGTTCTTCTTATGAAGCGATTCCCGCGGCTGCCAATAGCGGTGTGCCGACCGCTCAGGAATTGGCCAGCTTCAAATATCCTGATTGGTACCGCAACGATTACGTGCCGGGCCGTTACCTGCGAGGCCTGGTGATGAAAGTCGATCAGGGCAAGGATGAAGCTACTGTTCGCTTTGGCACTTACACGGCAACCGTCACAGCCGCGGATACGGGCTGGGGCAAGCGCGCACCGCGAACTGAATTCAAACCAGGCTATCTGGCCGAGTTCGAAATCAAGGAGGTCGATAAGAAGTCTCATCACCTGAAGGTCGAGTTGGTTCAGGTTCCCGCCGTGCAGGGCGCGATGATGACCCTGAATGCAAAGACAGGCGAGATCATCACGATGATCGGTGGCTACGATTT
>Ga0134121_10002928_pt1 | contig 14457 bp, 11 predicted proteins | sample KB301_FD_96463 | JGI IMG/M metagenome (GOLD analysis project Ga0134121, IMG submission 96463) | Terrestrial soil microbial communities without Nitrogen fertilizer from Kellogg Biological Station, Michigan, USA - KB3-0-1 | ecosystem: Environmental > Terrestrial > Soil > Unclassified ...
AGACTACGCCACGCGCATGGGCGAGTGGTTCGACAGCCAGCTCAAGGGCCAGAAACCGTCGGACTGGATCGTGAACGGCGTGCCGCGGCTCAAGATGGACGAGCACCTGGCGAGCCGCAGGGATAGCTCGACAGTCAGGATTGTGGGACCGATTAGCCAATAAACGGCAGGGAAAAGGGAAAAGGGAAAAGGGGAAAGGCACTACAGGGAAAAGGAGAAGGAGGAGGGAAAAGGAGCGGACACCGCGCGGATCGCGGTGTCCGCTTTTCCTTCAACCATGGCTTGGGCGACGCCCAAGGCCTATTCTTTGAGGAGAGGGTGGTGGTCGCTCCTTTCCCCTTAACTCTCCTCCTCCTTCTTTCCCCTGTTCAGTCTTTTCCCTTTTCCCGTTTCCCTTTCCCTGTTTTTTATGTCCGCAGTCACAAAGCTGCGTTGGGATGACGTCAAGACCGAGCAGCTCAACCCGCTGCTTTCGCGCAAAGTGGTGAGCGCGCAAAACACGATGGTCGCGCAGGTGTTTCTCAAGAAGGGCTGCGTCGTGCCGGGACACCATCACATGAACGAGCAGGTGACGTACATCGTGAGCGGGTGCCTTCGCTTCTGGATCGGGGAGCATGCGACGAATCCCGGCAACGAGTACATCGACATTCACGCGGGTGAAGTGCTCCTGATTCCGAGCAACGTTCCGCATCGCGCCGAAGCGCTCGAGGATACCCTCGACGTCGACGTGTTCAATCCGCCGCGCGCGGATTGGCTCGATGGCAGCGACGCCTACCTCCGGAAATAACCATGTCAACCGCTCCCAATCGCGACATGCCGGCGCCCATGGGCAAGCTTCCGCCCAACGAATGGATCTGGCGCGACGGCGAATTCATTCCGTGGGCTGACGCGAACGTCCACATCCTGGCGCACTCGATGCAGTTCGGGTCGGCCGCGTTCGAAGGCATTCGCTGCTACGCGACGCCGCGCGGTCCCGCCATCTTCCGCCTCGAAGACCACCTGGTGCGCCTGATCAACTCCATCAAGATCTACCGGATGGAGATCAAGTACACGGTGGACGACCTGGTGGCCGTGGCGTGCGAGCTCATCGAGCGCAACAAGATGGAAGCGGCGTACCTGCGTCCGATGGTCCTGCGGGGCTTTGGTGCGTCCGGCATGGTGCCGTTCGCGAGCCCGGTCGAGACCTACTTCCCGTGCTGGAAGTGGGGCACGTACCACGGCGAGAAGGCGCTCAATGAAGGCATCGATGCCTGCGTTTCGAGTTGGGTCCGCAATGCGCCGAACACGACGCCCGCCGGCGCGAAGATCGCGGGAAACTACCTGAGCAGCCAGCTCATCAAGATGGAAGCGCTGGTGAATGGCTTCGACGAGGGCATTGCGCTCGACACCGAGGGACGCCTGGCCGAGTGCTCAGGACAGAATCTGTTCCTCGTGAGCCGCGGCACGCTGTACACGTCGCCGATCAACGGGTCGCTTCTCCCCGGGATCACGCGCAACACGATTCTCACGTTCGCGCAGGACGCCGGCATTCCGATCCGCGAAATCGTGCTCCCGCGCGAGGCCATTTACACGGCCGACGAGGCGTTCATGACGGGCACCGCCGCCGAAGTCACGCCCGTGCGGACCGTCGACAAGATTCCGATCGGCTCCGGCAAGCCCGGCCCGATCACGCAACAGCTCCAGCGCGCCTACTTGCAAACAGTACACGGCGAGCTCGAGGACAAGCACGGCTGGCTGACGTACGTCAAGGCTGAACGCGCGAGCGCAGCGCGTTCCTGACGAACACCATGCCTTGCGCGCGCCACACGTTGCGAACAATTGCGGCGTGTGGCGCGCTCGTTTTCAGCGCGTGCGTCAGCGAGCCCACGCCCGCTGTTCACGTCACGCAGGGCAGCACGCCCGGCGCGGCGTTCGGCATTGCCGCGGAACCCGGCGTCAGCGCGGGCACGATTCGCGTGTCGTGGTCGCCTGTGCAGAATGCGGAGACATATGCGGTGTATTTCTCGACGACACCGGGAGTCACGCCGTCGACGGGCGAGCGGATCGGCGGTGTACCGACGTCGTTTCTGCACACCGAGCTGACGCCCGGCGCGACGTATTACTACATCGTCGTCGCCGTGAATGGCGACTTCGAGGGACCGCCGTCAAACGAAGTGTCCGCAACGTCAGGTGCCGGCATCGGCCTCCATATCGAAACGCCGTCCGCTGGCGTGCTCGTCACCGACTCCTATCCGTTCGTCGTCGATGTCACGTCGGCGCAGGCGCTCACCAGCCTGACGGCCGCGGTGGAAAACATCTCCGCTCCGCTCACGTTCGATCCGAGCATCGGGCGTTGGACCGGATCCCTGTCATTTCTGTCGCTTGTTTCTCCGACGGCGCGCCAGGTGGTCGTCACCGGCGTCGATGCGGGCGGACACACGGCCCGCGCGGGCATGATCGTTCGCCTCGATCATCCGCCCGTGGTGACGGTCACGTCGCCGTCCGACCAGTCGGTCGTCGGTGCGTCGGTCCACCTCTCGGCGACGTGCGCCGATGATGCGGTCTCCGGCTGCGCGTCGCTGCTCGCGTACATCGACGGGCTGCGTACGTCGCCACTCGCTACGGGCAGCGCGGGCATCGACACGACGGTCTCGCTTGGGTCGTTCGGCGGTACCGTGCATCTCGTGTTCGAGGGGATTGATTCCGCAGGGCAGTCAGTGCTCGTTCGCCGCGACGTCCTGCGACCGTAAGGCACCACGACGCGTCTCAGACGCGATCAGTCGAACTCCCGTGTCGGCGCCGGCTGGTCGGGGCCGAGCCGGCCCGCGAGAATGTCCGCGCGCGAATAGTTCTCGCCCTTGATGGGCGCGCCGGCGACACGCCGCAACATGGTCAGCTGGCCGATGTGATTCAGCGAGTCCGCGATCGGCCCCGCGAACAAACGCTCGGTATGCACGTGCACCTGCTCGTTGCCTGCCAGATAAGCGTCGAACGCCTCGAGCGCTGCATGGAAGCGCGCAACCTCAACGTCCCACGACCCCGGCGTGGCGTTCCGCCATGTTTCCGCGCCTTTCGCCATCGAGAGCGCCCAATCGTACAAGTCGGACGTGTGCGCAAGAATCTGGAGCGGCGTCCGCGACCCCGGCCGCACAACGAACCCGGCGAACGACGCGGGCGCTCCGCGCAGCGCCTTCGCGCCCCTGTATGCGACAACCGCCACCGCGTGGCGCAGCAACGCACGCGCACCGTTCGTTTCCGTTGGGGCCGCGGACGGCAGCACGCGATCCTTCGTATCGGACCTCACCTCTCGAAAACCGCGCGCGAGATAATTCGAAAGCGCGCCGGCGTGATCGAGTGTGCACGTATTGACGATCACCTTCTCCGCGCCCATGTCGAACGCGCGCTCCACGGCGCCCGACAGCATGTGCGCGCCGAGTCCCTTCCCGGCGTAGTGCGGGAGCAGGCCGAAGTACTGAATTTCGACCACGCCGGGATCCCGGCGCTCGAGCTCGGCGTAACCGGCCGGGACTCCATCGACCGACAGAAGCCACGTCGCAACGCTATCTGCGTTCCCCACGCGCGCCGCCCATTCCGCCGATGTCCACTCGCGCCGCTCCAGCCAGTAGTATGGCCCGCCAACCGTCATGTAGAAGAAGCGGTTGAGCTCGGGTTGCGGCGGGTTCACGTGCGCGAAGGTGACTCCCGGCTGTGACGAATGCTTCGGCTTGAACGCGGCCCGGTCAGTTTCGAGATAATGGACGGTGACTGCGGTCATGCGATTCCGCTGGGCGTGCGAGACGGCGAAATCTACCGCCCCAGCGTGCGCGGGTTGTACCTGGCATTGATCGCGGCGCGCCACTGCGGCTCTTACACCCTGCGCCCGGGCGGGATATCGTTCGCGCATGCTCGCGCTGCTCGCAGCCGCAGCTTTGGTCCAAGCCGCTCCCCAGAGCGGCGATGGCCTGTCGCGGGCGGATTCGCTCGTTGTTGCACGGACCCTCGCCGTCGAGCGGCGGTTCCTCGATGAATGGGGCGCGGCATGGCGTGCGAGCGAACGGACGCGGGCCGCGACGATCAAGGTCAATCCCGAGCTCGGCGCATTCGCGCGCGTCAATCCGCGCAACGCCGACCTGTACTGCACGTACAGCTGGGAAACGAATCTCGCGCTCGTGTCGGATCTCGCGTGGGGCGTCGATCCCATGCGGCGCAAGATCGGGAGCCACGTCAACTCGCGTCATTTCGTCTGCCCCAACTGGTTGCCGCCAGGCGACCTCTACGTCGGCAACGATAATCCCCCCGGTGACGAGCGCGCCGGAATTGACGGCGCCCTCACCGTTGAAGAACGTCTCAAGATCGTTCCGCAGCGGCGCGTCCTGATCGCACAGCTCGAGGTTGCAACGAGGCAGGTGCCGGCGTCCCCGATCCTGATCGGACAACTCGTGCGCCTCACGGTCGACGACGGCAACCTTGCGCGTGCGCTGCAGGCCACGAAGTCGTGCATCGCCAGTCCGTGGTGGTGTCACGCGCTCGCGGGGTACGTGCACCAGCGCGCATCCCGAATCGTCGAAGCCGAGCGCGAGTTCGACCAGAGCCTGGCGCTGATGCCGCCGGTCACGCGCTGCGCGTGGAACGACCTTTCCACTGTTCTCGATGGCACGACACGCTCCTGGTACACGCGACCTGCGTGTGCGAAGCGCGATTCTGTCACAGACGTGATCTGGTGGCTGGCAGATCCGCTCTGGAGCGTCGACGGAAACGACCGGCGTGCGGAGCAATTTGCGCGTCACGTGCTGATCGAGCTGCACGCGGCGACTGACCGGGACGAGCGATACAACTGGACGGGCCAGGGCGGCGGCGATGCGCTCGCCGAAATGGTGCTTCGCTATGGATGGCCGGGCTACACGTACGCCGGATATGCGCCGCCCGCAGTCATTTTCGGCGTCCCGCCGCTTCCGCATTGGGGGTACGTCATTCTCTACAAGCCGAAGCCGAAGGGCCCGCCGATCAATGCCAAGGAGTTCGTCGATCGGACGCTCGGCGGCATCAAGACAACGTTCGAGTATCCCGTGGGCCGGCTGCATCTCGTTCCCGAGTGGTCGATGATCTCGGATCCGTTTGCGGCGCACCTGGACGACTGGAACGTGAACGGCCCCGGTGGCGGAGGCGACGCCACATACAAGTGGTGGCCGCACGAACACTACGCGCCGCCGCATCCGCTCATCGCCATCCTGGATCAGCAGACGGCCGCGCTCAGGCGCGAAGATTGCGCCTGGTATGCGTGGGCCACGAACCTCGGGCAGACCGATCTCGCGCGCCGCGTCGGCGATTCAGTCGACGCGAGCTTCATGGTGTCAACCGGACCGGCCGACATCGCGCGCGCGGCAGCGCACCGCGAGGAATCGCACAGCCGGCTGACGTTTCTGGCCCCCGTGCCGAGTGGACCCGTGATGTTGTCCGCCGAAGTTGGGTGGGATTCTGCGGGACACCGCGGGGCGCGCGCCCGGTTTGGCGCGACCGTCCCGCCGGCGCTCTCCGCGATGAAGCGCGGTGACGCCGACATTTCCGAACCTGTGCTGCTCGTCGTTCCGCCGGACGTGACCGAGCTTCCCAATGACGCCGACGGCGCCGTGGGCTTGATGCGGGGTTCGACCACGCTGTCGGCGGGCACGAACGCGATCGGCGTGTATTGGGAGACGTACGGCTTCAGCGCGACCGATTCGGTCGATGTCACGGTGAGCGTGCAGCGGCACTCCGGCAACGTGATCGGCCGCGTGGCAAACGCGGTCGGGATCGGCACCGATCCCAACGCGCAGGTGAGCTCGTCGTGGAAGGAACCGCAACCCGGCCATACCGCACGCACGATCGCCGGCGCGGTCCCGATTCAGATGCGCAGCGTCATCCTGCAGCTCGGCACCATTCCGCCGGGAGAGTACAGCCTGCAGATCGAGGTGAAAAAGCCGGGGGGCGCGAGCGTGACGTCGCGGCGGAGTTTCACTCTCAGGTGACGGGGCTAAGATTCATGACGCCCGTTCATGCTGACCTTACGCTCGATGAGATTCGGCCATGTCGCACGATACACTCCCACGGCTCGACATGCGCGACCTGCGCATGGTCGCCGCGATCGCGACGCACGGCGGCCTCACGCGTGCCGCGCCGCACGTCAACGCCACACAGTCGGGACTGAGCCACCAGCTCAAGGACCTGGAAGCACGCCTTGGCGTCGCGCTGTTCGACCGCGTGGGCCGTCGCATGGTGCCCACAGCCGCCGGCGAACGCCTCGCCGCCAGCGCTGATGCGATTCTCCGGTCGCTGCTCGACACCGAGCACGAAGTTCTTGGTGTCGAGCGGTCCCATGACGCGCGCATTCGCATCGCGACCGAATGTTTTACCGCCTACTACTGGCTTCCCGCTCTCATCCGTCGCTTCGCCGACAAATTTCCCCGCGTCGAGGTTCAGGTCATTGCCGACGCCACGGCTGATCCGGTGCACGCTCTGCTCTCGGGCTCGCTCGACGTCAGCGTGTCGTTCGCCGCGGTGCGCGACAGCCGACTGAAAGTCCAGCGTCTCTTCGACGACGAGCTCGCCGTGTGCATGGCGCCGGACCATCCGCTCGCGTCACGCGACGTGGTGCAGCCGGCGGACCTCGCCAGCCAGCACGTTTACGTGTACTGGCCACTCGAGGTGAGCAAGGTGTACCAGAGCATTCTCCGTCCCGCGGGCGTCCCGGCTGCGCAGATTTCGCGCGTGAGCCTGACGGAAGCCACCGTCGAGCTCGTGAAGGCCGGCCTCGGCATTGCGTTTCTTGCGCGGTGGGCCGTCGAGCCGCACCTGCGGTCCAGGACGCTGCGAGCCGTGTCGTACGGCGGGCACGGGGCGCGGCGCACGTGGTCCGTCGTGACGCGCGTGCAGCAGCCTACGCCGCCCCACCTGCGCGCGTTCGTCACCTATCTGCGCCGCGCGCTGCGCGGTCCGCGCGGCACGACACCGCCGTTCCGGACCATCTGCGGACTCTGATGAATGAAGTTCATGCTATCTGTGAAATAGTCTTGTTTGCTTCATGAATCGTGGCTGCGGTATGCTGCCTGAAACTTCCCAGGCAGGAGCCGCACATGGAGTTCAGGACCATTGTCGTCGCAGCGGCCGCGTGGTGCGCGGCCGGTTGTGCAGGCGCGCGCGCGAGCGGCGGCGTGAGGGTGAGCAGCGGTTCGGTCGCCGGCGGCCGGACGGCCACGGAGCTGACGGTGGACAACCGCGCGGCCAGCGACATCACCATCTTCGTCGTTCACGACGGCCGTGTCGAGCGCCTCGATCGCGTGGAAGCGGCGCATACGAAGCGACTGCTTGTTCCCGCGCGCATGCTGGACGGGACCGGTGAGATCGCGCTGATCGGTGAGCGGCCCGGCGCCAGAGCGGGATTCGGCGGCCGCGTCACATCCCAGCGCGTATCCATCCAGCGATGCCAGCGACTCCTCTGGTCCATCGAATCTGCGCTGGAGTTATCGTCGCTCGGAGTATTCCCCGCGCGCTCGTGTGCGTAGCCGGATCAGCCCAATCCGGCCTTCATGTACCTGCGCACGCTCCCCAGCAGGCGGTCCACATCTTCCATCGTGTTGTAGAAGTGCATCGCGGCGCGCAGTCCGGGCTTGTCCTGGCCCGCACGCACGGTCGTGATGATGCGCTCGTTCGTGAGCGCGTCCCCGAGTTTGTGCGGGTCGAGGTTTCCCGGCTTGAAAATGACGATCGCAACTGACCGGTCCGGCGCCGGATCCGTGTACAGCTGCACGCCGTCGACGTTTTTCAACCCGGTGATGAGATGCTGCGCCAGCGCGCGGGATCGCTGTTCGATGACGGCACGGCCGATGGTGCCCTGGAACCTGAGCGCTTCGACGACCGCGGCAATCGATGCGTCGTCGCGCTGGCCTTCGGCTTCGAATGTGCGCGAGATGCCGACTTTCCCGCCGTACACGCCATACACGCTCGGCGAAATCCGGTCCTGCACCGCGGCGTTCACGTAGAACACGCCCTTTTCCTTCGGACCGCACGGCCATTTGTGCATCGAGCCCGTGTAGAAGTCGGGCTTCATGACGCTCAGGTCCAGATCGAGCACACCGAACGCCTGTGCACCGTCGACGAGCGAGAGCACGCCGCGCTCGCGCGCGACCCTGCACAGATCGTTGACCGGCAGCAGGTCACCCGAGTTGCTCGACACGTGTGTCACGGCGAGCACCCGCGTCCGCGGCGTGAACGCGTTCACGAAACTCTCGACGTACTTCGCGCTTCCCGGGTGCGCGGGAGGCGGCGCGACCGCCACGACCGTGAAACCGAATCGCGCGCCCTTCTGCTGCCACGCGCGCAGGTTGCTGGGATGGTTGTCGCTCGAAACGATGACTTCGTCACCGGCACCGAGCTTGAGACCGCTCGAGACGAAGTTGTTGCCTTCGGTCGTGTTTCGCGTGAGCACGATTTCTTCCGGTGTCACGCGGAGTGCGGTGGCGAGCTCGCGGCGCGCAATTTCGCGGTTCTCCATCAATCCGTCGCGCACCGCCGGCGTGGGACCAAGCTCGTACGCGCGAATGTTCTTCTCGATCGCTTCGATCACTGGAAGCGACATCGGCGCGAGGTTCGCGGTATTGAGGAACGCGACGTCGCGCGGAATGAGAAAGCGCGCCCGCACGTCCTGCCAGAACTTTTCATCCGGCTCGGCGGGCGTCCGCCGGAGCGGCGCGCGCGACACGCCGAGCTCGCCCAACGAGACCTCCCGCCGCGCGAACAGTTCCTTCGGGAAAAATGCGGCCGTCCCGGAGAGGCCGGCGAGTTTCGCGAAGTCGCGACGGGAGATCGTGGTCATGACGACTCCTATTTCTTTGCCGGTGGCGGGGCCGCCCCCATGGGCGCGTCACAGTTCCAGATGTCCTGCGTGATCAGCCATTTGCCGTCTGCCTGCCGCTTGAGCACATGCAAACCCTTGATCGCGCACGACATGGCCTTTGCGGCTTTCGGTGTGACCGTGAGCGTGCCCGTATAGCGGTCCACGGCAAGATCGCCGTCCACGGTGACGGTGCCACCGCTGTACGAACCACTCATCATCGCCTGCTTCATCGAATCGTCCATCCACTTCTTCACGGCCGGCTTCCCGGACACCATTGCCTCGTCGGGCGACATGAACACCACATCGTCGGAGTAGAGCGTCCAGATGGAATCCATCTGCATTCCGTTCAGCATCGTCATTTCGCGATTACGCACGTCCTCGACCGCCTTCACATCCGCGGCCATGTCGTGCGACGGCTTGGCTGGCGTCGCCGGAGCGGTGTTACACGCGGCAACCGCAACGACAACGGTTAACACAATGGTTGCTTTCATGGTGCGTCTCACGAGTGGGAAAAGGTCGGTCAGAAATCGAGAGCCCTGAGATACTGCACGTTCTGCCGCGCGGCCGCCAGTTCATCGGACGGCGATTCCTGCTCCACATAGCACGGCTTGCTGCGCACGTCGGGAATCGCGGCAAGAATGGCCTTGATGTTCACGGTACCCTTTCCGAGCTCCGTGTCGCTCTTCCGGTCGGGCGTGATGTCCTTGACATGCAGGCTGACATACCGCGCCCCATGCTTCTTCGCATACGCCAGCGGATCCCCTCCCCCCATGGTCATGTTGCCGATATCGAGCTGCAAGTGCACGAGCTTCGGATCGGTGCGCGCGACAAACGCGTCGTACGGAATCTTCCCGCCAATCGGCTGCATATGGTCCGGCTCGTTGTGAAACGCGAGCGATACGCCGGCCTTCTTCGCCGCGGCGCCCGCCGTGTTGAAGATGTCCGCCCATTTCAGCCATGCGTCCAGCGAACGATTCGTCTCTGCGGGAAGGCTGGGCACGATCAAGTACCGGTGCCCGAGATACCGCGCCGTATCGAGGCTCTTGTCCCAGTCCTTGAGGAGTGCTTCCGGCGCAATGTGCGCCGACGGTGCATTCAGGCCGAGCTGCGTGAGCGTCGCGTGAACCTGCGCGGGCGTCCGTCCGAAATTGTCGAACGACCAGAGCAGCTCGACGTCGTCGTAACCCATCGCTTTCACTTTCGCGAGCGTGCCCTCGGGATCGGCCTTCATCGCGGCGCGGACGGCGTAGAGCTCGAGCCCTACGCGCGCGAGGCGCGAGTAGGGAGGGCTAGAGGGCTGGCGGGCTAGAGGGCTAGAGGGGATTACCGCGGCAATTACTGCCGCTCCTGATGTCCCAAGGAACTCTCTTCTCTTCATGCGCTCGCCTGCGCGGGCGCCGCGGCTGCCGGCGCGGCCGATTTACCGATCAACGCCTCCAGCGCGGTCTTGTCCGCGCTCGCGAGGTCTTTCACACGCGCCTTGTTCACGTCGGCGACGATGATCTCGCCGATCTCGACATTCACGGCATTGAAGATGCCATGCGACTTCATCCCCTCGGCCTGTTTCCGGTTGTCCTCGGTCGGCGTCACGAAATGCACGGAATCGGCCTTGTACCGATACATGAGGAACACGAGCGCAATCGTCAGGAGGCGCTTGTTGCGCAGCGCGACGTCGAAGTTGTTCTGATCACGCACGGAAAGGATGTTGCGGCCGCGCCGGTCCTGGATCGCGGCGAAAACCACATTCGCCTTCCTCGTGCCGTCGGCGGCGACCACCATCAGCTCGAGCAGGTCGCTGCCGGAGGTATGCGGTTTGAGTGATACAGTGAACGTGCCGCTCACGCCATGTTTCGCTGCCCAGCGCGCGACCCATTCCTCGAGCACTTTTGGCGGCACTTCCGTCTGGACCAGGTGCTGGCTCTGCGTTGAACCCTGGCCCATCGCCTTGGTCGTGGCGGTGCGGCCGGAAATGGACATGAGCGCCGCATCCGCGCGCGGCCCGCCCACGAGCGTCTGTGGCGTCCTGTAGCCCGATTCGAGCAGGCGGAATTTCCGCTGGAGCCTGGCGAGCGCGAGCATGCCGTCCGACTTGAGCGACGTGGCAAACTCCTCGCTCGCGAGGCCGTCGATCTGGTGGCCGCCATACGTGATGAAGTTGAACACGAAGCCCAGCTTGCCCAGCTCCTCGGGAAAGCGCTTCATCTCGTCGTCGCTCATTCCCGTGGTGTCCCAGTTGAACGACGGGGACAGATTGTACGCGAGCATCTTCTCTGGATACCTGGCGTGGATGGCGTCGGCGAAATGCTTCGCTTCGCGGAGGTTGGCCGTCTTCGTCTCCATCCACAGGATGTCGGCAAACGGCGCCGCCGCGAGCGATTTCGCGATGGCGTATTCGATCCCGCCACGAACCTGGTAGTAGCCGTCGGGCGTCTTCGCGTGTTCGGGATCCCAGGCGACGTCGGCACCGAGCGCACGTGCTTTCTGGCGCGCGCGATAGAGCGGCGCGTGCGCCGCGTACGCCGTCCATTCGTCCGGACTCATCCATGCGTGCTCGCCGTCCCCCGCGAGCGCCGCGCGCACGGCTTCGGCGTACGTCACCACACCCGCCTCGTGCTGCCATACATCGACAAACTTGTCGAACACCTTGTCGAGCGTGGCGTCGACCCCGGCGCCGTTGCGCGAGAATTCCGCGGCAGCCGACGCCACGAGCGGTGCGACGCCGGATTTCGCGAGCCACGCATCCGCTTCGCCGTATTCCTCTTCGCACATCGCGTAGAGCTCGTCGCCCGCGAGCGCGCGCACGCCGGCGCGCCTGAACTGCCGAAGTATCGCGAGAAACGCCGCACGAAACGTCGGGATCGCGAGATTTGTCGCGCCGAGCATGAACGGCTGGTCGCGTTCATCGCTGCGGCCATCCAGCAGCGTCGCCGACTCGGCGTCGGTCCGCGCGACGATGATGCCGGGGACGCCCATGATGTCCAGCTGGAACCGCGCCGCCGAGAGGCGCTTGAGCTGTTCATCCTCCGACACGAGCACCTTTCCCCCCTGGTGCCCGCACTTCTTGGCGCCCGGCTTCTGATCCTCGATGTGATAGCCGGGCACGCCGACTTCGACGAACCGGCGAATGAGATTGCGCACGTGCGCGTCGCCGCCGTGTCCGGTATCGGCGTCGGCGATGATGTATGGGTGGAAATCGATCTCCGGCGTGGCCTTGCGCTGCTCGTCCGACATGCGCGCGCGCATGTACCGCTGGTTCCTGTCGGCGGTGAGGAGCGCGCGTACAATCGGCGCTGCTTCGTCCGGCACCTGGCTCAGCGGATAGCTCGCGAGGTCCGGGCCCGGATCTTCTTCCACGGATCCCTTGGCGCTCGTTGCCCAGCCGCCGAGGTAGATGCCGTCGATCCCCATTTTCTTCATGGCCACGGCCTGGCCGGGGGAGTACGGACCGAATGTCGTGATGCCGCGCTTCTCCGCGTACAACTTGCGAAGGAGCGCGTGAAACCGTTCAGCGGCTTCGCGCGCGACGCGATAGTCGCCGCGGATGGTTCCGCGCTGCTCGGCGACTTCGCGTGCCGTATACACGCGCGTGATCCCCGCGAAGCGCGCGCCGGCAAACCACTGCTCCAGCTCGGCGATTTCCTGATCCATGCTCACGTGGATGCCTCCCCCTGACTCACGATGAAATCGGGATTGTCCGTGATGCGGGTACCGTCCTTCGCGAACTGCGACATGTATGCGTCGATGCGTGCGCGCGCACGCGCGAGATCGTGATTGTTGAGGTTGAGATTCAGGAGGTCCACATACCATGGAGCCTTGACCGGGTTCCGAACGTACCGCTCCACGATGGCGCGCGCGATCGGCAACGTCGTCGACTTCGAGTCGTCGTGCACGTCGCGGTTCGACGCGCGCAGGAGCTTCTCGTATTCCTCGCCGAGCAATTGGTCGAACACTGCGGGCGTCAGTGCGTCTCCCGCTGTGACGCCGGTCGCAGGGTCGGGTTCCGTGAACGGCGCGCCCTTGTGCAGCCACTCCCAGAGGATGCTGAGGCGGATTTCACCGGTCGCCATGTCCTCCATGAGATAGAGCACGTCGTCGTTGCCGAAGAAATCGGCGGGCTTGAGCGCAGCAGCCTGGAACCCGCGGCCGAACGCGTTCCCGTATTGGAGTGCCACCGAGAGAAGGTCACGCGCGCCGCGAATCGTGCGCGGCGCCGGCTCGATGAGCGCGAGCTCGTCGGCCTGCGCCTTCCCGTACTCGAGCGGCGGAAACGGCCGGCCGAGCTGATTCGGCGCACCTGCCTCCTCCCAGACCGGCCGGACCACGTGCACCATCTTCCAGTGCGCCACCCACTTCCCGCTCGCCCCTGCTTCCTGCTCCCGCTTTCCTCCGGCGACGGCCCGTCGCATGGCTTCCGCCACACCCTGCTCCGATCCAACCGGAATGTTCGGCTCCATCCCGCCCTGCCAGAGCGCACAGTTCCCGCTCGCGTCGGGAGTATTCACGGCGCGCCGGACGCGGTCCTCGTACGTGCGCATGTACCCGTAACGCATCGTGATCGCGTCGATGTTCGGGTTCACGAACGACGTGTCCCACGCGAGCGCGTCTGACACACTGTTGATGTAGTCCCACCGGCCCGTGTTGAACCCCACGAACCGGCGGCCCAGCGCGGCGCGAATCTCCATGAGCTGGAAACAGGCCTCGAGTTGTTCCACCAGCACGTACACCTTGATGCACCCGGCTGGCAGGCCCGCGTGCCGCTCGAGCGTCGACAGGAGCGTGTGCCAGAACGCGGCCTCTTCTGCCGTCTGGATCTTCGGCAGATAGAGCACGATCGAGCGCCCCTCGCCGCGCAACACGCCGTGGTTGTTCACGACATAGGTCACCGCGTCAACGATCGATGCGGCAAATCCCGCGCCGCCGCGTTCGCGCACGTGACGATCATCGAGGTGCAGGCCGCGCGGCCGGAAAATGCGCGTCGTGAATTCGAGCTGCGTTTTCCAGTCCGGGACCGTCTCGCGACCCAGAAAGTCCCGCGCCCATGCATTCATTTCGGCCGCCACGTCGGCCGCAACCTTCAGGAACACACTGCTGCGTGACAGCGCGAGCCTGAGGTTGCGCTGATTGTCCAGCGACATCGTGTCGACCTGGCCGAGCGCATCTTCGCCGTCGAACATCCAGCCGTCGGCGCCCGAGAGAAGCGCATAGGCCACGTTGCGAAGGCCGGATTCGACGGTGGCACGCGGCCTGGTCGCCGGACCGGTGCCCTGAATCCACTGCCGCTGGAGATCGGCGGGGATTTCCGATCCCTCGAACGCCCCCGCGCGTGCGTCGCGCACCGTGATTGTGGTGCCCGCGATCGCCGCGGCGTCGTCGAGAAACTCAATGCGCCTGCGCTCACGCATCCGGACCGCGCGCCGCTCGGTGCGCTCCCGCATCAGCCGGCGTCGATCGGCGTTGAGCGACGCGAGCGCGAGCGTGCGGTCGTGGGCGGCACTGCGGTCCTCGTACTGCGTCGACGGCGTGGTCGCGAAGACCTGCGCGCCGATCGTGAACGTTCCGGTCGTGGCGCTGACCGTGGCGACGATGCCGTCGATCTCGAGCGTGGGCAC
>Ga0134121_10002929_pt1 | contig 14457 bp, 14 predicted proteins | sample KB301_FD_96463 | JGI IMG/M metagenome (GOLD analysis project Ga0134121, IMG submission 96463) | Terrestrial soil microbial communities without Nitrogen fertilizer from Kellogg Biological Station, Michigan, USA - KB3-0-1 | ecosystem: Environmental > Terrestrial > Soil > Unclassified ...
CGATCGACGCGGGCACGATCGCCTGCGGGTGGGATGGGAAGCCGGTCGACTACGGCGCGATCGTCGGACATCTCGTACGGGCTGATGGTCTCGAGTGACCTCGGCCGGTCACCTCCAGTGAGAGCGTCGCAATTGCCCCGGTGGAAGCGGCGCGCTGGTTCCTAGCTGGGTCCTAGCGCTAGGATCCAGGATGGCGAGCCTGGCGCCTTTCTGGCTAACATAGCGGAAACGCAAGGGAATCGAACCCTCCGATCCGTCGCTCTCGCGAGGATCCATCGGTTTTGAAGACCGAGGTCGGCACCAGTCCGGCACGCGCTTCCGCGGCGACGTTACACCCAGTGCAGGGTTTGTGCGAAGGGGTTGGGCGAGGCAGTTGCGGGGCGCCTGGACGCTCGCGATCACGGGCCCAATTGCCTGGGGGCCGCAAGCGATGTGCCAGGTGCCTGGGTAGAATGCCATGCGTGATCACGCTCTATGACAATGGGTTCAGTCCGTTTGCTCGCAAGGTGCGCATCGCGCTGGACTGGAAGGGGATCGAGTACGTGGTCGTCGATGGGCTCGCGCGCGAGAACCATGACAAGCTCGCGGCGGTCAATGGACGGGTCGAGGTGCCGGCGCTCGATCACGACGGGATCATCGTGGTGGGCTCGTCGGACATCGTCGCGTACCTCGAGCGTGTATCGCCGGGCCGGTCGCTGTATCCGGCGGAGCATGCCGCGTGGGTGCACGCGCGCGCGTGGGAGCGATGTGCCGATACGTTCGTCGATCCGATCCTGATCAACGTGTCGTACTGGCTGTGGGCCAACCGGAAAGATCCGATGCCCGACGGGATGCTCGACGCCGCGCGTCGCGATCTCGAGGCGGTGTATGGCGCGCTGGAGCGGGACCTCGATGGCAACGAGTTCGTGGCGGGCGAGGCGCTGTCGATCGCCGAGGTCGCGCTGTTTCCGCATCTGACGGCCACGCGCTCGTTCGGCCTGGGTTACGACGCAGCGCGTTTTCCGCGCATGCACGCCTGGCTGACGCGGCTGCGCGCGATGGACGTGTTCGCCGGCGATCTCGTCCGCGTGAAGGCCTTCCTCGCCGAGTTCCTCCCCGGAGATACTCACGAACGCCGGAAGATCTTCTGGCGGGGCGATCGCCTCGAGTGGCTGCTGGCGCGGGGGTACCACGGCTGGTTCATGGGCGAGATCGCGGCCGATCGCGTGCTCTGGCCAGGCCTGGGAATCCCAGTGCCTCGTATCACGGCACCTGCCCGGGGTTCCGGCTGACGGCTGTGTGGCCAGGTGGATCGGTGTCGTTTCACGGGGCTGGCACCTCGTGCCTGAGGGGCTGCCGCAACGTGCGACGCGGTCAACACTTGCAAGCATTTTGCAGGCGCTAATCCGTCAACAAGGGCATTAACCCGGCATGGAGTGTGGCAAGTTCAGCGCGTGTTGCTCGTCGAGACGTTCCCGGCTGGACCGTTGCAATGCAATTGCTCGATCGTCGCGTGCGCCGACACCAAGGACGCCGTCGTTGTGGATCCAGGCGGCGAGGTCGAGCGGATCGCCGAGATCGTGGCGCACTACGACCTGACCGTCCGCTCGATCATCCACACACACGGGCACCTCGATCACATCTACTGCACGCACGACGTCAAGCGCGCGCACGGCGGCGAGATCTGTCTGCACCGCGGCGATACGTTTCTGTACGACGGGTTCGAGATGCAGTGCGCGATGTTCGGGCTGCCTCGCAACGACGTGTCGCCGGTCGATCGCTTCGTCGAGCACGGCGACCGGATCGCGCTCGGCAAGCACGGGCTCGACGTGATCCACACGCCCGGTCATACGCCCGGATCGATCTGCTTCGAGGTCACCGACGGCACGCGCACGATCGTGTTCGCGGGCGACACCCTGTTTCGCCGCTCGGTCGGCCGTACGGATCTGCCGGGCGGCGACCCCCGGGCGCTGCAGCGGTCGATCCGCGAGCGGCTGTACACGCGCGACCTGAACGCGATCGTGGTGCCGGGGCACGGGCCGTCGACCAGGCTCGGCGAGGAAGCCAAGGCCAATCCGTTCGTGCGCGCGAGCTAGGCCGGCCAGGGCCAGGCCAGGGCCAGGCTAGGGAGTGAGCGCGATGACGGGCGCCACGCGCGGGACGACGCCGCCGCGCCGGCCGATCTCGATCGAGCCGTAGCGCTCGGCGAACGACGGCGGCAACCGGCGCCCGATCGGCGGGCACAACCACAGCCGGAGCAGGTGGCGCCGGCGCGCCGGATCCGGGTTGTCGACGAACGAGGTGCGATCGTGGAGCAGTTGATGATTGTGTACCAGCTGGACATCGCCAGGCTCGAGATCCATCTCGAGGTGGATCGAAGGATCGTCGAGTACCGCGTCGAACAGGTCGAGCGCCGCGCGCTGGCGGTCGGTGGGCCGCGGCGCCTCCGGAAACCGTGCCGCCGACTCGATGTAGCGCCGCTGGTAGATCACGGTCAGCCGGTCGTCGACATACGACAGCACGGGGATCTCGAACCACGGCCGGGCGCCGGGCGGTTCCTCGCCGCGATGATCGGTGGCCACCGGCTCGAACAGCGCATCGGCCAGGTCGGGAGCGCGGGCGAGGACCTCGTTGAACACGGTCGCCGCGCTCGCCAGGCTGCTGCGCCCTCCGCTCGTCGCCGCGCGCAGGCACAGGAGCGCCACGACATCGGCCGAGTCGGTGTGAAAGCCCTGGCGCTGGTTGGTCTGGTAGAGGCGCGTCGTCGGGTCCGCGGCGTCGTGCCCGAGATCGCAGACATGCCCGAGCAGATGTCCGCGCGCGTTCTGCGACACCGGCGCGCCGAGGTGCCGGCCGAGCACCCACAGCCGCGCGGCAATGCGGGCAGGGTCGTCGTCGACCGGTAGCCCACGGAGCAGCGTGAAGCCGCGGCCAAACAAGAGCTCGTCGCGCACCCCGCCAACCAGCCCGGCCACCACCGGCGATGGGACGAGCGAGCGGATCGACGACTTGGGCCAGCCGCTCGAGAGCAGGCGCTCCGCGGCGTTATCGAGCGCGGTCAGCTCGTTGCCCGTGAACCACCGGATCCAGACCTGGGGCGACGCCGCGAGCACCGCGCCACGCCACACGTCGGGGCCAGTCAGCGGGGCGGTAGGACGGGGAAGCGCCATCGATGTTCCAGCTTTCGGCCGTGTCATACCGTGAGTCAAGCCGCGGTTACCGGCGATCACAAAAGCCGCGCCAGGGCCCCAGATCGACGGCCTGCTTCCGCGTCACGCGGCCAAGTGCGCAAAACTCTGCCACCGTGCCCGGCTGCACACTTCTCTGAGTGCAGGTGATGCCGCCGAATCGACCTGACGCTAGGGACGTGCGTATCTATACTAACCCGTAGCCCGCGTATGCCCACCGCCCACCGCACTCGACGGGTAGGCAGGTCCACGATCTGGACTGCGGTGATAGCTGCGATCTTCGTGCACGGAACGATCCTCGGCACGGTGCACGCGCTCGGGATCTCGATGATCGGCCAGGGTTTCCATGCGAGGTCGTCCGCGAGGCCAACGGACGCGGATGACGCGGAGCTCAAGGTTTCGTGTGGCGGCGACGTGATGCTTGCCACGTCGGGCCGGACCGCCCTGTGTCTTGCGCCGTGGATCGCCAACGTCGATCAGTGCCTGGCGGACGCCCAGATGAGCCTGTGGATGGACCTGTCATCGTGCCAGGCGCGCAACGATCCGCGCACCGCGATCGCGATGATCGAGCAGAAGATCGCGGACAAGCTGAAGCCGATCGACCCCGAGCGGTTGCTCGAGGAGATGCAGCAGGAGCAGAAGAAGCCGCCGCCGCCGCCACCGCCGCAACTGGCTCAGGCCGAGCCGCCGCCGCCACCGCCACCGCCGCCGCCACCGCCACCGCAGACCCGGCCGCAGCAGGTCATCGAGACCGTCAAGCCGAGCGAGGAGAAGGAGCCGGATGACGCGCGGTTCCTCGCCGAGTTCAACACCAAGGTCGACAAGCAGAAGGTCTCGCGCGGCGCGCGCAACGAGCCGATGGTCGCCAAGGCCCGGCCCGAGGAGCTGGCGCCGAAAGATAAGCCCAAGGAAGAGCCGTCGATGAAGCAGCAGGAGCCGGATCGCCCGGCCAGCACCCACGAGCACGCGCCCGACGTGCCGGGGCACCTGTCGATGCGCAATCCCGGCGCCACGGCACCGGCGCAAAGCGAGCAGGAGGCGAAGGTGCGAGGCTCGGTGGTTGGCGCAGCTGGCTCGATGGTGGCCGATGGCTACGTGGCGCGCAGGGGCGACGGGGCGATCGAGCAAGATCGTCGCGAGCGCTCGGAGATTCCGCGCGGGGAGAGCGGGGCGGGCGGCGGTGCGCCGCGGGTGCCGAACCTGAAGCCCACGGACGAAGTGCTGGAGCGCGCGCTCGGCGGCGGCTCGGTCGATCGCCTCGATGACGTCGACAACGGCGACGAGACCGCGCTGTCCGCGAAGCGCTGGGTCTATGCGAGCTTCTTCAATCGGGTCAAGCGCCAGGTCGCGCAGAACTGGGACCCGGAAACGGTGTGGCGGCGCCGCGATCCGACGGGCACCGTGTTCGGCTTCAAGACCCGCATCACCGAGGTGCGCGTGAGCCTGTCGCGCAAGGGCGAGCTCGAGAAGATCCTGGTGACCACGCCGTCGGGAGTGGTCGAGCTCGACGATGAAGCGATCCGCGCGTTCCGCACGGCCGGACCGTTTCCGAACCCGCCCGACGGCCTGATCCAGAAGGACAACCTGATCACGTTCGCGTTCTCGTTCGCGTTCGAGTTCGGCTCGCCGCATCTGTCGTGGCGAATGCCCCAGGCGATGTGAGCCCGATGAGCTCGATGTAAGATCGCGCGATGAACCGGTGGGGGGCGGCCCTCGTGTCGATCGGCCTGGTGGGCGCGACGCTCGAGCCGATCGTCCGCGCACCGGTAGATGACGGCTTCCCGCTGTCGACGTTCCCGATGTTCGCGACCCCGCGCCCGACGCAGGTCGCGATGAGCTATGCCCAGGGCGTGACGCGCGACGGCCGGCCGCGCACGCTGTCGCCGGGCCACCTCGGCACCGGCGAGGTCATGCAAGCGTTCTCGCTGATCCAGGGCGCGGTTGCCGCCGGACCGCGCGATCGTCTGGCTCTGTGCACGGCGATCGCCGCGCGAGTCGCTGCCGACGCCGCGCTGCGCGACGTGGTGGCGATCGAGATCGTCGCCGGGACCCACGATGCGGTCGACTACCTCGCCGGCGGCGCGGTCGGACGCGAGGTGATGCTGGAGCGCTGCGATGTTCCGCGGAGCACGCCGTGACGGGCGACCGCGGGCGGAAGGGCCGTTGCGGGTCCGGTGAGCGGGCTACCGAGCACGCCAAGCTTGCTCGCGCGCGTGCGCGCAGCGGGCGCACGTGCGCCCGTTCGGAGGGCTTTGCACAATGAGTGATCCTGGGAGACCCGTGTTAGACACCAATTTCCTGGGGCGCTGGTGGTTTGCGCCGGCGCCGCCCGAGCGGCTCGCCGCGCTGCGGATCGCGATCGGCACATTCGCGGTGATCTGGATGATCGCGCGGCTGCCCGAGGTGCTGGCCGTCACCCGCTTGCCGGCGACGGTGTTCGAGCCGGTCGGCGTGGTCCGCGTGGTTCACGTGCTTGGTGCGCCGCTGCCGGCGATCGCCGTCGTGGCGGTGGCGCTCGCGACGGTGGGCCTGTTGATCGCGTTCACCGCCGGGCTCGGCTATCGCGTCACGGCGCCGCTCGCGGCGATCGGGCTCCTGTGGACGCTGTCGTACCGCAACTCATGGGGGATGGTGTTTCACACCGAGAACCTGCTCGTGCTGCACGTGATCGCGCTGGCCGCGGCGCCGGCGGCCGATGCGTGGACGCTCCGGGGCGGGGCAGGCCGCGGCGCGCCGGCGGCCGGGTACGGCTGGGCGATCAAGCTGCTCGCCGCGATCACCTGTGCGGCGTACCTCCTGGCGGGGATCGCGAAGCTGCGGCTCGCGGGCATGGCATGGATCGATGGCGATCAGCTGCGCAACCAGATCGCGGTCGACAACCTGCGCAAGGCGTTGTTCGGCGGCTTCGTCGCACCGCTCGCGCGCTTCGTGGTCTCCCATCCGGATGGGCTGGTGGCGTTGTCGGTCCTCACGCTGGTGATCGAGCTCGGTGCGCCGCTCGCGCTGCTCGGCGGTCGGGTGGCTCGGCTGTGGGCCTGGGGGGCGTGGGGGTTCCATGTGGGCGTCGTCCTCGCGATGAACGTATGGTTTCCGTATCCGCTCGCAGGCATTGCGTTTTTGCCGCTGGCAGAGGCGGAGCGCCCGGTGGGCTGGCTGGTGGGCTGGCCGGTGCGCTGGTGGCGCTCCCGCGGAATGCGCGCCGCGCCAGGCCGGTAGGAACACGGTGACTTTGTGCTTTGCTAACAACTACGACTGTAGTAACAGTACGGACGCGTCGTAGCCATGACCCGTTCCCCTGATCTCACCGCTGCCGAGCTTCGCGTGATGAAGGCCTTGTGGGAGGTCGGCACCGGGACCGTCGCCGAGGTGCGCGCCGAGCTCGGCAAGCGCGGCCAGGAGCTGGCGTACACGACCGTCATGACGCTGCTCGGCCGGCTCGCCGCCAAGCGCGCGGTCGTGGTCGACAAGGCCCGCGAGCCGTTCGTGTACCGGCCGGTGCATCGCCGCGAGTCGGTGCTGCGCGATCGGCTGCGCGAGTTCGTCCGCGAGGTGTTCGATGGCCAGGCCGAGTCGCTGGTGCTGAACCTCGTCGAGGACGAGTCGCTGTCGCGCGCCGAGCTGCGGGCGATCGAGCGCAAGATCGCCGAGGCCGAGCGCACGGCAAAGGAGCCCAAGAAATGAGTGGGAGAGTGCGCGGGCAGCTCCGATGACGGCGGCCGCGAAGTCGGTCGTCGAGCTCGTGGCGGTGATGGGCGTGCAGGCCAGCGTGCTCGCGTTGCTCGCGTTCGTCGTCGTGCGCGCGGGCCGGCTGCGTCCGGGCTGGCAATCCGCGGTGTGGCTCGTGGTGCTCGCCAAGTTCGTGCTGCCGTGGGGGCCGGCGTTGCCGTGGTCGCTCGCGGATCTGTTCGCGGCGCTGCGCTATCACGAAGCCGGGCCGATCGTGCTGACGCCGGTAGCGGCGGCGGCGAATCCCGGCGCGGCGCCGCCGGTGTCGAGCGCGTGGCTTGTGCTCGCCGGGGCGTGGCTGGCCGGGGCCTCGATCGTGCTGGGGCGCGCGCTGGCCGCCCACCGCCGGGTCGTGCGCGCCGCGCGGCGAGCGAGCGAGGCACCGGCGCACGCGCGTGCGCTGCTCGCCGCGTTCGTCAGGCGCCCGCCGCGTCTCGTGGTGGGCGAGGCCGCGACCGGGCCGCACGTCGTCGGGATCGTGCGGCCAATCATCGTGATTCCACCGGCGCTGCTTGATGACCCGGCGCTGCTGTGCCCGGCGCTGTTGCACGAGCTCGCGCACGTCCGGCGGCGCGACGCGCTCGCGCGGGTCGTCCAGCTCGTCGCGGGCGCGGTGTTCTTCTTCTGGCCGATCGTGCGGCTGGTGAACCGGCGGCTCGATCTCTCGCGCGAGGCGGCGTGCGATGCCTGGGCGCTCGAGGCGAGCGAGGTGCCGAGGCCGGCCTATGCGCGCCTCCTGGTGCGCATGGCGCAGCTCCATGCAGCCTCCGCGGTGAGCATGGCAGCGCTGCACGGCCTCGATGCGCGCGTCGAGGCTGTCCTCGGGCCGCCCGCGCGCGCGCGGCTCGGCGTGGCGCACCGGCTCGCGCTGGTCGGATGGATCGCGCTTGCGCTCGGCGGTGCGCGCACCGCGGCGGCGCGTGGCGAGCACACGGTATGCAAATATACGCCGCAGCTCGCCGAGGCCTTGCGCCAGGCGCACCCCGAGGCAGATCGCGATGGCGATGGGGTGCTGTCGCGCGATGAGGCATGTGAGTTTCAGGCCGAGCTGCGCCGCCGGGTCGAGCTTCCTGCGGGCCAGACCGGCATCGATCAAGTATCGCGGCTCGATGAGATCGATGAGAACCTCTTGACTGAGCCGTTGTGTTGCAATTGCGACCGCGGTGCGGAAAACTCCGCGCCCTGGATCGATAAGCGCTCGGACGCATGCCAATCCGATGAAGGAGTGAGTCGATGAACAAGCTAATCTTACTTGCCGTCGTTGTGGTGGCTGCGTGCCAGCCGGACAACCGGGACACCAAGAACCTCGAGCGCAAGATCGATGATCTGAGCAAGAAGCTCGATCAGGTGATCGCGCGCGGCGGCGCCGGCGCGGCGGCCCCGCGGCCCGCGCGCGTCGAGCCGGATCGCGCGAAGACGTACGCGGTGCCGGTCGAGGGCGACCCGTTCGACGGTCCGCCCGATGCGAAGGTCACGCTGGTCAAGGCGTACGACTATGCATGCCCGTACTGCGAGAAGGTCCGCGACACGATGGACGATCTGCGCAAGAAGTACGGCAACGATCTGCGCATCGTGTTCAAGCAGTTCGTCGTGCACCCGCAGGTCGCCACCGCCGGCGCGCTCGCCGTGTGTGCCGCGAACAAGCAGGGCAAGTTCCTCCAGATGGATCAGCTCCTGTGGGACAAGGGCTTCAAGGGCCGCCAGTTCGACAAGGACGCCGCCGCGGAGGCCGGCGGTCAGTCCCAGCGGTGCTGGGAGTCAGCTGCTGGCTGCCCGGTGGTCGTCGGCTTCGCCCAGGAGCTCGGCATGAACCTCGACAAGTTCAAGGCCGACATGAAGGGCGAGTGTCAGGCGATGATGCAGAAGGACATGCGCGAGCTGCAGGTGCTCGGCGTCGCCGCGACCCCGGCGTTCTTCATCAACGGGCGGTATCTCTCCGGAGCCCAGCCGATCGATCAGTTCGTCGCGCTGATCGACGAGGAGCTCAAGAAGGCCAACGAGAAGATCCAGGCGGGAACGCCGGCCGCCAGCTACTACCAGCAGGTCATCCTCGACAAGGGCCTGAAGCAGCTCGAGAAACCGGGCCAGTGATCGGTCCCTGATCGGCCCCTGATCGGTCTGTGATCGTGGGCTTTCGCGGCCCTGGCGCCGCGATCTGCTAGGCTCGGGGCAAGCGATGCCTCGCACGGCGATCCCCGAGCGCAACTGGGTCAACATCCAGTGGCTCGCGCGTTTGCGCTGGGCCGAGATCGCCGGGCAAGCGGCGACCGTCCTGGTCGCGCAGTTCCTGCTCGACGGCGCGCTGCCGATCGCGGCGTTGTTCGGGGTGATCGCGGTGGGCCTGGTGTCCAACCTCGCGCTCGAGCTTTACTTCTTCGGCGATCGCCGGCAGTCGAGCGCCGCCATGCGCCCCGTGCACGAGCGGCAGATCGCGCTGCTCATGATGCTCGATATCGCCGTGCTCACGGGCCTCTTGTACTTCACCGGCGGGCCGCACAATCCGTTCGCGGTGCTGTATGTCGTGCAGATCGCCCTCGCGACCGTGCTGGTTCGTGCGCTGTGGAGCTGGATGCTGGTGGGCCTCTCGTTCGTGGGCTTCGGGCTCTTGCTGATCGCGCATCAGCCGCTCGCGATCCCCGATGATCGCCGCGCGATTGGCATGTGGGTGGCGCTCGGCGTGGCCTCGGCGTTCGTCGTGCACTTCCTGCGGCGGATCACCGGCGCCCTGGCCGAGCGTGACGCCGAGCTGACCGAGGCGCGCGGGCTCGCGGCTCGCCAGGAGCGCCTGGCGTCGCTGGCGACCATGGCGGCGGGCGCGGCGCACGAGCTATCGACGCCGCTCGGGACGGTCGCGCTCGCGGCCAAGGAGCTCGAGCACGCGCTGACCAAAACCGGGGCGGCCGAGCTCGCCGCCGACGCGCGGCTGATTCGCGAGCAGGTCGGGCGCTGCCGCGCGATCCTCGAGCAGATGGCGCAGGGCGCCGGCACGGTCGGCGAGAACGTCGCCACGTGCACGATCAGCGAGCTGCTCGACGAAGCGATGGTCGGGATCCGCGAATCGCCGGCGGTCCATCGCGACATTCCCGCGGAGCTCGCCCGGACCGCGCTGCGCCTGCCGCCGCACGCCGTGAGCCAGGCGCTGCGCTCGCTCATCACGAACGCGCAGGACGCGTCGCCTGCCACGGCGGTCGTGGTGGCCGTGCGCTGCGACACCAGCACGCTCGAGCTCGCGATCCGGGATCGCGGCGCGGGCATGCCGAGCGAGATCCTGGCGCGGATCGGTGAACCGTTCTTCACGACCAAGCCGCCCGGCCGCGGCATGGGGCTCGGGCTATTTCTCGCCCGGGCCGTGATCGAGGCGGTGGGCGGAACGCTCGAGATCAACTCGACCGCCGGGGCTGGAACGGAGGTCCTGGTGGCCCTGCCGACCGACGTGGTGCTGACTGCGAGTTCTCCGGGGGAAGTCTCCAGCCGCGCACGATCTCGTGAATCCATTCCGCCCGAGGTGGTATCCAAGCCAGCATGAGCAGCGACCAGACGCCATCGATCCTGATCGTCGATGACGACGAGACCTATCGCAACCGGCTCGCCCGTGCGTTCGTCGATCGCGGCTACGACGTGCGATGCGCGCACGACTACGACAGCGCGCTCGCGCTCGCCACCACCGAGTCGCCGGAGTTCGCGGTGGTCGATCTGAAGATGCCCGGCAAGAGCGGGCTCGAGCTGATCAAGGCGCTGTGCGAGATCGATCCCGCAACCAAGAGCGTCGTCCTGACCGGCTACGGCAGCATCGCGACCGCGATCGACGCCGTGCGGCTCGGCGCGGCCTACTATCTGTCGAAGCCCGCCGACGCTGATGACATCCTCGGTGCGTTCGCGCGGGCCGAGGCCCCGCCGCTCGAGCCACCAGCGCCGGATTCCGACGAGTACAAGGCGCCATCGCTCGCGCGCGCCGAGTGGGAGCACATCAACCGGGTGCTATCGGACGCCGGCGGCAACATCTCGGAGGCAGCGCGCCGGCTCGGGATCCACCGCCGCAGCCTGCAACGCAAGCTGCAGAAGTATCCGCCGCGCGAGTGAGGGCCGCGGTCAGGGCGGACGGCTCGCGACGTAGATGCCGGTCTTGCCGGCGCGCGTGCTCGTGAGGTAGAGCCGGCAGCCGTCTTCCGAGACGTCGCTGGGCGCGTCGAGCCCGATGGTGTTGACCCCGCTGACCGGCTGGAGGTTACCGAACGTCCCGGAGATGGTGGCCCGGTGGGCTTCCCAGATGTCGAGATCACCCGTCCCGCCGGGGCGGTCGGATGCCCAGTACATCGTGAGCCCGTCGGCGGACGGCACCGGATCGCTGTCGTTGGTCGGGCCGTCGAACGCGGAGATGATGCCGGCGCTGGTGAAGCCGAGGGACAGGCTTCCGGTGGCGCGAAACACGCCCAGGCCGGACGGCAGCGTGCGGACGAAGTACAGCGTGTTGCCGTCATGCGCGATGTACGGCTGGACCTCCGACGCCGCGGTGTTGACGTTCGGCGTCGGGCGGATGTTCGTGAAGTCGCCCGTGAGGGTCTTGCGCGTCGCCTCGTAGATGTCGTTATCGCCGATGCCGCTGCTCCGGTACGACGCGAAGAACAGCGTCAAGCCGTCTGCTGAGATCGACGGGTTGTACTGGTTGTCCGTGTTGACGTTCGCGAGCACCGAGACGTTGGAGAATGGCGCGGTCACGCTCGTGCGCGTCGCGGTATAGAGCAGCTTGGTCCCGCTGCGCGCGCTGAAGAAGAACGCGGTCTTCTCGTCGGGAGACAGCCGCAGGCTGGCGTCTTCCGCCGTCGACGCGATGCCCGCGACGAGGACCGGGCTGCCGAACGGCTTGGCCAGGTTGCACTGGGTCGGGCCGCCATCGGGCTCGGCACCGACGCAGACCCCGCTGAGATCTCCGGAGGCGGCGCCGTAGCGCTGGCCGTTCGGGCACATGGCGTCGTCGAACGAGCACAGCCCGATGGGCTGGCAGACGCCGCCGCTCGTGCACTGGTCCGAGCTGGTGCATCGAAATGCCGCGGGTGGGCGCACGCAGGCGGAAATCGTCAGGAGCAACAGAATGCAGACGCCAGGCCGCACGGTGATACCGAGAGTACGATAGCACCGGGTACGAGCGTTCGTAGATTGGAGGGGGCCAGCGAACATGATAACGTGATCACAGTGCTCGCCGACGCTCACATCGAGACGGCTCGAGGTGATAAGTACGAGGTCCTTCGCCCACTTGCTGTGGGTGGGATGGCAGAGCTGTTCCTCGTGCGCGATTCGCCAGAACGCCTCGCGGTGGTGAAGCGGCTGCATCGCAAGCTCGCGATCGATCCCGAGTTCGTCCGGATGTTCCTCGACGAGGCGCACATCGCGGCGACGCTGCACCATCCGAACGTCGTGGAAGTCTACGAGATCTGCGAGGACGCCGAGCAGTGCTACATCGCGATGGAGCACCTGCACGGGTACGATCTTCGGCGCACGATGGCGCGGATGATCGCGCTGGGCACCCCCGTGAAGCTCGAGCAGGCGCTGTCGGTGGCGCGCGCCGTGGCTGCCGGGCTGCACTACACGCATGAGCGCACTGGGCCCGACGGAGAGTTGCTGGGGATCGTGCATCGCGACGTGTCGCCGCACAACGTGATCCTCACGTACAACGGCGACGTAAAGATCGTGGACTTCGGGGTCGCGAAGGCCAATATCCAGATGTCGCGGACGCGAACGGGAGTGCTGAAGGGCAAGGTCGCCTACATGGCCCCGGAGCAGGCAATGGGCTATCCGCTCGATCGCCGGAGCGACGTGTTCTGCATCGGGATCTTGCTATGGGAGATGACGACGGGGCGGTGCTTGTACCGTCGCCGGAGCGAGCTCGAGACGCTGAACGCGGTGGTGCACACGCCGCCGCCCCGACCCTCGCGCCTGGTCCCGGACTACCCGAAAGATCTCGAGCGGCTGGTGCTGAAGACGCTCGATCGGTCGCCCGAGAATCGGCCCGCGACCGCCGGCGACTTGATCTACGCGATCGACGAGGTCGCGCGGCGGTGGAAGCTCACGCTCGGGGCCGCGCAGGTCAGCGCGCTGATGTCGAAGGCGTTCGCCGAGGAGCTGGCGGCGTGGCAGAGCGCGCAGGCGTCCGGCATCTCGCTCGGCGATCACCTGGTCGCGCAACGTACCAGCGGTCCGGTCGCCGAGCTCGACGACGAGCACGCCGCGCTGCCGGTGGCCGCGTTCGATCCACCGCGAAGATCGCTCTTGCGATCGCGCTGGCCGGTGCTCGGCGCGGCGGTCTCGGCCGGGTTTGCCGCGGCGTGGATCATGAGTGCCTCGCACCGAGGCGGATCGTCGGGAAGTTCGCCGGGAAGTTCGCCAGTGCCGCCGGCCGCCGCCGTGCCGGGACCTGCGCGGCCTGCGCCGTCCGCGAGTGTGCCCGCTGCGCCAGCGCCCTCGACGTCTGTGCCCGCTGCGCCCACTACCTCCAAGGCCGCTACCTCCAAGGCCGCTACCTCCAAGGCCGCTGCGCCTGCGCTTACCAGCGCCGTTCCCGGGACGGCCACACCGGCGAAGCCGGCGCCAGCGAAGCCAGCGCCGAGCTCTGGCACACGCGAGGCTGCCGCAACGCGCACAGCCACGCCGGCTGCACCGCCGCCCCCCACGAAGGGGACGCGGTCGCCGCCCAAGCGCGCGCCGGGCAAGCCCACGGCGGCTGAGCTCGACAAGCTGCCGTGAAGCGGGCCCTGATCGCGCTGGTTGTCGCCGCGTCGTGGCCGGCGTTGCTTGCCCACGCAGACCCGAAGAAGCCATCACAGCCAAGCGGGCCAACTGGGCCAACTGGGCCAAGCGGGCCAACTGGGCCAACCGGGCCTACCAAGGTCGATCACTACGAGGTGGGCAAGCAGCTGTTTGCGCGCAAGCTCTACGCGCAGGCGCTCCAGGAGTTTCGCCAGGCGCTCTCGGTCTCACCACGTCCCGAGGTGCTGTACTCGATGGCGCAGTCGCAACGCCTGCTCGGTGATTGCGCCAGCGCGATCGACACGTATCGCGCGTTTCTCGCCGGACAACCCGGCGAACCGCTCGCCGGGTACGCGCGCGCCAACATCGAGCGCTGCGAGCAGCAGGGAAAGCCCGTGGCGGGCGTCAGTTCTGGCGGCGCCGCCGGCGAGCCTGGCTCGTCCCCCTGGTACAGCGACCTCGTGGGCGATGTGCTGGTCGGCGGAGGCCTCGCCGTCGGGGTGACCGGCGTGGTGGTCTGGCACGCCGGGCGCTCGAAGGCGCAGAACGTCGCCGCGTCGCCCGACTACCAGACATTCCTCGAGCGCCAGGCCGCCGCGTCGTCGGCCCTCACCCAGCAGCGGATCGGCGTTGCCGCGATGATCGTGGGTGGCGCAGCGCTGGTCGGCGGCATCGTTCACTACGTACACCACGCCCGCTCGTCGCGCCGCGAGGTGTCGCTTGGCGTCGCACCAATCTCGGGCGGTGCGATGCTCGCCGGCCACGGAACGTTCTAGTACATTCGAGTACGTTGCCGCAGAGGTCGGGCATGTAGAACGCAACG
>Ga0134121_10002930_pt1 | contig 14455 bp, 10 predicted proteins | sample KB301_FD_96463 | JGI IMG/M metagenome (GOLD analysis project Ga0134121, IMG submission 96463) | Terrestrial soil microbial communities without Nitrogen fertilizer from Kellogg Biological Station, Michigan, USA - KB3-0-1 | ecosystem: Environmental > Terrestrial > Soil > Unclassified ...
GAGCCGGGGTGGTCAGGCAGCGGATCAGCTTTCGTCTCGCCTGACCACCCCGGCCTTCGGCCACCCCTCCTCAAGAGGAGGGGATCCCACCCGAATACGTTGCCGTATTACGAAGCGTTGTACTAAGGCGATAGGGCGCAGCGATAAATTAACTGATCGGTCCCCGGAGTTCTCGCCTACACAGTCCGCGTGCGCAGTTCGGGCGCCTTTTGCGTGGTCTTCTCCACGACAGGGCGGTCCACGTTCAGTTTCAAAAAGATCAGGACGCCTGCGGATAGCAAGGATCCCATGGCCATCACGGAGGCGACCCAGGACAGCTTGTCAACAGGCAGTACTTTCAAGACACCGGAAGGATCGAAAAGGAACCCGGCAAGCCATGGCGACAGAACCGCGCCGCCGCGCCCGACGCCAATAACGAAGCCCGTACCTGTGGCACGGACGTGAGTCGGGAAAGCATAGGCCGCGATGGAATACAGGCCCGATATGGCGGCATTCCCGAAGAATCCGACGGCGATAGCGAGCCAGGTCAGTGTAGTGAGGTCTGCCGGTGTTTTGCCAAAGAAGACGATGGCGATGGCATTCAAGAACAGAATGATGATCGTGAGCCGTTTCAGGCCCACGCGCCCTGAAAGCAATCCGAAGATAGCGCCTCCAGCCGCGCCACCAAAGTTCGTCAACGCCAGAACACGAGGGCCCGTTCCCGGAGGCAAGCCTGGGAACATCGCGGCAACGATCCGGGGTGTCCACTTCGCCAGGAAATAGAAACTGACAATGTGCAGAAAGTACCCCATGGTCACGATCACCGTAATAGCGACCAGAGCAGGGGAAAAGATGTCGGCCAGCGACTTCTTGCGCTCGTCTGTGGCGATCGCGGGAAGGGCATTCACTGTTGACTTGCCCAGTTTGGACAACGACGCGTTGATCTTCGCCAAAGCGTTCGCCGGTTGCTTGCGCGTGAGCCAGTGCACGGATTCGGGCACAAAGAAGAAGGCCAGGGGCACAAGCACCGCCGTAACTCCGGCGCCCAGATAGAAAACGGCGCGCCAGCCATAAGCATTAATAAGGCCCGATGCCCACAATCCGCCGATTCCGCCCCCGAGCGGATATCCGATGACCATGACCGAAATGCACAGGCTCCGCCATTTCTTGCTCGAGAACTCGGCAACAACGGCATTGGTACAGGAGAGCATGCCGCCGATGCCAAGGCCCGTTAGAACGCGCCAGATCGAAAGTTGAGTCGGACTCCCTGCAGTGGTCGCCAGGAACATGCCGGTAACCATGGTCACGAGACAACCCAGTAGCGTAGGCCGGCGTCCGATTCGATCCGCAAGGCCGCCCAAAAACACGGAACCAATCGCCATACCGACCAGTTCCATGGACAAAACGCTGGCCAGCGCCAGAGTGGTAATTTTCCATTCGGCGGCAATCCCGTTACTCGCGAACGCAATAGACAGAATATCGAAACCGTCCATGGCATTGAGCAGTACGGTGAGGGCGACGACGATCACCTGGGCCGTCGTCATTGCGGATTTATCGATTACTTCGCGTGGGTCTGTTGCGGTCATGGTTCCGGCGTTTCCTTTCGGCAGTTAAGTAGCACAGTTCGCGCATCATACCTAAATCCAGCGCGAATCTCATGCCTATCGATGCTTTTTTCGATCTAATTCGGGGCTGTTGTTCGCATCGTGAGCGTCTGATCCAGGAACTCCCGCCATACGTGTAACGTCTCAGTGAAAAGTATTGGAGTTTTCTTTGGCAACCCCCTATCTTGCCGCAGACGTTTACCTGCAATATCCACGGCCGCCGCGCCTGAAGCTGCCTCCCCCTGAAGCTGCGGGTTGCGGAACCTGCGGTGCGTTTCACCGCGCACCGCAGGCCGTGGCCCCCCGGAGGAATTGCGGCGTCCAGGCGATCGGTTCCCACCCTTGAAGAGGACCCCATTCTTCCTACGTCTTAGTCGAATGTATTGGAATTGGCCCACCCGCCCCCGTTATGTTGTCTCCACTTAACCCGAGATTTGCTGTTCACAATATTGGACAAGTTGGGAATTCGGCAGGATACTTTCGACGACAGCCCGGCAGTTGGAAATTCCAGGACCCGAGGAAGAGCGGCTGCGCATGAGCGGAGCGAATGTGAGCCCGATAGGGCGAAACGATCAAGCGATGCAAGCCCGCGCGGAGCGTGAGCGCGATAGCGCGAAACGTCAGGCGATGGTTTGCAGCAATCAAGATAAGGAGTGGTTTATGGGAAATGCGATTCGTTTCACGCTGATACTGGCCGCTGTTCTGGCGGTTTCTGCAGTCATGAGTTCGCAGGACCGCGGGGCTCCGACCTTTACGAAAGATGTCGCTCCGATCTTTCAGGAAAAGTGTCAGTCCTGCCATCGGCCCGACTCTATTGCCCCGATGTCGCTCTTGACCTATCAGGAGTCGAGGCCATGGGCCAAATCTATTCGTGAGCGGGTGATCAGCCGTGCCATGCCGCCCTGGGCCATCGATAAGACTGTCGGTATCCAGCATTTTGCCAACGACCGCTCCCTGACCGACGATCAGATCCAGACCATCGTGCGATGGGTCGATGCCGGCGCTCCGCAAGGCGATCCCAAAGATATGCCGCCTGCGAAGACGTGGCCGGATGCTGCTGTCTGGAACTTTGCGGGGTTATACGGCGGTCCTCCCGATTTGATTGTGAAGTCTCCACTGTATAAGGTCCCTGCCGTGGCGATGGACGCCTGGTACAAGCCTACCGTGGACACCGGATTGACGGAACAACGATGGGTGCGCGCCATCGAGATTCGTCCCGCGACATTGAAGGGCCGCAAGGTGACACATCACGCGCTGGCGCGATTGTCGCAGCAGGAACCCGGTGTTGCGGCTAACCCTTTGGATGACGGAAGCGCTGCCTCCGGCGTTGCCGGCGGACTCTTTATGGAATGGGCCGTGGGGAAGCAGGGCGAGATCATGCGTGCCAATTCCGGAAAGCTGATGTTGCCGGGTTCGAAGATTGTTTTCGAGGTCCACTATCATTCCATCGGGGAGGCAATCACCGATCAGGTTGAGCTTGGAATCTACTTCTACCCCAAAGGACAGGAGCCAAAGTATCGGCAGACTCTCGGTCTGTTCAACGCCATCGCCGGTGGCAGCCGCAATATCGATATTCCGCCCAATTCGACTTTCGTCAGCCAGAGCACGAGCACACTGCGGCAGGCGGGCCGGGTTGAAAACTTCCAGCCACATATGCACCTGAGGGGCAAGGCGATGGAGTTGGAAGCCATTCTGCCGGACGGAACTACCACGCTCTTGAGTAAGGTGGACCGGTTCGACTTCAACTGGATGACCAATTACATCTATGAAAACGATGCAGCGCCGTTGCTGCCAAAGGGAACGGTATTACGGGTTACCTCCTGGTACGACAACACCCGTGACAACAAGAACAATCCCGATCCCGATCAATGGGTCGGCTTTGGCGACCGCACCGTGGACGAGATGGGACACGCGTGGATCAACATCACCTACATGAGCGATGAGGATTATGCGCTGGAACTCGCGAAGCGAAAGCAGACGGTGGCAAGTCTTGGGCGGTAGCCGATCCCTTCCGATCGCGATTACTTTCGCCGTGGTGGTGGGTTCCGTTGTCGCCATCGCCGCTCAAACGCGCGGGCAGGTTGAGCCGGAGCCCGTACGCGAATCGGGGCAGAGTGTGACTGGAGCTTTGGAGGGCTGGTATCAGAATCCGGACGGCTCGTACAGCCTGCTCATGGGTTACTTCAATCGAAATTCGGGCGAGACTCTGGAGATTCCGGTGGGCCCCAACAATCGGATCGATCCGGGCGGACCCGACCAGGGTCAGCCCACGACCTTTCTGCCGCGACGCCAATGGGGAGTATTTCGGGTCGTTGTTCCAAAAGATTTCGGCACCAGGAAGCTGACGTGGACGATTGTCGCGAACGGTCAAACCACTTCCATCCCGATGAGTTTGAATCCGCTGTGGGTGGTGGAACCCTTCAAGGATGCCGGCAATGGGAACACGCCGCCGGTGATTAAGTTTGAGTCCGGTGGGGCGTCGTTTACGGGGCCTCCCCATGGGTTCGCGAGAACACTGACCACGAAACTGGCGGAGCCCCTGTCCCTGGCTGTATGGGTCAGTGACGACAAACCCTTACGGGGCGGACGAGGCGGTGTCGGAGGGCCATTGGCGTGGAGTAAATTCAGAGGTCCCGGCGCTGTGACATTTGAAAACGCAAAGCCCGCTCCAGACGCCGACGGTAAGGCTGTCACGACTGCAAAATTCGCCTTGCCCGGCGACTACATCCTGCGGGCGCAGGCGAATGACGCAACCGGCGACGGTGGCGACGGTTTCCAATGCTGCTGGACGAATGTGCATGTGAAGGTGACCGTAAGCCCGTAGGTCGACAAAGCGAGAATAAGAGAGCTGATTTCGCGCGGCCTTCTCCCGGTGGGAGAGGCTCTCATCCTCCAAAAAAGGAGACATCATGACTGCCAAAACCCTCCGTTTCGCCGCATCGCTCCTGCTGTTGCTTTCTCTGGCTTGGGTAATACGCGGCCAGTCCAGTTCCACGCCAAGCACGCAGAACGGCGAGTGGCCGATGTACACGGCAGACCTTCGAGGCAGCAAGTATTCGCCCTTGAGTCAGATCGATGCGTCCAACTTCAGCAAGCTTGAGGTTGCCTGGACGTTCAAGACCGACAATCTGGGCCCCACGCCCGAAGCCAAGCTCGAAGGCACGCCGATCATGGTCAAGGGCATGATTTATGCCACAGGCGGAACACGCCGCGCGGTTGTTGCGCTCGATGCAAAAACCGGAGAGCAGAAGTGGGTTTACAGCATGGACGAGGGAACTCGTGCCGCGGCATCGCCCCGAAAGCTGTCCGGCCGCGGCGTTTCTTACTGGACCGACGGGAAAGGCGATGAGCGCATCCTGTACGTCACCATCGGTTACCGATTGGTTTCCCTCAACGCCAAAACCGGGCAGCCGATTCCATCTTTTGGAAAAGACGGAGTCATCGATCTGAAAGAAGGCGTTGTCGTGGGCAAAGACAAACAGATCGACCTGGAACGTGGAGAAATCGGTCTGCACTCCACGCCGACAATCGTCAACGACATGGTGCTTGTCGGATCGTCCATGGAGGAGGGGCTCCAGTTCAATTACCGCACAAGCCTGAATACGAAAGGCCTGGTCCGCGCGTTCGACGTGCGTACGGGCAAGCAGATCTGGCGATTCAACACGATTCCGTATCCCGGACAGTTCGGCAATGAAACGTGGGAAGACGGCTCGTGGGAATGGACCGGCAACGCGGGAGTGTGGACGCAGATCACCGCTGATCCCGAAGCTGGACTCGTTTATCTGCCGGTGGAGACTCCAACACTGGACGAGTACGGCGGAAACAGGCCAGGCAACAATCTGTTCGCCGAAAGCCTCGTCGCCGTAGATTTGAAAACTGGCGTGCGGAAGTGGCACTTCCAACTCGTCCACCATCCTGTCTGGGATCACGATATTTCGTCCGCGCCCTTGCTGATAGACGCGACTATCGATGGTCGGCCGCGCAAGCTCGTGGCGCAACCAACCAAGCAGAGCTATCTGTATGTGTTCGATCGCATCACGGGTGAGCCGATCTGGCCGATGCCGGAGCGCGCTGTTCCGCAGACAAATGTGCCCGGCGAAAAGACGTCGCCGACCCAACCTATTCCGACAAAGCCGGCCCCTTATTCACGCGCATTCCTTGCTGAGAGCGACGTCATCGACTTTACGCCGGAGCTGCACAATCAAGCGCTCGAAAATCTCAAGCGCTATCTCTGGCAACCGACTCCGTTCATCGCGCCGCAGATGCCTGACGGTCAAATTCTCGGAGCGATCAATGTTGGCAATCTGGTTGGCGGTATCAACTGGCCCGGCGCATCATTTGACCCGGAGACGGCGACGTTCTACGGACAGGCTAACAATTCTGCAGTAACGATTTCCTCGATTAGCGAAGCCTATGTGCAAGTCGTGAATCCGGATACGCAGAGACAAGGACGCGGCCCGGTTTGGGATGCACCGGTCGCCGGCCGCGGCGCTGCTGCTGCGGCCAGAGGACGCGGAACGCCCGCGGGCGCCGCGGCGCCTGCGGCTGCAGGTCGAGGTGCCACGGGAACACGCGGAGCCGCGCCCGCTGCCGGGGCCGCCGCGGCCCCAGCGACCCTTCCAGCGGCGGCTGCCGGGCGGGGCGGTCTGACCGCGGGACTGCAAAGCTTGCCCATCGTCAAGCCTCCTTATGGCGTGCTCACCGCGATTGACTTGAACACCGGGAACATCAAGTTTCAGGTCCCCCACGGCGATACGCCCGACTCCGTGCGCACCACATTGCAGCAACTCGGCGTGAACTATCCGGGGAAAACCGGTCAACCCGGAAGCGTGGGGCTCATGGTCACGAAGACATTGGTCGTCGTGGGGGATCCTCAGGTCACTGCGCCTCCGGGTCGGGCTCGTGGCGCGATGCTTCGCGCCTATGACAAGCAGACCGGCAAGGAAGTCGGCGGCGTGTTGATGCCGTCGCAGCAGGTAGGATCGCCAATGACCTATATGGTCGACGGCAGGCAGTTTATTATCGTCGCGGTGCAAGGCACGGGCGGCGCGGGCGGACAGTACATCGCGTACGCTCTTCCACAAAACGCGCGGTAGGGAAATCCATTGGAGGCTGCGATGCGACATTCATCTCGATGGGGCATGACGCTTGCGGGAGTCGTCCTCGCGGCATTATTCACTGAGGGCCGCGCCTACACGCAAACCAGCGTGACGCCCGTAAACTCCGCGCCGAATCCTTACCAGACGATTGAGGGCTGGGCGAAGCTTCCCGATGGCCGGGTTTGGGGATCGACGAGCGCTGTCGATATCGATCGGGACGGGAAGTCCATCTAGGTTGCTGAACGGTGCGGAGCCAATTCGTGCGTCGGTTCCAACCTCGATACGGTTTTGAAGTTCGATGAAACCGGCAAGCTCGTCAAGAGCTTCGGCGCGGGGCTGATGGCCTTTCCCCACGGGATACATGTCGATCGCGAGGGAAATATCTGGGTAACCGATGGGCAGGACAATCTGCCACGCGCCGCCCGCGGAGCAGCAGTGGCGACACCCCCTGCGGCGCCCGCGAAAGTGATCGGACACCAGGTTTTCAAATTCAGCCCCGATGGAAAGATCCTGATGACACTCGGCAAACCCGGTGGCAATCAGCCCGGCGAACCCTCCGATCCCGCATCGTTCTATCAGCCCAATGACGTACTCGTTGCCCCGAATGGGGATATCTTCGTTTGCGAAGGCCACGGCGGCGCGAACTCCCGTCTCATCAAGTTCTCCAAAGATGGAAAGTTCATCAAGGAAATCGGCAAGAAGGGCACCGGCCACGGAGAATTCGATCAGCCTCATGCCTTGGTGATGGACTCGCGCGGACGGCTCTTCGTGGGAGACCGGGGGAATAATCGGATCCAGATTCTCGATCAGGAAGGAAACTTCCTTGAAGAGTGGTATCAGTTCAGCCGGCCCAGCGGTATGGCACTCGACAAACAGGAAAATATCTACGTCGCAGACTCCGAGTCCGGATTGGTCAATCGAACTCGCACCGACTGGAAGCGCGGCATCCGCATCGGCCGCCTCCGCGATGGTATGGTGACCGCGTTCATTCCAGATCCTGCCGAGAATCCTCCCAGCACGAGCGCCGCGGAAGGCGTGGCTGTAGACGCTGCGGGAAATATTTACGGCGCAGAGGTCGGGCCCAAGGCCCTGAAGAAGTATGTCAGGAAGTAGAAGTAGTTGTCGGGCGGGCGTCCCCTCCTCTTGAGGAGGGGTGGCCGAAGGCCGGGGTGGTCGGGGTTTGCCCAAAAATTTCGTTTTGGCTGACCACCCCGTCTGCGCGCCAGCCCGCTGGCTGTCGCGCAGCCACCCCTCCTCAGAGGAGGGGACTCCCGCCCGATAGGCTAGTTCGTTTTTGGAGGAAGGTATGAGCCGCAGTCGATTTGCCTGTGTGTCGGCCGTCGCAATGTCCCTCATCATCGCGGCTTGGTCAGGAAGCGTCCTTGCGCAAAGCACGGCCCGAGCGGCTCAGGCACCGCGCCTCGATGTCGATCCGCTGTGGCCGCAGCCGTTCCCGGTTGAAAAGCATTGGGCCTTAGGCTCGGTCACCGGCATCACTGTCGACTCCAGGGACCATATCTGGGTGACGCATCGGGGTGTTGACTCCCTGCAGACCAACGAAAAAGGGCCAACGCTGACGCCGTGGGCTGCGGAATGCTGCTATGCCGCGCCGCAGGTTCTCGAGTTCGACGCGTCGGGAAAGCTTCTCGATGGTTGGGGCGGACCGGGCGACGGTTATCAGTGGCCGCAGAATCCCTCCGGTATCGCTGTCGACAGCAAGGGAAATGTTTGGATTGCTGCCGCTGGTGTGCAGGCTGCGGCAGGCGCCCGCGGACGCGGCGCGGCACCTGCTGCGGCGCCTGCAACGACAGACACCGGTAATGCTGTTCCTGCGGTACCCGGTGCTGCCGCGGCTGCCGGGCGCGGTGCCCGTGGTGCGGCTGCGGGTGCGCCCGCAGCGGGCGCTGCCCGTGGTGCAGCGCCGAATACAGCCGCTCCGGCGGCTGCCCCTGCACGTGGCGCCCGTGGTGCAGCCGCGGCGGTGCCCGGCGATGCTCATGTCCTCAAGTTCACTGCAGGTGGAAGCTTCCGTTTGCAAATCGGGACTCCCGGCCAGAGTGAGGGGCCAGACAGTAAAACAACTTTGAGCCGCCCCTCGGCCCTTGCGATAGATGAGGCGGCCAACGAACTCTACGTGGCCGACACCGGCAACCGGCGGATTGTCGTTTTCGATGCGACGACGGGTGTTTACAAGCGCCACTGGTTTGGATCGGGCGAAAATGTCGCCGGTGCCGCTCCAGCCGCGTACGATCCGGCGGCTCCTCCTGCGCGATCGTTCCGCGACGTCACCTGCGTAAAGATCGCTCCCGACGGACTGGTGTACGTGTGCGATCGTTCGAGCGACCGGATTCAGGTGTTCCAGAAGACCGGCGCCTTTATGAAGGAGATGGTCGTCGCAAAAGACACTCGAGCGGAAGGGTCGGTATGGGACCTCGCGTTCTCGAACGATGCTCAGGCGCGATTCCTCTACGTTGCCGATGGACTTAACAAGACGGTCTGGATTCTGCAACGCGACACCCTGACTCCGGTATCGCGGTTCGGCGACGGCGGGCGCTACCCTGGACTGTTCTATGCCGTGGATAGTGTGGCCGTCGATTCCCGCGGAAATGTGTATACCGGCGAAGGCCTCGAAGGTAAACGGGTACAGAAGTGGATCAACAAGGGAATGGGCGCGCCAAGGCCTTTGAATTAAGCATGAGCGGCTGCGCATGAGCGAAGCGAATGTGAGCCCGATAGGGCAACCATCAAGTAATTTTAAGCCCGCGCGAAGCGTGACCGCGGTAGCGCGAAACCTGAGAAACAGGGGCAGCCATCAAGTGGAGAATCGTATGAACCGACGGCGTAACGTGGTGACCGGAGCGATGTTTCTGGCGGCGCTTGCCGCGCTGGGCATCGGCCAGAGCGTGTTCCAGAAGTTGGCGGCCCAGGACAAAGGCCGCCAGATGATCGAAGTGCCCCGCTTCGAGGTCGACCCTCTCTTTCCGAAGCCGCTGCCCAATCACTGGTATCAAGGACAGACGATCGGTGTCGGCGTCGATGCGCAGGATCACGTATGGATTGTCCACCGTGCGGACACGCTCTCGGCCAGCGAAGCCGCCCTCGATAACAAGACCGGCATGTGTTGCGCGGCGGCGCCGCCCGTTCTGGAGTTCGATCAGCAAGGCAATCTGTTACATCACTGGGGCGGCCAGGATGGTCCCGGATATCAGTGGCCGGCATCGAACCACGGCATCACGGTGGACAAGAAGGGTAATGTCTGGATTGGCGGCAACGGCACCGGCAACGACGGCCACGTGATCAAGTTCACCAAGGATGGCAAGTTCCTGATGCAGATCGGCATCAAGAAGCAAGGACTCACCTCCGACAGCAATTCGTTGGAGCGGTTCCATGCGGTCGCCAAGATTTTCGACGATCCAAAGGCCAATGAACTGTACATCGCGGACGGCTACGGTAACCGTCGCGTCGCCGTGATCGATGGCGACAGCGGCAAGATTCTTCGGTTCTGGGGCGCTTACGGCGAGAAACCGGACGATGGGCCGCTGCCGGCTTACAACCCTGCCGGACCGCTGGTCCGGCAGTTCCGCGGGCCGGTCCACTGCGCGGTGATTTCGAGCGACCGGATCGTTTACGTCTGCGATCGCCGCAACGACCGCATTCAGTCGTTTACCCCGGAGGGAAAGTTCATCAAGGAGATCCAGGTGTCTCCGATGACGCTCGGCGACGGCGCAGTGTGGGACATCGCGTTTTCGAAGGACCCACAGCAGAAGTACATCTACCTGGCCGATGGGCACGACGAGAAGGTGTGGATCATCGATCGTGCCTCCCTGGAGATTCTCACGAGCTTTGGTTCGGGAGGGAAGCAGCCGGGTCAGTTCTACGCCCTCCACAGCATCGAAACCGACTCGAAGGGGAACATCTACACGACGGAAACCTACGATGGCCGCCGCCTGCAGCGATTCCTCTATAAGGGGATGATGACGGTTGCGAAGGGTACGGATCAGGGCACTCCGTGGCCCGTTGTTAAATGACAAATGACAATGAATTTGGGGTCAGACTACTCGAACCCCAAACTCTGTACTACGAGTTTGGGGTTCGAGTAGTCTGACCCCAAATTCGAGAGACCACACCAATGCCAAAAAAAACAGCTCTCGTCTGCATCGCGTTGTGGCTCTCTCTCGCGTTCGCGTCACGCACGCCGGCGCAGCTCGCGAGCCGCACGGCCGATGAATGGATCGCCGCGCTCGAAGCACCAGACAGAGTGCAGGGCCTCAAAATGGGAGAGGTCCTGGGCAAGCTTGCGCTCAAGGCCGGCCAGGCGGTCGCGGATATTGGCGCGGGGAGCGGACTCTTTTCGATCGCGTTCGCTCGGTCGGTGAAGCCTGGCGGCAAGGTCTACGCCGTCGAAATCGACGAAAAGCTGCTCGAACACATCATGGAATCGGCGACGGAGCAGGGAATTGTCAACATCGAAGGAGTCTACGGCGAATATGACGATCCTTCCCTTCCCGCCCAGGTCGACTTCGCGTTCCTGAACGATGTGCTGCACCATATTGCGTACCGCGACTTGTATCTGAAGAATCTTGCGAGATATCTGAAACCGGCCGGGCGCGTCGCGATCATCGACTTCAAGCCGGGCCAGGGCAGTCATGCCAACGATGCTGCGCTGCAGGTCAGCCAGGAACAGGCGACAGCGTGGATGGCCGCGGCGGGTATGAAACCGGTGGAAGTGATCAGCGATCTCTTCGCCGACCGCTGGTTCGTGATATACGGCAAGTGATGACACGGACTGCGCGACGTATTCGGGTGGGTGTCCCCTCCTGAGTCAGGAGGGGTGGCTGCGGCATCAAGAAATGATGCGATAGCTCCTTAAGCGCCGCAGACGGGGTGGTTCCAAAGCCGTGACTTTTCGGAATGCATTCCTAAAAGGTTTCGGTCAAGGGAACCACCCCGTCCGCTCCACGATTGACGCTCCGCGATATTTCTTTAGTCGCGGCCACCCCTCCTAACTTAGGAGGGGACACCCGCCCGAATACTCCCGCGTGGTTACGAATCGCAACCAAGGAGCAACCAGACTGTTTTCTTTCGCCAAGCTGCGGCTATTTTGTTTTGTCGCTCTCCTCCTGCTGTTCGCGCCGAACCTTCCGGCTCACGACATTCCTGCCGATGCGACGGTGCGTGTGTTTGTCAAACCCGAAGGCGGTCGGCTGCGGCTTCTGCTTCGCATGCAGATGGTTTCGATCCATGAAATCGAGTGGCCCGTACATAAAGAGGACGGCACGCTTGATCTCGCCCTCCTCGATCCCTTTCTGCGCGAGGCGGCCAACAAATGGATGAGCGACAAGGTGGAGGTGTATGAGGGCGAGTCGAAGATCGCGTCTCACTCCCTTGCTGCCGCGCGAGTATCCCTGGAAGGAGACGCCTCTTTCGGAACTTATGAGGACGCGGTCGCCCAAATCACGGGTCCGCCGCTTGCCTCCGGCACAAAGCTCTTACCCACGCAGGGCATGCTTGACGCCCTGTTCGAGTACCCAATCCAGTCGGCTCGATCCCGCTTTTCGCTCCATCCGCACTTCGAGCAGTTTGGTTTGCGGGTAATTACCGTGCTTCGTTTCCTGCCGCCAGGTGGAGCGATCCGCGCGTTCGAATATGAAGGGGGCGATCCCGGGATCGTGCGGCTCGACCCCGAATGGCATCAGGCGGCGTGGACGTTTGTGAAGATGGGCTTCCGCCACATCCTCGATGGCCCCGACCATCTGCTGTTTCTCTTCTGCCTGGTCATCCCATTCCGGCGATTTCGCGGGTTGATTCCCGTCGTGACGGCGTTTACGGTGGCGCATTCGATCACGCTGATTGCGTCAGCGTACGACATGGCGCCTGCCGTGCTCTGGTTTCCGCCGCTTATCGAAACCTTGATTGCCGTGTCGATCGTCTATATGGCGCTCGAGAACATTGTCGTCCTTCAGCCCCGGCGGCGCTGGATGATCACATTCTGCTTCGGTCTCGTACACGGTTTCGGCTTTTCGTTCGCGCTCCGCCAGACGTTGCAGTTTGCGGGCTCGCATCTGCTGACCTCATTGCTGTCGTTCAACATCGGTGTCGAGTTCGGTCAGATCTTCATGCTCGCCCTGATGGTACCAACCCTCTATTTCCTGTTCCGCTTTGCCGTCGCCGAGCGTATCGGCACGATTATTCTCTCGGCGTTCGCCGCGCACACCGCCTGGCATTGGTTGACCGAGCGGTACGCGCAGCTCTCGAAGTTTCCGTTCGAATGGCCGGCGATTGACGCAGCGTTTATCGCGACGGCTTTACGCTGGGCAATAGTTTTGGTTGCGCTGGCCGGGGCAATGTGGCTGCTCGACGTGTTGGGGAAGGGCCGGCGGCGGCACGACGAAATCTTATAGGGTGGGCAGCTCCTCTTGCGCGCGTCGCCGCAATTTTTTCGTGGGCGGTGGCGTAGGCGGCATAGCAATATCGACACAGTTTTTGTGCAATCAAGTACAATCGCCCGCTACTAATTTCCTTTGCTTTAGAGGTACCGTGGCGAAAAAACTGGTCCTGGGGCTGCTCTGCCTACTCCCAATCTTTTGGTCGGGAGTCGTTCTCTACGGCCAGTCGGTCCCGAGTCTTCGACCGCCGGCCCAGACGTATGTCTACGATTTCGCGGGCTCGGCTGGCTCAGTCGTCGCTGCCACGCCAGCCCTGAATTTAGGCGCCAGCTTCTCTATCGAATTCTGGATGATTCTGGACGCGGATGCGGCCGACACACAGTACATGCGGGTTTTCTCGAAGGCCCTGGGCTACCAGTTGGAACTGGTTCCGGGAACGCACCAGCTAAACTACTTCCAGACTGCCGACGGCGGCGTTAGTCGCTTTGGGCAGATCCAGGTATCCCTGGCCGGCGGACAGTGGTACCACGTCGCCGTTGTGAACGATAACCTGCAAGTGACGCTGTACCTGAATGGGCAGCCACAGATCAGTTTCGCAGCGGCAGGTTCGCCGACTATCAATTCTCAGCCGATAGTCTTAAGCGGTCAGACCTACGGAGATGGTACGCAAGTCTGTTGCGGTTTTCCCGGTGGCTTGCGTCAGTTTCGCATTTGGGGCCGCGCGCTCCAGGCAGCTGAAATTGGCTCAATCGCGACGAAGCTTCTCACCGGTACCGAGCCAGGGTTGATTGCCGACTGGCCCTTCGACGAAGGGAAAGGCGCGACTGTCCATGACCTCGGGCCGAACCATTTGGCTTTGCTGGTTCGAGGCGGAGTATGGAAGAGAGCGGCCATTGTGGACAGCGGCCCTTATTTCCAGGTCAAGAGATCAACGATTTCCCAAAGCACCGCCAATTGGAATGTGCTTATCCCGATTGACTTCGATTCTGACGGCAAGACGGACATTCTTGTTTGCGGAAATCCTGGCACCATTGCGAAGCGGTCTTGCGGCACATTCCGCAACGACGGCACCGGCAACTTCACGGACGTCACGCTGCAGGTTCTCGGGTCCACCCCGCCGGCGTTTGAGTCGGTGAACGATTATTGTGTCACCGATTTCAATGGCGACGGCCGCGCGGACGTGTTCATCGCAACCCACGTCGATTGCTGCGGTTATCTACCAGCCCAGCAAGGCCTGCTCCTGCAGACTGCCGATGGACGACTTCAAAATGCGAGCGCTACAAATCTTCCGCAGGAGCTCGCATATACCAACCAGGTTGCCTGCGGCGATATCGATGGCGACGGGGACGTGGACATCTATCTGCCAAAGTGGAGGGGATACGAGATA
>Ga0134121_10002931_pt1 | contig 14453 bp, 15 predicted proteins | sample KB301_FD_96463 | JGI IMG/M metagenome (GOLD analysis project Ga0134121, IMG submission 96463) | Terrestrial soil microbial communities without Nitrogen fertilizer from Kellogg Biological Station, Michigan, USA - KB3-0-1 | ecosystem: Environmental > Terrestrial > Soil > Unclassified ...
AACGTGAATCTGCCATCGTAGTGAATGGAAAGCATTCGTATGCAAGTAAAGTCATTTGCATTCAACATTCTGATTGCCATGCAGGCATGTTTTAATATTTGTTGTTGGAATTCCTGATTATCGAGTCCATAACCTCGCTTTTTTTAAAGAAGATACGCGAACCAATTCTGTGGTATGGAAGCTTGCCACTCTTAGTCCAGGCTGAGATGGTAACGAGGGAAACGGAGAGCAAGCGTGCTACATCTTTGCGACAAAGCAGTTTATCCTCTTCTTTGTGTTCTGAATTTTTTTTAATGGCTATCTCGACACTATAATTGATGATCCGAATCAGCTCATCAACTTTAAGAGTAACCACAAATTGGGGCTCCACCATAGGTAAAGTTTGCTGCGAAAATGCAGAGCTTTCCTGGAGTATTTTATTTAGTAAAGACTTTACTAAATGTAACTTTTTTACTTATTTAGGTAAGACCGAAATGCTTTAATAAGCTTATCCAAAAGGATTGTACGGTTATCTAGGTTTCTATAAGCTTTTACGCCAGTTAATGATTGCGCAGGATTTTTTATTTTCAGACTGAAAAACTGGCTCAATTCTTTTATCAAATGTGTTTTACTATTGCATTTCACGACACGCGCCTCGTATAATGCAGTCGATAATTCCAGGAATTCTGAAACAGGAGCGTCCCATTCGATTCCATGATTATATTTTATATGCTGGTCTTCCCCTGTCGATGAATCAATAATTTGAATTTGTTCTTCAATATAATCAGCTAGCTCTTGCCAATAGGATTTAAGAAATTCAAATAATTGGGGAACAGTAAAGAAAAGACCTTTTACAATTACTTTCAAATCAGAAATAGTTTCGCGGACTTCGCGTTGCTTTTTAAGTAGAATCTTTCTCTTTTCCGCATCATTTTTAATCGTTGTTAAGGATTTTTTGATTTCTACGAGAATTTGATTACGCCCTTGAACCGATGCATTGAAAATGATCATATGTCCTTCTAAGTCTGGCGGGATTCCTGTCTGATTTTTGGTCTGTACTGCTAAATCAGACGTCAATAAATTTTTATCCAGGACTACCTTATCCATTGTTCTTGTTTTGATAAATTTAGTGATTAATATTTTTCATATTCTCCTTGCTCCAAATATTTTTCATAACGGTATGTTTGAAATTATCTGCAAACTTGACATACCTTCGGAATGATTCCTCTTTCCGGTGACCTGAAAATTCCTTGACAATCCTTTCGTTCATCCCAAGCACCAACGACGTTGTGATGAATGTTTTTCTAGCTACGTGGAAGGTCAGCACTTCATATTTTGGAAGGTAGGTTTCAATTCTTTCCGTTCCCCTGTACCTTATCTGCTTTACAGCATCGCTTATCTGTAATAGCTTCCCAATCTCCTTCAGATATTGATTGGTTTTTTGAGAACTGATCACAGGTAATGGCTTCTCAGACTCCTTGTACTTCTTTAAAATATCTTGAGCAAAGTCATTCAAAGGTATGATTAAATCATCCTGCGTCTTCTTTGTTGTAAATTTTATTTGATGAGATTGGATATTCTCCTTCTTCAACCCAACCACGTCACTGTATCGCAGACCTGTGAAGCATGAGAAACAAAAAGTATCTCTCACTTTTGCAAGTCTTTCTTCTGAAAATTCATGACTGTATATTTTCTTCAGTTCATCAAGTGTAAGGGCATAAACCTCTTTATCCTTTTCGGTTGCATCAAACTTTTGAAATAACAGGTTCTTATTGTGACCCCTGTCTGTACAGAAATTTAAAAAAGTCTTTAGTATTTTAATATTTTTGGCTACGGTGTTATTGGTTATTCCAACGTGAGAAATCAAATAGGTTTTGAAGCGGTTTTCAAAGTCAAAATCAATCCGGTCAAACTCAAGAGCTATTCTCTGAACCCTGGAAAAGTTTTTCAAATGATTCCATGTGTTCCAGTATCCTTTCAGCGTACTTTCCTGCTTTGTGAGCTTGGAGGTGCTGATGAATTCCAGATACAGGTTTTCAAATGATAAATGTTGCCGGACTTTCCCCTTAGAGTTATTCAGCTTTCAATAATTTCTTTGACCTGGTCTTTCGTTATGAGCGATCCCTTATTGTTCGTTTCTTCAAATTTCTTTCCCACTTCATAGGATACTGTTTCAATGTACTTGTTCAGCTCAACCGAACCAGATTTGAAATAGTTCGGATTTACTTTCTGCCTTTCAAAGTCCCATTGCTTTTGAGTGCATTTCCTTTCAGTGTAGACCTTTAAGGTTTTTCCAGAAGACCGCAGGTAAAGAAATATTTGAAGTCTTCTCTCAGAGAGAATTTTCTGAATATCTCTTTGAACTTCCCGTGAATCATTTTTGAGAATCGAAAGCTTCTCTTTTGAGAGAGCATTATCGAGGTAAAAGTTTAGTGAATAAGCCATGAGTAGAAAATTTATGCAAACATCAGTGAAATTTTATACGTACACATTTACGTACGCTTTTGCTTAACTTAATTTTATTTGCCTTGGTTCAATTTTATTAGTTTTCTGGAAAATCTGTGAATTTCAAACAAGATGGTCTATTCAAAGTAAGATAGAAAAAATTGAATAAAGGCTTTGAAGTCCTGGCAGGACAACAGAACATGTAACAGGTAATATGTAATATTTGACCCGTTACATTCAGGTTTAAGCCTCTGCAAATGAATAGTTTGCGGAGGTTTTTTTATTAAAGGATATGGTAAAATTGAGAACCTATCTATTGGTGTGAAGCGTTCCTGATGAAAATCATTTCGATCCCTGATTGCCGTCACCTGGTTTCTTCTTTGCGCGGTTTATCTTTGAGAAGGATCAAACTAAAATTTTGACAGAACAACGTCAATAAGAGAGCCGGATGTCAGTGATCGAATCAATAAACTAATCAAACATGGAAGCGCATTATTACAACGTAGATATCAACTGGAGCCGGGATCGCAAAGGCACGATGTGCTCGCCTGAATTAAACAGGGGACAACAGAATTGCATTGAAGTAGCTACGCCACCTGAATTCCCCAAAGGCATCCCTGGCATCTGGTCTCCTGAGCATTTGTTTACGGCAGCAGCGAACGGCTGTTTGATGACAACCTTCCTGGCGATTGCGGAAAATTCAAAACTGGAATTCAAAAGTTTCGACTGCAAATCAAAAGGTAAAATGGAACAGGTGGACGGAAAATTCATGATGACGGAAATAATTCTCGAGCCCCTGGTTGTGATTGCACATGAGAGGGACAGGGAGCGTGCAGAACGGATCTTACAAAAAGCTGAGGCCGCCTGCCTGATTACAAATTCCATCAAATCGAAAGTGACGATGCACACAACGATTCAATGCTGAACTTCTGTAAAAGGAAAATTGCAGCATTTTTTTTGTGCAGAACTGCAGCAACATTTTTTTATCGCTTAAGATCACTGACCGGCCGGTTTGTGAACCATCCCTTTTCATAGGTTTGCAAAAACTTGATGATGATGAAAGAAGAAATAAAATTTCTTGAAGGCCCGCAGTCAAGATGGAAAGAGCTGAAATTTCTGATTAAGATCTTCCTGGAGTTTCTCAAGGGTTTCAGGACGCTGCATTTTGTAGGTCCGTGTATCACGATCTTCGGGTCAGCCCGGTTTGGAGAAGACCATGAATATTATGGGATCACAAGAAACATCGGTGCCGAGACTGCCAAACTTGGATTTACCATCCTCACCGGCGGAGGTCCCGGTCTCATGGAAGCAGCTAACAGGGGAGCAAAGGATGTAGGCGGGCGTTCCGTTGGATGCAACATTCATCTTGCGCATGAACAAATGCCCAATGCATACCTGGACAAATGGGTGAGGATCCGTTATTTCTTTGTAAGAAAAACTTTGCTGATCAAGTATTCTTATGCATTTATCGTAATGCCGGGAGGATTCGGCACGATGGATGAATTTTTTGAAGCGGTGACCTTGATCCAGACAAAAAAGATCACTGAGTTCCCTGTGATTATTTTCGGCAAAGAATTTCACCATGAATTGATTGCGCACATCGAAAAAATGAAACAGATGAAAACGATTTCCGGAGAAGAATCAATTCTCTTCCATGCCACTGATTCAATCGAAGATGCCATCGCAGTGATCAGGGAGAAAAGTATTACGAAATACGGGCTCAAGCCCAGGCAGAAATTTTCTCCCGTAAAATTTTTCAGGGAGAAAAACCACTTTTCTGAGAAAGTAAAATAAAATGTTACCTCGCAGCAGCTCAGTTTTTCATTCCTGCAAGCCTGGCAGGATTCAACATCACGATTTGTTTGTCTTTGATGTCAATCAGTTTTTCGTCCTTAAAATCACTGAGTGTGCGGATCACGCTTTCGGTGGCAGTTCCCACCATGCTTGCCAGGTCTTCGCGGGTCACCGTAAACGAGCTCTGATCATTTTTTTTCTGAATTGTAATCAGCGCTTCCGCCACGCGCTTGCGCACGGAATTGTAAGCAAGGTTGATCAGCCGTTCTTCCATTTCTTTCAGGTTGTTCGATAACATTTTGATGAACCTGGATGCCACGTCGCGGTTTGAGTACAAGAGCGTAAAAAAGTCCTGCCTGGGAATAAAACAAACTTCAGTTTCTTCCATGGCTATAGCCGATTCCCTGTAATCCATGCCTTCGATCAGATCAGAATATCCGATGAAGTCTCCTGATCTGTGGATTCCGGTGATCAGTTCTTTTCCCTGTTCATTCGTTTTAAATGTCTTCACCTGTCCCTTGACCACAAAAACGAGAGAGGTTGGTTCATCTCCCTCCATGAAGAGTTCTTCCTTTTTAGCAAACCGGTGAATTTTTTTATCCGATGAGAGTTTTTTGAGTTCCTCGATTCCCTGTGCCTTATCCAGGAATTCGCTTAGCCCCTCTACGGTTTTTGAAAATTCCTTTTTAAAAGCTTCACTTTTTTTAAGCCGGACTTCAATGGCATGAAGTAATTCCATTTCCTCGAAAGGCTTGGTGAGGTAATCATCAGCGCCCATGCTCATGCCTTTCCTGACGTCGGCTTTTTCTGCCTTTGCCGTGAGAAAAATAAAAGGTATAGAAGAAGTTTCCGGTTTCTTGGAAAGCATGTAGAGAACTCCATAACCATCCAGTTCAGGCATCATGATATCGCATACGATCAGGTCAGGATTTTCTTTTCCTGCCAGCTCAACACCAATTTTTCCGTTCGGCGCGGTAATTACTTCGTAATTAGAAAGACCCAGGATCTCTGCGGTGTTCTCACGGACTTCATTGTTATCTTCAATGAGCAGGATTTTTTTCATAATGGATGTTTTTCTACATCACGGGTTAAAGAGCTTTCAACCTGCTGTGATGTTGCTGATTCATTTTAGTTTTTTGAGAATCAAATGTAAATAAACAGTTCAATATAAGGTCCATTCCGTCAATAATGCACGATAGAAGTTATACCTGGTGCCTTGCTTTCAGCCAATGCTGAACTGAACTGAATTGATGTTCAGTGGATGTGGTAGTCAGTCCCATCCATGATTAAAAAATATATTTGCAAAGTGAAGACGTCTTTAAAAGATCTGCTGTTTGTTTCCGTGCAATTGTTTCTTTTCCTCATTTATTTCACTCCGGTCGTCGATAAGATATTTGCATTCCCACCCACTGTGCATTTCACTTCTTTATTCGGCACCATTGCAGGCGTAGCCATCGTATTGATTTCTTTGTGGCAATTAAGAAAAAGCCTTTCGCCATTCCCGACGCCGGTTGAAGAAGGAACCCTGGTAGAGAGCGGACTTTATAAATATGCGAGGCACCCGGTTTATTCGGGAATCATTTTAAGTGCCATGTCCTTTGGCGTATTCCAGGGCAGCACCTGGAAGGCAGGGATCAGCATTGCCCTTTGGATACTTTTTTATTTTAAATCAGGTTACGAGGAAAAGCTGCTTTCAAAACGTTACGAAAAATATCCAGCCTATCAAAAAAGGACCGGCAGGTTTTTTCCGGGGATGTAGATAAATGAAATGAATGCCTGGGGAAAGCGATATTTTTATCCTGAAGCGAAGGCCGGGTTACTTGGTCAGATCGACGGTAACTGATGCCTGCCAGAGAGTCCACGCACGCGCATTGCCAACACCAGGTGGAAATAAAATTTCGAATGGTGAAAATCCGATCCCGGTAGCTATCGGGATCGAGATTTCGTAATTTCAATATTCCATTTGATGTTAGCGGCAAATTGAATATTATACCAGCACTTCCTTTCTTTTCTTAACGACCTTCTTGAGTAAATAGGCTTCGATGGCTTTGTTGATCGGGCTCAACGAAAAAATGATTGCCATTTTTACAATGATGGAAATAAAATAATTATCTGAATTTACGATCGTGAGGGCAAAATGTAAAACCAAATCCTCGAACATAAATAATACAATCGCAATAACAAGGGTAATGGCCCGTGCCTTCTTCCCGACCCTGGCACGGGTCAGTTTGTCAATGGTTTCCTGGAGCTCAATATTTTTCTTTTCAATTTCTTCCTTTTGTTTTTTGATGATCACATTTTCCTTCTTAGTCCGCTCCCCTTCAAAAACCAGTTGGGCATTTTTTATTTTCCTTTCATTGTCTTCTTGCTCTACCTGTTCGCGCAGTTCATAAAATTGCTTGAAATGAAATAAGCTTTTCACCGGCTCATCCTGCGCTTCGTAGATTTGCGATAGCAGCAAATGGACCTGGTACATTTTCATCTTCACCTTTAACTCTGCTGCCAGTTGCAATGCGCTGTCGAGGATGACAACAGCTTTGGCTGGCTTTACATCCTTGATGTATATTTCTGCCAGCCGGATACAACTTGTGATGGCTCCGCCTGTAAAATGATTTTGTTTACGGAGTGCCAGCGCGCGTTCATGAAAATTCTCAGCTTCGGGGTAATTCCCCACGGTAAAATGATAATTCCCCAATTCACTCAAAGAGTTGCAAACGGACACTGGGTTATTGAACCGCTCCGCAACATGCATTGCCTTCTCCAGGCATTCCTTCGCTGCAGGATATTTTTGCTGCGCCAGGTAGACCTTTCCTAGTCCATGCAATGCATAAATAATCCAGTAAAGTTTTCCTGAAGGCTCAGCAATTTCGAGGGTACTTTTAAAAAGAGGAATGGCCTCATCATAGTGATGCCTTTCATAATAAATGTTCCCGATATTAATGTTGCAAGCCATCAGGAAATGCGGGGAAGCGCCTGACTTCAATAATTGTTCGTGACCTTCAAGGGATCCCTGGAGCGCCAGATCAATATTTCCAAATGTCCGGTTAATACCGCCTTTAATCACCTTGCAAAGAGCCGCCCCATCAAGGTCATTGAGTCCTGTAAATAAATGCTCTGCTTCGGTAAGCAAGGGGAAGGATTCATCATACTGCTCATTGTAAAATAAATGGAAGGCAAACAACAGTTTTGAGTAACTGAACAGCAACGGCTGCTGAGCTTTATTTTGCCCGGCCCATTTATAAAGTGTTTCTGCAAATACCTTCCGTTCATCTTTTTCAAGCAGGATGAACGATTCAAGGATGGCCATGTAATGTCTTCTGACATCAACAGGCGAACAGGCTTCTAATAATTTTATTTTTTGCCTTGTGAATTCCAGAACTTGCATGGCGTAGCCTTTGGCACGAAGTAAAGGAAAATACTGCAAAGGCTTGTCTGGCCTTGTGCAGGCCGGACGGCAATCCTAAATGCGTTTCAGCATTTCTTCCGTCAGCGGTTTTTCAAAAACGTATTTCACGAGCGGGTGTGACTTTGCCTTTTTTGTAATGGTGTTCTCCGTCTGCACCACGTTCATCAGCAAGGCAATGGTGCAGTTTACATTTTTCTCCTTGGCAAAATCCGCAAATGCTTCCAGGAAATCGAGTCCGTTTTGTTCGGGCATGTTCAGGTCCAGAAAAATAAAGTCAGGGAGTGCATTCAGCGTGCTGTTATGCATGAGGTAATCCATGGCATCTTTCACAGTCGTGGTGGTAATCACTACGTCAGCAAATGAGCTGTTCTTAATAATGCGTTTCGATACATAGATGTCAAGTTCATCGTCATCAATCACGAGCACCTTTTTGAATTTTGATGGCGCAGAAGCGTTCTTCATATAATTACGGGGTAGAAATTAAACTAAAAATTGAATACAGATCAGGGATGTGTCTCGTTAGAAAGTATATTCAGCACATCAGGAACTTTTTCAAATTCAATGGACTTGTCGAAGAAAAAGTCTGCCCCGGCTTCCTTGCACCGCTTGCGGTGGTGGAGGTCGGAATAGTTGGTAAGCATCATCACTTTCGTGCTCGCATTCCTTAGCTTGATCTCCTTCAATACTTCAATACCATTGGCGCCGGGCAACTGGATATCGAGCAATACAACGTCAGGATTCATGACCTGGTTGATGGCAAGTGCTTCGATGCCATTGGTAGCTTCGCCTACCACGGTGACCTGCTGCATTTCCTTGAGCATGCTTCTGATCCTGCGTGTCACCACATCAGAATCTTCCACGATCAGGACCTTCAGTTTTTCCGGGTACATTATTGAAAAAATTTATGGGGCAAAGAAACAGGAAGGGCAGGCCAACGACAATAGATGCTGTTAGCTTTGTGATGTAGAATAGAGAGAAGGTTTTTGTAGTGTTTTGTACTACATGTGGATGGCAAATTGCTCGGGGAACATCAAAAACATCTATACCAGCTTATTTTCAATGGCATAATGCGTGAGCTCTGCATTCGTTTTCATTTTTGTTTTTAGCAGGATACGAGCGCGATAAGTGCTCACTGTGGTCACGCTCAGGGAAAGTCCTTCTGCAATCTCCGAAACAGTTTTCCCGGAGGCGATCATCTTCAATACGTCAAACTCCCTGTCAGAAAGTATTTCATGCAATGCCCTGGTGGAATCTACCTCGAGGTTTTCAGCAAGTTTTTCCGCCACGTCGCCGGAAATATATTTTTTCCCGGATAATATTTTCCGCACGGCATTTACCAGTTCTTCAGAAGCACTTTCCTTGGTGAGGTATCCTGCAGCTCCTGCCCTGAGCGCGCGGATGGCGTATTGATCCTCGGGATGCATGCTCAGGATCAGGACGGGGAGCTTCGGGGATTCTTCCCTCAGTTGCTTTAAAGTTTCAAGTCCGTTCCTGCCCGGCATCGATAAATCGCTGATGACGATATTCCATGATGAAGACCGTGTTTCACGGAGGAGTTCAATTCCATCGCTCACGCCTGTAATTTCAGCATCCGGAAATTCTTCAAGCAGGATCTCTTTCAATCCTCTTCTCACAATGCTGTGGTCATCGGCTATTAAGATGCGGATCATTTTACAAGATCTGTTTCAGGAGATGCTGCCATGCGCATGGGGACCTGTAGGGTGATGACGGTTCCCTTGCCGACAGCACTCAGCACCGTCAGGTTACCGCCAAACATTTTAGCGCGTTCTTTCATCCCGATCAGTCCCAATGTTTTTTTATTTTTTATTTCTGCTTCTTCAAAACCTGTCCCGTTGTCATGAACTTTCAGGATGATGTCTTCATTCTCCCGTTCCAGGAAGGTTTTTATTTCCGACGCATGCGCATGTCGCGCAACATTCGTAAGTGTTTCCTGGAATACGCGGAAGATACCCGTGGAAAGTTTCTTACCGAACGGGGACTCGGTAAATGAAGTCTGGAACATGCAGGCGATACCGGTCCTTTTTTCAAATTCATTGCTTTGCCACTGCAGGGCATCGATTAAGCCAAGGTCATCCAGGATGCCGGGCCTGAGCTCAGTGGATATCCTCCTCACGGTCTTCACGGTTTCGTCAATGAGTGTAATCATTCCGGAAACCTTATCAAGCAGGACCTTGTTGTCAGAAGGTATTTTTTTATTCAGCCATGAGGCGTCCATTTTCAGGCCCGTGAGCTGCTGTCCAAGCTCATCGTGGATTTCGCGCGCAATGTTCGTGCGCTCTTCTTCACGGATGGTTTCAAGGTAGGAAGAAAGCTGCCTGAGCTCCTCGTGCGAGCGTTTAATTTCTTCTTCCGCTTTTTTGCGTTCATGGATCTTTTGCACGATGCCGATAAAAAATTCTACGCTGTTATCCTTGAGGTTCCGGTACGTAGACAAATTCAATTCAACCCAGATAAAATTTCCGTTACGTGTTTTATATCTTTTTTCTATCTGGTAATAATCGCGTTTGCCCTGAACGATCTGTTCAACAAGTGCAAGTTCTTTAGCAGTGTCATCAGGATGTGTAAGTTCAGCGAAGTGCATGCCTTTCAATACTTCAAGCGGGTATTCCAGCATGCTGCAGAAAGTGCTGTTCGCATTGGTCAGCCTGCCGTCCGGAGTCGCCCATGCCACTCCCAGGATTTCATTCTCGGTAACTTTCCTGAACTGGAACTCACTCTCTTTTAGTTTCTCTTCGGCAAGGAGGCGTTCTGTCACGTCACTGGCAAGTGTGAGCCATGCCGGCTTTCCATTGTTGATAATCTGGTGCGCGACCACTTCTACTTTAATAATCGTCCCGTCTTTCTTTCTATGGCGATGGACACCGAAATTATTGATGCCGTCCGTGCTTGATTCAATAATTTTTAAAAATGAATCCATGTCTTCCCGCAGACGGAGGTCCATGGCTGTCATACCCAGGAATTCTTTACGTGAGTATCCATACTGCGCTACGGCTGCATCGTTCACGTCAATAAACTTCAGCTCCGGCTTTGAAAGCATCAGCATGGGCTGAGGGTTCTTGTTGAAAAGCAGCTTGTATTTTTGTTCACTCAGCCGGATTGCTTCTTCCGTTTTTTTCCGTTCCGAAATATTGAAGATACTGCCGCGCACGAGGATCTGGTTTTCAGAAGGCAACCGGCATAACCATATCTCGCAGGGGATCAGGTTGCCGTATTTGTCGCAATGCGTCCATTCAAACGAAGGCTTGCCTCCGCGGATGGCTTCGTCTATTTTCTCTTTGGCCATTTCTGCCGACAACCTTCCGCCAGGCTGGTATTCAGGACTTATTTCAAGCGGACCGATCTGCATCAGCTCCTCTATCGACATTTTGAAAAAATCAACGGCACTCTGGCTGACGCTTTCGAATTTTCCTTTTTCTACATCGAAAACCACCAATGCTTCAGTGGCATTTTCCACCAGCGCCCGGTAGCGGGCCTCACTTTGCCTGATGGCCTCCGCCGCTTTTCTTTTTTCCGTGACGTCGCGCGCAACCGAAAGTGCTGAGATCACCTCGCCGGCATTGTTGCGCAAGGGAACGGCATGCATCTCCATCCAGCGGTGCATTCCTTTCAAGCTTGTCATCGAGAATTCAAGCGTGCGTGAATTCCCTGCGAATACATCACTGTTGAGACCTTTGAAGATTTCCCTGTAGGGTTCGTCCACCAACTGCAACACACTCTGACCGACCACCTGGGCTGCAGTGTCGGCCTCAATGATGGCAAGACCTGCAGGATTCATATCGATCACGCGGCAGTCTGCATCCAGGAGCTTGATGCACTCAGGCTCTGTTTGAAAAATGGTGCGCAAACGGGTTTCACTTTCTGCGAGTTCACTTTCAACCTTCAGCCGTTCTGTGATATCACGTGCAATGGCAAGCACGCTGGTATCAGAAATTCTTTTCACGTTCGCTTCCACTTTTACGATCGAGCCATTTTTATGGAGCATGCTCCTTTTGCTGAAAACGTGTTCGCCTGCCGCCAGCCGCGCAAAATCCATCGGCTTGGACCGTAAATCATTGGCATCAATCAGGCTGCTGATGTTCATTTTCATCAGCTCACTTTTTGTGTAGCCGAACAGCTTGCACAGGCTTTCATTTACGTCGAGGAAATTACCTTTGAAATCGGTCACCATGATCGGGTCAGAAGCCTGTTCGAATAATGCGCGGTATTTTTCTTCGCTCGTCTTGATTTCCTGCTGTGCGCGTTGCTGTTTGGAGAGGTCAAGGCCCGTTCCTATGAGGCAAGGTTTGCCTTCGTATTCAATGGCCTTCGCCCTGAAATAAAAAGGCAAGACTTTTCTGTCTTTGGTAACAGCGTCGGCGATCAATTCGGCCTTGCCTTCGCTAAAGACTTTGCGGATGACTTCCTCAACCCTGGTGCGGTCTTCGGGATGAAAAAAATCCAGCGGATTCAAGGCTTCAATTTCCTTTGCAGAATAGCCGGTGGCACTTTCAAAATTCTTGTTCCAGCGAAGGTATTTCCCTGCCTCATCCTGCAGGTAAAAAATCCCCGGCAGGCTGTCAATCACAAAATCTGAGAGCTCCTTTTCCTTCCTGATATCTTCTTCAGCATTTTTCCGGCTTGAGATGTCCCTTATGAAACCGCAGAAAAATTCTTCGCCGCCTTGCTGTACAGGCACGATGGTGAGTTCCACGGGGAATTCCTTTCCGGCGCGGTTCACAGCTTCCATCTCTACCAGTTTATTCAGCACGATGGCCTCGCCCGTTTCCAGGTACCGCTTCATTCCTTCGCTGTGTCTCTTGCGATGCCGTTCAGGGATGATGGTTTCTGTTAAAAGTTTGCCCTTTATCTCTCCTTCGTTCCAACCGAAAATTTTTTCCGCCTGATTACTCCAGAAAGAAATTTTACCGTTGGCGTCAATGCAAACAATCGCATCAAGCGCTGAGTTCATAATCAGGCGTGTTATCTCATCACGTTGGTTGAATGCCATTTTCCGGGTGTGTTAAAGCGCATCATCACGGCGCTTCATGTGTTCCAAAGAGAGACGAATATATGAATTTTATGCAGATACTTTTTCGTATGCGCTGATCTTATCCAGCTCCACCAGTACTGATCCGTCAGGATGCGGGGAGATGGCAGGAATAAATTTAGCTTCATCAACGATCTCATTGTATTTGTAGGAGGTGCGCGTATAAACAGTTTGTGAAAAGGAATCATCAAAGGCCTTGATGTTGACAAGAATCTCCACGTTGCTTGCTTCAAGGTCATGGTATTTCAGGTCCCGCATCGGGCTGTTGTCGTCAATGGGATGCACAAGCGTCCAGGTTGCCGAAAGAACACTGATGCGTTTTATTTCAAGGTTCAGGGTTTCAAATTTCCTGACTTCCTTTCCGCTGTCCTTCACCACCCAGGTATAAATCATCTGCGCCTCCACTTCGATGAGGTCGTTTTTTCTTTTGTTGGCAAGCCGCACCATAAATCCTTTCATGTCGCGGTAGGGAGCGATCACAGCAACATCGCTGTAAAGCATTTTGGCGACAGGCCTGGAGAAGCGCCCGTACAGCAATCCCGTGGCGAGGGCAAATCCCAGCAATCCGAGCATGCTTTCAAAAGCAGCAATGGTACTGTCAGCGAGGCCTACCGGGTTGAGTCTGCCGTACCCGACGGTGGTAAGAGATTGTGTGCTGAAAAAAAAAGCTTCCATAAACCTTTCAAAGTTGCTGTAGGCAATCATGCCGTTGATGTGGGCGATGTCAATGTAGTAATAGAGGATGGCGAAGAAAAGATTCACTGACAGGTAAGCGGCAGCAACGAGCAGGTTAAATTTCCACCACGGCATCGTGATGAGAGCATGGTAAAAACTCAGCTCTTCAAAAAAGCCGAGTCCCCGTCGCTTTACGTTGCTCCGCCCGTTTTTGGTGACAAGCCGCTGGTTGGCCTCGTACACCTTTGTGCCGAAACCAATTTCTTTTAAATCCTCAGGTCTGTTTTTAAAGATCGCCATGTTCGTTGAGGAGATTTTATATTTCTGTGACCCCGCCGCTGATGATGAACTTCATCATCTCCGTTCCGGAAGCGTCAATCTGTTTGATGTTTTCCCGTGGCACAATTACCAGTTGCCCGTTGAAGCCATAGCTGAAAGGCAAATAGACGGCTACCATCTCATTCGACATGCCCAGTTCGGTAACGTCATCCTTGGTGATGAAGCCGATGCGGTGTAATTGCGTTTCTTTCTGAACAAGTACCATCACGGGGTGATTGAAACTTTTTTTCTCCCCCACAAATGCATTGATGAGGTCTTTCACCGAAGTATAAATGAGTTTGGTAAGCGGGGCGCGTTCGATCCATTTTTCCAGGTAAACAAAAAACGGGTTTCGTATATACCTGGAACCCAGGAAGCCGATGAAAGCGATGAACAAAAAGATCACCAGCAGCCCGAGGCCTGGAATTTCCACCTGGTCGAGGCCTGGAATTTTTACGGGAATCTGGAACGGCAATAATCCGTCAATCCAAAGAATGGAGCGGATCAAAACATAAAGGGTCACTGCAATCGGTACGACAAAAAGCAATCCCTGGAGAAAATAGTTGACAATACGTCTCATTGATGGTTTGTTTTGAGGAGCGCAAATATGTTCAGAATCAGCTTCTGAAAATGTAAAGTTGAAAACTTAAGGGGGAAAATTTTCGGAGGCGATAAAACGCGTACAAACAATTACTTTTGCGCACCCATTCCCCTTAAAAATGACCGCTGAAATCTCAACTCCCGCCGCAAAATTTTCTCCTTACCAGGTATTTGTCATCGTGCTGCTGG
>Ga0134121_10002932_pt1 | contig 14450 bp, 9 predicted proteins | sample KB301_FD_96463 | JGI IMG/M metagenome (GOLD analysis project Ga0134121, IMG submission 96463) | Terrestrial soil microbial communities without Nitrogen fertilizer from Kellogg Biological Station, Michigan, USA - KB3-0-1 | ecosystem: Environmental > Terrestrial > Soil > Unclassified ...
AGCTCAACAGACCAGCATGGGAAGTGGGAGGATCACAGTGACAGCAAAAGCACCGCGCGCGTTCAATCGAGAGATGTATCACGATCACCCGGAGAACGTCTTCTACGGCACCGACGACGGCGCTCAGGACGGTTCCTTCTCCGAGTTTGCAGAGATCAAAGCTCACTACGACAACGTCGCCCCAACGCGACGCGAAGACATTCACATGATAAGCGTCGTGGGTGGCCTGTACGGTCTCAATCTGATCCCGCTCTGGAAACCAGCGCGCCTCACGATCTTCGACATCAATCCCACGGCGATCACTTATTTCCAGATCATTCGTCGCGTGTTCACGACGAGTCGCGACGTGGCACACTTTCTCCAGCGACTCACCGATGGCGATTACGAAGTCGAAACCGAGCGCGAAGAGTTTGTGCGCGAAAACATCCTTCTGAAGCAGCGCGGAAACCTGCCGCGCGAGCGTGGCTCGACGAAGCGCCCGTACGAGCAAAGCTGGCAATACGCTTTCGAACATTTCGATCTGACGAAGAAGATCCTGACTGAAGTGCCACTCGAGATTCGCACGGAGCCGATGGAGAGCGACGGTTTTCGCAACTGGATCCGCGAACAGAACAACCTCTGGATCTATGCTTCGAACATCACCGAGTTTCACTTCTTCGATCTCGAGTTTGCGAACCCGACGAACGTCGTGTTGTTGCAGATCATCTTTCCGGGCGACGTACAGCTACTCGACCTCGCGCCACTCAGCGGTGGTCCAGTCAAGGTCGACTTCCATATTCCATTAAAGGCGGAAAGGATTAATGGTTAACAAGACACGTATCAAGACAGACGCAGGACCGCCGGCACTCGGCACTTACTCGCAGGCTATTCGCACGGGCGATCTGGTTTTTGTGACGGCGCAGACGGGACGCGATCCAGACACGGGCAAGCTCGAAGAAGGACTTGAGGCACAGACGCGCCGCATGTTTTCGAATCTCGACGCGATACTCAATGCGGCAGGTTGTTCGGCGGCTGATGTGGTTAAAGTGACACTGCTGCTGGCGGATATTAAGGACTTCAAAGCCGTCGACGTGATCTACGCTGAATGGCTTCCGGGTTTGGGCATCACGCCACTACCCGCGCGCACCGCATTCGCTGCCGCGACACTACCGGCCGGCGCGCTCGTGATGATGGACCTCGTCGCGGCAATCCCGATCGAGTGAACGCGGATTAGACGGATCTCTAAGACGATTTGCGCGGATTTCTTTTTCGTATTCGAGAAGATAATCCTGGGCCATGCGCAGGTAGTGAAATTCGCGCATGGCTTTTTCGCGACAGGCTCGAGGAGAGATGAGTCCGATACGGCGGATCGCATTTAAATAATCTGACTCGTAGCGGCAGACGAAGCCAACGTCGCGAGTGATGATGTCGGGGCAGGCGCCTTTGTCGCTGCAAATCACCGGCGTCCCGGACATCAAAGCTTCAACCATTCCGAGTCCGAACGCTTCGTCGATGCGCGTCGGAAACAGAAATGCCTTTGCGTTCGCGAGTAGCTCAGCTTTGCGCGAGCCCCGCACGTCGCCCACATACTCCGCGCCGATCTCACGGCACAGTGACGTAATGCGCATGATGCGTTTGTAGTTGTTCCCCGTTCCCGCCACGACGAGCTTGATGCCGTGTCGCGCCGCGAGCGACAGCGCGATGTCGAGGCCCTTCTTCATCTCCCAATCCATCGACGACATGAACAGAAAATAATCGCGCTTCTTTTCCGAGTAGATGCACGCATCAGGATCGATGCCGTTGACCACGAATCGCGTGCGGCCGTGGAGACGCGCGAGTGTGCGTGAGACGAAGATCCAATTCTCAGTGGTGGCGCGTTGCGGTACGCCGATAGTGCGCATGTCGATGTGGCAGGTCGCGACCCATGGACGACCACTCGCTTCCCACTCGCGCGTCAAGTTTGGAAACTGATCGGAGATCGTGTGCAGTATGTCGCAGTCCCAGACCGGTCTGGAGACGAGTTTTGCTCCGGGCGGCAGGGGCATGGCGGCGCCGTCAGCCAGGAAGTAAAAAACTTCGTGACCGAGCTCAGTGAGTCCCTTCATCAACAGGTCGTGAATCCAGAAGCCTGAGCCCGACGGGTAGGTGCGCGGGTGCAGACCACTGCCGACCGAGCCGAAGGCCGGATATCGATGTGGCGACGCGAGCAGGATGCGCATATGTTAGCTATTGATTGCCGTCGACGCAGGCGAGCCAATGGCCGTCAGCTTGTTGGTGCGCGTCGATGTGGTGCATTCCTTTGGCGTTCCAGCCGTCACCACTGGCTTTGAGAATCGGGATATGAAGTTCGACTTCCGCGTAGTTAGCTTTCGTCAAATTTGTGATCTCAAAGGCTCGCACACTCGAGCCGTATCGTGATGTGCAGTCCTGGGCAAAGCGAAAGAGACGATTACCAAATTTCAGAATGCGTCCGGCGGGACGCGCGCGGCACTTATCATTTTGGATCAGCGGGCTCTTCGGATGCTCGGTCCATGGGCCAGTCAATTCATCCGCGAAATACAGACGAAGCGTATCGTGTTGATATGGAGTGGAACATGCAAACAGCCACCAGCGATCGTTGAACCGAACGATTGACGGATCGGCAAGCTGGCTCGTTATCACTCGAGCGACGACAGACCAGTTGTAGGGAAAATCGAGAGCTTTGTAAAGACAAACCGCGCCGGCGCTGAGCGTCTCGGGGAGCATGTAGAATTCATTCTGCCACTCGAAGACGTACGGGTATGAGAGGTGGAATGACTCTTTGAGAACGATGCGATCGTAGGTCCAGTTGAGCGCGTCGTTGCTGGTGGCAAGTCCGATCTCGCCGAGTTTTGATTCACTGTGCATGACTTCGAAGAACATGTACCAGGTGTGATCGCGGCGGAGCATGAATGGATCGGCGACGAAGTCTGCGGGGATGTCAGTGATGTCGGAACTGGTTAGAACCGGCGGCGCAGCTTCGAGGTTGAAGGGCGAAATGCCGGTGTAGATGGCGATTGACCACATAAAAAAGAATGCTCACGCAGCGGCGCAACGGCGCGACGGAGACTGCAAAGAAACACCCTTCAGACGTTTGCGGCTTCCGTTGCGCCGTTGCGTCGCTGCGTGAGAAGTTGTCTTAACTCCTGTCGATCAGGGATCGCGAACACGTATCCACCTTCCAGCCTGCCAACAATATCTGTCGCCTTAAATTCAACCTCGTTCACACACACTCGACGCGTCTGCGCCTCGTCATCCCACGCTCGCACAGAATACGACACACCGCCGATCGTCCGTCTCTCGATCTCGATCCCACCGTCCTCCAGCATTCGCCAATCACCCTGCGCCAACAACCCATCTACACTCCGCAGCGATTGCGCGATCGTCGTGTCTATAACTTCACTGATGCATTCCGTCTTTCCGCTCGCTTTGTATTCAGCGATCGCCTCATTAAATTTCTGATACAAACTGTGACAGTACAGCGCATCGATCGGCTCATTCTCAAAACTCGCCCGCGCGATGACCGAGGCTTTCATCGCCTCCGCACTGTCGTAAAAATCAACCGCGTAATTCATAACTTCACCGTAAATCCGCACGAACTCACGCGCGAGCGAATCAACGTGGACGCGCCGCTTCGCAACCTGAAACCGATTGCCCTTGTAAACCGGCTTCAGATGTTTCACGACCCTGCCTCGCGTCAATCGCCCACTAAAATATTCCCCCGGCGCCTTCCCCAGCAGATTGAAAACATCCACCACGGACACATCCTCAACAACCTTCCTCGCCACGCACGCCGAACCCGAATTCTTCAACGCCGCCATCTCCATCAGCAGCTTTGCAAAACTCTCACCCACATCCGGCTGCTCCGTTTGAATCCGTCGCGCTACATCGGTTTTGAGCCCGGTCGCTGCCAGTAGCCTCACTTGCAAGTGCCTCTCGTATGCCTCGTCCATCAGGTTCGAAACATTGATCCACTTCGCATTGAAACGCTCGCGCGTGACCGCATCCGTCGCCCGCAATACTTTCCGGTACATCTCAGCGAGGTGATATCCACGCTCCTTGTGCTCGGTGCCGAACGCCGATCCGGCATAGTCGAGCTTGAAAATCGGCGCCGTGCGCGGCTGCGTCGACTGGGTCGGCAAGTCGAGCATCGCACCGCTGATATCCATGTTCGACGGGCTGAGCGCGCCATGAATCATGCGCCAGCGAAACGAATCTGCGGCTGTTTGCGCGTGATCGTCGATCACACACAGCATCGTCGCGCTCACATCGGGCGCATCGGATGTAGTAACCAGTTGCCCCGTAGCGCGCGTGATGCTAACGAACGTCTCGAGCGGTGAACGACTGCCACGCGCGCGCTTGGCAAGCAGGTGACCGGGACGAAGTTGTGCACCTGCGCGCACCGCAAGCGCGATGTGTCGACGGCGACCCGACGGCATCCTCACGTGTTTTCCCTGATCGATAATCGCGACAATGCGATTCGAGCCGAGCGCGAAGAGGTTATGAGTCACTTCGCCAAAGACTGCTTCCGACAGGCAATCCTCGAGATGCACGCCGCCGTGAGAATGAACAAAATCGTCAGCGTCGTTGTGCCGGAAGAGCGGCGTGAATCCGAGACCTTTGACGTACAAGTTTCCGTGCGCGAGAAAACCGGCGCGACCGGCGCCGAGCGCGGGACTGACACCTTCACCGCCGTACTTGTCAGCGTAAAGAGTGAGCAGTTCGTGGCCGTTGAGATCGTCGCCATTGACGGCGCGGAGTGAAAACGCGTCGAGGAGTTGTTGATTCAGCTCGGGAGTGAGTTGATTAGTTTCCGGGACAGCGAAGCCGAGCTCGCGCAGGAGATCGAAGTTGCACCATAGCACGGTGCCGGGAGATCTGTAAGCCTGAAATTCGGCGAACGAAAGCGGACCGAGCGTGTCGATGATGGGGGAAACTCTGGCTAACACTTCAAGTGCCTACAAGGCCGAGCTCATTCAACCTCAGTTGGACCAATCGCTGGATCTGTCGCGCACAGTCGACATACGCTGCCATGCCTTTGCCGATGGGATCGTCGACGTCGACTTCGGTGCTGAGACAGTACGTCTTGCCTTCGACTCCGGGCAGCATCTCGACGACAGCCTTACGATGCGCCTTTGTCAGGCAAAAAATCAACTCCGCTTGCGCAGCCAGCTCGGGCGTCAGGTTTCGCGCTGCATGAGGTTGCACCGGCACGCTCAACGAGCGCAACACCTCTGCTGCCTCGTCCGTGAGTGGCGCACCGACGCGCGCAGACACTCCCGCGCTCATCGCACGCACGTTAACAGTCTCGAGTGATTTGGACGGAACGTTAAGTCGTTTGGCGATCTCATCATTCGCGATCGCCGCCGCCATTGGCGAGCGACACGTGTTGCCGCTACAAACGAAGAGAAACAGGCGTTGCGGCTGGGGCAAAGGTGGCGCGAATCCGAGCGCGCGTTTGATCCTCACCCAGTAACGATCGAGGTGATGCAGTGGCGACAGGAATCCGAGCGCGATGATTAGCAGGCCGGCGCTTACACTCTGCGCTGTGGTTGGACCACTCACGCTGAAGAAGTAAGCAAGAATGGCCGACGCGGTGAATCCCGACAACATGCTCGAGCCACAATGCATTGGCATGCAGAACGTGTTCTCGCGACGATCGAGAAAGATCAACGTCGTGCAGACGCAGAGCGCGGCGTAAGAGAAACCGACAAGTGCTGCAAATATAGCCCCCGGTGTTGTTACAAAACTCGTGAGGCCTGCTCGGAACCCCAACATCACATCGGTCGCACCGATCAACGACAGCACGATCAGTGTGATCACGAGCAGCGGCGAGGCCACCATCTGCTCCTCGACAAAATATCGCAACGTCGCTTCGCGTACGTCTGATTTCGCGAGACGACTCATAAACTGTAACTTGAAAAAGTACGCAGCGAGGTATGCGGCAACATCGATCGTGGCCGCGAGTGTGACCGTGTAAGTCGACGCGTCACTCAGCGCGGTGAGGACTGCCGCAAGACTGACAAACATCGCAGTCCATGAAAACCAGCGCACACGACGACCGACGATGCGATCGACGATTGGCGCGATGACGAGTGTGCCGCCGCGGAGCAACACGAGCACGAGCACGATCGAGAGCCCGCCAAATGTAAACGCGAGCGTGGTGGTGCCCATGATCGTCGCCAGGCACACGCCTGAAAGAAACGTGAGCGGCCGCGGAAATGGAACCTGCACGCCGAAGAATTCACGACGTCCGGCATACTTCCACCAGCCCATGACGGTGATGAATCCGAACATACCGATCACGGTCGCGATCGCGGAGATCGGCAACAGCACCGGCCCTGCGATAGGTGCGCCCGTGAGTAATCCGCCCGAGAGCGCTTTAGTTAAACCGCTATAAGGTGTGTAAGAAAGATAATAACCAAGACCGAGCGCCCAGATTCCAAGTCCGTACTTCCGTGTTTTGGTGAGCATTTCTTCCCCTATGGTTTGTAAAACGATGGGTCGTGAGTCAGACCGAGTATTGATTTACCAATCGTTGCGAGAATTTGATCGTCATTGTCGTGACGAACGTAGAAAGAAAGATCGCGATAAACGCGCTCGAGTGAGCTCGGACGAATCAAACAACGCGCACCACAAGCACGAATGCATTGTTTGATCGTGTCTTCCGCGAGATGTTCGACGACGTGTCGCGCACGACTGCCTGCGATTTGCGCTTCGAGATACCTGCCCGTTTCCCACAGTCGCGCGACGTGTCGGAGCCACAGATGCGCCGTCTCGACATTCACGGACATCTGGCCGAGGTGATGCTGCACGTACGGATCATTGATCTTGTTCTGAGTGGTGATGTAGTTGAGCCCGTAATCGTAAGCGGCTTCGGCGGCGCCGAGGAAGGTGGCGGCGTAGTGTGGAATGAAGCACGTTTGCCAGCCCTCCTTTAGATACTGTCCGGGATAGCCGATGAGATCGTCGTCGGGGATGAACGTGTTGCGGAAGTGGACCATGTGACTCGCCGTTCCGCGCATTCCGATCGGATCCCACCAAGACGTATCGATCTCAACGCTCGGATCGGAGAGGTTGCACGCCATCATCAACACTGAATCACCGCTCGCCGCATCGACGTGCCTGACGCCGCCTGGTCCAGCGGTGTTGACGAGCAGTATCGCCCACTGCGCGCCGCCGGCACTCGTTGCAAAAGCTTTATTGCCGTCGATGATGTAACCGCCGTCGACTTTCTCGACAGTGGTGCCGAAGCGCGCCTGTTCACCGGGCTTGCGGGCCTGCGGCTCACCGCTCCACGCCACCCACTTCTCACCGCGCTCGACGACGCCGTGGAACCAACGCGTTTTTTGTTCTTCGGTGGCCATGCCGTCGAGCAGCACGAGTGAATTGACGTGGCCTTCCCAACAGCGTGCGAGCGACATGTCGACGCGCGCGATCTCTTTGGTCATCATCCAGAGCGTGAACACGTCGCCCTTGTATGGACCAAGACCGTATCCGCCGAGTTCCTTCGGCACGACCGGAGCGAGCAGTCCGGCGCGGAATAAGTCGTCGAAGTCTTCGGCAGGGAACGCCGCGGTGCGATCGTATTCGGCCGCACGTGGAGCGAAGTTTTCACGCGCCAGTACGCTGATGCGATTGATCAGGTCCTGTTGCTCGGCGCTGAGATCGAGCTGCGCGTAGGAATCAATTTTTGTGGCCGTGGTTGTCATGAGACAGGATTACAGGATTTTCATGATTTGCGGGATTGGCATTTCTTTACCAGTCATCAGACGAAACTGGTGGCTTACCTGTGTCACGAGGACGTCGCGACCGTCGATCGCGAGCTGCAGGCGCGCGCGCGTCGTGTCAACGATGTGTGTCGGTCGTGAGCCGTAGACGAGATCGATCACGACTGCATCGTGGTTGAGTCGCTCAACTTCGAACGGCGCATCATCTGTATCACGCCCGACCGGCGTTGCATTCACAACGATGTCGAAACCTTCGGCGTCAAACTCGCGCAAAGGAATATACGGCAAGCCAAGCAATGCTGCGGCATGCTCACCGCGTTCCGCACCACGATTGATCAGGGTGACGCCGGCGCCCGACTGAACGAGCGCCGCTGCGATCGCGCGTCCGGCGCCGCCGCAGCCGATCACAGCCGCACGCTTCTCTTTTACACTTACACCATAGACCACATCCGGATCAGTGGTATCTGCAGTCCACCAGCCATTGTTTCGGATAAGTATATTTGCAGCTTCAGTTTGTCGCACCATGCCGCTGACGGTCTTCGCGGTCAGCACTGCTTCTTCTTTATGTGGTGAAGCGACGGTCATACCATTGATCGGGATACCGAATTGATCAAGCTTTCGCGAAGTAACAAACTCGCGCCAGAACTCAGCAAACGAATCGACGCGCAGAGGCACAAACAACGCCGCATGGTTCAGCGCGCGGTACGACGCATTGTGCAACCGCGGCGAGAGCGAATGAAAGATCGGATTGCCGATAATGGCAAACAACTCATGCGCCGGTCTCACTTCAGGCAGACCATAATCGGCAGTCAACTTGCCGATCGACGGTTCCATATCAGCGGCTGAACCGCCGGTGACGAGTCCGAAGATCGCGGGCGCGCCGAGGTGCAAAGCAACCACTCGATTCCAGAAGCCGAGTGGACCATTTGAGAATGCGATCGTGTCCGTGCGGTTCAGCGATTTCAGTAACGAGAGCGGCAGAAACTCTTCGGCGATAGTCTCGGCATTCGTGACGATCTTGTAAGCGGCTGCGGGAACAGACGAGAGTTGGCCAAACCGATCGTTCAGTTGTGACAGATCGTTAACCCCACCATACCAGGAAACCACACGCTTCTCGGCCGGAATGACTTCCAACAAATCTTCGGAAACATCTATGCCGGCCTCAATCTCCACACGATCGTAAAACCGCGCGGCAGTCTTCAACCGTTCATAACGATCTAATGAGGTACAGCCTTCAGTCCTGAAGGCGTACAGCAGTCGACCCTTAAAGTGATTGCGCAGCCACTCAGGATCGATGTCGCCAATACGATCCGCGCGCACTTCCAACCACTCCACCGCGTCCGGCAACGCAGTCAATTCCGCGCCATCCGGTGACGGAGGCTCAGAAAGAGTGGCGATGAGTGAGGGTCGTGACATAGTTCATTACTCTTTACTCTGGTGATTACGTGAGAAGTACAGACGTTAGAAAACGAGCGGCGTAACTATACTGCGCCTTGCACTTATTAGTCCACAAATTCCGTCTCCGGTTGTTGCCACGCGCAAGAATCGCTATTCTTAGACCAAAAAAGGAATTCGGCCTAACATGGAAGAAGATTCGACGGACAAGATTTTTGCGGTGAACCCGCCGCCGCCTGACTATAATCCCGTAAAACAGGCGATCGCGCGGGCGGAAGAGCTCGGTGAAAAGCAAATCGCCACGGCACTCGGTTACTTTTCCACGATGCCCGCCTCGACCGGTATCATCGCCAATCCGGTGTTGCACCACACACCAGTCGATTGCAACGGAACCACAATCACTCTCGACATCAGATCGTTCACGATTCGCGGCACAGTGCCCGAGTCGGACATCGTAGCCGGTAAGATTGGTCCAATCGACGTTATTTATACGGGACTTTTTGCCGCAGCAGGCGATACAAAAGAGCTCGCGGCTTTTATAGATCAAAAGTATTTTCAGAGTCTTTCGGGATCGTTGATCGAAGAAGTGGCGGCGTTTGTTAAGAAGTTTCCGGGCCTTGGTCCGGAAGTCGCGATGCATCATTTTTCGATCCTCGCGAAAGCGAAGCTCGGTCGTGAGGAACACCAGGACCGCGGCATACACGACGAGCGCGATCCCGAGTCGATGCTCACCGAGATGATCTCCGTTCACATGGCGAACGTGGCAGTTGGGGGCATTTCGACCTACATGAATCATCTGCTGTTCGAAAATTCGCAGATCACTGAAGCCGAGCTTGCTGGATCGACGCGACAGTTTGTCGATGACGAATCGAAAGAGAAGCGAAACGCGTTTCAGGTTAGTTACAGTTTGATTCTCGGACACCACGCGAACGAGCACGAGCGCGAGATACTCGAGCGTATGGGTACGATTCAGATCCATCACGGATCGGCTGGATCGAGCATGGTGGCGCGTTATATGGCGACGTTGCACACGTTCTCAGTCGTCGATTTCTTCATCGCATCGCACATGGCGCTCGATGGCGCGCGACACTTCGGTGCGATTCACGACATGTCAGACTTCGTTCAGGAGCTCGAGCCTCTGACGTCCGAGCAGCGTAGTGGACGAATCAAAGAGAAGATGTTGACTGGTGGACTCCCGACGTTTGGTCATCCTGAGATTGCAGCGGCTGGTAGAGGCAATCAGGTGCAACAGGATCCGCGGCCGGCGATCTATATCGATCCGGTGTTCAAGGCGATCGATGCGGGCCAGTTGAGTATCTCGGAGCGGCAACATGAGCGGCTGGCGATCGCGCGACTGATTTATCTGACGGCGTTCGTGAATGGTGTGTTGAAGCCTGGAAAGGAAGACAGTCCGCCACTGCGGCTTACTGCGAACACGGATTTTGGTGCGTGGTGTGTGCAGGAGGCGTTGGGAGTTGAGGAGCCGGATCGGACGCTGCTCACTTACATCTTCCGTGGATTCGGATGGATGATGGACGCGCGCGAGCAGTTACAGCAGAAGATGATCCGACCGGTGATCGCGCCCGATCCGAAGATCGTGCCGAAGTCGAGCGACGATCCGACGATCCCTGATCTCGTCGCGCGAGTTCATAAACGACTCACGCAGCCAGAACCATTTAAAGCGCAAAAATAAGATTTCTCCCGCAGCGGCGCAACGGCGCAACGACCCTTCGCTGCGCCGCTGCGCCGTTGCGGGAGAAAACCTCTTCACATACCAATGCCCTTCAAATGATATCGCTCCGTGTCGTAATAACGATCCACATCTACGAGCGTCATCTTTCCCTGCACGTTTGAAAGATCCACGAGTGAGAATTCACACGCCGGAGCGATCCCGCGTGCCGAAACCATCGTCCCGAATCGCCCCTCTGCAACTGCCTCTGCCGCACGCGCACCAAAGATCATTCCCATGATCCGATCGATCGGGCTCGGTGCTCCACCACGTTGCGGATGTCCAAGCACGACCGCGCGTGATTCGTACGGAGTCTGCGCTGCGATCATCTTCGCCAGCACTTCCCCAACGCCGCCGAGTCGCTCGTGTCCAAACGCGTCACGACGATCGTCAAGCGTCACCATCTCACCACCTTCTACACGCGCTCCCTCAGCAACGACGATCACCGAATAGCGCGGACGCTGCGTTCCTCGTCGCACCGGATCGATGTCGCCGAGTCGCGCCCTGAGCAACTCAAAAACGCGCTCATATCGAAACGGATGTTCCGGGATGAGTATCATGTGCGCTTGTCCAGCGACACCCGACCAGAGCGCGAGATGTCCGGCGTTTCTGCCCATCACCTCGACGACCTGCACCCAACCGTGTGATCCGGCCGGCGTGCGCGAGCGCTCGAGGATTTCCGTGACATTGCGGAGCGCTGTATCGAAGCCCAGTGTGTAATCTGTGCCCGCGAGATCCTTATCGATCGTCTTCGGAACACCGACGACGCGCACACCTTTTTGCGCGAGACCAGCCGCAACACCGAGCGTGTCTTCACCGCCACATGCAACGAGCGCATCCAGTTTCAGTCGCTCGATGTTTTCGATTACTTCCTGAGAGCGATCCTTTGATCCCTCACTTTTGAAAGGATTCGTACGCGACGACCCGAGATTCGTGCCACCATCGCGATCCCAACGACGCACCGTCTCACGATTGAGCGGTAACGTGTCAGGTAACGGATTCACAAGGCTCCGCCAGCCATCAAACAACCCCACAACTTCAAGCCCGAGGTCCGAGCCCCGATAAACCAAACCTTTAATAGCGGGATTCAGACCGGGCGCATCACCGCCACCAGTCAAAACCCCGACACGCTTCGCTTCTGCCATAGTTTTCTGAAAATCCGCCTTTTCCTGTTAATCAGTGGCTAATTAAACCTCACCTATTCACGTCCTTGATCAGAACCACGTCGCTCGTGATCACGCCGCGCGAGGTCACGAGGCTGCCGTCTTTCAACCAGCCAAACGCAAAGATCTTGCTTTCATCGAATTTTGTTAACTGTTTCGGTGCGCCGCCTTCGATCGGTTGTCCCCAGAGATTGTCGAAGCCGCCTGCATGGTCCACATAGACGAGATACTTCCCATCGAGACTCCAGTGCAACGGCGTGTCCCATTGAACCTGCACCGTCTCCGCAACGTCAAATACGTTGAATGTCGAACCGCCTTCGAAATTGATCACCTTCAAACGCCAGCGCGAGTTTTGCTGTCCATCGTTGTACCAGAACGCGATCAATTTTCCATCCGGCGAAACGGTCGGTTTGATCGCCATTCCGTCGGTAACTTTTTCAGGTGTGCCGCCATCGATCGAAACACGCCAGAGCGCGTACGGATTCTTCCCATCAGAGTGCTGGAACAAAATCCATTTGCCGTTAGGCGAAAAGGTGGGCCACGTGCTTTCAGTCTCTTCGAATGTCAACTGCTTCGGACTACTACCATCGCGATTGATTCTCCAGACCTGAAAGACACCAGTACGGTTCGAGTGAAAGACGACGTAACGATTATCAGGCGAAACAACGGGCGCATAATTTCGCCCGCCCGCTGATGTTAATGGTCGCTCATCACCGCCAGTTGCAGACATTTCAAAGATGTCAGCAATGCCGCTTGCATCCGACGCGTAAAGAATCTTATCGTCAGGTGCGATCGAGATATCGTAATAGCGGCTCGTACCGGAACCGACCGGTGTTGGTCTCGACTCATTCGGAGGCAGCTGCCACAGTCGCGAGAGAGTTTGTGTTTGCACCGTGACCAGCGCGCTGCCGTCTGCGCGCAAACTCAATTCACGATAATCGCTGAGATCGCTTGTGACCGTACGTTGTGATCCATCGCGCAAGAGTTGCCAGATCTGTATGAATGATGCGCCGTGAGCTTTCCCAAGCATGATCACACCATTGCCGTCCGGATGAACTGTAATGCGGCCGATCTCGTCAAACTTCTGCGACGCGAGAGGAATCGTGTGTTCGGCGCCGCTGGCCAGATTCTTCTCATAAAGTGTTACTGAGTAGTTCGAAGACGTGTCGCCGCTAAAAGACGGATCCGAGCTGATGCTCGGCAGTATCAGTGTTTGATTGTCTGCGCTCCATTCGGGTCGCGATAGCGGATCCCCACCGTAGCGCTGCGGCCATTTGCGTGTTCCGACGACCTGCTCGCCGCTGCCATCAGCGTTCGCCACGATCAGTGAATCAGTTTGCGCCTGGCGATCGAAACGGATGAACGCCATTCGCTTGCGATCGTGCGAGAGGGAAGGCAGACCTGCCTGCAACTCGATTTTCATTGCCGCCGCACCGATTCCGAGTAGCGGCAGGCGGAAGATCTGGCTTGCGTCGTTGCGCGCTGATTCTGCATATCCAAAATAGACGTAGTTGCCATCAGGCGAGAAAGCGACACCGAGATATCGTCCCTCGCGTGGCGCGATAAGCTGTGCGTTGCTAGCGATGTCTACCTGCCGCAGCCAAAGGCTCTCTTTCCCACTCTGGCCGGTTACGTATGCGACGTACTTTCCGTCAGGCGAGATCGCGGCCATCAGGGCGTTTCCGTTTGTCGTCAGTTTCGTGACTTCGACACGTTCAAACGGCACGCGCAGATTTGTTTCCGGGCTCGCCTTCATCTTGTAAAAACCATAACCCGCGAGCGCGAGAACGATGGCTGCCAGTGCGGCCAGGCCGATCCATGCACGACTACTGACTGGCTTCTGAATCGTCGTGCGTGCCTGCTTTAGCTCGTCGGTTTTGACTTTTCGATCCCGACCCGTTGAGGCGCGTGCGTAATCGCTCGCACTCGTTGCCGGCATGATCGAGCGCTCCAGCATCGAGTTCATTTCCAACTCTCGACGTAAACTGCGCAGATCGATCGCGAGCTCTTTCACGATCTGGTAGCGCTCGTTTCTGTCTTTACGCAGCGCTTTCTTGACGATGCGTTCCAACTCAGGCGGTGCGCCTTCGACGTGTTGAGAAATCGGCGGCTGATCTCGCTCGACGATCGCAACGACGACGTCGGTTGGAGTCTCACCTGTAAACGGAGCGCGGCCTGACGCCATCTCGTAAAGCACGACGCCGAGGCCCCAGATGTCAGTGCGCTCATCGACATCGACACCACGCGCCTGTTCCGGCGACATGTAAGCAGCCGTGCCGATCACGACGCCCGGCGTCGAGTGAAATAAGAGCGTCGGCATCGTTGTGGTTGTCGCGCTTTTGTGTCGTTCGGTGAGTTTGGCGAGTCCGAAGCCGAGGATCTTCACGTAGCCTTCGGGACGGATGATGATGTTCTCGGGTTTGATGTCGCGATGGA
>Ga0134121_10002934_pt1 | contig 14445 bp, 12 predicted proteins | sample KB301_FD_96463 | JGI IMG/M metagenome (GOLD analysis project Ga0134121, IMG submission 96463) | Terrestrial soil microbial communities without Nitrogen fertilizer from Kellogg Biological Station, Michigan, USA - KB3-0-1 | ecosystem: Environmental > Terrestrial > Soil > Unclassified ...
GGCCGCTGCCCATCAGCAGCCAGAAGAGCAGCGGCGTGGCCACGGCGCCCGCGATGCGGCTGGGCTGGCGGAAAAACCGCGTCAGCTCCCGGCGCCAGAGGGTGAAGACGGGGAGGATCATCCTGGCGCCTCCTCCTCGCGGGCTTCGAACGCATGGCCCGTGCGGTGAAGGAAGACGTCCTCCAGGGTCGGCCGGGCGATGGTCACGGAATCGATCCGTCCCGGGAACGCCTCGGCGAGACGGGCGACGAGCTCGTGCGCCCGCTCCCTTTCGATCCTCACAGCTCCTTCTCGCACCTCAGGCGCAGGTCCGGGGAATCGCGATGCGAGATCACGAGCAAGGCTCTCAGGATCCGGCCCGGTGAGGGTCACCACGTCGCCACCGATCTCCTCCTTGAGATCGCTCGGCGCGCCCTCGGCCACGATCGTCCCGCGGTCGAGGAGGACGAGGCGATCGCAGCGGTCTCCCTCTTCCATGAAGTGGGTGGTGAGGAGCACGGTCACGCCCGCGGCGCGCAGCGATTCGAGCGTCGTCCGCAGGTCGCGCCGAGCGCCGGGATCGAGCCCCGTGCTGGGCTCGTCGAGGAGCAGCAGGCGAGGCTCGTGGAGAAGGGCCTTGGCGATCTCCACCCGCCGGCGCAGGCCGCCGGAAAGCTCTTTCGTCCGCTGATCCCGCCGCTCGGCGAGGCCGAAACGCTCGAGGCCGGCGGCGATACGGCCGTCCAGCTCCCGACCGGAGAGGTTGTAGAGATGTCCCTGATGAACGAGGTTCTCGCGCACGGTGAGCTGAACGTCGAGGCTCGGGCTCTGGAAGACCACGCCGAGGCGCCGGCGCACCTCCCGCGCCTGGGTGGCGAGGTCGGCGCCGAAGATCCGCACCGTGCCGGCCTCCGGTCGGGCCAGGGTGGCGAGGATGCGGAACAGGGTTGTCTTGCCGCCGCCGTTGGGTCCGAGGAAACCGAAGATGCTTCCCGCCGGCACGTCGAAATCCAGTCCGGCGAGAGCGGGCCTCGAGGGACCGGTTTTCCGGTTTCTGCGATGCCCGGGATAGGAGTACCGAAGGCCTCGAGCCTCGACGGCAACGGTCTCGGAAGGCATGAGCTTAGGAGACGACCCGATCCAGCAGCATGATCAGCAGCAGGGCCGGGAAGTACAGGAGCGACGCGAGCATCAGCCGGCGTGCCACGGGATTCGTGCGGGCCTGGGCAAAGGCGAAGGAAAACCCGAGGTAGACCAGGCCGAAGGCGAGGGCGCCCACGAAATAGACGGTGCCCATCAATCCCAGTACCGAAGGGAGGAGCGAGACGGGGACCAGGGCCGCGCCGTAGAGAATGGCCTGGCGGCCCGCCCGGATTCCCTTGGGATCGAGCACCGTCAGCATCGGGAAGCCGCCGCGGGCGTAATCTTCGCGGCACAGCCAGGCGATGGCCAGGAAGTGCGGGAGCTGCCAGAAGAAGAGGATGGCGAAAAGCACCCAGGCGGCCGGATCGAGCTCGTTGCGGACAGCGCTCCAGCCCATCATGGGGGGAATTGCCCCGGGCACGGCGCCGATCACCGTGGCGAGCGAGCTGACGCGCTTGAGCGGCGTGTAGACGAAGACGTAGCCGGCGAGAGCCACGGCGCCCAGCAGCGCGGTGAGCAGGTTGACGGCCAGGGCGAGATCGGCGAGGCCGATCACGGCCAGCACGACGCCGAAGAACAGCGCGGAGTCGGGATCCATCCGGCCCGCCGGCAGCGGCCGGGCGGCGGTGCGCGTCATGAGGGCGTCCGTCTCGCGCTCCAGAACCTGATTGAGCACCGAAGCGCCGGCCGAGATGAGCCAGGTGCCCATCAGGGTGTGGACGAGGAGAACGAAGGCGAACGTCCGCCCCTCGGCCAACAGGAAGCCCAGGCCGGCCGTGAGCACCACCATCACGGTGATGCCCGGCTTGGTCATCTCCCAGAAATCCGCCAGGCGGGCGGATAGAGGCAGAGACGGCTCCTCGATCTTGTCTGTGTTGGAGATTGCGTCCATGAATGTCGCGGCGAGCCCGCCGCAGAGGGAGTGCGCCGCAGGGAGTCTAGCGCGAACGGGCGAGGGATTGCACCTCCACCACTCCCCGCCTCCCGTCCAACCTCAGCCGGTCTCCCTGAGCGATCGCCCGGTAGATCCCCGCGCAGTTGACGATGGCGGGGCGGCCGGCTTCACGGAGGAGAATCGAGGCGTGGCTCAGCTCGCCGCCGATTTCGGCCACGACTCCGGCGACCCGCGGGAAGACGACGGCCCAGGAAGGCTCCAAGGCGGGAACGACGAGGATGGCGTCCGGCCCGAGATCGCCAGGGCGGGCCAGGAGAGAGACGAGGTCGTCCGCCTTCACGGCTCGGCCTTCCACGATGGCAGGGCCGAGGGAGATCCCCGGAAAGATCCGCCGGCCGCCGGCATCAGCTTGGAATCGCTCGTCTCGGTGGACCGCGGCAACGATCTCGTCTCGCGATGCGGTAAGGGGAAGGTCGAGCGTCGCGGCTAGGGCAACCCGATTCTTGCCCGCCGCGGCAGACTCTCTCAGCGCAGTGCCCGATTCGAGATCGGCCCGCTGGAGATAGAAAACATCCTCCGCCGCCTCCAAATCGCCCTTTGAAGTCAGTTGCCGACCCTCTTCGAGCATCGCGGCTCGCAACCGCTGCCAGCGCCGTATCAGCTCGTCGCGGAAGCGCTCCCGGACCTCGTCCACGAGGAACCAGGGGCGGGCGAAGAAACCTGGACGGCGATGATCGCTGTCGGAGATCGGCGGAGAGCCGGCGGCAACGGTCGCGGCGAGGTCGCTCAACAAGACTTCCCGCAGCTCGGCAAAGCGGGGCCTGGCGGGATCACTCTCCAGGGGTCCCCGGTGGCCGTAGCGGGCGAGCCAGACGTCCAACGCAGACTCGCGCGCCGCCAGATCGGCGATCGCGGCGAGGCGGCCGTAGTCCTCCATCATCTCCTGCGTGATCACCCGCGCCGCGCCACGAATTCGGAGAAAACGGCGCACCCGGGTCACCCCTGAGAGGGCACCGTTGATGGCGAAGTTGGTGCGGAGGGCGAGGCCCAGACCCTCGGCGCATACTTGATGAAGATCCATCAGGCCTGACGCGGCGGCAATTCGGGCGTCCAGCCGGGACAAGTCGCGGCGGATTCTCGACATGACGGCGAGGTTGCGAAGCTGGAGCAGGATCAAACGGGGAGACTTGCGGACGAAGCGCCCGAAGAGAATCCGGCGATCCGCAGGCCCTCCCCCTTCACCACCCACGCCCTCGGTGACAAAGGAGCGGGGCAGGCCCCAGTGATCCATCAACCGGAAGAAGAACGAAAAATTCATCCACGCGCGCTCCGCCAGCTCCAAGGCATAGGCCTCGTTCCAGCGTCCCACCTCGGGGTCCACAGCGGCGAAGAAAGACAGGACCTCCCGGCCCCCATCGACAACGACGGAGACGATCCATGGGCTTGGGCGTTCTCCCAGGATCTCCTTGTGGTTTGCCAGCGAGAGCGTCTCGTTGCGGGCGATCGCAAAGAGCGCTGGGCGCACCTGGAGGAGAATCCAGCCCTTGGCGTCGCGGGCAAACTCGACGTCGATCCGCGGCGATTCCTTCCTGAATGGGCGGTGCACCGCGGTCAGCCATTGCGACCATGGATCGTCGCGCGCCAGATGACCGCGGAGTACCTCACCGCGATCCAATCCCGAGGTCAATCCTTCGTTACTGCCCGGCGCCGTCGTTTTCTCCCAATAGAAGCCGTCGAAGAACGCGACCCCGGCTTCCAGCGCTTTCACCAACGGCTGGACGAAGACCGCCCCCAGCGGCGCACCTCGGCCGTCTCGCGGCAGCGCCGCCACGACGCGGGCCACGGACTCCCCGAGCTCATCCGGCGCGCGAACCGCGAGTGAAAGAAGCTGTCCGGCGTTGGAAGTCGCCTGGGTGTCCTCGGTGGGCGAGCCCGAGCGGACAATGACCGGCTCGGCGGCGAGAGGAAGCGGGGACGCCGGCGCCTTCGCGGCCTCGGAGGCTGGCAGCCACCATGTCTCGGGGACCCGCAATCCTGCCGCGGCGGCTCGGCGGAGGTTGTCGAGCTTGGGAACCGACGGGTCTCTAAACCGCGCCAGGGGCCGCCACGCCACGGACCAGCTCCTCCGTCCAGCCTTGGGGATCGTCGATCATCGGATAGTGCCCCCACTCCGGGAATACCCGCACAGGCCAGCGCTCGCTTCTAGGCAGTGCCTCGCGGGTCCAGGCAAGCTCTTGAAGCGTGACGACCCGATCCTTCCCGCCCCACCAGACCTCGATGTTTTCCAGCGCCGCCGGCCGCGCAGCGAGATTTCGCTCCAGGGAGCGCAGCAGGGAGGGAGCGAGCCAGGCGAATAGGTCAGGCGCCGCGGTGCACTGGGCGTAGCCGTCGAAGAAAGCGCGAACCATCTCCGGAGCCGGGGGGTGGGTGAAGTACTTGGAGACGAATCGCCGCTGGAACGGCGCCGAAGCGAACAGCCTGGTCAGGGCGAACCGGGCCAGTCCAAGCCTCATGATTCTCGGCATGAGGCGCCGCTCCAGTCCCCAGAGGATAGGCGCCTGGAAAAGCAGGGGGATTTCCAGGAGATCTCCCCGGGCCCGGAGACAGAGCGACAGAAGGCCGCCGACGCCCATCGCGTAGATTCGACCCGGGGCGGACTCGCGAAGGTTAGCGCCCATCGCATCGAGAAATTTCTCGAGACTGTCCGCCCGAGGCCGCCCCTCGAATCCAGGGTAGCAATTGTCGAGCAGTACAACCTCGTCCGGCAGATATCCGCGAGCCGCGGCCAGACGGGCAGCGCAGTGGCCGTTGCCGCCGAGGAAGGCGATGCGGCAGGAAAGCATGGCCGGCATCATAGCTGCCCTGTCCTCATATACTTCGGTCATCGTTCCTACGCCGCTCATGCCCTCCACCCAATCTCAGAGAGCCCTCTTCACCCTCGCCTGGGCCAACGTCGCCTTCCATGGCCTGGGTGTAGCGGTCGCCTGGTTCGGAATGCGTTCCGGCAGCATCGCGGCTCCGTTGAACGAGCGCATGGCCTATATCGCGAGCCGGCCCGCGGGTTGGATCGGCGGCTGGGGAATCTGGATGATCTGCGCCCTCCTCCTCGTGGCCTTCATGGCGGTTCTGCGAGGGCATCTTCCGGCGCCCGATCCTGCGGCGGATCTGGCGCTCGCTTTGTCTGCGGCCGGAATGGGCGTCGATCTCCTCTGCGACGCCATCCAGATTCAGGCTCTTCCGCTGGCGGCGGCCGCAGGGTCAGGCCAAGTCACCCCGTTCCTCATTTTGGAGCGCATTGCGTTCACGGGCGGCACCACCGTGGCCAATGGTCTCTATACGATGGGCGTGGTGCTGATGACGGTCGGTCTCCGGAAGGCCACGGTTGCGACGCGTTTTGCCGGCTGGGCGACGGGAGTGTCAGGCGCGGTCATGGTCGTTTCCGGCCTTGTCGTTTCTCCGGCGCTGTTGATGGCGTCGACCGGCCCCACCATCGGCTTCTTCAGCTTGTGGACAGTTCTGGTGGCCCGGGATCTCCGCCAGGACCGGCGATGATCGCCGTCTTCGGCGGCTACGGCACCTTCGGCGCGCACGCGTCGCGGGCGCTGGCTGCCGCGGGTTTGCCTCTGCGCATCGCCGGGCGCGACGGCGGGCGCGCTCGGATCTTCGCCGCCGGGCTTGGAAAGGGGCACGAGGGAGTCGCCGCCGACGCCGGCGATCCCGCCTCCTGTATTCGCGCTCTGACAGGCGTTCGCGTGGCGGTGAGTTGCGCCGGTCCCTTCTCGATCCTGGGAACCGCCCTGCCGGAGAGCTGCCTGGCGGCTGGCGCCCACTACGTGGACATCGCGGACGACCGGGAGTGGAATGCCCGGCTGCGCTCCTGGGACAGCCGCTTCCTCGACCGGGGCCTGACGGCAGCCGTGGGCTGCTCCTCCCTGCCGGGAATCTCCGGCGCCCTGGCCGTCGTCGCCGCGAAACGTCTCTCGTCTGTGGCAAGGGCCCGCGTCACTCTGTTCATCGGCAACCGCAATCCCAAGGGAAAGGCGGCCATCCGATCCGCGGCAGCGCAGCTCGGAAAGATCTTCCCGGCGCCTCAGGGTCTTCTCCGTGGGCTCGCCGGACGCGAGATCGTCGACCTTCCGCCGCCTTTCGGGGCCCGAGCGGTTTACGATTTGGAGAGCCCGGAGCTCGATCTTTTCGTCGCCTTGCTTGGAGCCCGGGAGGTCCGCGTGAAAGTTGGTTTCGAGTTACCGCTCGCCAACATTTCCATGGCGGCGCTGGCCCGGCTGGGTCCTCGATTCGGTGGCCTTGTCCTCAAAACCGTCACTCCGGTCGCGCGCGGCCTTTCTCGGTTCGGCCACTCCGGCGGATTCGTGAAGGTGGAGCTCTGGTCCGCCGACGGCAAGGCTGCCTCGCTGGCTCTCGGCGGCGCCCGTGACGGCCAGCGTATGGCTGCCCTTCCCGCTGCCTTCGTGGCACAAGGTCTTTATGAGGGAAGCGTTGCCCCGCGGGGCGTCGTCACAGCCTGGGAGGCATTGGGGGCGGAGCCGCTGATCGACCGGCTGATCGAAGCTGGATACGCCCTCGTCTGAGGAGCTGCGGAAGCTTCACCACCCCATCTTTTCGATCGAGTACGGAAGCATCTTCCGCCACCAGGGCCAGTCGTGGGAGACGTCGTATCCCCACAGGTCGAGAAGGTGCGGAATGCCCTTGCGATCGAGGATTTCAGAGAGCCGGCGGGAGGCGTGCGGCGCCTCGTAGGCACCTTGACCGGTGAGGATGTGAATTTGCGAGGCCGTCTGCAGCTGATGGAGAGATTGGCCTTCCAGGTTCGGCAGATACCACGCCGGGTTGTTGAAATAAGCGTCGTCGCCGCCATAGCCGCGAAGGTAGTCCGGCCCCAGGTCGTAGAAGCCGCTCATGGCGATTACGCCGTCAAAGAGGTCCGGCCGACGGAAAAGGGTGTTGGCGGCGTGGAAGGCGCCGAAGCTGGCCCCTGCCGTGGCGACGCGGAGGTCGGGCGACTGGCAGGTATGGCGGATAAAGGGGACGACCTCTTCCTCCAGGTAACGGGAGTAGAGAGCCTGCCGCCGGGCCTGCTCCTGCACCGGGAGACTGCTGTCCATCCAGGCCTGATTGTTGATGCTGTCGATGGAGAAGACGCGCACCCGGCCGGCGTCCAGAGCCGCCGCGACCGAGCCGATCAGCCCGAAGCGCTCGTTTTCCAGGAAATCCGCTGCGGCCGTGGGAAAGAGCAGCAGAGGATGACCCCAGTGGCCATAGGAGACGATGGGCATCTCCTGCCCCAGGATCGGACTTTGCCACTTCGTGATCTCTCGCCGGCCGTTTCCCATCGATGCCTCACCTCCGGGGCAAAGGCCCCGTCCGAGTTGTCTTGAACCGGCCAGGAGGATACCTCATCCCGCGGGAGACCGGCACCTCGCTTGCGCCGGCCGGTCCGCTGGTGTCAAAGTCCCCCCGCCAACCAGGGGAGACCATGGAACGGATTCCCATCTTCGCCAACGGCCGGGAAATCTCGCATCTCGCCGTTCGCTCCGATCCGCCACCGCGTGCGGGGGCTTCCGGGCAGCCGGTCATCCTCTATCTTCACGGCTTCGGTTCCCAGCAATCGGGGGAGAAGGCGGAGTTTTTTCGCCGCCAGGCTCTCGCCGCCGGGCTTGGTTTTTGCTCTTTCGATTTCCAGGGGCACGGAGAGTCCGGCGGCGATCTCACCGGCTTGACCCTGACGCGCAATCTGGAGGATACAGCCCGTGTCCACGCCCTCTTGCGCTCCCGCGGCCACAAGCGGTTGATTCTCGTCGGCTCCTCCATGGGTGGCGGTACCGCTCTGTGGTACTCGGCGTTCCATCCGGAGGAGATCATGGCCGGCCTCTACATCGCGCCGGCCCTGGAGATGGATCAGGGCCTTCTCTCCTGGGCCGGCGAGGAAGGGGCCAGGCGCTGGCAGGACACCGGCACCATCCACTTCGAGAACGATCTCGTCTCCTGCGAGCTTGGCTGGGGATTGATCGAGGACCTCCGCGCTCACTCCATGGCTCGGCTTGTCGCCGAATATCGCACTCCCTGTCTGCTCCTCCAGGGCAAACGGGATACCACGGTCGCCTGGCGAGGGGTCGTCGACTTCGCGACCCGCTGCGCTTTCCCCGGCATCGAGCTCCATCTCTTTGCCGACGGAGATCATCGGCTGACCGACCGGAAGGAGCGATTGTGGGCCTTGATGAGGGAGTTTCTGCGGGGGACAGGAGTGACAGGGTCGCTCGCGAGGATTGACAAAAACGTCGCTTAAGACGACTCTGTTTCAGGGAAAATTCGCCATCTGAAGTCGCCCCGGACAGCCAATGGTGGCTGGCCGTTTGGGCCCACTCAATGGGAGAGAGGAAAGATGAGCTCTTTTACGTCCCGCCTCACCGCTGCCGGATTGCTGGCTCTAGCGCTGTTTGCAGGTGCCGCGCAGGCTGCACCTCTGCCCCCGAGGAATGAGGTCCGAGCTTTGCCCCGGGCAGAGTCCGCCGACCTCATCGTCGTGGTTCGTGAGTGGCTCCTGTCCCTTTTCAAGTCTCACCCACTGCCTTCTCTTCCGGGCAAGCCCACGGCGCAGCCCAAAGAAGGGAGCAGTCTCGACCCCAACGGCGGCGGGCAGCACTGATCTCTCGGAGGGTAGGGGCGCCGACTCTTTCGCCTTCGGCGCCCTCTTTGTCCCGTTTTAACCACCTGAAGCAACCACTACTTGTAGGAGCGGTAATTTCTGATTGCCCGCCCAGCCGCTCCGAGGCCGAGAGGGTTTGGCGCCTCGGACGGACGTGCGGGTTGAGGGAGGAGAGAAAACCTCATGAAGCCCCACCCGCACGATCTCCTGCTCGAGGAGTTCGCCTCCACTTTCATAGGCGAACCTGAGGAGATGCTGGACCATCTCATCGCTTGTGAGAAGTGCCAGCGCCGACTCAAGTCATTCCTTCGGCCACAACCCAGCCTGATCGCCGGCAAAATCGGCCCTGGGGCCCGCTCACAAGGGGAGACCTACGACTACGACCCGATCCTCGACCGGCTCGCAAGGTCCATGCAAGGGCTTCAGAAATCCTACGAGATCGAACGAGCTCAGGCTCTTGACCTGCTTCCCGAGCTGTTGGCCAAGCCCATCGACCAGCGTCTGCTCATGCTCCGCAACAGCCCCCGTTTCCAGACCTGGAGCCTGAGTCAGCTCTTGCTCCGGCGCAGCCGGGAGCAGAATTTCCAAGACGCCTCGTCAGGAGAGACCTTGGCGCTGCTCGCTCTCGAGGTCCTCGAGCACCTCGACGCTTCCTACTATGGGCAGGAGTCGATCGAGGATCTACGGGCGCGAGCCTGGGCCTATGTCGCCAACTCTCGTCGCATCAAGGCCGATTTGCGGGGAGCCGAGCAGGCATTCGCCCTCGCCTTCGCTTCTTTGGCCCGTGGCACCCGGCAGCCGATGGAACGGGCCATTCTCCTCGATCTCCGCGCGTCGCTGCTGAGGGCCCAACGCCACTTCGGAGAAGCCCTCCGGCTCTTGCGCCGAGCGATTGTTGTTTTTCAACAACTCGGGGAACAGCACCGTGCCGGGCGATCTCTTTTGAGCATGTCCAATGTCCACCAGGTGGCGGGCGAGCCCGAGATGGCCATCCCGATCCTCTACCAAGCCCTCGATCTCATCGATCCCAGCCGCGAACCGCGCCTTTTGCTGGTCGCCTGGCACAACCTGATTGACAGTCTTGCCGATAGCAGCCGGTTCATGGAGGCTCAGAAGCTGCTCGTCCGGGCTCGGTCCCTCTATCAGCAATTCCCGCAGCCCTGGTCCAGAAACCCCAGAATCTGGGTGGAAGGAAAAATCGCCCGCGGTCTGGGACAGGAGCGGGATGCGGAGGTTCTTTTCCTCAAGGCTCGGGACGGATTCCTGGCCGAGGATGCAGCTTATGACACGGCGCTGGTTTCGCTCGACCTCGCGTCGCTCTTTGCCAAGCAGGGCCGGGTCAAGGAGGTCAAGCGGACCGCGGAGGAGATGATGCCGATCTTCTCGTCGCGCCAGATTCACCGCGAGGCTCTGGCCGCCCTCGTCTTCTGGAAGCAGGCCGTGGAGGCCGAGCGGGCGGGCATCGAGTTGGTGAGCGGAGTGGCCGCGTTCCTGAAGCGCGCCCGGCACGATCCGGATCTGCGGTTCGAGGAGCCGAAGAGCTAGGAAGATAGGGGCGGCCCGCCACGCTGCCGCCCCTACGAGCCGGTTTACTTGCCCTTGAAATCGAAGTTCGCGGTGACCGTCTGATTCGGGCCGACCGTGATTTCCTGATCCTGCGTGCCGAGCTTCTCGTGCCAGGCCTCGAGGGTGTACTTACCCGGGGGCAGGTTCTTGATCGCGAAGCTGCCGTCGTCGCCGCTGGTGGCGAAGAAGGGGTGCGGCAGCACGCCGACGTAGGCGGTCATCCACGGATGAACGTCGCACTTCACGTGGACCATCACTTCCTGCTTGTCGAAGGTCTTGTCGAACGGCGGCAGACCCTGGGGCTGGGCCTGGTTGAACTCGGTGTTCGTGGTCGCCAGGGCGTGGACGTTGTGCAGCGTCGCGTCCGTGTTCTTGATGGTCAGCGGCTGGCCGGTCTGAACTCCCTGGACGCGCGGCGTGTAGAGGCAGCCCTGCTGGTCAAGCTCCTTCTTCTCCGCCGGGGCCGGGAAGGTCTTGCCTTCGAGGCCGGTCTTGACGTAGACGAAGACGTTGCCGAGCTTGCCGTCCTTGGTCGCGATCTCGTTGGTGTCCACCGGCGTCTTGTGGAGGCTGGTGCAGACCGGATCGGCGCTGAAGGCGATGGGGGTGTCGGTGTCCGTCCCGGCGAAGGTGACAGTGCCGGTGACGCCGCCGGCATTGGCGGCCGGAGCCGCGGGAGCCGCCGCCGGGGCCGCCGGCTCTTCCTTGGTGCCGCCGCCGCAGCCCACGAGCGCCAGAACGGCGCAGAGCGCCACGAGCAACCATAGTTTCCTACTCATACGAGAACCTCCTTGTTGGATGTCTTGGAACGAATAACAAATCGCAAGTGATTGGCCGGCGTGCCGCCGCCGCGGAATGGGAATGCCGCGGCGGCAGAGCTGGGATGGGGATTATACCCGAGGTTGCCTCAACGGCCTCCCGCCGACCCGGAGGCCGCCGTCGCCGCCGCCGTCGTCGCCGGACGGCGCCCGCCTTCCGAGATCGACCAGATGTGGTCGCGCAGCGCCGTGGTCACGTTCTTGACGTTCGAGAGCCAGGTGTTCATCTCGGCTTCGGACGCGAAGTAGTGAAGGATCTGCTGCTTCTGGCCGGCGAACGCCGGATTGCCCAGCATCGCCGGCACCGGCGACATGAACTCGCCGGGCTTGGTCTCGGGGAAGAAGTTGGGCATCCGGGTGCCCGGAATCCAGTGCCCCGGGTTCTCGATCCACGACGGCACCCAGTCGTAGCGCAAGCGGTCGTGCGCCAGCAGCAGGGAGGGCGCGAGATCGCCCTTGGAGCCGCCCACCGCGGCCGCGGCCTCCGCTCCCGCCGGATGGCAGCGGGCGCACTGCAGCATGGAGAACACGGCTCCGCCCACGGCCAGGCTCTTGGCGTCCGACGGCTCCGGCTCGGAGAGGAACGGGCGCTGCTCTTCGCGGGCCCCGAAGTAGGAGACGACGGTGTTGGCCTTCTCGTCGGTGAAGCCGAACGTCGGCATGCGCACCGTCAGCCAGGGGCGCGTCTTCACCTTGCCGGGGTCGTGCAGGAAGTTGAACAGCCAGGCACTCTGCACCCGGGCGCCTTCGGCCGCCAGGTTCGGCGGCAGCAGGCCGGAAACGTCGGGATTGGCCTGGCCTTGCTCCTTGAGCACCTGGGTGAACAGGGACTTGATGGCGTAGCCCTGGCCCTCGATCAGGTGGCAGCCCTGGCAGTTGTAGCGGGTGATGAGCTTGCGCCCTTCGGCGAGCGCGGCCGAGCGTGGATCGGTATCGGCCTTGCGGGTGGCGATGGCCGACTCCTTGGTGAAGCCCATGACGTTGGACAGCACGGACTGCGCCTCGCGCTGCGACATGCCGAAGTTCGGCATCTTCAACAGCTCGTTGTAATCCTTCACCGCTTCCTTGCCCTCGTCCCACATGCGCGGCCGCAGCAGCTTGTTGTAGATCCAGTCCTGGCGGGTGTGCGGCACCTCGTGGACGTGGCCGAAGTCGAGCTGGTGCAGCGGCTTCGAGCCCTCCGCGGTGAGCTCGGTGCCGATCGGCTTGAGGTTCTCGAAGCCCTTGATGTCGTGGCAGCCGTAGCAGCCGTATTTGCTGATCGTCTGCTCGCCGAGGTAGACGTTGCGCTCTTGCTCGGACATCGCCGCCAGCTTCGCCTTGCTGCGGTCCTGCGTGTAGAGGTTGGTGAGATAGGACATCGCGAGCTCGTCGCGCAGCTTGGCGTCGACGGCCGGCAAAGGCTGATTCTCGTACTGCGGGTTGTGGTTCGGCTTGTCGAGCAGGTACGCCGTGAGGTCCGCCGCCTCGGCGTCGGTGAGGCGGAGGTTCGGCATGTTGGTGTCCGGGAAATACTGCTTGGGATTCTTGACCCAGGCGTAGACCCAGCCGCGGGAGACCTTGCTGCCGGTGTTCACCAGGTTGGGGCCGTGCAGCCGGTTGATCACCGGATAGAAGTCGTCGCGCTTGGCCTTGGCGTCCAGCAGGTGGCAGCCGCCGCAGCCCACGCTCTCGAACAGCGCCTTGCCGCGGGCCGGATCACCCGCCGGCACGACGGCGTCGTCGTAGACCGGCTTTTCCGACTTCGCCCACAGATAGGAGACGAGGCTGACGATCTCCACCTGCTGGCGCTTCTTGTTGACCTCGCTGGTGGTGTTCTCCTGGTTGAAGAAATGCGGCATCCAGGTCGTCGGATGGAAGTTACGCGGCGCTTCGATCCATTTGTAGGCCCAACCGGGATTGGTCTTGCCGGCGATGCGCAGCAGCGACGGTCCGGCCTTGCGCAACCCCGTGAAACCCGGCAGGTTGATCGTGTGGCAGCCGTAGCAGCCCATGTGGGCGATCAGCTCGCGGCCGACCTCCTGGGTATCGGACTTCGCCGTCCAGACGCCGCCGGCGTGACAGTTGACGCAGCCCGACTCGGCCACCTTGCCCGGTAGGATGGGATAGTCCAGGAACTTCTGCTGCTGCCAGTCCCACTTGCGCTCCCACTCCTTCTTCGTTTCCTCCCACTGCTTCTTCGACTCCGGATCGTTCGACGCCAGCAGGGGCAGGCTATGGCCGGCGCGCGCGAAGTCGGTGGCGCGGTCGAGTCCGCCGTGGCAGATGGTGCAACCGAAGCGGGTGTAGGGGTGGGGCGAAGAGTCGCCCACGAACAGGTCGACCCGCGGATGGGTGCGGAACGGCTCCTTCCAGTCGGTGCCGTCGAAGCCCGGGCGGTTGGACGCCACGTGGCAGGTCATGCAACGGTCGACGCGGTCGATGTTGGTGAAGTTGATGTTCTGATAGAGCCCCGGCAGGATCACCTGCTCGATTTTCAAGCTCGGCTTGATGAAGTCCATCAAGGGCGCATTGAGAACGAAGTAGTCGATGCCCTTGTTCAGGTTGGCGACTCGCGTCTCGATGCCGTCGACGCCGCTCTGCAGCGCCTTGAGCTTCTTCTCCGCTTCGCTCCGCACCGCCTCCTTGGCAGCCAGCCGGGCGAGGGCGTCGTCGCGGCCGGCCTCGGCCAGCTCGCGCTGGTGCAGGGCGTCAGCCAGCGCTTGGCGCGTCTGCTCGCGGGTGGCGGCGCGCGCCTTGATGGCGCCCGCATCGCTCGACTGCAGCGCGTTGTCGTACTGGAACTTGCTGGCGTCCGCCGTCGCCTTTTTGCCCTTCCAAGCCGAGTCGGTGGAGTAGACCTTCGCCTTCCAGTCGGAGACCTCCGCCTCCAGCTTGGCGATGTCCTTGTGATGCTGGTCGAGGTCCTTCTGCGCCTGGGCGATTTCCTGCTTGAGCTGGGCCAGGTCGTTCTGGTTGAGCTTCTGCTTCTCCGCGCCCGCCTCGCGGACCAGCTTCTGGCGCTCCAAGCTGCGGAACTCGGACTGGATCCGCTTCCACGGCTGGGCGTAGTCCGCGAAAGCCATCCAGAGCGTCACCGCCAGGAGCCCCAGGGAGCTCAAGGCGAACACCATGTTCATGCGACCGAAGTTGTAGTGACGGTCAGGACGCTTTTCGGGCGGCGTGATCGGTGGAGTCAACTTGGAGCTCCTCTCCCTCGCGCGAGGGATTCGACGACATCAGGTCTAAATGTTGAAGAAGTACTCCTGAACGTGGATGAAGTATTTCAGGTTGAACAGCCACCGGCAGTACATCTTGATCGGCAGCAGCATCATGAAGAGGAACAGGGTGACGCCGACGTAGTAGCGGGCCGGTCCCATCTTCTCGTAGTACTTCTTGAA
>Ga0134121_10002935_pt1 | contig 14445 bp, 8 predicted proteins | sample KB301_FD_96463 | JGI IMG/M metagenome (GOLD analysis project Ga0134121, IMG submission 96463) | Terrestrial soil microbial communities without Nitrogen fertilizer from Kellogg Biological Station, Michigan, USA - KB3-0-1 | ecosystem: Environmental > Terrestrial > Soil > Unclassified ...
GCGCTCCGGCACCGCGTCGCCGCGCCTGCCGGCCGGAGCCGCCGGGGACACGGTGGTGATCGCGCTGCTCCTGCCCGAACGTCCCGGCCCTGCGGACCGGCTCGAGCTGACCGATCCGTCGGGCCGCGTCACGGCCCTTTCCGGGGGGCCGGTGAAGATCGACGCGTTCGGCCGCGTGACCCTGGTGATCTCCCGGTCCCTCCTGACGGCGCCCGGGTCGTATTCCATCGTGCTCCGCCGCGGGATGGATGCCGCGCCTGGGGCCGCCGGCACGACGGAGACCTCGTTGCGCTTTCCGTTCGTGGTGGGGGACTGACGGCGCCGCAGGCTCCTAGCGCCAATCCCCTGCGGCGACGAACGGCGCCCAGTAGTAGGGGTGATCGCTGAGGCCGGCGCGCCGCCTGGCCCGCAGGACGGCCAGGTCGGCCTCGCGGACGGCGCCGGCCGTCGAGGCCCCCTTGAGGCGGGCCTCATAGAGGGCGTGGATCCATTCGCGGGTCGTATGGTCGTCCAGCGTCCAGAGGCTGGTGATCAGGGATCGCGCCCCGGCAATCTCGAAGGAGCGCCTGAGTCCCAGGACCCCTTCGCCGGCCTCCACGGATCCCAGGCTGCTCCCGCAGGCTGACAGGATCGCCCATTCGACGCCGCGCAGGTCGACCGAGGCGATCTCCTCCGCGGTCAGCAGGCCGTCACGCGCACCGGCGGCGCTCTCCGCGCTCCAGCCGCTGTTGGCCCCGGCGAGCGCCAGTCCCGCGCGCAGGAGGGCGCTCTCGGCATCCGGCGCCTCCGGGCGCGCCCCCGGAGTCCCGGGGCATCCGTGCTCGAGGAAGAAGCCGTGCGTCGCCAGGTGGATGACGCGGCGGCCGGGGGCCAGGCTCCGGAAGGCGCTCTCGCTTGCGCCGCCGCCGGTGAGCACGGTGACGGGGCTTGACGGATCCGGCGCAGAGCCGTCGCCCGCCGACCACAGTCTGCCGACGTCGCGCGCCTCGGCGGCGGCGTCCGGCAGGGCGTCGAACCGCAAGTTGGACGTCGCGCAGGGGGCTGCGGCCGGCCCCCGGCCCGCCTCGGGGATCGCGGCATCGAAATCGGGGCCGCCCAGGGCGAGGAGGCCCTTCCCCTGCGGGGACTGGACTCCGGTCCGGGCCACGTCCCGCTCGGCCGACAGCACGTGGACGAGCGCCTGTCCTTCTTCCACGTACTTTCCCGACGCTCCGGGGAGCGCTCCCCAGCTGACGAACTGCAGGGCCCCATCGGGGACGACGAGAACCAGATCGGCGTCTCCGACGAGGGGCGCGATCGGCCGCCAGATCGCCCTCGACAGGCTCGAGGCGGCGGCCCGGTAGCGCGACAGGTCGTCGCGGTCGACCGGCGGAGCGCCGGCCTCCTTCCGCCATTCCCGAACGCGGGCCTCGATCTTGTCGGCCGGGCCCAGGGGCAGGACCGCCGATCCGGCGGGAGACGCTCTCAGCACCACCGCGATGTAGGACGGCACGCTGGCGGGAGGGGCCGGTGCAGGCGCCGTCCCGCCCGCGGGGACCGGCAGGGCATGGCGACCGTAACGAAAGTACGCGACGAGCGCCGACCGCGAGGGGAGCGCGGCGCGGATCTCCCGCGACCCGACGTCCCGCAAGGACTGCGTCTCCCGGTAGACCGCGCTCCAGGCCGCCAGCGCCCTCTCGGCGGCCTCCTTGTTCTGCCGGGCCTCCTCCACCGCTCCGGCGCTCACGTTCTTGCCGCCGGCGCCGTACAGCGCAAGAGTCAGGCGCGCCAGGCGGGTGCGGGCCTCCTCCAGGCTCGAGACCAGGGCCCCGCCCTCGGGAGCGACCGAGGCATGCGCGAGGCGCTCGCGCGAGGCCACTTCGTCCAGGACCTGGGCCCGGGACCGGATCACCTCGTCCCAGACACGATCGACGATCCCGTCGCCGAGCGAGCCTTCCTCCGCGCCGGACGCGAGCGCGGAGAGCGCCAGGTCGAGCGCGTCGTCGTTCCGGGAGCGATAGCGCAGCGCCTCCCGCTCGGACATGTACCCGCTGGCGTTGTGGAGCGCTTCGCGGCGTATCCGCGAGGCCCGGAGCGAGCATTCCACGGCCCGCCCTCGGTCCCCGGACCGCCAGAGCGTCATGCCCCATTCCGTGAGGATATCGGCCACCATCGGATGGTCGGGGCCGGCGCCCCGCTCGTAGATCGCCACCGCGCGCGCGAAGGCGTCGCCGTACTCCTGCAGGCGCCCCTGGCCGCGCCGGATCGTCCCGAGCACCTTGAGCACCTCGCCTTCGTTGAAGCTGTCCGGGCCGCGCGACTCGAAGATGCCGCGGGCGCGCACCAGCAGGTCCGCGCCGTGCTCGTAGTCTCCGGTGCGCTCGAAGCTCTCCGCCAGGAGCTGGAGAACCACGCCCACCTGGGGATGATCGGGAGGCAGGGAGCGTTCGAGGCTCGCGAGGGCTCCCTGCAGGCGCGTGCGGGCCTCGTCCTCCCGCCCCATCTGCGCGAGCGTGTTCGCCAGGCTCGCGACGAGCATGGTCCGCTGCGGATGGTCCGACGGGAGCTTCTTCTCCGCGATCAGAAGCGCCTGCTCGTACTGGACGACGGCCGCGTGGAGATCTCCGGTCTTGAAGAGCACGTCGCCCAGGTAGGTCATGCTGAGCGCCACCTGGGGATGCTCCGGCCCGAGCGCCTCGCGCTCGATCGCGAGGGTCTGCTCGAAGAGCGGCCTGGCGTCGGCGTAGTCTCCGGCTTCCAGGAGAATACCGGCCAGCGTCTTCAGGCTGGTGGCCACCATCGGGTGCTTCGGGCCCAGGGCGGCCCGGCGCATGTCGAGGGCCCGGCGGATGTCGGCGCGCGCGCCGGGGAGATCGCCGCGATCGAAGCGCAGATCGGCGGACAGGCCGAGCGCCGAGGCGATCTCGTTGCTGCCGGCCGCCAGGTTCGCCTCGCGAATCGCCACCACGCGGCGGACCAGGTCCAGGGCGCCGACCGTGTCCCCCTCCTTGCGCTTCAGGTACGCCTGCCGGTAGAGCGTGGCGGCCGTCTCGGGATGGTCGGGCCCGAACAGGCCGGTGCGAATCTCCAGGGCCCGTGACAGGGCGTCCCGGGCGCCCGCGAGATCGCCGCGGGTGGTCAGGAACCCGCCGAGGGTGGTGAGAGCCGCCGCCAGGTCGGCGCCATGGGCGACCGGATCGCGATCCAGCGCGGCGACCGCCTGATCCAGGAGCTCTCGCGCGCGCCCCGCGTTCCCGACGTTCGCCAGCAGGGCCGCCAGGCGCTCCTTCACGAGGGCGACGTTCGGCGCGTCGGGACCCGACACCTTCTGCCTCAGCGCCAGGGCCTCCTCGAGCGATTCCTGGGCGGGCCGGAACTCCGCCGCGGCCGCCTGCACGATCCCGAGATTCGTGAGGCTCGAGGCCAGGCCCGCATCGTCCGCCCGCGATCGGCGGATGGCCGCGGCCCGCTCGGCGAGCGTCCGTGTGGCCGGCTCGACCGTCCGGCCGGTCCGCCAGAGCACATCGACGAGGCGATCGATGGCGTCGGCGGTCCCCGGCGCATCCGGCCCATGCTGCGTCTCGGCGGCCACCAGGCTCGCCCGCGCCGCGGCGAGCGCCTCTTCATACCGGCCTCCGCGCAGCAGGGCGTCGATCGACGCGCCGGCTGCGACGGGGGAAGCGGCATCCAGGAGGGAGAGCCCGGAGGGAAGGGCGACCGCCGCGACGGCGAGGACGGTCGCCAGGCACACCGCGACTCGCAGGCCCGTCCGGTTCCGCCGGTTGCGATCGATGGGAACGACGCCGCGCTTTCCTGCCGAAGGATGCATAGGGACAGAGATGCCCTCTCCGGCGGCGGGGGAGTGGCCGGTCCAGGGGCTGTCTAGGTCAACGCAACTAGAGACACTTGCTGGTCTGGCAGCCGCCGCTCGAGGTGGTGCAGTAGAAGCCGTGATCGGCTCGGCAACCCTTCTTGCCGCCGCAGGAATTGTTGGGGCAGTTCATCGGGAAGGCGTAGGCCGAGCCGACCGAGACGTTGGACAGCGCGGACGCGTAAGGATTCCCGGCCGGCGGCGGAGCCACCAGCGCCACCTGGATCAGGGCGACCACGGCGATCACGGCCACGAACCTCAGGGCGAACTTCAGGGTCTTGCGCATCGCGGACCTCCTTCGCGGGTCATTCGAAGTAGTCGTGCTTCACCTTCGGCAGGCGGTCATTATAGACGAAATGGTCGGAATGATCGGGGGTGTGGCACTCCAGGCAAACCTCGGCCGGAACGGCGCGCCGGATATTGCCGGCCGCGGGGGCCGCGGCGTGCTCCGCCCCGGGGCCGTGGCAGACCTCGCACTGCACGTTGGCCAGGGCCTCGCTAGGCGATCCGAGGCGGTAGCCGTGGGGCGTCCCGTAGCCGACGACGTGGCAGGCGACGCACTTCGGCTGGAAGTGGCGGTGCCGATCGAGGAGCGTCTTGAACGCGGAGGCGTGCCGGGAGCGGCGCCACTGCGCCATCTCCGGGGCGTGGCATTCGGCGCATACCGCGGCCCCCACGTACTTCCCGGTCAGGCGCGCCGGGTCGCCGGCGAAGAGCGGCGGGACGGCCTCCTGCGCGGCGGCCTCCTTTCCGACCCGGTCGTAGAACAGGTCCAGCGCCCGCCGCACCCGCGGCTCGTCGGGGGTGTCTTCGTAGAGCCAGTGATCCTCGAACTCGGCCGCGGCGATCCGCCCGTGAGCGTCGAGGCCGAGGCGCACGCTCACCAGCCCGTACTGCGAGAGGTTCGTGTAGGCCAGAAGGGTCCGTCCCACGAAACCCGGACCGTCCTCGTGATGCACGTGATCGGGATGATCGTCGGCGCGGATCAGCGCCTGGTTGTCGCTGGACACGATGGCGTCGAGGCCGGCGACGGCGGAGGCCGCGCGCCGCGCGGTGTACGGAGTGAGGCGCCCGAGCGCCACCACCAGGTCGGCCCGGCCCCGCAGGGCCGCGGTCTCCCGGCCGAGCGTCTCGATCGGGTCGGCGAACTTCAGCGGGCGCGAGTTCTCCTCGAACAGCCCCGGCGCCGCCTTCCCGAACGGGGGCTCGAAGATCCCGATCAGGCCGATCCTCAGGCCCCCCGATCGCAGGACCAGGGAGGCTGGGGCGATCGGCCGGCCGTCCCGCGTGATGTTCGCGGCCAGGAAGGGGACCCGCAGGCGCCCGGTCTGCTCCCGGAAATAGTCGAGCCCGCGCGTCAGCTCGGTCGTGCCGATGGCGGCCGCCTGGTAGCCCATCATGTCGAGCGTGCGCAGGTACAGTCCCTGCTCCTGCCGGGTCAGGTAATCGAGCTCGATCTGCTTGTCGGGCCGGTTGAACAGGTTGCCGGCGTCGATCAGGAGCGCCCCGGGATCCCGGGCCCGCAGCCGCGCCAGCGCCGTCGCCCGGCGCGCCACGCCCCCCGACTGGTTGACCTTGCAGCCGCAGTTCTCGAGGTACCCCTGCGTGTCGCCCGTCAGGAGCCAGGTCAGGCGGCGCACCACCGGCCCCGCGGGCGGGTCCGGCTTCTCCCGGGCCGGCTCGAGGGTGTACGCCTTCGCCAGGGGGATCATCTCCTTCCCCTGGACGTAGCGCGCGCGAAACTCCTCGCGGAATCCGGGGCGCACGTCGGGAACCGCCGCCCAGAACGACGAGGCGCCGCTCCTGCCGAAAACACGGCCGATGACCGGGTCGAGACCTTCCTTGTCCCCAGAGGCGGAACGGAGCTCCCGATCCAGGTGCAGCAGGACGAAGGGGGCGCGGGTCTCGCTCTCCACCCGGTGCGATCCCGGAGCGGAATAGATCGCCTCGAGGTCCGGATTGACCCCCGAGATCCCCAGCGACACCAGGTAGCCGATCCCCAGGTTGCGGGAGACGACCTCCTCGGGAACCATCCCGGCCGCCACCGCCGCCCGCCACGAGTAGAGGTTCTCCAGGCCGTCCACCAGCCAGAACTCTTCCGGGCGCGTGAGCTCCGTCCGGTACGGCGCGTGACGCACGTACGCGTCGATCAGCGAGGACGAAAAGCCGCGCAGCCGCTCGACCGTGAGGGGAGCGAGGGTCCCTCCCTGCCCGGTGGCCCAGCCTTCGCCCGCGATCGTGTCCCCCTCGGGGGACCTCGGGAGGACGACCACCCGGTAAGCGGGCCCCAGGTCCCGCCGGAACATGTCATGCAGGTAACGGGCCGCGGTCTCGAGGGTGCGGGCGGCGGCAGCCTCCTCCTCCGCGGGAATGGAGGTCTCGAAGGCGAGGTCGATCCGGGTGGTCCCCAGGTCGAACGCGCGCTCGCGGAACCGGCCGAGGCCGATGGCGGCCGAGACCAGGTGCTCGGCGGCGTACCCCCCCGCGACACCCGGTCGCCAGGCCTCGCCGTCGGGCGTCCAGGGGACCAGCGCCGACCAGCCCTCCGGCAGGCCGGCGAAACGGACCGTGATGTCCCTGATCCCCTCCGCCGGGCCGGGAAGCAGGAAGACGCCGCGGCCGACGACGAAGCCGAACTCCTTTCCCAGGTACCCGTGCGACCGGCCGGTGAACCCCATGTGGGCGTCCCCCTCGCGGGTCCCCGGCTCCACCGTGTAGCGGACGGTGATCGACGCCGGGAGGGGACCGTGCAGGCTGAATCGCGGCAGGTCGATCGTCCGACTGTCCAGCCGGGCTGTCTCGGTCTTCGCCTCGACCGGCAGGGGAGCGCCGTCCGCCGCGTGCGCCGTCAGGTCGGAGATCCTCATGACGCTCGTGGCGGCGAACCCTTTCAGGTCGATCCCGTCCCGCGGCACGCCCGAGACCTGAAGCGTGACGGCCAGCCGCTTCGCCGACACGCCCCCGGGGGCGGGGGACACGGTGAAGGCGACGGACGGGGGACGACCGCACCCGGCGGTCCAGATCGGGAGCGAGGACGCCGACGCAAGCAGCAGAATGAAAAGGGCTTCGGCCCGGCGGGGCGGCATGGGGTGTTATCTCCCGCCCGCCCCCCTCCTGTCAACGCCGGACCCCGGCCCGCCCCGGGTTTGTCTGCCCGCGGTCCCTTGTGTATACTCCTGCACCCTCCCGTCGAATCATGGTGATCCGGCGGAAGTGTGGGCATCTCAGCATGGAGGTCAGACGCATGAACGGGAAGAAGGCTCTGGGTTTCGTCGTAGCCGCGTCGGTTGTTGGCATGCTCGCGAGTGGTTACCAGTTCGCGGGAGAAGAGGGGAAGAAGGACGCCGGCAAGAGCGTGAAGTGCGCCGGCGCCAACGCCTGCAAGGGACACGGTGAGTGCGGTGCCGCCGACGGCAGCCACGCCTGCGCCGGCAAGAACGAGTGCAAGGGCAAGGGCTGGGTCAAGGTGAAGTCCGAGAAGGAGTGCACGGACAAGGGCGGCACGGTGGTCAAGGAAGAGAACAAGGGATAGCGCAGGCTGGTTTCAGAAATTCCCGGGGCGCTCCCGGGCCGCGTGGCGGCCCGGGGCCCCCGGTTCCTACCCACCATCCCATGGGCCATCCGGATTCTCTGGGTCACGGCGTCGGCCTGAGACGCGATCACTTCGACCGCATCCTGGCGAGACCGGCGCGGGTCGACTGGTTCGAGGCGATCTCCGAGAACTTCATGGTCCCCGGGGGCCGGCCGCTCGACGTCCTGACCCGGGTGCGCGAGCGCTATCCGATCGTCCTGCACGGCGTGTCCCTCTCGATCGGCTCGACCGACCCCCTCGATGACAAGTACCTGGACAGGCTCGACGCGCTGGCGAAGCGGTTCGAGCCGGCCTGGGTCTCCGACCATCTCTGCTGGTCCGGCGTCGGCGGCCGGCAGGCGCACGACCTCCTGCCCCTGCCGTACACGGCCCAGGCGCTCGATCACGTGGTCGGGCGCGTTCAGCGCGTGCAGGAGAGGCTCGGCCGCCCGTTCGTCCTCGAGAACGTCTCGAGCTACGTGGCCTACGCCGACTCGGCGATGCCGGAATGGGAGTTCCTGGCGGAGGTCGCCCGGCGCTCCGGCTGCGGCATCCTCCTGGACATCAACAACATCTACGTGAGCGCGAAGAACCACCGGTTCGATCCGCGCGATTACATCCTCGGGGTCCCGAAGGAGGCGGTCCGGCAGTTCCACCTCGCCGGGCACTCGAACAAGGGGACCTTCCTGCTCGACACGCACGACCATCCGGTCATCGACGAGGTCTGGGAGCTGTACAAGGACGCGGTGCGGCGCTTCGGTCCCGTATCGACGCTGGTCGAATGGGACGACAAGATCCCGCCGTTCGAGCGGCTCGAGCAGGAATCGATCCGCGCGAAGGAGATCCAGGACGAAGCGCTCGGTCCCGCGCCCGTGAAGACCGGCCGGGGGACCGCATGAAGTCGGGGGCGCCGCCGGATCTCAAGCAGACCCAGGAGCTGTTCTGGGCCCTGATCACCGCGCCGGAAGGGGTGCGCGCGGCGATCGACCAGCCCTCCGGGCGGGGCGGCGGGATCGACCCCGCGCAGGTCGACGCCGTGTTCGCGGGGGACGAGAACCTGCCGGCGGTCGAGCGCCTCGACATCTACGCCAACATGTATTTCTTCCGCCTGCTCGACTGCCTGGCGGAGGATTTCCCCAAGCTGCGGGCCGCGCTCGGGCCGGAACGCTTCCACAACCTGGTGACCGACTACGTCCTGCAACACCCGTCCGAGCATCCGTCACTCCGCTACCTCGGCCGGAGGCTCCCGGAGTTCGTCGCGGGGCACGCGCCGTCGGCGGGGTTCCCGTTCCTGGCCGACCTGGTCCGGCTCGAATGGACGCGCGCCGGGGTCTTCGACGCGCCCGATTCCGCGACGCTGACGCGCGCGGCGCTGGCGCGCCTGCCGCAGGAGAGCGTCGGGGAGGCCCGCTTCCGTTTCGTGCCGGCGTTCGCGCTCCTGCGGTTCGATCACGAGGTGGTGCGCTACTGGCGCGCCCTGGACGAAGCCGAGGCCGACGGAGGCGCGACGGACCCCGCCGCCGTCCCTCATCCGGCCAGGAGAAAAACGGCCGCCCGCGTCTGGCGGAAGGACCTGGTCGTGTACCATGCCGGACTCGACGAGGAGGAGGCGCACGCCCTGGAGCTGGCGCTCCAGGGGGAAACGCTCGGTCGGATCTGCCAGGTGCTCGCCGCCGGCCTGTCTCCGGCCCAGGCGACCGAGAGGGCCGGCAGGATGATTCAGGCATGGATCGACGACGGCATCCTGGCCGATTGCGGGCCGAACACATCTCTTTAGAGGTGACCCGATGAATCCTGCGGAGGCTGCTCCGTGTCGCGGCCGCGGTCGTATCGACTGCCCGGCCAGGTACCCGGCCGGGATCCTGATCCTGGCGACGGCGCTCATGCCGTCCCTCCTTGCGGCGGCCGGGCCCGCCGCGAAACCTGAGGTCCCCGTGACCCGCACCGAGGAGGTCGTCGACGACGTCCATGGAACCCGGATCGTCGATCCGTACCGCTGGCTGGAGGACGGGCAGCGCGAGGAGGTCCATGCCTGGGTCGAGGCGCAGAACGCCTACACGCGCTCCAGCCTCGATGCCCGCCCCGGCCGCGAGGCGGTGCGCACCCGCCTGACCAGCCTCCTGTCGATCGGCACCCTGACGTCCCCCGTGCCCCGGCGCGGCCGGTACTTCTACACGCGCCGGGAGGGAAGCCAGAACCAGCCGATTCTCTACGTGCGCGACGGGGTGAAGGGGAAGGACCGCGTCCTCCTCGATCCGAACACGCTCAGCGCCGACGGCACCGCGGCCATCGACTGGTGGTATCCGACCGACGACGGCAAGCTCCTGGCCTACGGCGTGTCGACGAGCGGCGACGAGAAGAGCACCCTGCGCATCCTCGAGGTGGACACGGGGAAGGCGCTCCAGGACGTGATCCCGAACACGCGCTACTGCTCCCTGGGCTGGCTCCCCGACAAGAGCGGCTTCTACTACACCCGCTACCCGGCCGCCGGCGAGGTGCCGGCCGGCCAGGAGAACTACAACCGGCACGTGTTCTTCCACCGTCTCGGGGCCGAGTGGGCCAAGGATCCGAAGATATTCGGCGAGACACGGAGGCCCGAGGAGATCATCGAGCTCAACGTCTCGCCGGACGGCGCCTGGATGACGCTCATGGTGGCGGAGGGCTGGTCGCGGTCGGACTTCTACGTGAAGGACCTGAAACAGGAAGGCTCTCCGGTCGTTCCCGTGGCCGAGGGGATCGACGCCCTGTTCCAGGGGGAGGTCGTCAACGGCACCCTATACCTCCTGACGAACTGGGAGGCGCCGCGCTACCGCCTGTTCGCCGTCGATCCGAAGAAGCCGCAACGCCCGAACTGGAGGCTGCTCATCCCCCAGGGGGACGCGGTCCTGTCGGAGGCGCACTACGCCTCGGGGCGGATCGTGGCGCTCTACCTCAGGGACGCCTCGTCGCGCCTGGCCCTGCACAATGCGGCCGACGGCAAGAAGATCAAGGACGTCCCCCTGCCGGCCCTCGGCTCGATCGAAGGCGTCGGTGCGCAGCACGACGGCGAGGAGGCGTTCTTCGAGTTCGACTCGTTCACCGTCCCGCCGTCCGTCTACCGGATCGATCTCAAGACCGGCGCCGTGTCGCAGTGGGACGCCGTCAAGGCGGACCTCGACCTGAAGGGGATGGTGGTCGAGCAGGTCTTCTACCCGTCGAAGGACGGCACCCGGATCTCGATGTTCCTGGTGCATCGCAAGGGGCTCCGGCTGGACGGCAAGAGCGCCGTGGTCCTGTACGGCTACGGCGGCTTCAACATCAGCATGACGCCATCCTTCTCCCGCGCCCTCGTCCTGTGGCTCGAGCGCGGCGGCGTCTACGCCGTGGCTAACCTGAGAGGCGGCGGGGAATACGGAGAGGACTGGCACCGCGCCGGCATGCTCGACCGCAAGCAGAACGTCTTCGACGACTACCTCGCCGCCGCCCAGTGGCTGATCGACAAGAAGTACACGACCTCCGAGCGGCTGGCGATCTACGGCGGCAGCAACGGCGGCCTTCTGGTCGGCGCCGCGCTGACCCAGAAGCCGGAGCTGTTCAAGGCCGTGGTGTGCGCCGTCCCCCTGCTCGACATGGTGCGCTACCACAACTTCCAGATCGCCAAGCTGTGGGTCCCGGAGTACGGCTCCGCCGAGGACCCTGCGCAGTTCAAGTTCCTGTACGCCTACTCGCCGTACCACCGGGTGAAGGACAAGACCGCCTACCCGGCGGTCCTGCTGACCGCCGCGGAGAGCGACAGCCGCGTCGACCCGATGCACGCCCGCAAGATGGCGGCCTTGCTTCAGAAGGCCACCTCGTCGGGCCGCCCGATCCTGCTGCGCATCGAGACCAAGGCCGGGCACGGCATCGGGAAGCCTCTGACCAAGCAGATCGAGGAGTCGACCGACACCTGGTCGTTCCTTCTCTGGCAGCTCGGGCTCGAAGGGAGTTAAGATCTCGCACATGTCGTCCCGTCACTCCGTCTGTCCGCTCGATTGTCCCGATCGGTGCAGCCTCGAGGTGACTCTCGAGGGCGGGCGGGTGGCGGCGATCACCGGCAGCCGCGTCAACCCTCTCACCGACGGGTTCATCTGCGCCAAGGTGCGCGACTTCCCGAAGCGCGTCTACGGCAAGGACCGCCTGCTGTACCCGATGCGCCGCGCCGGGGCGAAGGGGGACGGGCGCTTCGAGCGGATCTCCTGGGACGAGGCGACCGGGACGATCGCGACGCGCTTCAAGGCGATCCTCGCCGAGGACGGCGGCGAGGCGATCCTGCCGTTCTTCTACGGCGGCTCGAACGGGCTTCTGACGCAGGGAATGGGGGACGAGCGCCTGTTCCGCTCGATCGGGGCGTCGCGCCTGGCGCGCACCGTGTGCGCGGCGCCGACCGGGGCCGCCGCGGACGCCCTGTACGGGAAGATGGCCAGCGTCGACTTCCCGGACTTCGCCAAGTCCAGGTTCATCATCATCTGGGGGGCCAACCCGAAGCACAGCAACATCCACCTCATGCCGTACCTGAAGGAGGCCCGCGCGGCCGGCGCGCGGGTGGCCCTCATCGACCCACGCCTGACGATGTCGGGCCAGTACGTCGACATGCACCTGCCGGTCTTCCCGGGGACCGACGGCCCCGTCGCCCTGGCGATGATCGGGCACCTGGAGCGGATCGGCGCCGTCGATCGCGCCTTCCTCGAGCGGCACGCGACGGGATGCGAGAGGCTGCTCGAGCGGGCGCGCACCTGGACGCTCGAGCGCGCCGCCGCCGTGGCGCGCGTCGAGGCGCGCGCCATCGCCGCCATCGCCGAAGCGTACGCCGAGGCGGACCCCGCGCTCGTCCGGTGCGGCTGGGGGCTCGAGCGCAATCGGAACGGCGAGCCGGCGGTCGCGGCTGTCCTCGCCCTGCCGGCCATCGCGGGGAAATTCGGCCGGCCCGGCGGGGGTTACGCGCTCACGTCCTCGCCGTCCTACCGCGTCGACGACGAGCGGCTGGCCGGCGTGCCGGAGGCGAAGACCCGCGTCATCAACATGAACCGGCTCGGGCGGGCGCTTCTGGAAGAGTCCCGCCCGCCCATCCGGTCGCTGTTCGTGTACAACTGCAACCCGATGGTGACCGTGCCCGATCAGAACCGCATCCGCCAGGGACTCCTGCGCGAGGACCTGTTCACGGTGGTGTTCGACCAGGTGACGACCGACACCGCCCTCTACGCCGACATCCTTCTGCCCGCCACCACCTTCCTCGAGCACACCGAGCTGTCGACGTCGTACGGGACCTACGGCGTGATGCTGGGCGATCCCGTCATCGAGGCGATGGGGTAGGCGCGGCCCAACGAAGAGGTCTTCGGCCTGATCCTGGACCGCATGGGGATCGACCGCGGGGCGCCGGCAGGCGACGCGCTCCTGGCAGAGGTCCTGGGCGCCATCGGGGGGCCGCTCAAGGCGGCCGCCGCGGGGCCTGACGCGCGGGCCGGAGCGCCGGCGGCCGCGACCGGCGCGGCGCGGCTCGAGGCGCTGCGGCGCGATCGGTTCCTGCCGTTCGATTTCCCCGGGCCGGTCCCGATCCAGTTCAAGACCGCCTTCCCGGGAACGCCCGATCGGAAGGCGGACCTGTGGCCCGCGGCCCTGGGGGAGGACCCGTACGTGTTCCGGGACCTGCCGGGGGATGATCGCCATCCGCTGGCCCTGATCTCTCCGGCGACCGACAAGACGATCTCGTCGACCCTCGGCGAGTTCAACCACCAGGACGTCCGGCTCGAGATGCACCCGCAGGACGCCGCAGCGCGCCGCCTCGCCGACGGCCAGGCGGTCCGGGCGCACAACGCCCTGGGCGAGGTCCGCGTCCGCCTGCGGATCAATCCCGAGGTGCGGCCGGGCGTGGTCTTCCTGCCGAAGGGAATCTGGAACCGACACACGCTGAACGGACGCGTCGGGACCGCCCTGGTCCCCGACGACGTCTCGGCCGTGTCGGGCGGCGCCTGCTTCAACGACGCCCGCGTCGAGGTCGGACCGGCCTGAACCCCCGTGCTATGCTCCGGCCCTCCGATCCGGCGGGATCAGAAAGGAGAGCTCGGCATGAGAGTCGGTCTTCCTCTGGGGACGCTGGCGGCGCTTCTGGCGATCGGCTGCGCGGAGACGCCGAAAGAGCCGCCGAAGCCGGCGGCGCTTCAAGGCGAGAGCTTCACGTCCGGCGAGTACACCACGACGCTGCCGCTCGGTCTGCAGGCCGGGGCCGCATACGTCCCGGAGAACAACCCGATCTCGGAGGCGAAGATCGACCTGGGCCGGAAGCTCTACTTCGATCCCCGGCTGAGCCGGGACGGTACCGTCTCGTGCGCCTCCTGCCACGACCCCGACAAGGGGTTCTCCGACGCCCGCCCCACGTCGCTGGGCATTCGCCGCCAGTCGGGGGCGCGCAACGCGCCGACCGTCCTCAACCGGCTGTTCAGCCAGGACCAGTTCTGGGACGGCCGCGCGGCCGACCTCGAGGCGCAGGCGCTCGGCCCGATAGAGAACCCGATCGAGATGGGGCACACCCTGCCGGAGATGGTTGCGAACCTGAAAGCGCTGTCGGGATACGCCCCGGCGTTCCAGGCCGCCTTCGCCAGCCCGGAGATCAACCCGGACCGCGTGGCGCAGGCGATCGCCACCTACGAGCGCACCGTCCTGACCGGTAACTCGCCGTACGACCGCTACCAGGCGGGGGAGAAGACCATGCTGAGCGAGTCCGCCGCGCGCGGCATGGCCCTGTTCAACGACGCGGCGAAAGCCAACTGCGTACCTGCCATGCCGGCTTCAACTTCACCGACGAGTCGTACCACAACCTGGGCGTCGGCATGGAGAAGCCGAACCCGGACTGGGGACGCTTCTCAGTCAGCAAGAACGAGTTCGACAAGGGGGCGTTCAAGACCCCGACGCTGCGCAACGTCGCGCAGAGCGGCCCCTACATGCACGACGGCAGCGAGGCGACGCTGCTGGACGTCGTCAAGCTCTACGACCGGGGCGGGAACAAGAACCA
>Ga0134121_10002936_pt1 | contig 14442 bp, 18 predicted proteins | sample KB301_FD_96463 | JGI IMG/M metagenome (GOLD analysis project Ga0134121, IMG submission 96463) | Terrestrial soil microbial communities without Nitrogen fertilizer from Kellogg Biological Station, Michigan, USA - KB3-0-1 | ecosystem: Environmental > Terrestrial > Soil > Unclassified ...
CGCGCGCTGGTGCGCGTCGCGACGCCGGAGAACGAGGCCCTGCTGCTCGACTACGCGCGGCTCATGCCAGCCTCGCAGCTCGAGAAGCTGTCTCGCAAGTACGCGCTCGTGCAGCGCCACTGCCAGGACCCACATCCCCTGGCCGACGCGCAACGCCGCTCGGTCCGCCGCCGCGACACCGAGGATGGTATGGTCAAGATCGAAGCTGTCCTGCACCCCGAGGAGGCCGAGGTGGTCTGGACCATGCTCAACCACGCCGCGACCCAGCTCACCCGTGAGGCCGTGCCGGCTGCTATCGACCTTCCCGCGGAATCGCGCGCGGGGGTGCACCTCTTTCAGGTCACAGACACACCGCTGCTCTCGAATGCCGCTACGTGTGGATGCGACGATTCCGCGGAATTGCGAACGTCGGTGGCAGCCCTCGGTGCCGAGCCTACCCTGCCACCAGGTGATGACGAAACCCACCGTGCCGACACCGACCGTAACGACGATTCCTCGGAATTGCGGGACGTGACTGCGTCCACATCACGGCGCGGGCCGAGTGTGCTGCACCAGCGAGCCGATGCCGCCAAGCGAGCGTTCAACCGTGCCGACGCGCTGGTGTCGGTCGCGCAGGGCTATCTCCGCGGTGATCGGCCCCAGCGTTCGCCGATCGACGTCATCCTCACGATACCGACTCACGATTCCGGCTCACGATCCGAGAGCAGCCTGCGCGCTGGCATTGCAGATCCCCTCGAGGTAGGCGAGATGGGCGAGTCCTTTGTATCCACCGAGGCCGTGCGCCGGCTCAGCTGTGACGCCGGCCTCTTCGAGGTCATCGAGGGTGAACGCGGGACGCCGCTGTCGGTCGGTCGCAAGCGCCGCACTATCACCGGCAGCCTCAAGCGTGCCCTCTACAAGCGCGATGCAACGTGTACGTACCCCGGATGCACACACCGGATCTTCCTGGAAGGCCATCATATCAAGCACTGGGCTGATGGCGGAGAGACGAGCTTGAGCAATACCGCGTTACTGTGCAGCCTACACCACCGCTATGTCCACGAATACAAATATACGATCGAGCTCGGGTCAGGTCAGCGACCTCGGTTCCACGATCCCCACGGTCGGCTGGTCCCTGCGGTGCCGCCGCGTCCTGCAGCAGCAGACCTCGGCTGGTCGTGGATCCGCGCGGTGAACGAGCCGCTCGCAATCGACGCGAACACGATCGCCTGCGAGTGGGATGGCAAGCCGGTCGACTACGGCGCGATCGTCGGCCATCTCGTGACCTCCGATGGCCTCCGATGATGACCGCTGCACGGGGGAAGTTGCGCGAGTGCGGGAGTCGGTGTGAAGAGTGCGTGCCCCCATGTGGAGGCCCGCCGTGACTGGGCCCGGCCCTGCGTAGCGCCTATGCCACGACAGTGTGCGCTGCCAGGCAGTTGGAACCTGCTGGCCTCGGTCGAGCTGGCGTCCAGGCCACACCCGAAACGAGATGACTGTGAAATCAACAGGTTGCGCATCGGCACCGGTGACCCGGACAACATTCACCTGCACGGCGATGCTGAAGCTAGCGGTCGATGCGAGAAGCGCGCTGAGGCTCTTGCCTAAACCGCCCTTAGCCTTTAGGTTCTCGGCCCTTGGCGGGGTAGCTCAGGGGTAGAGCAGGGGTCTCATAAGCCCTTGGTCGGCAGTTCAAATCTGCCCTCCGCCACGACTTTTTCGACCGGGCCGGCGTTTGTTGCCCGGTTGTTGCCCAAGTCGTCCGGGGCCCGCAACGCCAGCGCGCCCGGCTCGGGATGCGGCGGTGGCCCAGAGGTAGCCATCGTGCTCAAAGGAGGTTCATGACCGCGCATTCGCTGAGCGGGGTTCCTGCTGACGGGTTGTTGACGACGAAGTCACGATTCTTGTTGCAGAGCGTAACCGTCGAGGAACATTGCGGACCGACAGCACCGTTTGCGTACTGTTCCTGAAAGCAGGCAGCGTCGGGTCTGGGCCAGCAAGCCGCGAGATCTACCCCTCGAGTGGCCATCCCCGCACGGAAGTCCTCGCATGCCGCCATGGTCCTTTCGCAGTAGTCCATGCCTGCGTCGGTTGCCGTACACCACCACGCGGAGTCGTCGTGCCGGATCGCTGCAGGCCGGATCGCTGCAGGCCGTACCTGTACGCCGCACGTAACGATCAGCGAGACCGAAGACTTCGGCATGTTCTGCAGCACGTTCCCATTCCGTACGTAGAAGTCGCTCTGAGACCCGGCGCGATCGACGACATCGTACCCGCGTGGACACAGCTCAGAGGCACGGCGGTACGCGTACGCCATCGCCGTGCTCATGCTGGTGTACGAGTTCACGTCGACGGAGATCGCGTAGCTGTCGTTTCCAACCGGGTAATCCGAGTAACCGCCAGCGAAGCCCTTCGCCTGGTATGGCGTCGCGCACGCCGTGATCGCCACGACCATCATCCATCGACCCATCGGCATCCCTCCACTCTCAACGATACCACTGGGCGACGACAGCCCAGCGCATCTCGTGAGGTATCGGCGGGGTAGCTGAGAGCAGCGCTCGCTCGCTCCTCGTGGCCGACAGCCTGCCGCCGCCATCGCTGCCACAGCGGGTTCCCGCCGTTACAGCCCGAGACGCGCCGTGGTCGAGCCTCGTCGGCCTCGAATCCCACCCCGAGCACCCATCTGCCAACATATCAGCGATTCGGTCAATTTGTTGGCGCCCCACCTTGACAGCTCGGACCAGACCCAGGCCCAATCAGAGCCCTGCATGGACACGGACCAGTGCGGTCGCAGACGCGCAGCGCCAACCAGCTCGAATACTAGTCGACCGCTGGCTCGCCTGAAGTCACGTCCGGTCCCGAGGCGGGCGCTTCCGCGTTCGGCTTCAGCAGGTGCGCCCAGAGTTTGAGCATGTAGTCAAGGAACTCGGGGAGCGGCCTCGCGCCCGAAATCGGCGCCAGCTCTTGGCCGACGCGGGTGAGTCGCACTGTGCCAACCGGGAGTTCCGTCATCTCAGCTGGAATCTGAAGCATGTAGTGGCTACCGAAGTAACTCGCCGTCTTCTTCGTTAGATCCATCAGCGTGTGTTGCGAGCCCGGGATCGCTAGATGTATCAAGCCGATGCTTTCAAGATGCGAGAGCGCTTCGAACGTGACGCCATGATAGATCGGCGCGTCATGGTCCAGGATAAGCGGCACGTAGTGATCGCCGATCTTCCAATTGAGCTGGCAGAGGCGGGTGAACAGCTCACAGTCGAGTTTGCCGAGATCGTCGACGAAGTTGACGGTGCGGCGCGAGAACGAACCCGGCTTGTTGAACTCGCTAGCGAGGACACGTGCCCATACGGTCCGCATCTGCTCGTCCGAGATCCTGCGGCACCTATCGAGAAAGTTCGTGATCCAGTCATCCTCGACCTGCGTCGGGTCAGCCCCGGCCGTCAGCTGCGGTAAAGCCTGCCCGACGATCGCCTCCATGTTCTGTTGTTGACGGACCTGCTCGCGTTCCATTCGGTGCATCGCCCGTTGCCTACGCTCGGCGATCTCGTTCTCGGCGTCGGCGTGGATGATCGCGGCGTCGGCCTGCGCTTTCGCCTGGACGACCGTGGCCTCTGCTTCGGCTTGAGCGCGCCTCCGGATCTTGTACGGGACAAGGAGACCGCCCGCGCCGTCCGAGAGCTTGTTGAGCACTGCCTCGGTGATCTGGGCGATTAACTTCACTTCGTTCGGGTCCACGGCACCATCCTACAGCGCCCGCGGTAGCGATCACGCCGTCCTGAGCCGCGCCTTTCGCGCTTGGCGACCACGCAGTCCGCGACCACCCCACCGCGAGCTCGGCGACCACCAGGTCCACGCCCTCGGCGACCACCAGGTCCCTGGGCCGACGAGCACGCGTCGTCGCTGCCTAGTGCTCGTTTGGGTCCGACCGTTTGCCACGGAGCTCAGCGATTGCGTCGTCGGCGTCGATGAGCTTGCCTGCCTTCTCATCAACGAACGGCTGCTCGAGTTTACCGATCGAGCTCGGCGCGCTCCTCCGGGCTCATCGGCTCGAGGTTGGCATCGTCGTCGTGGAGGGCCTCGAGCTCATGCGCTACCTTCCGCGGTGGTAGCGACCGACGCCCGACCCAGCGCTTCAGGCTCACCGGCGCCATGCCCAGCCGGTCGGCCGCGCGGTTGAGGTCGACCGACATGCGGATCGCGGCGATGCGCAGGGCCGACTTCTCGATCTCGCCGAGCGTCTGCGGCGAGTTGTCGAGGACCCACTGACGATCCTCGGCGGTGAAGCTCACCCTGCGTCGGCGCGGCGCCCGGCGCTTGTACCCGAGCCGCTCCCGCTCGCGCAGCTCCACGACGGCGTCGCGGGCGTACTCGTCGACGATCCGCGGCAGTTCTTCCGCACGGGTCACGAGCGAGGGCACTCGGATCGGCGCCGGCAGGACGGCGAGCGGATGGCGGTCCCACCGGGCGTCCCCGAGGAGCACGAGCTGTACGTCCGTGCTCAGGTTCCGCGCCAGCGCGATCATCGTCGGGAAGTCGCGGGGGACGCGCGGGTAGCTCAGGCACAGGGTGCCGCCCTTGGCTGCTGTAAACCCGATGACGCTGCTGGTGTAGTTCGTCGGGGATCGGACCGACCCGTCGACGTCGGATCGCCGATTATCACACACCACGAACGGGGAATCGGCGCCGAGTGTGCGCCGGTGCAGCGCGTAGGCGATCGGCACGAGGTCGCTCTCGCCGAGTAGCACGAGCGTGGCCCGGCGCTCGACGGCGAGCGCGAGCGAGCGCATGGCGTGCTCGACCGCGTCGGCGCGGCCCGGGGACCACCCGAGGATGCGCTCGACGAAGCCGCGGAGTTCTTCGTTGCCCTCCATGTCACGCCTCCCCCAGTTGGACGAGGATCCATCGGGACATCTCCGCGGCATCCGACGCCGCCTCGGCTGCGTCAGCGACGAGGCGCCCAGCGGCGCGTGACAGCGCGTCCGCGCGCGCGACGAGCTGGTTCAGCCGGTTCATCGCTAGCCCCACCTCGAACGGCTCGGCCTTGTCGGGAACGGTGCCTCCGGTTCGGATCTCGCGCACCGCCTGGCCGATCTTGGTGATGTCGCGGACGATCGGTCCGAGCTTCATCGAGTCGTGCCGATCGATGAAGCGCGCGACGGAGGAGAGGCTGATCAGGATGGCGTCGAGCGCGCGGGGGTCGACGGTGATGCGGTTGTCGTGCCGGGGGTTGCGATGGGGGGATTCTTGGCCCGTCGGTGGCTCAGGTTCACGCATCGGCGCCCTCCGATCCGAGGGCATCGCCCGCGCGGTTGAGCTCGTCGAACGCGAGGAGCGCGGCTTCCGAGGTCATGTCGATCAGGTACGACGTCCGACGATCGACGATGACTGCATCGGCATCGTCACCGTGACGCTGGTCGAAGGACCGTTGCAGTGCGTCGGCGAGGGCGTCGACGCGCCCGAGGGCCTTGCGGAGGCCGTTCACGTGGCTGTCGAACTCGGCGCTCGTCCGCGGGGTGGTGTGGTTGTACGGGGTTGGAGGCTTCGGTAGTCTGGCCTGGGGGTAGCGATGTCTTCGCATCGTTGCTCCTTGGCTCGTCGGCGGGTTTCATCCGTCGGCGGGCCGCTATGGTTCTGCGCCAAGAGGTGGCGCTGCCTGTCCCGGATGGGACGCAGATCGTCAGGCTAAAGCTCGTCAGGTGCACCGACGAGGTGAAGTGGGCGACGGACCACATGCTCCGGCACGGCGTCGACGTCGAGCACAAGGGTGCTCGGCACCGGCGCGGCGAGCGTGTGAGGGTCGCCGAGGAGCTCGGTCAGGCCGTGGACGATCGCATCCACGTGGTTGCCGAGCGGTCCGACGGCGACGGCATCGTCGAGGTGTCCGACGATGCGAGCCGCCGACGCGGCGTGCGCGAGGAGTTTCTCGAGGGTGGCCCTGTCGATGGTGAGGTGGCCCCTCATGGCCGCCCCGATCGCTTGTTTCGCTGCATGCTCAGAGCATCGCCGAATTTGTGCACCTGTTGTGGTTGAACAGGTGCACAAATTCGAGTAGCGTTAGGGTTGTCGCGTCGCCTTAGGCGTCCGAGACTCCGTCGCGTGACCAAACGCTCGGAGCCGCGCGACCATCGTATGGTCGTCCGAATTCCGACGAGTCTTTGGCTGGAGCTCAAGGGCGTGGCCAAAGAGGACGAGCGCACCGTGAGCGATTGGATCTTCGTGACCCTGCAAGATGCGCTCGCCAAGCGACGCGGCGGTCGCGCCAGTGCCGCCGCCGCGTCCGGCGACCCGCCACCCCCGCTAGCGCGCAGTAAGCCGGGGCCGAGCACCAAGCGACTCCCCCCGAAGAAACTCGCCTCGAAGAAGAAGCCTTGACCACGAGGGTCGAGCGCCCGGGTCAGTAGCGAGCGCACCGCATCGGCGCGGGTGAAGTCCAAGGCGCGGGGGCACGTGTCCGCGACCTAGGATCCCGGGGGTGCGTGTCCCGCCCCAAACCCTTAGGGGGCGGACACGCCCGGTCCAGCCGTGTCCCGAATCGCGGGACATACGCGGGACACGCAGGACATATGCCGGACTCTCCGACGACGAATTCGTGTCCCGATATCCGGACACGCTGAAAATGCCGATCGCGTTTGGATCGTGTTCCGGCGCGTTTGGAGCATGTCCCGGCGGGTGCGCGGAAAGAAGGGGCGGGACATGCTTTGACATGGCCTCATGCCATCCTCCAGCGCCCGTCGACCTTGACGATCTTGTCGGCGCGCTCGAGACGCTCTGCGGCGTCATCCACCTTTGACGCGCGAATACCCTTCCCGTGGCGAGCCTCCTTGATGCGCTCGATGGCTGCGGTGCGCAACTCCGTGAGGCCGATCCCTGTCGAACTCGCCTTGCGAACGATCTCGAGCACGATGGGATCGACAAGCGCCATGGTTGACGCTTCGCGAGCGTCGACAAGGTTGCCGGCGCACTCGTGCTTGATGAGCTTGCGACCACGCTCGTCGGTGCCGAACCGTCGACGAATCACAAAAGGCTGCACGTCTACCTCGTGATTCGACTCGATGTTTACTGTCATCTCGTACGCGCTAGGGCCTCGATCGACACCGACCGCGTGCCGCGTCGTCGCCGCGATCAAGCTCGAGCCGCGAGCGCGCTGCAACACACTCCCTGATCCGCTCGATGCCTGTGCGTCGACTCCGCGTTTACGGAAGTGGTGTACGAGCGGGATTGCCGTCGAGGTACCAAGCGAGAGATCGCGCCAGCGATTCATGATGGGCGCCATGCGCTCGACGGAGTTCTCGTCGGCGTTGTGGATCGTTGAAAGCGAATCGATCGCGCACACGTCGAAGCTCGCGAGTTGGCCTCGGAGCTTGCTCACCATCGCCACATCGTCGAAGTAGAGCGGCGACGTCGCATCAATAACCAGGTGCTCCGCGAGTTCCGAGTGTTCGATCCCCGCGCCGCGCGCGAGTTGCCAGAGCCGGCGTCTCGTCGTGCGCTCGCTGTCCTCGCGGAGAAACAGCAGAACGCGCGGCCGGCGATAGATGCGCAGCCCGCACCACTCGTGCCGGCCGGCGGCCATGTGGAGCATGAGATCCTCGAGCAAGAGCGTCTTGCCGACCTTCGGGTCCCCGATGAATAGGCTCGGCTCGCCGCGGACGATGAGCCCGTGGGCATCGAACACGTTGGCGGGGTTGTCGTCGGGTTCGTCATCGCCGACGAATTCGATGAACGGCCGGCCATAGCCCGGTGCAGGCGACGCGGGATCCGGATCGCATTCCTTCGCTGTATCGCCATCGTTCCCAAGGAGCTCGCGGACAAGATCCGTCCCGCTCGACGCGCTCATTGCCAGCTCCATCGCCAGCCGGCGCGCCACGCGTCCGCAAGATCCTTGGATGGTCGGACGTCCACCAAGTGAATCGACTCGTCGAGCCTGAGGCCCGCGCGCGACGCGACGCGGACCGCGTCGGCCGCGCACGTTTCGCCCTTGCCGCCGTCAACGTGCGGCACGATGAGGAGCCATCCGCGCGCCTCGACGAGCCGCGGTGCGATCGCCGCGGCGATGTGCTTCAAGCGGTCGGCGCCGCTCGCGCCGACGACGACGCAGCCCGGGAATGCGAGCAACGCGGCGAGGGAATCGGCGACACCCTCCGGCAAGATCGCGACGTCCGGGCCCTCACCGGCGATGTCTAGATCGTGGATGCGCCCGGCGAGCGTGCCGATCGTGCTGCACGTACCGACGATGTGCTCCGTGCCGAGCAAATCGGCGAGGTCGAGCGCCAGGATCTTGGGGTCACCGAACAGCCGGCGGCGCACGATGTTGATCGGTGCGCCCGTCTCAAAGTCGTGCAGCCGCACAGCCGGCGAACCATCGCGGTAGTACCGCACGACGTCGCCGAGCTGGCGCAGCTCGGCCGGGTCGAGCCCCCGACCGGCGAGGTAGCGCTCGCCCCAAGGATGGCGCGTTGGCAGCGAGCCCCACAGCGCCGGCACCATGGCCTCCCCCTGAGCGCGTTCCTCGGCTGCGCGCCGATCGCGAGCCTCGCGGGCCGCATCGTGTGTGGCACGCATGCGCGCCAGCTCGCCGGGGTCGGTACCGTCGGAGATCCCAGCGATCTCTGCGCCGAGCTCGAGCACGCGCGGGAACTCGCGGCTGATGTCGAGCCCGGCGAACGCCGCGATGAGCGCGAGCTTGTCGCCGCGACACTTGGGCGTGCCGCCGTGATGGATCCAGGCGCCGGACTCGATGTTGACCACAACCGACTCGGCCCCACGCCGTTTCTGGTGGCCGCACACCGGACACATCGCGATCCGGATCTCGTGCTGGTTGCGGTTGCGGTACTGCACGCCGAACCGATCGAGCGCAGCAGTCACGCAGAGCGCGGCATTGACGTCGGCCTTGGCCACCTTCACGACGCACCTCCCCGGACCGCGGTCCGCCTGGCGATGCGCGCCTCGATCAGCTGGCGCGCGCGTGCGCTCGCAAGCGCGGTGCGGATCAACTCGGCGACGGCGGCAGCACGTGCCGTCATGGCGCCGGGCGATGCGGGCGGATCGCGGCGCTCTCATCGGTGGAGCTCATCGCACTCCGATGTGATTCGAGGAACTCGACCACCTCGCTCCACAGGTAGACGCACCGGCGACCGATCCGCCGGACGGTCGGCCCCTTCCCCTCGATCCGCATCTTCTGCCAGGTCGCGCGCGCAAGGGGGGTACGGCGCGCCAGCTCGCGATCGTCAACGTAGACTCGATCGGCCGCGCTGGGTTCGTCGGCGGTAGCGCCTGACTTGCTCGTGTGGTGCTGCATAGCCCCTTGATAGAGGCGCGCAGCGCGTGTCGTGAGTTACTTCACCGAGGTAACGTTACTTCAGTAGCGGTAACGACCAGAGCGATAACAACCCGGGCGGCAACGACCCTGGCCGAGCGGGTTCCGAAAGCGCCCTGAGAACGGCAGCGGGAACAGCGGCGTCCGTGGGGGCAGCGGCGGCGTCCGTGGGGGCAGCGGCGGCGTCCGTGGGGGCAGCGGCAGGCGCGTTGCCCGTGGCCTGCTCTCTTCGGGTCTTCATGACCTTCATGACGCAGAGCAAAGCGTCGAACATGAGATCGAAGTAAGAACGCGGTTCATCGGGCGGGGCATCGGCGTCGAGCGACGAAGGCCACATGATGGCCTTGGCCTTGGGGTCCGTGTTGATGCGGTTGAGCTTCCCCTTGAACTTGGACGCCATCGTCTGAGAGGCCCTCGCCTTCGCGGACGTACCCGGGATCTTGTCTGCCGTGGGAACCCCGATCAATTGGCTAAGCGTTGGGACTTCGGCGACGTCGGCTTGCCATCGGAAATTGGAGCGACGCTCGACGAGCTTGAGGACGAGGTCTTGCGGCACGCCCAGTTGGTGGAACGCGTGTAGCGCCCGAGCGATGTTGGCCATCGCTTGGTCGAGTTCCTTTGCCGCTTCCGGTTCATGAGTATCGTCATAGAACGCGTCGGTTGGTTCCGTATCCATGTTCCGCTCCTAGGCAGTCCTGGATAGGAACCCCGAGCTGGCCGTGCCAGGACACGGCCCCGCGCGAGGGATCAGCTCGGCGGTTGCTCGGGTGACGAGGACGGTAACCGGTGACCCTGACAGCGCCGCGACTGTGGTCGTTGGTAGGCACACGTGATACCCGCTCTCATCCCGAGCTGGGGGCAACACGTCGCCGACCCATTGGCGCGCCCAGATCGCGAAGTGACTACGCCGCGCGTAGCTGTGCGCGCGCCGACGGCGGGTTCATCTTCGCGAGCAGGAACTCGCTCACCCGCTCCTGGCACTCCGCGAGGTGGTCGGTCGACAGCGAGATGTAGCCGGCCGTCACCGAGCCGCGCGGCGGCCGGTGGTTCGTCAGCACGTCGATCGCGTACCCGCTGATCCCGCCCACCTCGACGAGCGCCGAGGTGTACGTGTCGCGCAGCCGGTGCGGCGACACGATCGCGTCGGCCGCTTCCTTTGCCTCCACGAGGTGGACGCGCGCGCCGGCAACGTGCGACGGCAGGCCGAGCGCTGCGCACAGGTCGCACGACCGATCCTTGAGCGCGTCGGTTGGGAACGCCCACCCGTGATCGTCGAGGTTGTCGGCCCGCCGACGCGCGAGGATCTCGAGGCACGCGCGCGACAACGGGATCGTGAACGCGCGGTCCGCTCCACCCTTGGGGTTCGGACGGAGCAGCGTGCGCGCCTCGAAATCGACGTGCTCCCAGCGGATCGTAGCCGTGTCCATGCGCCGCAACCCGGTGAGCAACGCGACGATCTGGTAGTCGCGCCGGACCGGAGAGAGCTCGTCGACGGCGCGGCGCCACGCGGGCAACCTGTCCCATGTGATCGGCTCCTGTCGCCGACGCTCTCGGTTCCAGCTCACCGCGACGGTCGGGCAACGTGGGAGGTCATGCTCGCGCTCGGCCGTGTGCCACACGGCGCGCACGTGGCGAAGTAGGCGGTTCTCGATGTATGGCCCCGACTCCTCGGTGATCCGCTCGTGGAGCTCGCGAGCCTCGGTGCGCGTGATCTCGCGGAGCGGGCGCTCCGTCCAGTTCGCGAGGTGCCGTGCTACTTCGCGCTCCACCGTCGAAATACTGCTGGGGCGGCCACCCTTCCGCCGCATCCGATCGATGTGCACCGCGAGCGCGGCGCCGAACGTGATGCCGGCAGCCCCGGAATCGGCAGCGGCGGCGACAGCGGCGGGATCCTCACCGGCGCGCATGGCCCCGAGCTCCTGGATCGCCGCCCCGCGAGCCTGCGCGACGGTCATGGTGCGATCGCGGAGCCCCGCGTCGGCCGCGCGCAACTTGCTCGGCGACCAGTGGCCGAGCGTGACGAGCCGGCGTTTCCGCTGGCCTTTCACGTACGCTCGCACAACGAACGAGCGCCGCGCCTTGCCGATGATGACGCCGAACCCGCTCAGCCGTGCGTCCCACAACTTCGCCCGCGCGACGCCCGGAGCGAGTTCGTAGCCCTCGAGCCACCGCTCGGTGATGTCGACGGCCCCCGTGTTGTCGGTGCTGTTGCCCATTTGTTGCCCACTCTACATGAGAGTCAGTCCAACTCGGTAGGACGATCAGGAGGGATCGTCGTCAGCGGGCCGCTACTCAGTCATACTCAGTAAGCCCCTGTATCCTTGATGCACTAAGACTCATAAGCCCTTGGTCGGCAATTCAAATCTGCCCTCCGCCACGACTTTTCGATGAGCGAGCGCAGCTAGGCTGCGGCTAGGAACCGGACTAATCAACGGCTGTTTCAGAAGCCGCAAGCCCTACTCTCGCCTAGGTGACTGGTGTCAAACGCACTCGGATCGCTCGAAATCATAGCTAACTGATCGATCCCTCGATCTGTAAGTGATTGATTTTCGACTTTGACACCAGCTTCCTAGATCGCCGTTGATGCGCACGCTGTGGTCTTCAGTTCGGCGCCGACCACCGATCGCGTCGCGGTCGGTCCCGCGCGATCGAACGGTGGTCGATCCTGGTGTTCTGCTCGGCCTAGCCGATCATCCCCGCGGGAGCCCCGCCGCTCCCCGCTTCTTTGTCCTCCCCGCGGCGCGAACGATTGCGAATCGCGCGATCACGCTCACGTTTCAAGGCAAGCCGTACTTGGTTCGCAGGTATGAGTTGACGGTGGCGCGCTCGGTCTGTGACAGCGCTCGGTCGTAGATGATCACCTCGGCGAGATCACCAGTCATGAAGTAAGTAGAGTACCAGGATCCGACGGACGCGATCGTCCACGGTGACGTGGTCGAGAAGCTGCTCGAGGATGTGACATTGCCATCGCGATAAAACGTCATCGTGGAGCCATCGTAGGATGCCGAGAGTGCATGGTAGACGCGTGTATTGCCAATCGCCGACGTGATGACCGTCCCGGCATCCTGGGTTACGAACAATGCCCGCGATCCATTGTCCCACCGGAGCTGGTCGTTGGGCGAGTTGCCACCGGGGCCGAGGATCATGCTGTACGACTCGCTCGTCAGGCTGTTCTTGCCGACGATGAACACGGAAAATAGCGTCGGTTGTGAAACTGAGCTCAGGTACATCGACTGGGCTCCATTGAATCGAAGGACCGGTTGGCCGTTGAGCGCAACAGATATGAGCGCGGGCTGGCGCCTCGTCACGGTCATGGTCGCGTTGCGCCCGTTGCTGCTCTGATCCAGCCAGCTCGAAACCAACCCGCCGCTTTGGGTGACGCCCGCGTCGGCACGGAGCCAGAGATGCAATCCGGAGCTGGGGATCGTCCGGGGATCGGAGTCGGTCCCATCAGTGATGCTTCGATCGACGCTGGCGCCGTCGGTCGGAGTTACGTTCGTGGTTGGCGATCCCCCGCAACCTCCCAGAAAGATCAGTGCTGCAAGCGTGGTATTTATTGAGATATGGTAATTTTGCATAGTGAGTCCCCACCCCTCCGATCTGTTGTGAGTATTCGTCGTGGAGGACTGCAGATGGAAGCTCGATTCGCATAAATTAGCGCGCCGTTGCTCATCGAGGTCGTCTCCCCGGTCTCAGCGTTCGTGGGGGGCTGCTTCTTGAGGCACCTGATCCGTGCGTTAGGATCTCGTCGCCCTCGTTCCGCTATTGTCCGAAACTTCCGGTGACATGGTTTCCGACGTCTTGGCATCGGCCATTGGTCCTCTGTAAGCTCGTATTCACTCGCACCGCCTCCCGTCGGGTCCGGATTGCCTACCCGTTCACAGTTCGTATTCGGTCCCTTCGACTCCCACCTCTTCCTCAGCCATCGTTCCGGTCGATTATTCGTCGCCGCCAGCGTTCGGGCCGCGTTCTGGGAGGCGAGAGCGAGGAACGCGGCGATCCTACGCGGTACGCTCATAGAGCCGAATCCCTCGAAGGAAGGCTGCTCGCGCGAGCGTGTCGACCTCGTGCTTTTCTTCCTCGAACTCGGACCGCGTGCACGGTACAAGGTCGACTGGGACGCCGAGACCACGCACGATCGACCACGCTCGGACGGTGTCGAGCTCCACCTCCGGCGTGCTGTCGGGGAGGACGGCGAGCAGGTCGTAGTCGCTTTCAGGCAGGCACGGTTCTCTGCTCGGCTGCCGAACAACCAGATCTCCTCGGGGCGAAGCCGTGCGATGATCCGCTCCAAGACGGGCCGCAGGCGCTCGAACTCGGCAGGTGCTAGGGGCATGAGCGACACGGAGCGCAGGATCAGGCGCCACGAAACGTACCACGTATGCTGCGGTGTGCCTGCCGTGTCGAGGACACATGACTTCGTGTCCCCGGCACTAGACGATCACAGCGTAGAGGCTACGTGACTGGCTTGGCTAGCGGGGGCGGCGGGGGCGGGCCAAGTCCGGCCATGAACTCGCGGAACGAGTCGGCGATCTTCGAGACGTCGCGCCGATCGAACCATTCAACCCGCGGGTTGGATCCTTCCGGGCGAGGATCAACGCCATCGAGGAACCACACCTGCCCGCGGCGCGGGCCCGTGACCACGAGCCCCACCGCCCCACCGAACCCGTCGTATCCGATCGGGATGACTTCCTGCGGGAGCCGACGCCGGGACGACATCCAGCGCGTCGCGAGGTTGAACTGGTCGTCGGGATCATCGAGGCTGTTGAGGCTGTTCAGGAGCGTCCCGTCCTTTCGACCCGCTGAAGTAACCATCATGAACTGGGTATGACTCAGCTCCGTTTGCCCACCGTTTACTTCGAGCAAGAACGCGCGGTAGTCATCCGGCAGCCTCGTGCCCAGCTGCGTCTCGAATCTCACGACAGCTGCTTCGGTGATCTGAGGTCCGTGCTCATTCATTGGCGGCCAGTCACCTTGCATATGATACCCCGGTTCGATGTTTGTATTCGGAGACTCCACCGGAGTGCTCTACGGCCTCGTGGAGATCTTCTGGCACGAGTGACATCGTCAAATCCTCGTTGTGGTGCCACGTATAGCGGCGTGGCTGTTGCTTCAAATTCACCGCGGCATTCGCGGCAGTTTCATCAGCG
>Ga0134121_10002938_pt1 | contig 14437 bp, 7 predicted proteins | sample KB301_FD_96463 | JGI IMG/M metagenome (GOLD analysis project Ga0134121, IMG submission 96463) | Terrestrial soil microbial communities without Nitrogen fertilizer from Kellogg Biological Station, Michigan, USA - KB3-0-1 | ecosystem: Environmental > Terrestrial > Soil > Unclassified ...
AGCTCTGCGTCGTACTGATCGGGCGCCATGTTCTCCTTGCGCGCCTTGAGCTCCTCGAACTGCGCCTCGAGCTCGGCGCGGCGACGGACGAGGGCCGCCTGCGAGGCGTCTGCCGGCAGCGCCAGCGGCGGCTCGGGCTGCACATAGGTGATCCGCGCCAGCGCGCCGTCGTTGCCCGGCGTCTGCGCCTCGCGGCCGATGCCTTCGCCCGTGTCGTCGATCAGCGGACGCTCGGTCGGCAGCTGCCCCTTCTGCTCGAAGTACGCGTGGACGCCGGCGCTGGCGAAGATGAACGCCTCCCAGATCGACACGCGGCCGTTCTTGTCGACGTCGGCAGCCGGCGTGTCGAACGCCTTCACGAAGTGCTCGGCGAACACGGTCTCGAACTGCTGCGCGGACGAATCGGTGGCGGTGAGCACGACGCGGTTGCGTCCCGACATCTTCCGCATGAACGGAAAGCTGGCCGCCGTGGTGTTGACGAACACCAGCCGGCCGGGGATCGGCCGGAGCAGATCGGCCCACTCGCCCGCGGTCAGATCGGGACCGACGAGGTTGAACTTCGCTTCGTCGCTGTCGGTCGTCGTGCCGTGGCCGATCAGCAGCACGAGCAGCTGATCGTCCTTCGTCAGGCGCTTGCGGAAATCGGCGAGCGCATGCTGGACGTTCTCGCGCGTCGACTTGCGGACGCCGTCCTCGTCGGCATCGGCGAGGACGACGACGCGGTCGGGCGGGTAGGCGAACTTGTCGAGCAGAATCGCGGTGAACGCCTTCCGCCAGGCGGTGTACTTCTCCGCGTACTGATCGCCTCCGGCGGCACCGCTGACGACGAGCGCGTAGCGATCGGCGGCGGCCGCGCTCACCGGCGTGAGGAACGCAGAGACCGCCACGATCGCAAGGACCGCGCAACGGTAGCGCAGCGGCCGACTGGCAGGCCTGAAGGCCTGCGCTACCTGAGGCTGCGCCGCCCGAACAGTAGCCTCGAAGGCCTGCGCTCCTGGCGTTGTTCGCTGTGCGGCCTTTGCGTCGTTCATCGCAGTCCCCAGCGGCGTCGCAAGATCCATTCCGCCGAGAGCAGGACGACGATCGCGGCGAAGGCCCAGGGTTCGTGCCACAGGTCGCGCCGCTCCGGCGCGGCGTTCTGCGGCGTGGTCGTCTGCAGCCAGCCCGGGATGCGGCCGGCGTCGGCGGCGCGGACGTAGCGTCCGCCGGAGTTGCGTGAGACGCGGCGGAGGAAGCCTTCGTTCAACCGCGGATCGGCAAACTCGCGGTCGGAGCCGCCGACGTACATCCAGCGGTCGGCCGATCCGAGCGTCGCCGCGCCGCGCCGCGCGTCGGCGTGCACGCGGTAGAGACCAGGCTGGTCGGGCGCCAGCGCCGCCGTGAACCGGCCGCTCGACGGATCGGCATGCCGCAGCTTGATCGGCTGCGTCGCGCCGCCCGGCAGCGTGAGTGTGGCCGCAATCGACGCGTCGGGCACCGGCGCGAACGACGCGTTGCGCGCGTCGACGTCCACCGACACCGCGTCGCCCGGCTCCACCGCGTCGGGCACGGTGATCGCCACCGGATCGGGCGCGCCGGTCGAGAGCCAGCGCGCCGCCTGACGCCAGAAGAACTCGTAGCTGCGATCGCTCGACGCGACCATCATCTTCCAGCGCCACGACGCCTCGCCGGCGAAGATCATCGAGCGGCCGTGCCCGTAGGGCTGCACCGCGACCACTGGAAACACGCCGCCGCCCGGCGCTGTCGTCAACGCGAGGATCGTCGCGCCGGGCCGCGGCCCGCCGACCATCGCGCTCGCCGCGAGCGCCGGCAGCGCCGACCAGATCCGCCGCGTCTCGTCGATGCTGCTGCCGATCCGCATCATCGGGTGGCTCTCGCCGTCCGCGGTGAGCGTGATCTTGTTGTGCGGCGGCAGATCGACGCCGCCGAGCGAGGCGCGCACGAGTCCGCCCTTCCGATCGTTCAGCTCGACCGGCAGCACTTCCTCCAGCGGCGTGCCGGCGAGCCCGCGCTGCGCGAACGAGCGCCCGCCCAGCACCAGCAGCCCGCCGCCGCGCTCGGCGACGAAGTCGGCGACCATCGCGAGCTGCGCGCGCGAGAAGAAGTCGGCTTCGACGTTGGCGATCGCGATCGCGTCGTAGCCATACAGCTGCTCGCGCGTCGCCGGGAAGCCGCCGGCGAGCGCCGCGGCGCGGCCGGCGCCGGCCTGGACGAAGAACGTGTCCTGCCCGTCGGCGTTCTTGCCCTTGCGCGTCACCGAATCGACGTCGAGGCCTGAGTCGGCCGCCCACGCGCGCTTGACGAAGCTGTGCTCGAAGCCCGGCGCGCCTTCGAGGACGAGCACCCGCCGCTTGCGGCCGGCCGGACTCACCAGCACGCTGCGCGCGTTGTTCTCGGCGACCGTCTCGGACTCGTCGCGCGGGATCTCCGCGGTGTAGACGGTCGCGTTGAGCAGGTCGGGCGAGACGGTGAAGACTTCCTCGATCGGCGAGCCGTCGGCCTGCGGCACGATGCGCCGGGTGGTGAGCGGCTGGCCGTTGGCGAGCACGCGGAGCGTGAACGGGGCGCGGCCGAATCCGCTGCTGATCGCCGTCACGTGGAGATCGACCGACGCCTGATCGAGCCGCGGATCGCCGGTCGCCAGCCCGAGCACCTCGCGATCGCGCGGACCGTCGGGCGATCCGATGCCGACCGCGAACACCGGCGGCCCGCCGACGTCCCCGCCTGCCGCGGCTGCCCGTCCGGCCGCGCCTGACACCCCGGCGCCTCCCGCGCCGGTGTCACCGCCGTCCGACAGCAGCACGACGCCGGCCACGCGCTGACCGCGATAGCGCTCGCGAATCGCCGCGATCGCGCCGCTGAGATCGGTGCGGCGCGCATCGGGCGAGAGCGTGCCGGCCTTCGCCGGCACGATCGTGTCGCCGACGGCGTAGAGCTCGGTCGTGAAATGCGACGAGAGCGCGGTGCCGAACTCGCCGGCGAGCAGCGCCGACGCGCGCGCGATGCGCGTCTGGCCCTCGGCGTCGCCGAGCCGCATGCTGCGCGAGACGTCGACGAGGACCGGCACGATGGCGTCGCGCGAGCTGGCCGGCGGCAGGATCGCGATCGGCCGGAAGAGAAACGTGACCAGGGCCACGAGCACGACCGCGCGCACGAACACGAGGACGCCGCGCTGGACACGCGTCAGCGGCGACAGCGGCCGGCGGTACTCGAGATACACCAGGCCCGCGATCGCCGCGGCGAGCAGTACCGCCAGCCACAATGGAAGGGGGATGGCGAAATGCACTAGTCGTCAGTCACAAGTCGTGCAGTCACACGTCGGAGTCACAAGTCGTCGCCCACGGGTCATGGCTTCTTTTTCGACGCGATCGCCTTGAAGTAGCTGTCGACCTGTGTCTGATACGCTGCCGGCGGCTTGTCGTCGGTGCCGGCGGCGAGCCGATCCTTCGCCTGCTTCTCCTGCAGCTTCTTGCCGAGCGCCGTCGACACGCTTTCGAGCGCCTGGGTCGCCTGCCGCCGCAGCTCTTCCCATTTCGCGAAGTCCTGCTTGAAGGCTTCGGTGCCGGGCGCGGACAGCGTCATCCGATCGGCGCCTTCGAAGGTGAACCCGCCGCCCGCGCCGCGCGCGGATGACGGGTCGTCGCGGCGCATCTCGTCCATGAAGTCCTTGGTCTCCTGGAGCTGACGACGGTACTCGTCGCGCAGCTTCTCGAGATCGCCGCCCGTTCCGCCGCCGCCCTGACCCTGGCCGGCCTGGCCCGATTCACCTGCGGACTTCTGCGAGCTCGATCCGTCCTGCCCCTGCCCGCTCCGACCAGCCTGCCCGGTCTGACCTGATTGCCCCGCCTGCGCCGTCTGACCCGTCTGACCTGCCTGACCCGCCTGGCCTGCCTGACCCGCCTGGCCTGCCTGACCTGCCTGACCCGCGCGACCTGTCTGGCCGCTCTGACCTGCCTTGGCGAGCTCGCTCGCCGCACGATCGAGGCGGTCCTTCAGCTCCTGCGCCCGCGCGCGGCGCTCGGACAGCTTCTGCGAATCGCCGTCCTGCGCGCCGGTCGCCGAGGCGAGCCGCTCCGCCACCTTGTCGAGCGCGCGGGCAAGCTCCTGCTGCGCACCGGCCTGGCTTCGCGGATCGTCGCTGACGCGCGACGCGGTGTTGCCACGGCCGCCGCCTTTCGGTTCCTCGGACGCCGCGCGCATCGCGTCGGCAGCCTGGTCCATGCGCTCGGCGACCTTCTGCCGCTCGATCTCCTTGCCCGCGTCGGCCGCCGCCGCCGCCACCTTCGCATCGCTCGCCGCGCCGCGCGCGGAACCCGCTGGCGACTGACTCCCGACTGGTGGCTGCTGACTGCCTGACGACTTCTGACTTGCGACTGACGACTGCCTCAGCGCGTCCTTCAGCCTGCGGGTCCTCTCCGCGAGACGCTCTTCATCGCCGGCGAGCCGCCGCACGGTGTCTTTCGCCGCGTCGCCCTGTCCGGTCTTCGCGAGCTCGGACGCGATCTGGCGCTGCGCGTCGGCGAGCTGCCGCGCTTCGAGCTGCATGTCGCCGAGCGCGCGACGGCGGTCGTCGGGACGCGCCGACTCGAGCTGCTGCTGCAACTGGCGAAGCGCCTCGAGCGCCTTGTTGCCGCGCGCGCTGGCCTGACCGGGATCCTGCCGCCGCAGTTCGCTCGCCGCGCTGCGCATCTCCTCGGTGACGTCGCGCATCCGCTGACTCGCGTCGTTCCCCGCCTGACCTGACTGCCCCGACTGGCCCGCCTGACCGGTCTGGCCCGCCTGACCTGCCTGGCCCGTCTGTCCCTGTTTGCCGTCCTGGCCCTTCTGGCCTTTCTGTCCTTCCTGGCCCTCCTGCCCCTTCTTCGCCTGCATCTGGCGGGCGAGCTCCTCCGCCTTCTGCCGCAGCTCGGTCTGCTCGCGCGTGAGCTGTTCGAGCTGGCGCTTCAGCTCCTCCTCGCTCATCTGCGCGCGCTTCTCGGCGAGCTCCTGCTGCTTCTTCAGCAGCTCGTCCTGCCGCCGCGCGAGATCCTTGATCTTGTCGAGCGCGCTCTGATTCGGATCCTCGCGCTGCTCGGTGCTCGATTTGGTCTCGTAGTTGGTCTGCTGTGCCTTCTGCAGTTCCTTGTCGAAGAGCGCCGACATGTCGTAGTTGCTGCGATTGTTGCCGGCGCCGCTGCCGGCCTGCTGCCGCGTCACCTCGTGCTTCTTCACGTCGGCCTGCGCCTTGAGCAGACGGTTCAGCGCCTCGAGCTCCGGCGGCAGCGCGTCGTTCGTCTTCAGCCCGTCGAGCGACGTGACGGCGCGCCCCATCGCGGTCGCCGCGGCCGTCATGTGGTCTTCCTCGGACAGCGTCTCGCCGGCCTTCAACTCGGGCGGTCCGGGCGGTCCCGGCGGCCCGGGCGGCGCCGGCGCGCCGCGCCCGCGCTGCGGCTGCCGCTTCCGCGGATCGCGCATCGTCGATTCGCGGAACGTGCTGGCGGTCTGCTCGACGCGCGTCTTCAGCTCGGACTCGGCGCGCGCGACCGACTTGACGTCCTGCTCGGACTTCGCGCCCTTCGCGGCCTGCGCGCGCTTGTCCAGCTTCCACGTCGCGACGACGATCTCCTTCTGCGCGTTGACGAGCTCGTCGATGCCGTTCTGCTGCCCGCCGCCGGGCATGCCGCCCTGGCTCTGCGCCAGCGCGAACTCCTGTTCGAACGGTTTGACCTCGAGGAAGAAGATGTCGCTGCGCGCCTCGCTCGGCCGCGTGCCGCGCGTCAGATCGCGGGCGCGCATGTAGTACGAGATGAAGTCGCCGGGCTGCACGTCGAGATCCTCGAGCGCCAGCGTGTGACGGCCGTTCACCAACGCGCTGCCGCGATCGATCGGCAGCGTCACGGCCTTCTCGGGACCGCCGCGGACCGCGTAGACGAGCTCGAGGCGATCGATGCCGTAGTCGTCCTCGGCCTGCGCCTCGATGTCCACTTCCTCGAGGCGCGTCACCGGCCGATCGACCGCGGGCTTGAGGATGCGCACTTCGGGCGGCCGATCCTCGAGGACGCGGATGAAGTACTCGGTGTCGCCGGCCGTGCCGAACCCTTCCGGATCGGCGAGCGCGACGCGGTACGAGCTGTCGTCGACGACGTCGAGCGACGCGGTCATCTCGGTCGCAGCGGCGGCGCCGAGCGCGACCTGCCGGCCGCCGGCGAACGCCAGCTTGCCGGTCGCCGCGGGACGATCGGTGAAGACGTGCAGGCGGACGCTGGTCCCGGCCGGCGCGTAGATGTCGCCGGCGTCGGTCTCGGTGCGCGGCGGCAGGCGCAGCCCTTCGGGATAGGTGTAATCGACGTCGATGCGGGTGATCCGGGGCGGATGCGCGACCGACACGTCGTAGGTCGGCGACGTCACCGTGCCGGCGACGACGCGGTACTTGAAGCCGGTGAGGACCGACGGCAGCGCCGATCGGAACGTGCCGCGGTCGGCCGTCATGTCGGCCGATCGCCAGCGATCGCCGTCGGCGATCTGCAGTTGCGCGATCACCGGCGCGCGGTTGCCGACCAGGCGCGCTTCGATGGCCAGCGGCGCGCCGGCCTTGACGCGCGCGTTGCCCGGTTTCACGTCGAGCGAGGTCCGCTCCGGGAAGAGGGTCAGCGAGGCGGCGTCGACGGCTTCGCGCGCCGGGCCGCGGGCGGTGAAGAGCACGCCGCCGAGCACGACCGCCGCCGCGGCCGCCTGGAGCGCGGCACGGCGGAGCGACTGCGACGAGACGATGGTGTCGACGTCGATGGCCGCGCTGCGGCGCGCGGCGTCGGCGAGCATCGCGTCGGCGAGGCCCGGCGCGGCGCTGGTGCCGCGCGCCACGTCGACGGCGGAGACGAGGCGATCGTCGAGCGCCGGCGCGCGTTCCTCGATGAAGCGCGCCACCTTGGTGTCCTGCGGCGCGCGGCGCAGCGGCCAGAGACACAGCGCCAGCGCCGCGACGGCGCCGCCGAATGCGACGCCGGCGACGATCATCAGCAGCAGCGGCGCGCCGATCGTCCACCGCGAGGCGACCACGGCGACCGCGACGACAGCGGCCGCCATCAGCGCACCGCGCATCACCGCCTGCAGCGCACACAAGGCGCGCCACCGCGCGCGGACGCGATCGAGGAGCTCACGGATTTCGCTGTAGTGCTGCATCTCAGTCACCCGTCAGGGTTCAGCGTTCAGGGTTCAGGGTTCACGGTTCTCATTCTGGTTCTCGTTCTCGTTCTCGTTCTCGTTTTAGTTCTCGTTTTCGGTTCTGGCTGGTTGTTCGTGTTCTGTTCTCGCGGCCGGGAACCCTAACCCGAACTCGACTTGCACCCGAGCCCGAACGAAACCGCGAACAGAACCAGAACCCGAACCCAACCAGAACCCGAACCAGAACCCGAACTACAACGAGAACCGTGAACCCTGAACCCTGAACCCTGAACCCTGAACCGATCTCAGTCTCCTACGCCGTCCGAGCCGCCAGGACGCCTTCTGCGGCGAGCAGCAGCACCATCAGCGCGACCGCGTATTGCCACAGGTGCTGCCGGTCTTCCTGCTGCCGCGCTTCGAGGCGCGCTTCGGCGCCGCCTTCGTCTTTGAGCCGCGTCACCGCCGACTGAAACTCGTCGGCCGAGATCCGCGACGAATCCGACTCGCGTGGATCGACGTTCACCGTGATCGGCCGCGCTGCGCCCCTCCGGGCGCCGGCGTCGATCGTCGCGAACCCGGGCGTCTTCGGCACGCCCGCCGGGGCGTCGGCGACGACGTAGTCCGACGCGTGGGCCCGCGCGCTGGCGAGGTAGCCGACGATCTCGTGCAGGAACGGCACGAACGTCGCGTGCAGCGGGAAGTCGCTCCACTTGTTGTCGAGATCCGCGGCAAGGACGAGCGCGCGTCCCTCACCCGCCGGACATTCGAGGAACGCGGCGTCGCCGGTCGTGAAGCGCGCCAGGGTCTGGCAGCCGCTGCCGGCGATGCGCGAGGCGCGTTCGAACCGGACCAGCCCGAGCGTCGTCGCGCTGCCGGCGAACGCCCGGAAGATCGGATGGCGCACGTCGGCGGGCGCGAGCGCGCGCGGCGTCGGCTTCTGGTTCTCGACGGCGGTGATGCGCAGCGTCGATCCGGCTCCGAGGACGTCGGCCACGATGTCGCCGTCCACCTCGGCGCCGGCGGCAATCAGCACGCCGCCGCCGGTGCGGGCGTAGGTGGACAGCAGCTCGCGGCCGCGCCGCTCCAGGCCGCGCGTGGACAGCAGGAACACCGCGGCGTGCGGCGCGAGGCGGTCGTCGGTCCACGACGACAACTGCGCGCCGCTGACGCCGGCGATCTGGAACGCGGCGTTGCCGGGCGCGCCGGCGGCCAGCGCGTGCTGGACGTAGAACGCTTCGCGCGTCATGTCGCCGGATCCGGTAACCACCAGCACCGACGGCCGGCTGACGCCGCCGACCAGCGCGTAGCGGACGTTGTCGGCCGGAATGCCCTCGGGGTCCTCCACGCGGACCATGGCGTTGGTGCCGCGCGGCGCGCCGGCAAACGTCGCGTCGCCCGACTGGTTCGGTCCGAGCGGCACCACCGCGTCGCCGGCCGGGCGGCCGTCGATCGTGAGGTGGACGCGCGCCTCGCGCGGGCGCGCGCCGGCGTTGTGCACCGAGGCGACGACGCGATCGACCAGCGGCCGCACGTCGGTGACCGCGAGATTCGACGGCGGCGCGCCGACGTCCACGACCTGGATCGCCGTGCCGTCCGGCACCGCGGCGCGGTCGCCGGCGTCCCAGCCGTTTTCCTGCAGATCGGTGACGACGACGATCGTGCCGTGCCGTCCGGCGAGATGCTGCGCCGACGCCGACAGCGCCGCGCGATACCGGGTCGCGCCGAAGCCGACTGCGGCCTCGTCGATCGCCGACGCGGCGAGCACGCGGTCGGTGCCCGGCTTCATCACGATCTGCGCCGCATCGTCGAACGTGACGACGCCGACGAGATCGCCCGAGGGCGCGTGCGCGACGGCATCCTTGGCGAGCTGCTTCGCACGCTCGAACTGTCCGGGCGCCGACATGCTGAACGAGGTGTCGAGGGCGACGACGACGATCCCGGTCGAGGCCGAGGCGGCGCCGCTGGCGAAGAACGGCCGCGCGAACGCCAGCGCGAGGAGCACCAGCGCCGCGATCCGCAGCGCCAGCAGGATCAACTCACGCAGGTGGCGGCGCTGGGTGTGCTCGACCGGCGCCTTCTTCAGCAGCTTCACCGCCGCGAACTGCACCCGCGCCTCCGGCTCGCGCTTCAGCAGGTGCAGCACGACTGGAATGGCCGCGGCGGCCGCACCGGCGAGGAAGAGCGGAGCGAGAAAGGACAGCATCACGCGATCACGGTCCGGCTAAAGCCGGACACTACGGATGTGTCGGTCGAATCAAAGCCGGCGAGGGCCGGACGGGGGCGAGGGACGCCGCCGCCCAACCAACAGCAGGAGTGTCCGGCTTCAGCCGGACCGTGATCGTACCGGTAGTGTCCGGCTTCAGCCGGACCGTGATCGTACCGGTAGTGTCCGGCTTTAGCCGGACCGTGATCGCGCATCAGAACGCCCTCGAGCGCGTTGACAGGTACGACAGCAGCGCGAGCTCCAGCGGCCGGTTGGTGTCGAGCAGCTGATAGTCGATGCCGCTCGCCCCGAGCTCGCGGCGGTAGCGCTCGATCAGCGCGCCGATCTCCTGGAGGTAATGCGCGCGTACCGCGCCGGGCACCGCCATGATCTCCTCGCGCGTCTCGAGATCTTCGAACCGCGTCGCCCGCTCGAACGGGAACTCGATCTCGTCGTGGTCGAGGACGTGGAACACGATCACGTCGATGCCGCGGAACTGGAAGTGCTTCAACCCGCGGATCACCTCGGTGGGATCGTCGAGCAGATCCGAGATCAGCACGACGATGCCGCGCTTGGTCAGGGTGTTGGCGAGCTGGTGCAGCGGCTTCGAGACGTTGGTGGTGCGGCCGGCCTTCAGCCGGTCGAGCGTGACGAGCAGCGACGTCAGGTGCCCCGGCCGCGCGCTCGCCGGCAGCATCGCGACGATGTCCTCGTCGAACGCGGTGATGCCCACCGCATCGCGCTGCCGGTTCATCAGGTAGCCGAGCGAGGCGGCGAGGATCGCGCCGTACTCGAACTTGGTCAGCCCGTGGTGCGCGCCGTAGCCCATCGATCCGCTGACGTCCAGCAGCAGATGGCAGTCGAGGTTGGTCTCCTCCTCGAACTTCTTGATGTAATAGCGATCGCTGCGCGCGTAGACCTTCCAGTCGATGGTCGAGAGGTCGTCGCCCGGGATGTACTGCCGGTACTCGGCGAACTCGACGCTGAAGCCCTTGAACGGACTGCGGTGCAGGCCGGAGAGAAAGCCTTCGACGATGGTCCGCGCCTTCAGCTCGAGCGTGCCGAGGCGCGCGACGACCGCCGGATCGAGGAACGGGCGGTCGTGCGCGGCCCAGGGTGACATCTACATTCCGCTCTTCGGCAGCGGCACCGACTGGATCAGCCGATCGATGATCGTGTCGGAGTTGACGCGCTCCGACTCGGCGTAGAAGTTGGTCATGATCCGGTGGCGGAGGATCGGCTTGGCGAGCGCCTGCACGTCCTTGATCGAGACGTGATAGCGGCCGTGCATCAGCGCCCGCGCCTTGGCGCCGCGGACGATCGCCTGCGAGCCGCGCAGGCCGGCGCCCCACTTGACATACTTGTCGACGAACTCCGGCGCACCCTCGAGGCCGGGGCGCGACGCGCTCACCAGCCGGACCACGTAGCGCGCGATCTCCTCGGCGATCACCACCTGGCGCGAGAGGTCCTGGAACTGCAGGATGTCGGCGCCGCCGAGGACCCGCTCCGGCGTCGACCGATCGGCGCCGGTCGTCTGCGTCACCACCGTCACCTCGTCGTCCTGGGTCAGGTAGTTGATGACGACGTTGAACATGAAGCGATCGAGCTGCGCTTCGGGCAGCGGATAGGTGCCCTCGAGCTCGATCGGGTTCTGGGTGGCGAGGACGAAGAACGGCCGCTCGAGCGGATAGGTGCGGCCGGCGGCGGTGACGTGGTACTCCTGCATCGCTTCGAGCAGCGCCGCCTGCGTCTTCGGCGGCGTCCGGTTGATCTCGTCGGCGAGGATGATCTGCGCGAAGACCGGCCCCTTGACGAACCGCAGGCGGCGGGTGCCCTGCTCCTCGTCGAGGATCTCGGTGCCGGTGATGTCCGACGGCATCAGATCGGGCGTGAACTGGATCCGCTTGAAGTCGAGATCGAGGATGTCGGCCAGCGTCTTGATCAGCAGCGTCTTGGCGAGGCCGGGGACGCCGGTGATCAGGCAGTGCCCGCCGGTGAACAGCGCGATCAGCACCTGCTCGACGACCTCGTCCTGGCCGACGATGACCTTGCGCAGCTCGCCGAGAATACGCTCGCGGCCCGCCGCGACTTTTTCAGCGCTGGCGGTGGCGACCGACGATTCCATGTGAGTCCTTAATGCGTGAGGGCGTAAACGATCTCGTTGATCCCCATGCGATAGGCCATGCTGGTGTATTTCAGGTAGCCGGGATATTCCTCGGCGTTCGACCACTCCCAGCCGTCGCCCATGTCGGTGTTCCAGTTGATGAAGATCATCGGGCGGCCGTTGTCGTCGAGGATCGTGCGCAGGTGCGGCTGCACGCCGCCCTTCTCCCACGACCGGCCGGCGAGGAACGATCCGAGCCCCGCCACCTGCGGGTAGGACTCGAGCTTATAGAAGCAGCTGAACACCGGATGGTCCTTCGGCACCTCGACGATCTCGCGGTCGGGGAACAGCCGCTTCATCTCGCGCGCGAAGTTGTCCCAGTCGACCGGCCCGTGGAAGTCGTCGAAGTAGGCGGAGCCGCCGCGCAGCAGGAACTCGCGGAGGATCGGCAGGTCGCTCTCGAGCATCCGCAGGTTGCCCGGCTCGACGAAGTAGATCCACGGGTTCTGGAACAGCCGCGAATCGTCGAGCGTCATGACGATCGGATCCTCGACCTGAATCGCGGTCGCGGTCTTGACCCGCCGCGTCAGGTTCTGCTCGGCCGCCGGTGCGTCGATGTACCACGGCTCGCCGTAGAAGTCCTGCGCGACGTGCGTGCCCTCGGTGGTGAAGTGATAGCGGATGCGCACGAACCGCCATTGCAGGCCGGCATAGCGATCGTCGGCGGCCGCCGGCAGTTGCGCGTCCACCGACGGCTGCAGCACGGGCAGCAGCGTGAACACCGCGAGCAGCGCCGCCGCGACCGCCATCTTCATCGCTCGCCTCCGCCGACGATCTTCAGCAGCAGATCCTGCGCGCGCTCGTAGTTCGGCGCGATCTCGAGCGCGGTGAGCGTCTGCTTCTTGGCCTCGGCGCGCTTGCCGGCCTTGAACAGGCTCTCGGCGAGATCGGTGTAGGCCGCCGCCTTGTCCACCGGTCCGAGCGCGATCACCGTGCGGAATTCCCGCGCCGCCGCCTCCGCATCGTCGCGCTGCAGCGCGAAGCGGCCGAGCGCGGTGTGCGCCTCGGGATCGAACGGATCGATGGCGGCGATGCGGCGATAGACCGGCGAGAGCGTCGCCGCGTCCTCGGTGCCGTTCTGCCGGAGCAGCGTGACCAGCTGGCGCGGCGCCTCGATGTTGTTGAAGTCGATCGCCACCAGATCGGTGAGCTCGCGGATCGCGCGCGGCGTGTCCTTCTTCTGGAGCGCGATCTCCGCCATCTGATCGTGCGGGCTGTCCTTGCCGGCGGCGGACGGAATCAGCGCCGCCGCCCGCTCGAAGGCGGCCATCGCGTCGTCGAGCTTGCCGTCCTTGCGGAGCGCCCGGCCGAGCGCCATCTGCAGCGGGAAGCTGCGCGGGTGCTGGTCGGCCATCGACTGCACGGCCGCCGGCGCCATCTTCATCAGTTCCTCCGCGCCTTCGGGCACGTCCATCGCCTTGCGCATCGCGCCGAACTTCTGCTCGACGGTCTGGTCGAAGCCGGCCTGCATCCGCTCGAAGTCGGTGTTCAGCGCCGCCTTCATCGCCGCGTCGGTGTCGAGGCCCTGCGCGAAGGTGCGCAGCAGCTTGTTCAGCCCGGCCTGCCCGTAGGCGGCGACGATGTGCTCGACGACCAGCGAGCCTTCGTAGTAGGCGAGCGTGATCGTCTTCGGGTTCTGGAAGGCGGCGTTGAGATCGGTGAGCTTCAGCGTCTCGCCGCGATTGAGCAGCCCGGCGTACATCAGGTCCATGTCGCGCCGCCACTCGGGCCGGGCGCGCTGCTCCTCGTACTCCGAGATCCCTTCAGTGAGCCACCGCGGCACCCGCTGGTTGGACATCTGCAGGGTGATGACGTGACCGAGCTCGTGCCACAGCGTCGCTTCCCACTGGAACTCGCCCGGCGGCCGCGCCTTCGGCGAATCCATCGCGACCACCCGGCCGAAGCAGGCGCCGAGCGCGCCGATCATCCCCGGCAGACCGACGGTGCGCACCGCGAAGTCGTCGTGCTTCGGGAAGATCTCGATCAGGATCGGCCCGCGCGGCGAGAACTCGTAGCGCGCCGCCATCGTGGTCAGCGCCTGGTGCGCGAGCGCGACCGCGTACTCCTGCAGGACCGGCGCCTCGTCCTTGTGCAGGCGGACGACGAGATCGCCGTCGCGCACGGTGACGAACTTCTCCAGCGTGTCCATCATCTGGAGCAGGTTGAAGGTCAGCTTGTTGTACGGGTCGGTCTTGAACGACGCGTCGAGCGCGGCGCGCGCGCCCGGCTCGTCGCCGGTGCGCAGCAGCTGGATCCCGAGGTCGGCCTGCGCGCGGTAGTTGCCGGCATCGAGCGCCAGCGCGCGGCGGGTCAGGTCGACGGCCTCGTCGAAGCGGTAGTTGTGCGCCGCCAGCTCGCCGGCGGTGAGATAGACGTCGGCGTTGTTGGGCGCCAGCGCGAGCAGCTTCGCCGCCTCGGCCTCGAACTCCTGAGGATGGTCTTCCACGAACGCGATCGCGCCGCGCAGCGCGAGCGCCTCGAGGCTCGACGCGTTGACGGCGAGCGCCTTGCCGAGCGTCGACTTCGCTTCGTCCCAGTGGCCGGCGTCGGCGGCCTCGCCGGCGAGGAACACCTGCGCGTCGACGTAGGACGGGTTCACTTCGAGCGCGCGCTTCGCGAGGCTGACGGCCTGCGGCGGGTTGTCCTCTTCGAGTGCTTTCGCCGCGCCGAGCAGGGCCGGCGTCCACCGCGAGTCGACCTGCATCGCCATCTGGAACGACCGCAGCGCCTCGGGCGTGTTGTACTTCTCGAGGAACAGCTCGCCCCATCCGGTCTGGACGGACGGATCGCCCGGCATGCCGCTCGCAGCCTCGCGGAAGGCGGCGTTGGCTTCCTCGAAGCGTCCGAGCGCGCGCAGCGCGCGCGCGGCGCGCGCCACCTCCGTCGGATCGCTGCTGCTGTCGGCCAGCGTCGCAACCTTTTCGAGGATG
>Ga0134121_10002939_pt1 | contig 14436 bp, 15 predicted proteins | sample KB301_FD_96463 | JGI IMG/M metagenome (GOLD analysis project Ga0134121, IMG submission 96463) | Terrestrial soil microbial communities without Nitrogen fertilizer from Kellogg Biological Station, Michigan, USA - KB3-0-1 | ecosystem: Environmental > Terrestrial > Soil > Unclassified ...
CCTCGAGATGGAAGGGACCTACCCGCTCTCCGAGGCGCAGCTCGACCGCTTCATGTTCAAGATCATGGTGTCGTTCTCGTCGCTCGACGAGCTCCGCCGCATCCTGGAGCGGACCACCGACAAGCAGAACGTCCAGATCGACAAGGTCATCGACGGCCCCCGGGTGCTCCAGCACCAGGCGCTCGTCCGCGACGTCGTCGCCGCTCCCCACGTGAAGGACTACGTCTCGCGCCTCGTCTGGGCGACCCATCCCGAGTCCGAGCTGGCGCCCGAGATCGTGAAGAAGTTCGTGCGGTACGGGTCGAGCCCGCGCGGCGCGCAGTCCCTCGTCCTCGCCGCCAAGGTCTCGGCGCTGATCGAAGGCCGCTACAACGCCGGCTTCCAGGACGTGAAGGCGGCGACCCACGCGGCGCTGCGCCACCGCATCCTCCTCAACTTCGAGGGCGAGGCGGAGGGCATCAAGATCGAGAAGGTGATCGACGAGATCCTCCAGCACGTGACGCCCGACGTGAAGGCGGCCGTGGCGAACGCATGAACACCGAACTCGCACCACAGAGTCACGAAGGCCTCAGAGAGGACTTCTCTGTCGGATTCGTCCCAAAGGAGACTCTTCTCCGTGGGCTCTGTGCCTCTGCGGTGATTCCGTCATGAAGAAGAGCGGACTCCTGGACGCGTCGCTCATCGCGCAGCTCGACCACCTCGAGCTGGTCGTGCGGCGGCTCTTCGCCGGCCGCACGCAGGGCGAGAAGCGGTCCAAGCGGCGCGGCACGGGGTCCGAGTTCGCCGACTACCGCGAGTACGCCCAGGGCGACGATCTCCGCCACATCGACTGGAACGTCTACGGCCGGCTCGACCGTCTGTTCCTCAAGCTCTTCCACGTGGAGGAGGACCTGCGGCTGTCGATCTTCGTCGACACGAGCCTGTCGATGTCGCACGGCGACCCGTCCAAGCTGCCCTACGCCAAGAAACTCGCGGCCGCGATGGCGTACATCGCGCTGGCGAACCTCGACCGGGTCACGATCGAGGCGGCCGGCGGATCGACGCTCGACCGGCTCCCGCCGACCCGCGGGAAGGCCCAGGTCTGGCGGCTCCTCGAGTTCCTGGACGAGGTCGAGGCGCAGGGGACGACCGACCTCCACGAGGGGCTCCGGCAGTTCTCGCTGCGGAACTCCACGCCCGGGATGAAGGTCGTGATCTCCGACTTCCTCGACAAGAAGGGCTACCAGGGCGCGCTCAAGTGGCTGCTCAAGGGCGGCAGCGAGATCGTCCTGCTCCACCTGCTCAGCCCGCAGGAAGTGAAGCCGCCGATCGTCGGCGACCTCTCGCTCGAGGACTGCGAGGACGGCCAGGTCACCGAGGTCTCGATCACCGCGGGCCTGCTCAAGCGGTACGAGGCGAACCTGAAGGCGCTCGTCGGCGGCCTCCGCGAATACTCGCGCACGCGCGGCCTGGCCTACTTCTTCATCCCGACGTCGACCCCGGTGGAACAGGTCATCCTCAACTCGATGAGGAGAACGGGGGTCGTCAAGTGACCCATCCCCCTCATTCTCATTCTGATTCTCAATCTGTTCCCAGGGTGACTCGATGAGTCTTCTGAACCCCTGGGCTCTGTTCTGGATTCTGGCTACCGCTCCGGTCATTCTCATGTACTTCCTCAAGCTCAAGAGGAAGAAGGTCGCCGTCTCGAGCACCTGGCTCTGGGCGCGGTCGATCCAGGACATCCGCGTGAACGCGCCGTTCCAGAAGCTGCGGTCCAGCCTGCTGCTCCTCCTGCAGATCCTGCTCATCCTCATCGCGGCGTTCGCGGTCTCCGACCCCATCGGACGCACGACGCCGCCAGAGGAGAAACGGTGGGTGTTCCTCATCGACCGCTCGGCGAGCATGCAGGCGAAGGACGTGAAGCCGTCGCGGCTGGCGAAGGCGAAGGAGACCGCGAAGGAGCTGCTCAAGACCTGCGGGCCGCGCGACGAGGTGATGATCGTCGCCTTCTCCAACCGCGCCCAGGTCCTGACGCCGCTCACCGCCGACCGCGGCGCGGCCGAGCGGGCGATCGACGCCGTCGAGCCCGCCGATACGGTGACGCGGATCCAGGAGGCGTTCCGCATCGCCGCGAGCGCCGTCCAGCCGTACAAGTCGCGGACGATCGTCATCCTGAGCGACGGCCGCTTCGAGCCCATCCAGGCGGGCGCGGACCAGATCGAGCTCAAGTACGTCCCGATCGGCACCGTGTCGAAGAACGCCGCCGTCACGGCGATCGAGGTGAAGAAGCCCCAGAAGGCGGACGAGCCCTGGAGCGTCTTCGCCCAGCTCGACCTGTTCTCGACCGAAGAGACCGAGGTGCCCGTCGAGTGCCACGTGAACGGCGAGCTCAAGGCGGTGAAGAAGGTGAAGATGGCCGCCAACACGAGCGGCGCGGTGCTCTTCGAAGTGGCCAAGCCCGAGCCCGAGATCGTCGAGGTGAAGATCACGATGGAGGACGACCTCGACGTCGACAACCGCGCGTGGGCGGTCGTCCGCCCCGAGCGGCCCAAGCTGCTGGTCGCGGGGCCGGGCAACTTCTTCCTCGACAAGGCGCTCGCCCAGGTGCGCGACATGGACGCGTTCAGCGCGGAGGATTTCTCGAAGGCGTCGACCGGCGACTACGACATCGTCGTCCTGAACGGCGTCCTCCCCGAGAGCCTGCCCGAGGGGCGCTACCTGATCCTGGGCGAGCTTCCGAAGTGGGAGGGGATCAAGGCGGAGGGCGAGGTCGTGCAGCCGGCGGTGATGGACTGGGACCGGCGCCATCCCGTCGCCCGTATGATCAATTTCTCGGGGCTCTACGTGAAGTCGGACCCCAAGGTCACCCTGCCGGGCTTCGCGGCGCCGATCGTCGAAGGCCCGGACAACGCGCCGCTCATCTTCTCGTGGGAGAAGGGGCGGACCCGCGCGGTGGTCGTGGCGTTCAAGCTGCTCGAGAGCGACTGGCCCCTGCGCCTCTCGTTCCCGCTCTTCCTGTCCAACTCCCTGGAGTGGCTGCGCGACGAAGGCCGCGCCCAGCCGCGGCCGGGCGAGGCGCTCCGCATCCGGCTCGCCGACGACGAGACCGAGGTGACGGTCGAGGGCCCCGGCGGGCGGAAGCAGAAGCTCACCGGCGAAGCCGGTCGCGACGTCGTCTACGGCGACACCGACCGCTGCGGCCTCTACACGGTCACGCGCAAGAAGGGGACGCAGAAGATGGCGCTCAATCTGCTCGACCCGCAGGAATCGCGCGGGAACGTCGAGCCGGAGATCCGAACCGTGACCGGCCAGGTGACCGCGGCGAGCGTCGTGCCCCCGGTGGTGCGCCCCTACTGGCGCTGGCTCGCCCTGGGCGCGCTGCTCCTCCTGCTCGTCGAGTGGGGCGTCTACCACCGCCGGATCGAACTCTAGGAGAGTTCGCACCACAAAGGCACAAAGGACACGAAGGGAGGAGATTCTGTTCCCTTCCGGCGCTCGGCAACTTTTCTTTGTGTTCTTTGTGTCTTTGTGGTGAAAGAGACGCGTGGTGGCCCCCGATCCCCTGCTCGTGGTCGGCTCCGTCGTGGGCGCCCTCTCGATCCTCTGCTGGATCGCGGTGGCGATCCGGGGCGATCGGGCGTGGGATCTGAGGCCGGTGGCGGAGGACGAGCCCGAGCCGCCGCCGCCGGGCGCGTGGCCCGCCGTCGCCATCATCGTCCCCGCGAGGAACGAGGCCGCGTCGCTTCCCCGCACGCTCCCGGCGCTGCTCGCCCAGGAATATCCCGGCGCGCGGCGCGTGATCGTCGTCGACGACCGATCGACGGACGGGACCGGCGACGTCGCCCGGTCGCTGGGAGCGGAGGTCGTGTCGGGGAAGGAACTTCCGGAAGGATGGGTCGGAAAGGTGTGGGCGCTCCACCAGGGCGCGACGGCGACGACGGAGCCGCTGCTGCTGCTCACCGACGCGGACATCCTCCACGCGCCCGGATCGCTGCGCCGACTGGCCGCCGAGAGCGAGGCCGGCGCGCTCGCGCTCAACAGCCGGATGGCGCGGCTCCGATGCGAGTCGCCCGCCGAGAAACTCCTCATCCCGCCGTTCGTCTGGTTCTTCGGGCTCCTCTACCCGATGAAGCTCGTCAATCGGGCGGAGGACCCCACGGCGGCGGCGGCCGGCGGCTGCATCCTGCTCCGCCGCGACGCGCTCGACCGCGCCGGCGGCTTCGAGTCGATCCGCGGGGAGATCATCGACGACGTCAACCTCGCGCGCCGGGTGAAGTCGGCCGGCGGGCCGCTCCGGCTGTCGCACAGCCGCGACCAGGTCCGAAGCCTCCGCGAGTACGGCACGCTCGGGCCGGTGTGGAAAATGGTCCGACGCACCGCGTTCACCGAGCTGAAGCGGTCGAGGCTGCGGCTCGTCGGGACGATGGTCGCGATGACGCTGATGTTCGTCGCGCCTCCGGTGCTCCTCGCAGGCGGCGGACTCCTCGCGACCCTCGACCGGACCTATCTTCCGCCGGCGATCCTGGGATTCGCCGCGTGGGCGATGATGGCCAATCTCCACCGCCCGGCGGTCCGCCACTTCGGGCTGCTCGACGCCCGCGCGCTTCTGCTGCCGCTCGCCGGCGTGCTCTACGCGTTCATGACGCTCGACTCCGCGGTCCGGGGCGGAAAAGGAGATTGGCGGTGAAAGTTTTATTTTCTTTGGTCCGTCGGACGGCCGGAACGGTCCTGTTTCATTTCACCCCTGTATTTCGATCCCGCACTTCCGTATACTTCTGATGCATTAGGGAGAGAACGCTGACATGACGCCCTTCGACGAGACTTCGGTCTTCGTGAAAGTCGATAAGCTCAGGGATCGCATGGCACGCCTGGGGAAACACACCAATCCGGAAGAGTGGCAGGAGACGCGGCTCCTCATCCGCGCGCTCACCGAGAGCGTCGCGAAGCTCCAGAAGCCGGCCGTCGCCACGTCGCGCCGCGTCCACCTCGACGCCCCCGACGCGCTCAGCGCCGACTGGGACGAGCTCGTCGAAGTCCTGATGAAGAAGGGCGTCAAGGCCGAGAAGTAGTCCGGCATCCCCTCCCCCTCCGAATTTCCGCCGGCTCCCCGTCCAGGCGCTATAATTCACATTAGCACGACAGCTTGATGGGCTTCGGGGGGCGCGACCGATGGGTAAGACCGGGAAGAAGTTCTTCGCATCCATCCTCTGCTCGACGATCGTGACGGCGGCGGCCGCCGCCGCGCAGGCCCAGGCCGGGCCCGCGGGGTACTACAAAGGCGACGACGGGAATCCGACGCCGGGAGCCGCCGTCGACTCCTCCGGCAACGGGAACAACGGGACATACACGGGCGGAGCCACCACCTCCACCACCAAAGCCCCGGTGACGTTCACCAATGCCACGAGCATGCAGTTCAACGGAACGAGCGCGTACGTCGATGTCCCGACCTTCTCGTGGCCGACCGGCGGCCCCGTCACCATCGCCTTCTGGAACAACGTGACGACCGCGCAGGTCCAGAATGCCATCACCTTCACCGTCGGAAGCACCGAGGTTCCGAGCCGATTCCAAGCCCATGCTCCCTGGGGCGACAAACGGATCTATTGGGACTACGGCAATCTTACCGAGGGCAGGGTCGACGCCGACTACACCAGCTATCTCGACAAGTGGACTCATGTCGTGCTGGTCTCGGAGGGCAACAGCGGAACGTTCAAGGCCATCTATCTCGACGGCGTCGAGGTCGCTTCCTCGACGGTCTCGGACGGCCCCGACATCGCCTTGAACGGCCTGGCGATCGGAGCCTGGCCGGCGGGCGCCTTTCATGCGGGGCTCATCGACGATTTCCGGATCTACAATTCCGTCCTGACGCCGACCCAGATCGCGGCGCTGGCCGCGGGCAACACCGAGCCGTCGGCCCCGGCGGGCCTGGCGGCGACGGGCGGCATGAATCAGGTGGATCTGACCTGGACGCCCGATCCGTCGGCGTCGAGCTTCAACCTCCTGTGGAGCACCACCTCGAACGGGCCCTACACCCCGATTTCGGTCACGGGCAGCTCGTACACGCACACGGGGCTGAACAACGGCACGACGTACTTCTACCGAATCAGCGCCGTGAACGCCGTGGGCACCGGTCCGAACAGTTCGCAAGTCTCGGCCACGACGCTGACGCCGCCCCCGCCGCCGCCGCGCACCCAGAAACTGGGCTCGCGTCACATGTGCGGCTTCTCGTCGGTCGGATCGGGAGATTTCTGGGGCGTGCTCGCGCTCGCGATCGCCGCGGCGCTCGCGTTCTACCGGACGCGGCCGAGCGCGAACTTGAGGTAGTCGCCCTCGGGGAAGGCGCGGAGTACCGGGTGGTCGGCGCCCGCCCCGCGGACCTTCTCCAGCTCGAACCGGCGCCCCGCGCGGGCCGCTCCCTGGTCGATCGTCGCCAGGAATTCGTCGCGGCCGAAATGGCTGGAGCAGGACGCCGCGCAGAGCAGCCCTCCCTTCGCCGTCACCGCCGCCGCCAGCCGGTGGAGCCGCAGGTACGCCTTCCTCGCCTGCTCCCGCGCCCCCTGGTTGGGCGCGAAGCTGGGCGGATCGGAAATCACGAGGTCCCAGGACCGGCGGCGCTTCGCGGCCTCCTCGAGGAAATCGAACGCATCCGTCGCGTGAAGGCCGCCTTCCGGGAATCCGTTGAGCGCGAAGTTGCGCTTCGCGGCCGCGATCGCGGGACGGGCCGAATCGACGGTATCGGTCGACTTCGCCCCGCCGCGCGCGGCGTAGAGCGAGAAGGCGCCCGTGTAGCCGAACAGGTTGAGCACCGTCTTCCCCGCCGCGCGACGCTCCACCTCCTCGCGGTTCTCTCGCTGATCGAGAAAGAGCCCGCCCTTCCCGCCGACCCCGGGAGAGACTTCGAAGCGGATCCCGTTCTCGCGCACCTCGAACTTCGCGGGCGCGCCGCGGCCATGAAGACGCGTCCCCTTCTGGCGGTCGAGCACGGCGCGGAGATCGATCGGACGCGCCGCCTCGGCGAGCCGCGCGCCGAGATCGTGGTAGAACGCCGGGGCGCCGTCGCCGTCGTACCGGACGACCGCGACGTCGTCGTAGAGATCGACGTGGATGCCCGGCAGCCGGTCGGCTTCGCCGTGAATCCAGCGGAACGCGTTGGTCCGGGCCCGGTCGAGGCGCTCGAGGCGGAAGGCGAGCGCCGCCTTGAGCCGGGCGCCAATCTCCGCATCGACGTCGGCGATCGGCCCGGTGTGGAGGATGCGCACCGCGATGGCCGACCGCGCGTCCCAGAATCCGGTCGCGAGGGGACGGCCGTCCCGGGCGAGCAACCGGACCGTCGCGCCGTTCTCGAGCCGAGTCGCGGGCGCGATGGCGTCCCGGAAGACCCAGGGATGGCCGTCGTGGATCGCGCGGGCGAGATCCTTGGCGAGCGTGACCGTCGGCAGGGAGCTGCTCAAGCGGGATATGATACTATTTCGACGAGGATCAGCCATGAGCACGAAATGGGCGGCCATCGGACTTCTTCTCTGTCTCCAGGCGGCGCAAAACCGCGTCCCGCTGACCGAAATGGGCGCGAAGGACGCGTACAAGGGCGAGGACGGCGGCCTTTACGGCGACGGGAAGAACGAGCCGCCCGCGGCCCACGCGGCGGCCGCGAAAGCGGAAGCGGAGAAGATCCAGCCGGTCGACGGCGAGGGGAAGCCCTCGAAGACCGGCAAGGTCGTGCTGCTCTCGATCGGCATGTCCAATACGACGCAGGAGTTCTCCCGGTTCCTCCAGCTCCAGGGCGCACGGCGCGGCGACGGCTCGACGCTCGCCATCGTCGATGGCGCGCAGGGCGGCCAGGCGGCCGCGCAGTGGAACACGCCCGAGGCCCGTCCGTGGAGCGAAGCCGAGCGCCGGCTCGGCGCCGCCGGCGTCACGCCCCACCAGGTCCAGATCGTCTGGATCAAGCAGGCGCTGATCCGCCAGGGTCAGTTCGGCGCCTTCCCGGCCCACGCGAAGAAGCTCCAGGAGGAGATGAAGAAGATCGTCCTGATCGCTCGGGCGAAGTATCCGAACCTGCGGATCGCCTATCTCTCCAGCCGCATCTACGCGGGTTACGCGAAGAGCGAGCTCAACCCGGAGCCGTACGCCTATGAGGGCGCGTTCTCGATGCGATGGCTGATCCAGGACCAGATCAAAGGTGACCAGGAGCTGGCGTTCGGAACCGACGGCAAGGCGCCGCTCCTCCTCTGGGGACCCTATCTGTGGGGGGACGGCGTGAACGCGCGGAAGTCCGACGGCCTCGTCTGGAACGAATCGGACTTCGGCCGCGACGGCACCCACCCTTCCGATTCGGGCCGCGACAAGGTGGCGCAGATGCTCCAGAAATTCTTCAAGGCCGACCCGTACGTCGGAAAATGGTTCAACTGAGGACTAACCACAGAGACACAGAGGACACAAAGAAGAGAAAGATGCGCCGGATTGATGGGTGCAGACTCCGTCCGCTTTTGATCATCAGCTTCGCTTTATCGATCGGCACCACGGCTTGTTCCCCTAAGGCGGCCAAGGGCGTCAACACGTCTCAAGCCGGATCCTACATAGAAACGGGAAGTAAACCCTCGTGGACGCCGGATGGAAAGTCGTTGGTGATTTCGCATTGGATCGACGGCAACTACGAATTGTCCCTGTTGGAACTTGAAAGCGGAGCAGTGAAGCGGATCACCCGGAACCAGGCCTATGACGGGTCCCCCGCCGTTTCTCCCGATGGAAAGCATGTTGCCTTCGAGTCCACGGCAGGTGGAAATCGCGCCATCCATGTCACCTCGATGGATGGTGCGAATATCGTGAGGATCGGGTCCATCGGCGAAGACTGCACCCAATCCCGCTCGCCCGTCTGGTTTCCCGATGGCTCTCGGGTTCTGTTCGTAGCGCTTCAGGGCGGCAAGCCGGACCTCTTCCTCGCCAAGCCGGACGGGCGAGACGTACGTCCCCTGTCCAAGACCCAGGGCTATCGAGAATCTCCGGGCATTGCGGTGAAGGGCGGCCTGGTCGCATTTCGCACTCCGGGAAATCCCAACTTCGGCATTTCGAAGATGTCCCTCGACGGCGCCAACGAGACGCCTTCGATTGCAGAAGATTCAGCTGTCGATTGGCCGTCGTGGAATAACGACAGCTCGCGGATGGCCTACGTCAGGTACGAGAACGGCGGAAGTGCAGTTTACGTGAGGGATCTGGGCACCGGGAACTCCGTGCGAGTGTCGCCCCCCTCGACCGCAACGGATTGGCACTGGCATCCCGAGTGGAGTCCCGACGGCAAGTGGATCGCCTTCAACGAACACGCCGGTCCGGTCTGGGGCATCGCGATTGTTCAAGCCGACGGGGCCGGCTATTCGCGAATCCGGACTTCTCCCAAATGGGAGGGTCATCCTGTCTGGAACCCGGATTCAAGCCGGATCGCGTTCTTCTCCTCCGCCGATCGGGGATTCTACATCGTTGATCTGGAAGGCAAGTTCGCTCGAAGAGTCCGGTGACGTCCTAGGACATCTCTCTCCGTGAACTCTGTGCCTCTGTGGTAAACCCCGTCAGGCCGTCGCCAGGCCGCGCCACGGTCCGCGCGGGAATGCGGCGTCGATCTTCCGCACCTCGTCTTCGGTCAGCGTGATCTTCGCCGTCGCGGCGTTTTCCTCGACGTGGGCGGTCACCGACGACTTCGGGATCGCGAAGACGGCGGGGTTGCGGATAAGGAACGCGAGCGCCACCTGCCGGGGCGTCGCGCCCCGCGCCGCGGCGATCTGGTCGAGCGCTTCCGACGACCGGAAGCTCTGGGCGCCGATCGGGCTGTAGGCCACGACCGGGATCCGGTGCTGCTCGCACCACGGCAGCACCGCGTGTTCGACCGTCCGCTCCTCGAGGTTGTAGAGCACCTGGTTGCACGCGACCCGCTTCGAGAGCCGCGTCGCTTCCTCCATGCCCCGCACGTCGAAGTTGCTGACGCCGTACGATCGGATCTTGCCGTCCTTCAACAGCGTCTCGAACGCGCGGAAGGTCTCCTCGAGCGGATGAGAACCCGGCCAGTGGAGCAGGTAGCAGTCCAGGGCCTCGGCCTGAAGCTTCTTGAGGCTGCGCTCGCACGCCTGGATCGTCCCCTTGAACGACGCGTTCGAGGGGAGCACCTTCGACACGAGGAAGACGCGGTCGCGGATCCCGCGGATCGCCTCGCCGACGATTTCCTCGACCCGGCCGGAGCCGTACATCTCCGCGGTGTCGAGGTGGGTCATCCCGAGATCGATGCCGCGGCGCAGCGCGGCGATCGCCGACGCGCGGTCGTCCTGCTCCATCATCCACGTGCCCTGACCGAGCACGGGGACGAGGCGGGACGGGTCGCCGAAGGGACGGGAGTCCATGGCCCTATTCTAGGGCCCGGCTGCTACCGGCGGAAATGTTTGAGCGTCGGCGTGATGTCGCGCAGCGGACCCCACCAGGCGTCGCCGTCGACGGGCTCGAGGATCGCGCAGGGCTTCGACAGCCATCGCGCCTCGATGTCGCCGCGGAGCCGCTTCATGAACGCCAGGAGGTCGAGCATCTGGTCGCCCAGCTCGGGCCGGCGGCGGCGGATCGTCTCGAGCGCGGCCGCCATGGACGCGAGCGCCCGGTGGGCCACCTGGGCCTGGAGGATGGCGTCGGCTTCCTCGATCTCGTCGCCCGCCTCCATCGTCGCCCGGCCCAGCTTCGGATTGAGCAGCATGAAGCTGCGGCGGAGCTGCTGCGACTCGCGCGGATGGCCCGCGCCGTGCTCCCGCACGAAGGCCGCGACGGCCCGCGCGGCGAGCGTCGCTTCCTCGACGATCGGATCGTCGCTCTTGGGACGGGGCGCCGGCGGCTCGGACTCGCGGGCCAGCGTCTCGGGATCGATCCCCATCTCGCGCACCTGGCTTTCGACCAGGCGGAGCGCCTTCCGGGCGTCCTCGACGATGCGACCGACCATCTCCTCCGGCGTCGGCTCGCCCAGGCCGTCGATCTCGCGATGGAGCCGCTCGTCCATTTCGGTCTGGTAGAGCAGGCAGCGCGCCTTGTCGACGGCGCAGCCGTCGCACCAGCGGTCGCAGTAGTTGTACGGAGGGATGTAGACGGTCGGCTTCCGATACCCCATGCGCGCGCTCCCAGCTTGCCTGGTTACTTATTCGGCAAGGAGCGCGTCGATCTGTTGGGAGAGTTGTTTCGCGTCGTCCGGTGAGAGGATGCCGCCGGGGTGGACGTGGCGCACCTTGCCCTTCTTGTCGAGGACGAACGTCAGCGAGGTGAACGAGCGCTTGGCGGGCGGCATCCAGCGGTCGAGCACCTTCCAGTCGCGGTCGATCGCGAGCGTCCCGGGCATCCCGATCTCCTTCGCGAACGCGCGGACGTCGTCGGCGGCCACGTCGCGCGGCGGCTTCGGGTGGTAGACGGCGACGACCACGGCCTTCTTCGAGAGCTCGGTCAGCGCGGGCGCCGACGTCGAGCAGAGCTTGCAGCCGTTGGTCCACCAGCGGACGAGCACCACCTTGCCCTCGAGATCGGGGGCGCCGTCGACCCAGGTCAGGCCGGTGAAGTCCGCGCCATCGGCGCGAAGGAGCGCCGGCGCCAGGAGGAGGAAGGCCCAACGGCTCATGGACTACTCCGCGGCTTTTCCGACGACGACGATCGAGAACCGCTGCGACTTGCCGCCGGCGGGCACCTCGGCCTCGAAGACCGCCCGCTCGGCCGTCTCGTCATGGATCACGCGGGGAAGCTTGCCGCCCTGCCCGTTGACGAGCCAGAGGACGGCGGGATGTTTCTTCCCGTTGACCTTGGCCGAGAGCTTGTTCAAGTCCTTGGATTCGATGGCGTCGGGCGTGAGGTCAACCGCGGTCTGGCAGAGCAGCAGGAAGTCGCGCGACTCCGCGGTGCCCTGGTGGTCGCCGTCCTCGGGCTGGATCGCGTAGCGCATCGTGTAGACGCCCGCCGGGAACTTCTGAGCCTTGAAGTCGGAGGCGCCGCCGTGGAACCGGGCGACGCCGATCAGCCCGCCCTGCTTCACCGTGGGATAGTTGATGCCGAGCCCCTTGGCGGGGTCGGCCGTCGGCACCGCGGTGCGGAACCAGAAGTCGACGAACGGTTTGCCGCCGCGCATCACGCGCGAACCCGCGGGGGCGACCTCCTTGCGGATCGCCTCGGCGACCTCGGTGGGAACGCCTTCCTGGAGCGGCTCGACCGCGAACTCTTCGGTGAACAACAGCACGCTGCAGAGGGCGAGGAATCTCATTTGAGGTCTATACGCTCCCGGGGTTGGATTGTTCCGGTCCGGCTACTTCGCGAAGGTTCCGACCATCGCGCTCTGCCGCTCCGGATCGCTCCAGCGGACGCCGAGCCCTTCGCCCTCGTACGAGTGGGCGACGGTCTTGGCCGACTCGACCTCGGTCGACTTGCTGAACGCCGGATAGAACAGGTAGGCGTTGCACGAGGCCTGGTCGCAGATGCAGACGGCCTTGGTCTTCAGCTGCAGCTCCTTCGCCACGGTGAGGGTCGCCTCGATGCCCTTCCGGCACGAGGTGATCTCCCGCCGCTCGATCATGCGGACGTCGGAGAGATGGTCCGGGGCGAGCGCCTTCGCCATGGCGACGAGCGCCGCGGCCTGAGCGTCGGTGGCCTTCTTGTCGACGAAGGCGATCGAGGTCACCTTGCCTTCGTACTTCGTCTGGAGGGTGCCCTCGGCGTTGAGGACCGCGACGATCTTCATCCCGTCGAGCGCCACGCCGTCCCACGACCCTTCCGTCACGGACCAGCCGACGATCGCGTTCTTGCCCAGGAGGTTGACTTCGCCGTTGGCGAAGCACGAGCCGATCCAGACGGCGCAGGTGCGCGCCTCGACATACTCGCCGCGGATCGACGATTTCTTGTCGCCGTCGGCCAGAACCGTGCCCGCCGAAAGCGTCAGGACCGCGAGGCCCGCCAGAATCTTTCCGTGCTTCATACGACGTCCGTCCTCCTCAACTCAACGATCTCCGGGGGATATCTTCTACAGCGTTCCAAGCGGTCCCCCTATTCCTCATTACGGCGCTCTAGACCAGGTTGTGGAGCCCGAGGTAGCACTTTCGGCCCGTCTTGCTGCACTCCGCCTTGTTCACCGGCTGGTCGTCCGGTCCGCGGCCCGCGTGGGTGCAGTGGCACCAGTAGGCCGTGGTGTCGGCCGTGCCGTAGAGGCGCGCGACGACTTCCGTCTGCTCCCGGTCCGCGTCGGTGACGACCTTGTAGAACATGTCCTTCGACCGCAGGTTCAGGCAGGGCTCGGGGGCGTTCGCTTCGTTGGCCATGCTTCTCTCCTCGCCTTACTTGGCTTCCGCGGCCAGCAGGATGGCCCGCTTCACGGCGGCCTTCGTGGTCTGGACCTTGTAGCCGTTCTGGGACAGCGGCGACGCGCCGGTCGCGGCGGCGTCGGCCGCGGCGGTCGCGGTTTCCATCGTGATCTTCTTCCCCGCCAGGGCCGCCTCGGCGCCCGCGGCGCGCCACGGGATCGGCGCGACGGCGCCGAGCACGATCCTCGCCGACGCGCACGTCTCGCCGTTCATCTGGAGGACGGCGGACGCGAGACCGACGGGCCAGTCGTGCGACTCCTTCTGGAGCACGACGTAGGTCGCGCTCTTGGGATTGCCCTTCCCGAGGGAGACGTGGGTCACGATCTCGTTGTTCGCGAGCACATTCTCCTTGAGGACGTTGTCCTTGGGCAGCGCGAAGAACTTCTCGAGCGGGATCTCGCGCGCGCCGGACGGGCCGGCGATGCGCACCGTCGCGCCGAAGGCCAGGAGGGCCGACGCGGCCGTGGACCCGTGGACCGCGACGCAGGGGCCTTCGTTGGCGAAGATCGCGCTGAACTCGTTCTCCCCTTCCCGCGCGGGGCAGGTGTTCGCGTTGCCGCGCTTGGCGCAGGCAAAGAGGTCGTGGCTGAAGTACCAGCACGGCGGCCGCGTGCAGAGATTGCCGCCGATCGTCGCCATGTTGCGGATCTGCGGGGTCGCCACGGTCTCGAGGGCCTGGGCGAGCGCGGGATACTGCTTCGCCACCGCCGGATTCTCCAGCAGCGCCGCCAGCGTGACGCCCGCGCCGATGCGCAGCCCGTCGCTCACGGCCTCGATGCGGTCGAATCCCTTGATCGCCTTCAGGTTCACGAGGACGTTGGGCTCGACGACGCGGTCCTTCATCAGGTTGAGGAGCGTCGTGCCTCCGGCGAGCGGGAGCGCGCCGGGCCCGAGGGCCGCGACGGCCTCTTCCTCGCTTTTGGCGCTCTTGTAGGTGAACGCTTTCATGGGGCTCCCCTTATTTCTTCGCCAGGGCGTCCAGGATCCGGCGCGGGGTGAACGGAAGGCCTCCCACGCGCACGCCGATCGCGTTCGTGACCGCGTTGGCGATCGCCGCCGCGCCCGGGATGTAGGGCGGCTCGCCGATGCCGATCACGCCGCGCTCCGGATA